>Ga0136846_1226721_pt1 | contig 48945 bp, 49 predicted proteins | sample HopSoiMetagenom2_FD_96841 | JGI IMG/M metagenome (GOLD analysis project Ga0136846, IMG submission 96841) | Grasslands soil microbial communities from Hopland, California, USA - 2 Assembly 2016 (version 4) | ecosystem: Environmental > Terrestrial > Soil > Grasslands | place: USA: Hopland...
CAGTGCCGCGCAGCCGCCGTCGCTGGCTGAAGCCCCCGGCCCGCCGCAGCGCGGCGGGCGTTCGCGACGGCGCGCGGCAGTGCCGCGCAGCCGCCGTCGCTCACCCCACCGACACGCGGGCGTTGCGGAACATGCGCAGCCACGGCGCGTCTTCCGGCCACTCGGCGGGATGCCAGCTCAGGTTGGCGCTGCGCGGGGTGCGTTCGGGGTGCGGCATGAGGATGGTCACCCGGCCGTCGCGGGTGGTGAGGCCGGCGATCGCGTCCTCCGAACCGTTCGGGTTGGCCGGGTAGCTCGTCGCCGGGGCGCCGTCGCCGGCGACGTAGCGCAGGGCGACGGTCGCGGCCATGCGGTCGGCGGGCACGTCGAACGCGACCCGGCCTTCGCCGTGGGCGATCGCCACCGGGAGCCGCGAACCGGCCATGCCGCGGAAGAACAGCGACGGCGAATCGACGACCTCCAGCATCCCGAAGCGCGCCTCGAACTGCTCGCTGCGGTTGCGCAGGAAGCGCGGCCAGTGCTCGGCGCCGGGGATGATCGCCTTGAGCTGCGACAGCATCTGGCAGCCGTTGCACACGCCCAGCGCGAAGCTGTCGGGGCGGGCGAAGAACGCCGCGAACGCGTCGCGCAGCGCCGGGCGCTCCAGGATCGAGGTCGCCCAGCCGCGGCCGGCGCCGAGCACGTCGCCGTAGCTGAAACCGCCGCAGGCCGCGAAGCCGGCGAAGCCGTCCAGCGCGACGCGTCCGGCGATGAGGTCGCTCATGTGCACGTCGACCGCGGCGAACCCGGCGCGGTCGAAGGCCGACGCCATCTCGATCTGGCCGTTGACGCCCTGCTCGCGCAGGATCGCCACGCGCGGACGCGCGCCGGTGGAAATGTACGGCGCGGCCACGTCCCCGGCGGCATCGAAGGTGAGCTTCGGCTGCAGGCCCGGGGCATCGAAGCGGCGCACCGCGGCGCGCTCCTCGTCGGCGGATTCGGGGTTGTCGCGCAGGCGCTGCATCGCGTGGGTGACCGACCACCAGGCGTCGAACAGCGCCTCCCAGCGCCACTCGGCCAGCACCTCGCCGTCCTCCAGCACGCGCACCGCGGCGGCGGTGGTCGGGCGGGCGATGCGCTGCGCGCATTCGATCAGGCCGTGGCGGGCGACGAGGTCGGCGAACTCGGCGCGATCCTCCTCGGCGATCTCCACGATCAGGCCCAGCTCCTCGGTGAACAGGGTGCGCAGCGGATCGTCGCCCCAGTCGTCGAGCTGCAGGTCGAGGCCGACGTGCGAGGCGAACGCCATCTCGCACAGCGCGGCGAAGGCGCCGCCGTCGGAACGGTCGTGGCAGGCGCGGACCAGGCCGCGCCCGCGGGCGTCGCGCAGCAGCTCGAACAGCGCGCGCAGGCGTTCGGGATCGTCGAGGTCGGGCACGGCGTCCTCGCCGTGACGACCGCCGAAGCCGTCGTACACCTGCGCCAGGATCGATCCGCCCAGGCGCTTGCGGCCGGCGCCGAGACCGATCAGCCACAGTTCGGTGCCCGGCTCGCGCGAGAGCAGCGGCGTCAACTGGCCGCGCACGTCCTCGACCGGCGCGAACGCGGTGACGATCAGCGACACCGGCGACACCGACTTGTGCGCCTCGCCGGCCTGCTGCCACTGCGCCTGCATCGACAGCGAGTCCTTGCCGACCGGGATGCTGAGGTCGAGCTCGGGGCACAGCGCCATGCCGACCGCCTTCACCGCGTCGAACAGGCGCGCGTCCTCGCCGGCGTGGCCGGCGGCGGCCATCCAGTTCGCGGACAGCTTGACCCGGTCGAGCGACGCGACCGGCGCGGCGAGCAGGTTGGTGATCGCCTCGCCGACGGCCATCCGCGCGGCGGCGGCGGCGTCGATCAGCGCCAGCGGGGTGCGCTCGCCGATCGCCATCGCCTCGCCGGAGAAAGTGTCGAAGCCCGACAGTGTGATCGCGCAATCGGCCACCGGCATCTGCCACGGCCCGACCATCTGGTCGCGCGCAGTCAGGCCGCCGACGCTGCGGTCGCCGATCGTGATCAGGAACGACTTCGCGGCCACCGCCGGGTGCGCGAGCACGCGCAGGCCGGCCTCGTGCAGGTCGATGGTCTGGCCGTTGAGCACCGGCCACGCGGTGGCCTTCGGACGACGCGCGTCGCGGTGCATCTTCGGCGGCTTGCCGAACAGCACGTCCATCGGCAGGTCGATCGCGGGCGCCACCGGCGCGACGCCGGCGACGGCGCCCTCGCCCACCACCAGCCGCTCCTCGGCGGTCGCGGCGCCGACGACTGCGAACGGGCAGCGCTCGCGCTCGCAGATCGCGGTGAAGTCGGCCAGCCGGTGCGGGGCGACGCCGAGCACGTAGCGCTCCTGCGATTCGTTGCACCACAACTGCATCGGCGACAGCGACGGATCGTCGGTGGGCACCTTCGCCAGGTCGATCGTGCCGCCGACCGACGAGTCGTGCAGCAGTTCGGGGATCGCGTTCGACAGGCCGCCGGCGCCGACGTCGTGGACGCTGAGGATCGGATTGTCCTCGCCCAGCGCCACGCAGCGGTCGATCACTTCCTGGCAGCGGCGCTCCATCTCCGGGTTGTCGCGCTGCACGCTGGCGAAATCGAGGTCTTCGGCGCTCTCGCCGGAGGCGACCGAACTGGCCGCGCCGCCGCCGAGGCCGATCAGCATCGCCGGGCCGCCGAGCACGATCACCGCGTCGCCGGGCGACAGCGACTTCTTCGCCACCATCGGCCGGTCGACGGCGCCGAGGCCGCCGGCGAGCATGATCGGCTTGTCGTAGGCGCGGACCAGGCCGGTGTCGGGCTCGCGGACTTCGAAGCTGCGGAAATAGCCGGCGAGGTTGGGCCGGCCGAACTCGTTGTTGAACGCGGCCGCGCCGAGCGGGCCGTCGAGCATGATCTCCAGCGCCGGCGCCATCCGCGGATTGAGCGCGCGTTCGCCTTCCCAGGGCTGCGGCAGCGTGGGGATGCGCAGGTGCGAGACGCTGAAGCCGGCGAGGCCGGCCTTGGGCTTGCCGCCGCGGCCGGTCGCGCCCTCGTCGCGGATCTCGCCGCCGGCGCCGGTGGAGGCGCCCGGGAACGGCGAGATCGCGGTCGGATGGTTGTGGGTCTCGACCTTGATGCAGAACGCGCTCGGGGTTTCGCCCTCGGCGCGGTATTCCAGCGTGACCGGATCGGGCCGGAACCGCTTCGCCGGGTAGCCCTCGACCACCGCGGCGTTGTCGCTGTACGCCGACAGCGTGTACGCCGGGGTCTGCGCGTGGGTGTGGCGGATCATCCGGAACAGCGACTGCGGGCCGCCGTTGTGCAGCGCCTCGCGGCCGTCGACGGTCCACGAGGCGTTGAAGATCTTGTGCCGGCAGTGCTCGGAGTTCGCCTGCGCGAACATCATCAGCTCGACGTCGTGCGGGTCGCGGCCCAGCGCGGCGTAGCGCTCGCGCAGGTAGGCGATCTCGTCGTCGGCCAGGGCCAGCCCGAGGCGGGCGTTGGCCGCTTCCAGGTCGGCCAGCGGGATCACGTCCAGCGCGCCGCGCGCCGGCGCCGAGAACAGCGCCGCGGCCTCGCCGGGATCGGCGAGCAGCGACTGGGTCATCGGGTCGTGCAGCGCCTTCGCCAGCGCGGCGCGGACGGCGGCGTCATCGGGGAAGCCGACGAGGTCGATGCGCATGCCGCGCTCGACCCGGAGCACCGGCTGGCCGGCGCCGCGCAGCAGCTCGGTGGCCTTGCTGGCCCAGGGCGAGATCGTGCCCAGCCGCGGCGCGACGAAGCGCGAGACCGCGCCCTCGGCCGGCGCGGCGGAGGCCGCCTGCGCTTCGAGGATGCGGTCGAGAGTGGCGGCGTCGGGCGTCCGCCCCGGTTCGGGACGGACCCAGTACACCCACCAGGCGCCGGCGACGCGGACGCCCGGGGCGATGGCTTGGAGGCGGGATTCGAGCCGTTCGCGGCGGAAAGGCGACAGGGCCGGACGGCCCTCGAGGACGATCATGTCCGGTACACGTCAGCGCGGGCCGGCGATTGTACCGGAAGCGGTCCCGCCGGGCCGTGGGCGGCCGGCGGGACCGGGGGCGAGGCCGATCGTGCGGCCCCGGCCCGGCGAACCGCGGGGCGGCGGCTCAGCGGCCGCCGGCCGGGGTGCCCGAGCCCGGCTTGCGCTCGGCGGCCAGCTTGTCCAGCGCTTCGAGCATGGCCGGCGGGTCCATGTAGCCCGGCAGCACCTCGCCATCCAGGTCGACGATCATCGGCGTGCCCTGCAGGCCCAGGCGCTGGCCCAGCTTGTACTCGGCGGCGACCGGGTTGTCGCAGCGCTTGGGCGGCACCGGCTGGCCGTTCTTGGCGTCGGTCAGGGCCTTGCGGCGATCGGCCGAGCACCACACCGACTCCATCGCCAGCGCGTCGGGGCTGCCCAGCCCGGCGCGCGGGAAGGCGAGGTATTCGATCGCGATGCCGAGCTTGTTGTACTCGCCGATCTGCGAGTGCAGCTTGCGGCAGTAGCCGCATTCGATGTCGGTGAACACCGCGACGGTGTGCTTGGCCGGGCCCACCGGGGCGAAGACGATGCGATCGCTGACCGGGACCTTCGCCAGTTCCTCGCGGCGCAGCGCGTTGAGGCCGTCGCGGCCGATGTCGCGCTTTTCCTTCAGGTCGTAGACCGAGCCCTGCAACATGTAGCGGCCGTCGTCGCTGAAGTAGAGGGTCTGGCCGTTGACGATGGCTTCCTGGAAGCCGGCGATCTCGGCCGGGCCGACGCGGTCGGGGACGAGGCGCGGGTCGAGCTTCTTCAGCTCGGCGCGGACCATCGCGTCCTTGGACGCGTCCGCCGGGCGCGCGGGCGCCTTGTCGCCGGCGGCGGCGGCCTTGTCGGCGGCGGCGGGAGTGGACTGCGCGCAGGCGGACAGGCTCAGGGCGCACAACAGGGCGAACACCGGGAATTTCATACGCGTCGATTCCATCGAAGGGCGGGAAGGCGGGGACTGGGACCGCGGCGGGGGCGGCCGAGTTCAGCGCCGAGGGGGCGTTGTCGGCCGATTGTCGCACGCACGGGACGCCGCCGACCGTGCCGGAAGCGCCCCTTCCACGCACGCGATTCCCGGCGGTGGGCGGCCGCCGGCGCCCATTCGCCGAGGCGCCGCGGTCAGGCCCGCGGGTGGTGCTGCGCGTGCAGGCGCTTGAGCTGTTCGCGCGCCACCAGGGTGTAGATCTGGGTCGTGGACAGGCTGGCGTGGCCCAGCAGCATCTGCAGCGCGCGCAGGTCGGCGCCGTGGTTCAGCAGGTGGGTGGCGAAGCTGTGGCGGAGCCCGTGCGGGCTGATCCGGCGCGGATCGATCCCCGCGACCGCGGCCAGCCGCTTCACCAGCGCCCAGAACGCCTGCCGGGTCGGCGGGGTGCCGTCGGCGTCGAGGAACAGGGCCGGCGGCGCGCGCTTCCCGGCCAGCGCCGGCCGCGCCTCGGCGAGGTAGCGCTGCAGCCAGTGCTGGGCCTCCTCGCCCAGCGGCACCAGCCGCTCGCGCCCGCCCTTGCCGGTGACCCGCAACGCGCCCTGGCGCAGGTTGACCGCGGTCGCGGGCAGGCCGACCAGCTCGCTCACGCGCAGCCCCGCGGCGTACATCAGTTCGAGCATCGCCCGGTCGCGCAGCCCGATCGGCGTGGCGGTGTCCGGCGCGGCCAGCAGCGCCTCGATCTCGCGTTCGGCCAGCGCCTTGGGCAGCGACCGCGGCAGCTTCGGCGGGTCGAGCAGCGCGGTCGGGTCGTCGCTGCGCGCGCCGCGGCGCACCTGCAGGCCGAAGAACGCGCGCAGGGTCGACAGCAGCCGGGCGTTGCTGCGCGGCGAATAGCCCTCCCGGGTGCGCCAGGCGAGGTAGTCGAACAGCACCGCGCGATCCGCGCCGGCGAGCCCGCCGCCGGCCCCATCGCGCCAGCGCGCGAAGCCTTCGAGGTCGCGCCGGTAGCTGGCCTGGGTCTGCCGCGAAAGCCCGTGCTCGGCCCAGATCGTCTCGACGAACGCGTGGATCGCCGTCGCATCGGCGTCGCGCAGCGGCGGCAGCGCGAGGACCTGTTCGCGGCGCTGCGCCGGGGTGCGGGCGGGTGGGCGTGACGACGTGCTGGCAGCCATGCGCACAGGGTAGCGCGGGCGCGATCCCGTATCCTGTCGCGATGACCGCGACCGATACCGCCCCCGACGCATCGCCCGCCGCACCCGCCGCCGAGCCGGCCCGGCCGCAGGCCCTCGTCGGCCGCCGCCTGCTGGCGTTGCTGTACGACCTCTTCCCGATGCTCGGCGTGTGGTTCCTGGTCGGGGTGATCGCGCTGATCGCGCACCGCGGCGACGCCATCCACGCCGACACCCTCGCCGGCTGGCTCGAACTGATCGCGCTGTGGACCGTCACCGGGCTCTACGCCACCGTCAGTTGGCGCCGCGGCGGCCAGACCCTCGGCATGCGCCCCTGGCGCGTGCGGGTGACCGGCCGCGACGGCAAGACGCCCTCGCTGCGCGCGCTCTGGCTGCGCTACGCCGTCGGCACCGCCTCGCTGCTGTTCGCCGGCCTCGGCTTCTGGTGGGCCTGGCTCGACCGCGACCGCCTCGCCTGGCACGACCGCGCCAGCGGCACGCGACTGGTGCGGATTCCGAAGAAATAGCGGGAAAATCGCCAATGGAAATGGTCATCTTCATCGGCGCGCAGGGTTCGGGAAAATCCACTTTCTTCCAAGAACGGTTCCGCGATACGCATCTGCGGATCAATCTGGACATGCTCCGTACCCGCCACCGCGAACGCGGCATCATCGATGCATGCCTCGCATTCAAACAGCCGCTCGTGATCGACAACACCAACCCGACCCAGGACCAGCGAGCCGTCTATCTGAAGAAGGCCAGAGCGGCGAAATTCGCGGCGACCGCCTATTTTTTCGACGTTCCCGGGGAACATCTCCTGGCCAGAAATGCGCAGAGAACGGGCAAGGCCCGCGTTCCCGAGCGCGCTGTGCTTTCAACGCTCCGCATGCTGCAGCGCCCGTCCAGGGAAGAGGGTTTTGACGCCATCTACACGGTGTGCGCGTACGGCAACGGAGAATTCTCCGTCGAAGAGATTGCAGATGAAATTTGACGATCTGGATCGCAAGCTGCGCACCTTCGAGAGCGCCAACGATGATGTCGTCCTGCCGGGGATCCACATCGTGGCCCGGCTGGACGGCAGGAATTTCACGCGCCTGACCAAGACCGAATGGAAGCTCGAGACGCCTTTCGACGAGCGCTTTCGCGACGCGATGCTGGCGACCACGCGGCACCTGATGTCCTGCGGATTCACGACACTGTACGGATACACGCAAAGCGACGAAATTTCACTGCTGTTCCACCCCGAGGACGACACCTTCGACCGGAAGCTCCGCAAGATACTCTCCGTGCTCGCCGGCGAGGCAAGCGCATGCTTCAGCCTGGAGATGGGACGACTGGCGACGTTCGACGCACGCGTTTGCCAACTTCCCTCGGATGAGCTCGTGATCGAGTATTTCCGCTGGCGTCACGAGGACGCGCACCGGAACTCGCTCAACGCGCATTGCTACTGGCTGCTGCGAAAGCGCGGCGCGAGCGCAGGCGAGGCGACAAGGGCACTATCGGGCCAGAGCTCGGCGGAAAAGAACGAATTGCTGTTCTCGCACGGCATCAACTTCAACGATCTGCCTGCGTGGCAAAAGCGCGGCGCCGGAATCTTCTGGGAAAACCATCGCAAGATCGGGCGGGATCCGAGAACGGGAAAGGAAGTCGAAACCACGCGCCGCAGGCTGGCGCAGGACATGAACCTGCCGCTCGGCGACGACTACTCCCAGTTCATCGAGCGATTGCTGCAGACCACGAACTGAACCCGAACGCACTTCACCATGCGAAGGACCGGGTCGGGCCCTACCCCGTCCTGCGCTTGAACAGCACCGCCGACAGCAGCAGCATGGCGATCGCGGGGATCAGGTAGGCGATGCGGTAGTCGAACTTGAACACGCCGGCGAGGCGCACGAACTGGGTCTGGATCAGCCAGAAGCCGAGCGAGAACAGGATGCCCATGAACAGGCGCTTGCCGAGGCCGCCGCTGCGCAGCGAGCCGAACGCGAACGGGATCGCCAGCAGGCACAGCACCAGCACGTTCACCGGGTAGAACCACAGGCCCCAGTAGAACTCCTGGTATTCGCTGGCGTCCAGCCCGTTGCGCTGACGGTATTCGATGCCGGCCTTGAGCTGGTCGCTGGTCATGTAGCGCGGGCGCCAGATGTCGCGGGTGGTCGCGGCCAGCGCGGTGGCGTCGAGCCGCGAGGCCCAGCGCTCCTCGGGGGCGGTGGTGCGGGTCGCCGAGCGGCCCTCGAACCGGGTGCGCTCGACCTGGCGCAGCAGCCACTCGCCGCGGGAGTGCTCCGCGGTGCCGGCATGCACGATCGACGCCAGCCGGCCGTCGGGGCCCAGCTCGAACAGGCGCACGTCGTTGAGCTGCAGCCACTGGCGGCCGCCCTCGCTGCGCTCCTCGCCGGTCTGGGCGTTGAGGAACACGTCGCCCTCGCGCGCCCACAGGCCGGAGTACTGGGCGACGATGACGTTGTTGGATTTCGCCGCGGCCTTGAGCGTGTCCGCGCGGCGCTGGGCCCAGGGGCCGAGGGTGTCGCCGTTGACCACCATCAGCGCGGTCAGCACGCCGAGGCTGAGGATGACCGACAGGCTGATCCGGCGCCGCGACAGGCCCAGCGCGCGCAGCACGGTCAGTTCGGAACTGGAGGCGAGCTGTCCGAGGCCGATCATCGCGCCGATGACCGCCGCGTACGGGAACAGCATGTACATGCGCCGCGGCAGGCTGTAGGCGACGTTGGTGGCCGCGGCCAGGAAGTCGTAGCGGCCGGTGCCGACGTCGCTGATCTCCACCAGCAGGCCGCTGATCAGCGCGTCCAGCCCCACCAGCACGCCCCAGGTCAGCAGCACGGTGCTCAGCACCACGCGGCCGATGTAGAGGTCGTGGATCTTCGGGAACGGCTTCATGCCTGCCCCGCCAACGGTGCGCGCGCCGGCCGCGGCCTGCGGACCGCGCCGTCGCGGGCGTACATCCAGATCCCGACGACGAGCACCGGCACCACCAGCCACCACAACCCGACTGCGGTCGGCAGCTTGCCGTCCTGCAGCCACTGCGTGCACAGCATCATCAGGAACACGCCGAACAGGTAGATCAGGAAGCCGACGGCCAGGTTGCCGTAGCGCGCCTGGCGTGGACCGCTGCGCGAGAGCGGGATCGCCAGCAGCGCAAAGCCCAGGGTCAGCAGCGGCGGCGCCAGCCGCGAGTGGAGCTGCGCGATCGCCTCCCGGCCGGGGATCCCCAGCAGCGCGGTCGTGGGCTGCAGCGCGACTTCGTCGACCCGCCGCCGCGGACCGGTGTCCGCCGGCAGCAGCACTTCGTTGCCGGCGTAGCGGACCAGACGGAAATCCCGCCCGGCGCCGGTCAGCGGCCCTTCGACCTCGAAGCCCTGCTCCAGCCGCAGGTAGCGGTCGCGCTGGTCCTGGGTGGCCGCCTGCACCGACAGCCGGCCGGTCGCCGACGTGGTCACGTCGAAGCGGTCCTGCTTCTGGCGGTAGATGAAGACCCGCTGCAGTTCGCGGTTGTCGGGCGACATGGCGCCGACATAGATCACGCCGCCGCCGCCCGGCAGCTCGGTGAAGCGGCCCGGCTCCATGCCCGCGATCAGCAGGTTGCGGCCGGCTTCCTCGATCATTCGCGCCGAGGTGCGGTCGGCCCAGGGGCCCAGCCACAGCGAGCACAGCGCGACCATCGCGATCACCGGCACTGCCATCCACGCCAGCGGCCGCAGCATCCGCCGCGGGCCGACGCCGATCGACACCAGCACCGGCATCTCGGCGTCGCGGTACAGCCGGCCCATGGCCAGCATCAGCCCCAGCATCACCGCCAGCGGCAGGATCAGCGGCAGCCACTTCAGGAACACCAGCCCCAACTGGGCGAGCAGCATCCCCGCCGGCACCTTGCCCCGGGCCACGTCGCCCAGCACGTCGGCGAAGGCCCCGCCCACCAGCACGATCAGCAGCACCACCAGCACCGCGAAGGTGTTCTGGGCGAATTCGCGGCTCAGGTAGCGGTCCAGCTTCGACATCGTCACGGGGCGTCCGGGCGCCGGGCACCCGGCGGGGGCTTTGCTTTAAACTTCGGGGTTCTGCGCGCCGCGGCCGATCGACCGACTGGCGCCGGGCGCCGCCGGCACCGACCCGGGACCCGCGGGGCGCCGGGCGATTGTACGGAGGCCCCCCTCGGAAAGGCAGGCTACCTGAATGCCCGCGCCCGCGGCGGTTCAGGCTGGCGTGGCCGCCGCCGACGCGCAGCTTCCTCTCGTCCGTACGGAACCGATCCATGGCCCTCGCTTTCACCCTCCACGGCGCGCCCGCCGCCGACGCTCCCCGCCACGCCTGCGACTGCCTGGTCATCGGCGTGTTCGCCGACCAGTCGCTGACCCCGGCCGGGCAGGCGGTCGACGCCGCCAGCGGCGGCCGCCTCGCCGCCCTCGCCGCCCGCGGCGACGTGTCCGGCAAGACCGGCAAGACCGCCCTGCTCCACGACCTTCCCGGCGTGGCCGCGCCGCGGGTGCTGGTCGTCGGCCTGGGCGAGGCGGGGAAGTTCGGCGTGCCGCAGTTCATCAAGGCCGCCGGCGACGCCGCCCGCGCGCTGAAGGACGGCGCCGCGACCAACGCCCTGTTCACCCTGACCGAGGTGCCGGTCGCCGGTCGCGACCACGCCTGGAACCTCCGCCAGGCCGTGATCGCCTTCAACCACGTCTGCTACCGCTACACCGCCACCCTCGGCGAGCGCAACCGCGACAAGGGCGCGAGCAAGCTGGCCGCCGTCGCCATCGCCGGCGCCGACGCCCGCGCGCTGGCCCAGGGCATCGCCATCGCCGAAGGCGTGGCCTTCACCCGCGAACTGGGCAACCTGCCGCCGAACATCTGCAACCCCGCCTACCTCGCCGAGCAGGCGCAGGCCTTCGCCGCGCAGCACGCCGGCGTCGAGTGCGAGGTGCTGGACCGCGCGCAGATGGACGGCCTCGGCATGGGCTCGCTGCTGGCGGTGGCCCGCGGCTCGGCCAACCCGCCCAAGCTCATCGTGCTGAAGTGGAACGGCGTCCCCGACGCCGGCGGCGGCGCGGCCAGGCCCTTCGTGCTGGTCGGCAAGGGCATCACCTTCGACACCGGCGGCATCAACCTCAAGACCGGCGGCGGCATCGAGGAGATGAAGTACGACATGTGCGGCGCCGCCACGGTGCTGGGCACGTTCGTCGCCGCGGTGAAGATGCGCCTGCCGGTGAACCTGATCAGCATCGTCCCGGCGGTCGAGAACATGCCCGACGGCATGAGCTACCGCCCGTCGGACGTCATCACCAGCATGTCCGGCAAGACGATCGAGGTCGGCAACACCGACGCCGAGGGCCGGCTGATCCTGTGCGACGCCCTGACCTACGCCCAGCGCTTCGAGCCGCAGGCGCTGCTGGACGTCGCCACCCTCACCGGCGCCTGCGTGACCGCGCTGGGCAAGTACGCCGCCGGCCTGATGAGCAAGCACGACGACCTGGCGAACGAACTGCTGGCCGCCGGCGAGCAGGTCTTCGACCGCGCCTGGCGCCTGCCGCTGTGGGACGAATACCAGAGCCAGCTCAACTCGATCTTCGCCGACGTCTACAACATCGGCGGCCGCAACGCCGGCGCCATCACCGCCGGCTGCTTCCTCTCGCGCTTCACCGAAGGCCAGCGCTGGGCGCACCTGGACATCGCCGGCGTCGCCAACGACGACGGCAAGCTCGGCATGGCCACCGGCCGCCCGGTCGGCCTGCTGGCGCAGTGGCTGCTGGACCGGGCGCAGGGCTGACGGTGCCCCGCGCCGACTTCTACCTGATCCAGAAGCCGCGCTTCCGCGAGGAGCCGCTGCGGCTGGTGTGCGAGCTGGCGCGCAAGGCGTACGACGCCAACCTGTGGACGCTGGTGCTGGCGCGCGACGCGGCGCAGGCGGAGGCGCTGGACGAGCTGCTGTGGGCGTTCGACGAGGACGCCTACATCCCGCACCAGATCGCCGGCACCGACGATGAGGACGACCTCACGCCGGTGCTGATCGCCTCGCCCGATGAGGACGTGCCGCTGCGGGCGCTGGTGATCAACCTGCGCGACGCGCCGGTCGAGGGCGGATTCGAGCGCGTGCTCGAGGTCGTGCCCGCCGACGAATCCGCGCGCGGCCCGCTGCGCGAGCGCTGGAAGCAGTACCAGGCGCGCGGGCTCGAAGTGAAGAAATACGACATGTAAGTGCGCCGCCCCCATCGTTCGCGCTCGTCCTTGCCTCTCCCCGCGCGCGGGGAAAGGAGGGCCGAAGGTCGGGTGAGGGGCCATCACGACTCCCCAGACTTGAACAGCGACAAGACCCCATGACCACGCTCGCCTCCGGCTACGAACCCAAGGACTTCGAATCCCGCCTCTACGCCGAGTGGGAAGCGAGCGGCGTCTTCGCGCCGCAGGGCGACGGCCCCGCCTACACCATCCTGCTGCCGCCGCCGAACGTCACCGGCACGCTGCACATGGGCCACGCGTTCCAGCACACGCTGCAGGACGCGCTGATCCGCTACCACCGCATGCGCGGCTATCGCACGCTGTGGCAGATGGGCACCGACCACGCCGGCATCGCGACCGAGATGGTGGTCTCGCGCAACCTCGCGCTGGAAGGCAAGGGCGAGACCCGCGATTCGCTGGGCCGCGAGGCCTTCATCGACCGGGTGTGGGAATGGAAGCAGCAGTCCGGCGGTACCATCGAGCGCCAGATGCGCCGCCTCGGCGCCTCGGGCGACTGGTCGCGCAGCGTGTTCACGATGGACCCGATCGCCTCCGAGGCGGTGATCGAGGCGTTCGTGAAGCTGCACGCCGAAGGCCTGATCTACCGCGGCCAGAAGCTGGTGAACTGGGACCCGGTGCTGAAGACCGCGATCTCCGACCTCGAGGTGGTGAGCGAGGAGGAGAACGGCTTCCTGTGGTCGATCGCCTACCCGCTGGCCGACGGTGCGACCTACGAACACGTCGAACACGACGCCGACGGCAACGAGACCCTGCGCGAGACCCGCGACCGCCTGATCGTGGCCACCACCCGCCCCGAGACGATGCTCGGCGACGTCGCGGTGATGGTGCATCCGGAAGACCCCCGCTACGCGCACCTCGTCGGCAAGCAGGTCCTGCTGCCGCTGTCCGACCGCCGCATCCCGATCATCGCCGACGACTACGTCGACCGCGCCTTCGGCACCGGCGTGGTGAAGGTGACGCCTGCGCACGATTTCAACGACAACGCGGTGTGGCAGCGCCACGAAAAAAGTGGTGTTTTCGATGACATGCCGAATCGCGGCCTTATTAATATCTTTTCGCCTTCCGCACGGATCCTCCACGAACCAGATGGCTGGATTCGAAACGAAAACACTTCCCTAAGAGACCCCTCGCATGCGGGCGGACCCGATGTCGCGTCAGAGCGAGCAATGTCGGACCGTGAAGCACACAAACTCACACTGGCCGATCTGGATTCTCTGGAATCAATTCCAGAACGGTACCAAGGCCTGGACCGCTTCGAAGCCCGCAAAGTCATCGTCGCCGACCTCGAAGCCGCCGAGCTTCTGGTCGAAACGAAACCGCACAAGCTGCAGGTGCCGCGCGGCGACCGCACCGGCCAGGTGATCGAGCCGTATCTCACCGACCAGTGGTTCGTGAAGATGGACGAATTCGCGCGCCGCGGCCTGGAACTGGTCGAGAACGGGTCGGTGAAGTTCGTGCCGCCGAACTGGATCAACACCTACCGCCACTGGCTGGAGAACATCCAGGACTGGTGCATCAGCCGCCAGTTGTGGTGGGGCCACCGCATCCCGGCGTGGTACGACGACGCCGGCAACGTGCATGTGGGCCGCAACGAGGCCGAAGTACGTGCGAAGGTCGGCGACATCCCGCTGCGCCGGGACAACGACGTGCTGGAAACCTGGTTCTCCTCCGCGCTGTGGCCGATCAGCACCATGGGCTGGCCGAACCCCGAGGCGATGCGCGAACGCGGTTTCGACCAGTTCGTGCCGAGCAGCGTGCTGGTCACCGGCTTCGACATCCTGTTCTTCTGGGTGGCCCGAATGGTGATGATGACCGACCACTTCATGCCGGCCGACGCGCCCGACGCCAAGCGGGTGCCGTTCCGCGACGTCTACATCACCGGCCTGGTCCGCGACAAGGACGGTCAGAAGATGTCGAAGTCCAAGGGCAACATCCTCGACCCGCTGGACATCATCGACGGCATCAGCGAGGACGCGCTCGTCGCCAAGCGCACCACCGGCCTGATGAAGCCGCAGGACGCGCCGAAGATCGAGAAGGCCACACGCAAGGAGTTCGGCGGCGGCATCGCCCCGCACGGCGCCGACGCGCTGCGCTTCACCATGGCCGCGCTCGCCGGTCCCGGCCGCGACATCAAGTTCGACATGGCCCGCTGCGAGGGCTACAAGAACTTCTGCAACAAGCTGTGGAACGCCACGCGCTTCGCGCTGATGAACACCGAAGGGTTCAGCGCCTCCGGCACGCCGCAGCCGAAGACCGACGCCGAGCGCTGGATCCTCTCGCGCCTGGCGAAGGTCTCGGCCGAGGCCGCGACCCATTTCGCCGACTACCGCTTCGACCTGCTGTCGCAGGCGCTGTACGAGTTCGCCTGGAACGAATTCTGCGACTGGTTCGTCGAGCTGGCGAAGCCGGCGCTCAGCGGCGACGACGCCGAGGCCGCGGCGAGCACGCGCCACACCCTGCTGCATGTGCTGGAAACGCTGCTGCGCCTGCTGCACCCGCTGATCCCGTTCGTGACCGAGGAACTGTGGCGCCACGTCGCGCCGAAGCTGGGGATCGAGGCGCCCAGCATCTGCGCCCGCCCCTACCCGCAGGCTGCCGATGTCGACGCCGCCGGCTATGCGTCGGCCGAGGCCGACATCGAATGGGTCAAGGCCGTGGTGTCGGCGGTGCGCAGCATCCGCAGCACGCTGGGCATCTCGCCGTCGAAGCAGGTCTCGCTGCTGTTCCGCGGCGGCGACGCCGTCGACGCGGCGCGCGTCGCGAAGTTCGCGGCGTCGCTGAAGTTCCTGCTGAAGCTCGACGCCGTCGACACCATCGCCGGCGAACCGCCGGCGGCCGCGCCGGCCGTGGTCGGCGACCTGCAGTTGTTCGTGCCGCTGGAAGGCCTGGTCGATCTCGACGCCGAGCGCACGCGCCTGGACAAGGAAATCGTCAAGGTGGCCGGCGAGAAGGACAAGAGCGAAGCCAAGCTCGCGAAGTTCGGCGGCAACGTGCCGCCGGCGGTGGTCGAGCAGGAACGCCAGCGCCTCGCCGACTGGACGGGCAAGCTCGCGGCGCTGCAGGAACAGCGCGGACGGCTGGGGTGAGGCGGCGCGCGCGCGATGGCGTGCGCGCGATGCGCGGGGACCGCGACGCGACCCGGTAGAGCGGCCTTCAGGCCGCTGCCCATCTTGTCGGAAGGTGTTTCAGGGAACGGAAAGCAGCGGCCTGAAGGCCGCTCTACCGATGCGATGTGTGCGGCCGATTTGATGGCATTCGCGATCTCGCGGATGCCGCGAAACGTCGAAACGTCCTACCCCTCCAGCAGCTCCATCGCCATCACGATCGCATCCTCGCGGCCCATGTGCGCCGGGTAGTAGCGCGGGCGGCGGCCGATCTCGTTGAAGCCTTCGTCGTGGTACAGCGCGATCGCCTTCGGGTTCGACGGCCGCACTTCCAGGAAAATGCGCGCCGCGCGCTGCTGGCGCGACAGCCGGATCAGGGCGCGCAGCAGGCGCCGGCCGTGGCCGTGGCCCTGCGCCTCGGGCGCGATGCAGATGTTGAGGATGTGCGCCTCGCCGGCGGCGACGCTGAGGATGCCGTAACCGATCACCACCTCGCCCTCGACCAGCAGCCACGCCGGATAGCAGGCGTTGAGGCAGTCGCGGAAGATGCCCACGGTCCACGGGAAGGCGTAGGCGCGGGTCTCGATCGCCATCACCATGTCGAGGTCGCTCTCGCGCATCGCGCGCAGCGTGGTCGGGGGCAACGCCCCGGCGATATCCGGCGTGGACGGCTCGGCGCTCACGCCGACGGGCGCCTCAGCGCGCGCAACTGCGGCCACAGCGCGCGCTTGGCCGCGGGATCGCGGCGCAGGCGCTCGGGCGCGGGCCAGCCGCGGGCGATGCGCGGCGCGTCCGCGGCCTCGCGCGAACGTCCGGCGGCGCGCAGCAGCGCCAGCACCAGCGGGTCGTCCGACAGCGTCGCGGGACTTTCGTCGCCGGCCGTCGCCAGCACGATGCGCTGCACCGGCAGCCCCATCGCCGCCAGCATCTCGCATTGCAACGGGTCCCAGACGGTGGCGTTCACGCGCCCTCCGCGGCGCCCCCGCGGCGCGCCATGCGCCGGGCGATCAGCGGCCCGAACAGCGCGAACGTCGCGAACACGCCCAGCAGCACCTTCGGCGGATCGATCACCAGGCCGATGATCGCCGCGATCACCAGCAGCGGCACGACGAACGGCACGCGGTCGGCCTGCGGGCCCTTGCCGCCCTTGAAGCTGGGGTAGCGGAAGCGGCTGACCATCAGCAGCCCGGCGAACACCGTCACCGCCAGCGCCGGGTAGCGCAACTGCTCGCCGGTCCAGCCGAGGTCGTGCAGGGTCCAGACGAAGCTGGCCATCAGGCCGGCGGCCGAGGGCGACGGCAGGCCGATGAACCAGCGCTTGTCGACGGTGCCGACCTGGCTGTTGAAGCGGGCCAGCCGCAGCGCCGCGCAGGCGGCGTACAGGAACGCCCCCAGCCAGCCGATCTTGCCCAGGGTCGGGTTGTCCAGCTTCAGCGACTCCAGCGCCCAGTGGTACATCACCAGCGAGGGCGCCATGCCGAAGCTGATCAGGTCGGCCAGCGAGTCGTACTGCACCCCGAACTCGGTCTGGGTGTTGGTCATCCGCGCGACCCGGCCGTCGAGGCCGTCCAGCACCGCGGAAATGAAAATCGCCACGCAGGCGGCGCCGAACCGGCCCTGCGATGCGGCGATGATCGCGAAGAACCCGGAGAACAGCGCGCCGGTGGTGAACAGGTTCGGCAGCAGGTAGATGCCGCGGTTGCGGCGCGGCGCGGCGGGGGCGGCGGGGTCGGGCTGGCTCATGCGGCCAGTGTACCGGAGCCGATCCGCCGCGCTTCGCCCGGACCGGGCCGGGGCCGCGGGAGCGGTCGCGCTTGCGCCGCCCGCGCCGGGGTGTTGCAATCCCGCCATCGCAGGGGGCCCCGTCCGCCATTTCCGCAGGTAACGCCATGATCCGCGCGCTCAGCACCGCCCTCCTCGCCGCTTCCGTCCTCGCCGCCGCGACCGCGTCCGCCGGCGAGGTCTACCAGTGGAAGGACGCCAACGGCGTGACCCACTACTCGCAGACGCCGCCGGCCCAGGGCAAGTTCCAGCAGCGGACGATCACCCAGCACGTCAGCGCGGCGGCGCCCGCCCAGCCGACCGCCGAACGGACGGTGTCGCCCCAGTGCGCCACCGCCCAGCGCAACATCGAACTGCTGCAGGGCGGCAGCCGGCTGCAGGTGGACAGCAACGGCGACGGCCAGCCCGACGGCGACCTCGACGACGCCGACCGCCAGAAGCAGCTCGAGATCGCCCAGACCGTGGCCCGGGTGAACTGCGGCGAGCGCTGAACCCGGCCGCCGGGCAGCGGACCCCGGCGACATCGGGCAAAATGCGGGGTTCGACCCCCCGCGAGCCCGTCCGATGCGCCTGTCGCAGTTCCATCTCCGCACCGAAAAGGAAACTCCCGCCGACGCCGAAGTCGTCAGCCACCGGCTGATGCTCCGCGCGGGCATGCTGCGCAAGCTCGCCGCCGGCCTCTACACCTGGAGCCCGCTGGGCCTGCGCGTGCTGCGCAAGGTCGAGGCCGTGGTCCGCGAGGAAATGGATCGCGCCGGCGCGATCGAACTGCTGATGCCGACCATCCAGCCGCGCGAGCTGTGGGAGGAAACCGGCCGCTGGCAGAAATTCGGCGGCCAGTTGCTGAAGATCAGGGACCGCAAGGAAGCCGAATACTGCTACGGCCCCACCGCCGAGGAAGTGATCACCGACTTCGCGCGCCAGGAACTGAGCAGCTACAAGCAGCTCCCGGTGAACTTCTACAACATCCAGACCAAGTTCCGCGACGAGATCCGCCCGCGCTTCGGGGTGATGCGCGCGCGCGAGTTCCTGATGAAGGACGCGTATTCGTTCCACATCGACGACGAATCGCTGCACGCCGAATACCGCAACATGTACGACACCTACGGCCGCATCTTCACCCGGCTGGGGCTGAAGTTCCGCGCGGTGTTCGCCGACACCGGCGCGATCGGCGGCAGCGCCTCGCACGAATTCCAGGTGCTGGCGGAATCCGGAGAGGATGCGATCGCGTTCTCCGACGGCTCGGATTACGCCGCGAACATCGAACTGGCCGAAGCCGTGTCGCCGGGCGAACGCGGCGCCGCCACGGAGACCCTGCGCAAGGTCGACACCCCGACCCAGAAGACCTGCGAGGAGGTCGCCGCGCTGCTCGGCATTCCGCTGCAGCGCACGGTGAAATCGGTGGCGCTCATGGGCGTGGACGCCGAGGGCGCGCCGCAGTTCGTGCTCGCGCTGGTGCGCGGCGACCACCTCGTCAACGAGATCAAGCTGGCGAAACTGCCCGGCCTCGCCGAATACCGCCTCGCGACCGAAGCCGAAATCCTCGAGCACCTCGGCAGCGAACCCGGCTTCCTCGGCCCGATCGCGCCGAAGCAGGCCATCCGCGTGGTCGCCGACCGCACGGTCGCCGCGATGCACGACTTCGTGGTCGGCGCGAACGAGGCCGGTTTCCACATCGCCGGCGTGAACTGGGGCCGCGACGTGCCGGAACCCGACCACGTCGCCGACATCCGCAACGTCGTCGCCGGCGATCCCTCGCCGGACGGCAAGGGCACGCTGGGCATCGCGCGCGGCATCGAGGTCGGCCACGTGTTCGCGCTCGGCCGCAAGTATTCCGAGGCGATGGGCATGACCGTGCTCGACGCCAGCGGCAAGGCCGCGATTCCCGCGATGGGCTGCTACGGCATCGGCGTGAGCCGCATCGTCGCGGCCGCGATCGAGCAGAGCCACGACGAGGCCGGCATCGTCTGGCCCGAGCCGATGGCGCCGTGGCAGGTCGCGATCTGCATGATCAACCCGAAGAACGATCCGGCCGTCGCCGCCGCCGCGCAGGCGCTGTACGACGAACTGAATGCCGCCGGCGTGGAAACGCTGCTCGACGACCGCGGCCTGCGTCCGGGCCCGATGTTCGCCGACATCGAACTGATCGGCATCCCGCATCGCGTGGTGGTGTCCGAGCGCGGGCTCGCCGCCGGCACGTTCGAATATCGCAGCCGCCGCGCGAGCGAGGCCGAATCGCTCGATCGCGAAACGCTGCTCGGCAGATTGCTGCCGCGGCGCGATTGACGGTCGCGATCGATCGCAGGATGCGTCGGGCCGCGGAATCCGGGCTTTTTTGCGACCGGATTCCGCTTTCGATTCCATTTCCGGCGCGCCGACCCGGTTTCCGTCGAATATCCCCGATATTCAAGGGCCCGTTTTGAAGGAAATCGGAAATCGATTATGATCGGCGCGCTCCCCGCGGCCTTGTTTCCGCCCGGAGATTCCCTTCGTCACCCGGAGTCACAATGGCATTCGATCTGAAAGGGTTCTCGCAAAAAGACCTGGACTCGCTCATCAACCAGGCCCAGAAGCAGAAGTCCGCAATGAACAAGCGCAAGCCGATCGCCGGCGTCCGCAAGAAGCTCGTCGCGCTGGCCAAGGCCGAGGGCTACACGATCGCCGAACTGTTCGGTGGCGCCAAGGCCGCCGAAGGCAAGACCCGGAAGGCGTCGAAGACCGCCGGCCGCAAGGTGCCGCCGAAGTACCGCAATCCGGCCAACCCGAAGGAAACCTGGACCGGTCGCGGCAAGCAGCCGCGCTGGCTCGCCGACCAGGTCAAGAAGGGCAAGAAGGTCGAAGAGTTCCTGATCAAGAAGTAAGTCGCGCGCCTCCACGGTATCGCGCACCGGCAGAGCGGCCTTCGGGCCGCTCTGTTCGTTTGAGGGTTGGACGCCCGGAAACGAGGACCGCCCGCTTCAGAGATTGCGCCGGGTCGGGATCAGGATGTTGCCGAACAGCAGCCCCGCGACCAGCGCGAGCAGGATGTTGAGCGCGGCCAGCATCGCCGCCTGGCCGGCCTCCATGCTCTGTTCCTGCACCAGCGCGAGCAGCCCGCGCAGGCTGGCGCTGCCGGGCACCAGCATGATGATGCCCGGCAGGCGCACCAGCGCGCCGGGACGATTGAACCAGCGCGCATAGGCGTTGCCCGCCGCGGTCGTCGCCAGCGCGGCGACGAACACGCCGGCGGAGCTGCCCCATTCGCCGCCGACGAAGCGCGAGATCAGATAGCCGGCCGCCGCCGACAGCATCACCAGCGGATAATCGCGGCGCCCGGCGCGGAACAGCACGGCGAAGGCGTAGGTGCCGAGCAGCAGCGCCAGGCCTTCGACCCACATCGGCTGCGGGCGCAGCGCGCGCACCTCGGGATGGAGCCCGATCATCTCCGCGCCGTTCAGCGCCACCAGCATGCCGATGGCGAGCTTGAGGATCGTGGTCATCGCGCCGGCGAAGCGCGCGGTGCCGGACACGAGGTTCTGGTTGGTGAGTTCGTTGACCGCGTTGGTCAGCGACATGCCGGGCATCAGCACAATCAGCGACGAGATGATGACCGTGTTGAGGTTGAGCGGGCCGATGAAACTCGCCACCAGCACCGCCACCGAGCCGGCGGCCATCGCCGCGAGCGCATCGCTGGCTTCCTTGAGCCGCGGCCGGGTCTGGGTCGCCCAGTCGAGCAGGCCGATCAGCAGGCCAGTGACGCCGGCCACGGTGATATCCAGCCACGGCAGCCGCCACAGCCCCGCCACCGCCGCCGCCGACAGGCCGAAGGCGAGCACCGCGATGGTCCGCCCGCGCCAGCCGCCGGGGCGTTCGAGCGCGCGCAGCGCGGCATGGCCGGCTTCCAGGTCCAGCGCGCCGGTGGTCACCTCCTCGGCGATGCGGTCGGCCTCGCACAGCTTGTAGAGGTCGGTCTCGCCCGGCGGCATGCGGACCACGCGGACGGTGTCCCGGCGGCCGCGGCCGGCCTCGCCGAAGGACAGGATCATGCCGGTCGGGTTCGACCACACCCCACATTCGAGCCCGAGCTGCGCCGATACCGCCATGACCGCGCCCTCGAGGCGGTGGGCGGTGGTGCCGTAGGCGTGCAGGCGGCCGGCCAGTTCGACCACGAAATCGACGCGCGCGGCGTGGTCGTGGCGCTGCAGTGCGGCGTTCATGGCGGGGCGGGCATCGCGACGTGGCCCCGGCGGGGCGGCAAGGCCGGCATGGTATCCGATCCGGTCGCCGGTCCCGTCGGCGTGTTCACTGCGGCGGTTCAGCCGCCGTCAACGCGCGCTGCAGCGCGGCGACGAAGCGATCGGCCGCGTCCGGCGCCTGCACGAAGAACAGCGAGGGCTCGGTCAGTTCCAGTTCCAGCAGCCGCGGCGCGCCGTCGGCGTCGCGGATCAGGTCGATCCGCACGTACGGCAGCGGCGCGCCGGTGCGCGCGTGCAGCGCGGCGAGCACGGCCTCGCCCGCGCGGCGCTCGTCGTCGTCGGGCGTGCGCGCGGCGATCGCGTCGGGCAGCGCGGTGTGGTCCAGGCCGGTCGCGTCCGGCCGCAGCAGCGCCGCCTTGCGGATCGCGTGGCTGAAGACGCCGTCGAAATACAGCAGCGCGGTTTCTCCGCGGACATCGACGGCGTCGAGGTAGGGCTGCAGCATCGCGTCGCGGCCGGCGTCGAGCAGCGTGCCGACCTGGTTGGCGGCGGCGAGGCCCTGCGTGCGCCGGTAGCGCTGGGTGTCGTGCGAACCGGCGCTGACGGTCGGCTTCACCACGATCTCGGCGGCGTCGGCGAACGCGGCGAAGGCTTCGTCCACCGCCGGCAGCGGCTCGGCATCGGGCGCGACGAACCGCGTCGGCACCACCGCCACGCCGGCGGCCTCGAGATCGGCCAGGTAGCGCTTGTCGGTGTTCCAGCGCACCACCTCGGGCGGATTCAGCAGCCGGGTCGCGCCCGCCACCCGGTCGCACCAGTGCAGGAACGCCTCGCGACGGAGGTGGTAGTCCCACGGCGAGCGCAGCACCACGGCGTCGTAGCGGGCCCAGGAGACCGTGTCGTCGTCCCAGGCGCGGACTTCGGCGGCGAGCCCGGCGCGATCGCAGGCCGCCAGCAGCGGCGGCATGTCCTCGTCGAGGGAAGCGGAGGCGATGGCGATGACGAAGGCGATGCGGGTCATCGGCACAGTCTAGCCAGCCGGCGGCCGGCGTCCATGCACCGACATTCCCCAAAGTACGGTGTGTCCCGCCGGAAACGGGCGGTACACTTTGGCCCCCACCGGTCGCCCCCACGCGACCCGATCACCGAGGAACCACCATGACCCTCCCGCAACACGCGCGCCTGCGCCAGGTGCCGGCATGAGCAAGCGCAAAGTCTTCGCGTCCGCCGACGAGGCCCTGCGCGGCCTGGTCGCCGACGGCCAGACCCTCGCGGTCGGCGGTTTCGGCCTCTGCGGCATCCCCGAGGCGCTGATCGCCGCCCTGCGCGATTCCGGCGCCAAGGGCCTGACCGCGATCTCCAACAACGCCGGCGTCGACGGCTTCGGCCTGGGCATGCTGCTGGAGACGCGCCAGATCAGGAAGATGATTTCGTCCTACGTCGGCGAGAACAAGGAATTCGAGCGCCAGTATCTCGCCGGCGAACTCGAACTGGAATTCAATCCGCAGGGCACGCTGGCCGAGCGCCTGCGCGCCGGCGGCGCCGGCATCCCGGCGTTCTTCACCCGCACCGGCTACGGCACCGTGGTCGCAGACGGCAAGGAGACGCGCCAGTTCCCCGACGGCCACTGGTACGTGCTGGAGACCGCGCTGAAGGCCGACGTCTCGCTGGTGAAGGCGTGGAAGGCCGACGAGGCCGGCAACCTGGTGTTCCGCAAGACCGCGCGCAACTTCAACCCGGCCTGCGCGATGGCCGGCAAGGTCTGCGTGGCCGAGGTCGAGGAACTGGTCGGGATCGGCGACATCGACCCGGACCACGTCCACCTGCCCGGCATCTACGTCGACCGCATCGTGGTCAACCCGACCCCCGAGAAACGCATCGAACAGCGCACCGTGCGCCAGGGAGAGAAGTGATGGCCTGGACCCGCGATGAAATGGCGCAGCGCGCCGCGCAGGAACTCAGCGACGGCGCCTACGTGAACCTCGGCATCGGTCTGCCGACGCTGGTGGCGAACCACATCCCCGACGGCATGGACGTGTGGCTGCAGAGCGAGAACGGCCTGCTCGGCATCGGCCCGTTCCCGACCGAGGACGAGGTCGACGCCGACCTCATCAACGCCGGCAAGCAGACCGTCACCGCCCGCCCCGGCGCCAGCTACTTCGGCAGCCACGATTCGTTCGCGATGATCCGCGGCGGCCACATCGACCTGGCCATCCTCGGCGCGATGCAGGTCACCGACCAGGGCGACCTCGCCAACTGGATGGTGCCGGGCAAGATGGTCAAGGGCATGGGCGGCGCGATGGACCTGGTCGCCGGCGTCCGCCGCGTGGTGGTGCTGATGGAGCACACCGCGAAGAACGGCGAACACAAGATCCTGCCGCAGTGCACGCTGCCGCTGACCGGCGTGGGCGTGGTCGACCGGATCATCACCGACCTGGCCGTGTTCGACGTGACCGCCGACGGCCTGAAGCTGCTGGAAGCCGCGCCGGGCGTCACCGTCGACGAGCTGAAGGAGAAGACCGGCGTGCCGTTCGCGGCCTGACCGGTTCCGCCCGCGGCGTCTCCCCCCGGAAGCCGGCCCCGCGCCGGCTTCCGCCGTTTCCGGCCCCGGGGAGCGGCGGCGCTCGTGACCGATCCCGTACAATGGCCGCATGCTGCCCGAGACGACCGCCCTGGCCAATCAGTTGCTGATCGCCGTGCCATCGCTGGCCGATCCGAACTTCTCGCGCGCCGTCGCCCTGATCTGCCAGCACGACGCGGACGGCGCGATGGGCCTGATCCTCAACCGCCCCTCCGAGTACACCCTCGGCGACGTGCTCGACCAGATGGGCATCGACGGCGGCGCGCCCGCGCTGCGCGAACGCCGGGTGCTCGCCGGCGGGCCGGTCCATCCCGAACGCGGCTTCGTCCTGCACGACGGCGAACCGCGCTGGGATTCGACCCTGCAGGTGACCGACGGCCTGTACGTCACCACCTCCCGCGACGTGCTCGAAGCCCTCGCCCGCGGCGAAGGCCCGCAGCGGGTCATCGTGGTGCTCGGCTGCGCCGGCTGGGGCGCGGGCCAGCTCGAACAGGAGCTGGCCGACAATAGCTGGATCACCGCCGACCACGACGACGCCCTGCTGTTCTCGCTGCCGCTGGACGACCGCTGGGAGGCCGCCGCCGGCCGCATCGGCGTGGACATGCGGCGGATGACCGACTACAGCGGTCATGCCTGAGCCGCTGCGCGCCGACGCCACCGTCCTGGGCTTCGACGTCGGCGCCCGCCGCATCGGGGTCGCGGTGAGCACCGGCTTCGGCCTCGGCGCGCGCGCGCTGGCCGTGGTCGACGTCCACGACGAACAGATCGACTGGAAGGCGGTCGAGAAGCTGCATCGCGAGTGGCGTCCGGCCGGCTTCATCGTCGGCGATCCGATGACCCTGGACGGCGGCGACCAGCCGATCCGCCGGCGCGCGCGCGCGTTCGCGCGCGAACTGCTGGCCCGCTTCCGCCTGCCCGTCGCGATGATGGACGAACGCAACAGCTCGCAGGAGGCCGCGCGGCGCTTCGCCGCCGACCGCGCCGACGGCCGTCGCCGTCGCCGCGACGCCGACCTGCTCGACGCCGAGGCCGCCGCGGTGATCGTCGAACGCTGGCTGGCCGCGCCGCAGGATGCCCTTCCGCTCGAGGAGTGATGCCCCCGTGACCCCGAACAGCCTGTTCCCCAACACCCTCGGCTACAAGTCGGAGCTGCAGACCGACGCCGAGGGCGTGCTGCACCACCTGCTGACGCTCGACGGCATGAGCCGGGCGACGCTCTCGCGCCTGCTCGACCGCGCGCAGGAATTCGCCGACGGCCAGGACGCGCCGGAGGCCCTGCGCGGCACCGCGGTCTGCACGCTGTTCTTCGAGCCTTCCACGCGCACCCGGCTGAGCTTCCAGCGCGCGGCGCAGCGGCTCGGCGCCGACGTGCTGAACTTCGACGCCGCCACCTCGTCGACCACCAAGGGCGAGACTGCGCGCGACACGCTCAAGAACATCGAGGCGATGGGTGTACGCGGCTTCGTCATCCGCCACCACGAGGACGGCGTGCTCAACGAACTCGCGCGCCACATCGATCCGGACACCCGCCTGATCAACGCCGGCGACGGGCGCAGCGCGCATCCGACCCAGGGCCTGCTCGACATGCTGACCCTGCGCCAGGCCCGCGGCGAGGATTTCTCCCGGCTCGGGGTCGCGATCGTCGGCGACGTGCTGCACTCGCGCGTCGCCCGCTCCGACCTGCATGCGCTGCGCACGATGGGCGTGCGCGACATCCGGATCTGCGGCCCGGCCGCGCTGCTGCCGCCGGTGGACGACAGCGGCGGCATGCTCCACGGCTGCACCGTGACCCGCGATCTGGACGAAGCGATCGAGGGCGCGGACGTGCTGATGATGCTGCGCCTGCAGCGCGAACGCATGGAGCAGGGCCTGGTGACGTCGCTCGAGGACTACCACCGCGACTACGGCCTGACCGAGGCCCGCCTCAAGCGCGCAGCGTCCGACGCCGTGGTGATGCATCCCGGCCCGATCAACCGCGGCGTGGAGATCGACGACGCCGTCGCCGACGGCCCGCAATCGCTGATCCTGCGCCAGGTCGCCAACGGCGTGTTCGTGCGCATGGCGGTGCTGGAGGCGCTGCTGGCGAAGCCGAAACGGGACGACGCCGCCGGCTGACGCAGCGCCGGCCGGTCAGCGGCGCTTCTGCGCGAACAGCCACGGCCACAGGTCCGGCGTGCCCGAGTACGCCGGGTCCCAACTGTTGTGGTTGGCGTCGGGGAATTCGGTGTAGCGCACATCGCCGCCGACGGTCTGGAAGGCGGCGTGGGTCAGGCGATCCTCCCGCGGCGGCACCAGATCGTCCTTCGCGCCGTGGAAGATCCACACCGGCACGTGCTTCAGGCGCCGCGCGAGCGCGGCGGCGGGGTCGGACTCGCCGCGCAATGGAGTAACGTAAAGATCGCGTTCGTCGCGCGGCGCGGTCAGCGCGCCGCACACCGGGACCAGTGCGGCGAAGCGATGCGGCTGCATCAGCGCCAGCTCCCACGTGCCGTAGCCGCCCATCGACAGCCCGGTGAGATAGGTGCGGTCGGGGTCGCCGTGGAACTCGCGCATCGTCGCGTCGAGCGCGGCGAAGGCGATGTCGGCGGCCGTGTCCTTCCAGTCGCTGTCGTCCGGCGCCTGCGGGAACACCACCACCGCCGGAAAGTCGTCGGCGTGCGCCCGCAGGTACGGGCCAAGGCCCACGCGCGTGGGCTTGTCGCCGTCGCTGCCGCGTTCGCCGGTGCCGTGCAGGAACATCACCACCGGCACGCGGCCGTGGCGGAAGCGGGCGGCGGGCACGAAGACCTGGTAGCGCCGGTCGGCGCCGCCGATGCGCACGCTGCGTTCGACGAATGCACCGCCGGCATCGCCCGCGGCGGAGCCCGGAGCGAGACCCGGGACGGGAGCGGTGGCGCAGCCGGCCAGCAGCGTCAGCGCGGCGGCGATCAGGGCGAGGCCGCCGCGGCGGACGCCTTGCGCGGCGGGGAGACGCAACAGGCCCATGGCGCCGGCTCCAGCGAGGTCGAGGCGTCGAGTGTCGCCGATCGCCCGCCGGAATGCGCGATGTAATCGCCGTGGAACGACGCCTGTTGGGACCGCCGCGCCTGCGGCAGAGCCGGGCGGCGGTCGGGGCCGCGCCCCATCCCCGCGCCTCCTGCGGACCCGCTCACGCCGCGTCCCAGCGCTCCGGCAGCGCCAGCCCGTCGCGCGCGTCGTCCCAGACCAGCGACGCGATGCGCCAGCCCGCCGGCGTGTCCACGCACTGCAGGCTCTTGACCCCGCGCACGTCGAAGGCGACGCCGTCGCGGACGCCGACCTTGCGGTACAGGCTCCAGCGATGCACGACATGGCCGCGGCGCTCGCTGCGGGCGTCGAGCTCCCATTCGTCGAAATCGCGCAGTCCGCCGTCGCCCAGGATCGCGCGCCGGGTTTCGATGAACCGGGTCACGTCGAACACTTCCGGCGCCGGTCCGACCGCCTTGACGATGACCGCCTCCGGCAGGAACACCCCGCGCAGCGTGTCCACCGGCGCGGCCGCACCGTCACGGGTGCGGAACGCCGCGTACAGGCGCGCGACGAGCGCGTCGATGGCGATGTCGTCGGCGCCGTCCGCGTCCACGGTTCAGCGCAGGAGGATCAGGGTCGCGAGGCCGAGGAAGGACAGGAAGCCCATCACGTCGGTCACCGTGGTCAGGATCACGCCGCCGGCCAGCGCCGGATCGAACCCCATCCGTTTCACCGCCACCGGCACGAACACGCCGCCCAGCGCGGCCGCGGTGAAGTTGATCGTCAGCGCGAGGCCGATGACCAGCGACAGCTTCCAGTCGCCGAACCAGGCCAGCACGATCAGTGCCAGCAGCAGGCCGATGCCGACGCCGTTGATGATCGCGATCCGCACTTCCTTCCACACCAGCGCGCCCACGTTCGTCGCGCCGATCTGGCCGAGCGCGAGGCCGCGCACCATCAGCGCCAGCACCTGGGTGCCGGCGTTGCCGCCCATGCCGGCGACGATCGGCATCAGCACCGCCAGCGAGACCAGGTGCGAGATCGTGCCCTGGAACTGGCTGACCACCGACGCGGCCAGGAACGCCGTCGCCAGGTTGATCGTGAGCCACAGCATGCGCCGGCGGAACGCGCGGCGCACCGGCGAGAACAGGTCTTCCTCCTCGTTCAGGCCGGCCGCGGACATCACCTGGTGCTCGGCCTGGTAGCGGATGATGTCGACCACGTCGTCGATGGTGATGCGGCCGAGCAGCACGTTGTTGTCGTCGACCACCGGGGCGCTGATCCAGTCGTGGTCGGAGAACATCCGCGCGACTTCGTCGGCGGTCTCGTCCACGCCGATCGCCGGCTGCTCGTCGTCGACGAGCTGGTTCACCGGCGTGTTGGCGTCGCGGGTCAGCAGCGACTGCAGCGCGATGCGGCCGAGGTACTGGTGGCGGCGGCTGACCACGTACAGGTGGTCGGTGTGCTCCGGCAGCTCGCCGCGCAGTCGCAGGTAGCGCAGCACGACATCGACGGTGGTGTCGGCGCGCACCGTCACCACGTCGGGATTCATCAGGCGGCCCGCGGTGTCCTCGTCGTAGGACAGCACCTGCTCCAGGCGCTCGCGGTTCTCGCGGTCCATCGACTTCAGGACCTCGTCGATCACCGTGTCCGGCAGGTCCTCGACCAGGTCCGCGAGGTCGTCGATGTCGAGGTCCTCGACCGCCGCGACCAGTTCGTCCGGGTCCATCTCCGCGATCAGGCCCTCGCGGACCTCCTCGCCGACGTGGACCAGCACCTCGCCGTCGTCCTCGGGGTCCACGAGGCCCCAGACGACCTCGCGCTTGCCCGGCGGCAGGGATTCGAGGAGGTTGCCGATTTCGGCCGGCGACAGCGTGTTGACCAGCCGCTTCACCGGGCCCAGTCGCCCGCTGTCCAGCGCGTCCGAGAGCAGACGCAACTGGCGCGCGGTCTTGTCGTGGCGGATGGTCTCGGCCATGCGAAGGTTCCGGTGGCGGGAGGCGCACCCTTCGAGGCGGGGCCACGACGGCGCGACGGGCTATCTGTCCATGGCGCGCATTATCGCCCCTGATCGCCGCCCTGCCCACCCCCTGCCGACCCGCACCGCGCCCCCCGCACCCGTCATTTCATCCCGAGCGCAGCGAGCCACCTGCCCCGAATCGCGCCCGCAACGGACGCCGCCCGCAGGTCCCATCGCGATCCGGCATCCCGCTCGGCGTGTTCCATCGCGGCATTCCATTCGCGGAATGGACGAACAGGCATGCACGACGCGCATGCTCCGCCAAAAGCGGCGTGCACCGCGGCGCATCGATCGCGATCCGGAACGCCTGCCGCGGCTTCCGCCGCTCCCGCGGGAGAGGGCACCGGGCGGGAAACAACACGGCGAACGCGCGCTGCTCGCCCGCGCGTTCGCCTACACCCCGTCCCCGCCCCGCCCCGGGCAGCCCCAGTTGAGGATCTGCGTTCCCGGGGGCAGCACGCGGCGGAACATCGCGACGCGCTGCGGCTTGGGGTTCACGACGACCGGGCGCTGCGCGGCCTGCAGCAGCGGCAGGTCGGCGCTGCTGTCGGAGTAGGCGGCGGCGACGGGTGCGGTGTAGCCGGCCTCGCGCAGCATCGTCATCTTCATGCGGTAGTGGCAGTGGCGCAGCGCGCCGATCGCGCCGAACTTCGGGCCGACGATCGTGCCGATCACCGGCAGGTCCTCGTGGGCGACGAAGGCGAGGATCGCGCGGGCCAGTTCCGGCGGCGCGCCGGTGGCGACGACGACGTTGTCGCCGGCTTCGCGATGCAGGCGCAACACGTCCAGCGCGATCGGCAGCAGCCGCGCGCGGATCGCCTCGGCGTGCGCGGCGACGTAGCGGTCGGTGGCGAGGTTGAAATCCGCGGTGGTGCGCATGCCCAGCGTGCCCACCCACACGAACGCGGAGATGCCGCGGCGGCGCGTGGGCATCCACGCGACCATCGGGCCGGCGATCGGCGCGATCAGCAGCGCCAGCGCGCAGCGCCACCAGTCGCGCTCGATCAGCCACTTGAACAGGTGGCTGCCGGAATCGCCGTCGTACAGCGTGTGGTCGAAGTCGAACACCACCAGCGGCGCGTCGGCCGCGGAGGCCGCGGGACCTGCATGCTTCAACGCGCTCATGCGGGGAAGAACAGCGTCTTCAGCGCCGCGCCCGGATCGGCTTCGCGCATGAAGGATTCGCCGACCAGGAAGGTGTCGACGCCCGCGGCGAGCATCCAGTCGACGTCGGCGCGGGTGGCGATGCCGCTCTCGGTGACGAGGATGCGGTCGGCCGGCACCGCGTACTTCAGCGACAGCGTGGTCGCCAGCGACACCTCGAAGGTGCGCAGGTTGCGGTTGTTGACGCCGATCAGCGGCTGCCGGCCACCGATCGCGGGCAGGCGCAGCGCGCGCTGCAGTTCGTCGGCGTCGTGGACTTCGACCAGCACGTCGAGCCCGAGGTCCATCGCTTCGCGATGGAGCAGCGCCATCGTGGCGTCGTCCAGCGCCGCGACGATCAGCAGGATGGCGTCGGCGCCGAGCACGCGCGCCTCGACGGCCTGGTACGGGTCGATCGTGAAGTCCTTGCGCAGCACCGGCAGCGCGCACGCGGCGCGCGCCTGCTGCAGGTAGGCGTCCGCGCCCTGGAAGAAATCCACGTCGGTGAGCACCGACAGGCAGGCGGCGCCGGCGGCTTCGTAGCGGGCGGCGATCGCGGCGGGGTCGAAGTCGGCGCGGATCACGCCCTTCGACGGGCTGGCCTTCTTCACCTCGGCGATGACCGCGGGCAGGCCGGCGTCGCGCTTCGTCGCGATCGCCGCCGCGAACCCGCGCGCGGGCGGCGCGTCGGCCAGGCGCGCGCGCAGCGCGTCCAACGGCGCGCGCGCGGCGATCAGCGACCTGCTCCGCCTTGCGGTCGAGGATGCGCTGCAGGATGTCCGCGCGTCGCGCGTCGCTGGGGGAGGCGGTGGCGTCGTTGCTCATGGGGTTGTCTTCGCGAACCAGTCGTAGGCGCGTTCGACCCTGGCGACGCGCGTGATGTAGCGGGTGTACCAGTCGCGGCGGCCGCGGTTGCGGGTCGCCGCGTGCTCGGCCTGGTGCTTCCAGGCGAGGATGTCGTTCTCGCTGCGCCAGTAGCTGATGGTGATGCCGACGCCGTCGGCGCCGCGCACCGATTCCACGCCGAGATAGCCCGGCTGCTGCGCGGCGAGTTCGAGCATGCGTTCCGCGGCCTCGGCGTAGCCTTCGGCGTCGGCGCCGTTGCGCAGCGAGGTGAACATCACCGCGTAGTACGGCGGCTCCGGGGTGTTCGCGAATGCGGTCTGCGACATGGGAGGGCTCAGGCCGCGGCCAGCGTCTGCGTGGTGGCGATGAAGTGTTCGAGCCTGGCGCGGGCATCGCCGCTGGCGATCGCCATGCGCGCGGCGTCGATGCCGTGGGCGATGCTGTCGGCGACGCCGGCCACGAACAGCGCGGCGCCGGCGTTGAGGCAGACGATGTCTCGCGGCAGCCCCGGCTTGTTCTCCAGCGCCTCCAGCAGCATCGCCTTCGACTCGATCGCGTCCTCGACCCGCAGGTTGCGGCTGGCAGCCATCGCGATGCCGTAGTCCTCGGGATGCACTTCGTATTCGCGGACGACGCCGTCGCGCAGTTCGCCGACCAGCGTGGCCGCGCCCAGCGACAGCTCGTCCATGCCGTCGCGGCCCCACACCACCAGCGCGCGGCGGGCGCCGAGTTCCTGCAGCACGCGCGCCTGGATGCCGACGAGGTCGGGGTGGAACACGCCCATCAGGATGTTCGGCGCGCCGGCGGGATTGGTCAGCGGGCCGAGGATGTTGAAGATCGTGCGCACGCCCATCTCGCGGCGCACCGGCGCGACCACCTTCATCGCCGGGTGGTGCACCGGCGCGAACATGAAGCCGATCCCGGTGGCGTCGATGCAGGCGGCGACCTGCGCGGGCGGCAGTTCGATGTGCGCGCCCAGCGCTTCGAGCACGTCGGCGCTGCCGGACTTCGAGGACACGCTGCGGTTGCCGTGCTTGGCGACCTTCGCGCCCGCGGCGGCGACCACGAACATGCTCGCGGTGGAGATGTTGAAGGTGTGCGCGCCGTCGCCGCCGGTGCCGACGATGTCGACCAGGCGCTCGCGATCGCGCACCTCCACGCGGTTCGAGAATTCGCGCAGCACCGAAGCCGCGGCGGCGATCTCGCCGACCGTCTCCTTCTTCACGCGCAGGCCGGTGAGGATCGCCGCGACCATCGACGGCGAGACTTCGCCGCGCATGATCTGGCGCATCAGGTCGACCATCTCGTCGTGGAAGATCTCGCGGTGCTCGATGGTCCGCTGCAGGGCTTGCTGGGGCGTGATCGACATGGGTATCCGGAAGATCGACAGGCGGCGCGGGCCGCGCTCAGGCGGCGCGCGCGAGGAAGTTCTTCAGCAGCGCGTGGCCGTGCTCGGTGAGGATGGATTCGGGATGGAACTGCACGCCTTCGACCGGATGGTCGCGGTGGCGCAGGCCCATGATCTCCTCGACGCTGCCGTCCTCGTTCTCGGTCCAGGCGGTCACTTCCAGCGCCTCGGGCAGGCTGTGGCGGTCGACGACCAGCGAGTGGTAGCGCGTGGCCTCGTAACCGTCGGGCAGGCCGGCGAACACGCCCTTGCCGGCGTGGCGGATGCGCGAGGTCTTGCCGTGCATGATCCGGCCGGCGCGGACGACGTCGCCGCCATAGGCCTGGCCGATGCTCTGGTGGCCCAGGCACACGCCGAGGATCGGGATGCGGTCGCCGAGGCGGCGGATCACCTCCACCGACACGCCGGCCTCGTTCGGGGTGCAGGGCCCGGGCGAGATCACGATGCCCGCGGGCTGCAGGGCGTCGATCCCGTCGACGGTGAGTTCGTCGTTGCGGACCACCTTCACGTCCGCGCCCAGCGACTGGAAGTACTGGACGAGGTTCCAGGTGAAGCTGTCGTAGTTGTCGATCATCAGCAGCACGACAGCGGTCTCGCGGTCGAGGGGGGAGCGACAATGTAGCAGGCGACCGCCCGCGAGGGCAGGTCGGACGGGACGCGGCGCGGCGCGGAAACGGCCGCCGCGGGCTCAGCGCCGGTCGACGGCGCCGCGCGGGCGCGGCCGGTGCGCGGGCGCGGCGCCGGCGTCCACCGGGACGGGCGCCTGGACGGTCGGCACCTTGCGCGGCGGCCGGCGCACCGACACCACGAAGCCTTCCGCGGTCGCCGCGTCCACGGTCACCCGGAAGGCGAAGTCCGGCGAGGTCCACATCTCGCCGACCTTGAACATGCTGCCCTCGTTGTTGGCGCGGTTCGCCGGCGGCGTGTCGGCATCCACGCTCCACGCCGGTTCGCCGCGCGAGGTGTCGACCGAGTGGATGATGACCGCGTCGCCGGCCAGCCTGTTCTCGTAGTTGCCGACGCGCTTGCGCACTTCGACGACGTAGTAGCGGGTGCTCTGGTCCGGATAGCCCAGCACCAGCATCTGCACGTTGGACGACCCGGCCAGGCTGGCCCGGTCCAGGGCCAGCGACGTCGCGCCGCTGCCGGCGTTGATCGTCCGCTTGCGCGCGGCGGCGACCCAGCCCAGCCGGTTCCGCGAATACTGGCCGATGTGCTTGGGCAGCGTGCCGTAGGTGGCGTTGGGCACGGCGTTGTTCCAGGCGTCGCTCATCACGTCCCACGGATTGTCGTAGGGGTCGCTGTCGGCGTCGGAATTGTTGGCGTGCGGCAGGCCGTAGCCGTGGCCCATCTCGTGGCACAGCGGCGCGAGGTTGCCGAACGACCACGGCGGGTTCCAGGTGGTGCTCCAGCACTTGTTGACGCCATCGAGCGTCGCGCACCGGCTGCCGCCCCAGGCGTAGCCGTCGAGGTCGCCGTTGAACATCATGTTGACGCCCTGCACGCCGCCGTTCACCGCGAAATTCACGTCGGCGTCGTGCGCGGCCACGCAGTCGGTGAACAGCTTGCCGAGGTCGGCCTTGTCCTTGCCGTTGGCGTCCTTGGTGACGTAGTAGTCGCGCGGCTGCGGCAGCGTGGCCCAGCCGTAGGCGTCGCTGCCGGCGAGGTTGACCTGGTTGTAGGACACTTCCTGCCAGTAGTTGCCGAGCTGGCCGACGGCGGTGCCGTACTGGCCCTGGAAGAAGGCGCGGGTCTTCTGCTCGGTGGCGATGTCGCTGAACTTGCACATCAGCGTGACCCAGACCGTGGTCCCGCTGATCTTGGACGGGAATTCCGCCGCCTTCGCGGGCGCGAGGTCGCCCACCGGCACGATCGCGTCGATGACCGGCGCGGCCGCCCCGCGCTTGGCCGCGGCCGGCGCCAGCGACACCGCGACCCGCTTGCCGAACAGCGCGTGCAGGTCGCCGGCGGCGCGCAGCGCCTGGTCGGGATCCAGTGCGTGGCGGGCGCCGGCGTCGTCCACCAGCGTCGCGCGGAACTGCGGCGCCGCGCCGGCCGCCTTCGGCGCCGGGTCGGCGTCGCCCCAGACCAGTTCCAGCCGGCCGACCAGCAGGGCGGGGGCGGCGACCGGGCCGCGATCGGGAGCGGCCCGTCCGGCCAGGATCGCTCCGCGGGGACCGGCCGCGGACTGGTCGGCGCAGCACAGGGCGAACACGATGGCCGCAAGGGCCGCGAGGGCGGACGGACGGGGCATGGCGGGCGCCTCGGCGACAGGTCGGCGGATCGTAGCACCGGGGTCCGACGCGAACCGCGACCGGTGCCGCGGTGCCCGCTCCGGTAAGCTGTCGGGAACCGCCGTTCGTCGATTGCCGCCCCCATGCCCCATCTGGAACTCACCCTGCGCTGCCGCGAGGCGGACCAGCCGCGCTACGAACACGCGCTCGAAGACGTCGGCGCGCTCGCGGTCACCCTGCTCGACGCCGAGGCCGAGACCCCGAACGAGCGCGCGATCCTGGAGCCGGGCGTCGGCGAGATGCCGATCTGGAACGCGGTCGCGCTGTCGGCGCTGTTCGAAATCGACACCGACCCGCTGATCCTGCTGGCGGCGCTGGAGGCGTTCGACCCCGGCCTGGACTGGACCGGCGCGACGTTCCGCAAGGTCGAGGACCAGGACTGGGAGCGGGCGTGGATGGACCAGTACGTGCCGCTGCACTTCGGCGCGCGGACCTGGATCGTCCCCTGGAACCACGCCCTGCCCGAGGGCGCCGACGCCGCCGACGCGGCGGTGGTGCGGCTCGACCCGGGGCTGGCGTTCGGCTCCGGCACCCACCCGACCACCGCCCTGTGCCTGCGCTGGCTGGACGGACTGGCGGCCGAGGGCGTGCTGCAGGGCCGCACCGCGCTGGATTTCGGCTGCGGCAGCGGCATCCTGGCGCTGGCCGCGCTGAAGCTCGGCGCGGCGCGCGCGGTCGGCGTCGACAACGACCCGCAGGCGATCCTCGCCACCACCGACAACGCCGAGCGCAACGGCGTCGGCGATCGCCTCGCGGTGCATCTGCCGCAGGACGAACCGGAGGCGACCTATCCGGTCGTCGTCGCCAACATCCTCGCCAAGTCGCTCGATGCGCTGGCCGACACCCTCGCCGCGCGGGTCGCCCCCGGCGGCCGGATCGCGCTGTCGGGCATCCTCGACGGCCAGCAGGCGCCGCTGCTGGAGCGCTACGCGCCGTGGTTCGACGCCCTGGTCGTCGCCCACGAGGGCGACTGGGTCCGCATCGACGGCCGCCGCCGCGCGGACGCCTGACCCGCGACGCATGCTTCAATAGCGCGATGTTCATCAACTGCCCGTACTGCAAGGCGCTGGTGTCCACCGATCCGGTGACGGATCTGCCGCCGGTGCGCTGCCCGCACTGCGACAGCATGCTGCGCCGCGATCCCGACGCGCTCGACGAGGACGAGACCCAACCGCTCGACGTCGCCGCGCTGCTGCGCACGCCGTACGCCGCCGGCGCGCCGGCGGCCTCGCCGACGACGGCGGACGCGGCGGTCACCGACGCGGCGGTCACGGACGCAGCCGTCGCCCGGAGCGAAGAGCTCGTCGAAGTCGAACAGCACACCGACGCACGCGCCCCCGGCACGCCCGCAGCGGCGGCCGCTGCAACCGCCACCGCGCCCGCCGTCGCCGTGTCGCCGGCGCGCCCGCGACGCACGCGCGGCATGCCCAGCTTCGTCCACGGGCCCGCGCGCCCGGCAGGCCCGCGCGAGCGCTGGCTGCCGATCGCGGTCGGCGCGCTGAGCGTGCTGCTCGCGCTGCAACTGCTGCTGGCGGACCGGGCGCGCCTCGCCGGCGATGCGCACTGGCGCCCGCTGCTGGAGGCGGTCTGCGGCGCGCTGCGCTGCGCGCTGCCGCCGTGGCGCGAACCGGCCGCGTTCACGCTGGTGCAGCGCGACGTGCGCCAGCATCCTTCCCTGCCCGGCGTGCTGCGGGTCACCGCCACGTTCCGCAACGATGCGCGCTGGGCGCAGCCGTGGCCGCGCCTGCGGCTGACGCTCACCGACGGCAACGGCCGTGCGGCCGGCCAGCGCAGCTTCGATGCCCGCGAATACCTCGGCGGTGCGCCGAGCCAGCCGCTGCTCGCCGGCGGCGAAAGCGCGGCCGTGGCGATGGACATCCTCGAACCGGCGTCCGACATCGTCGGCTACGACTTCACGTTCCGCTGAACCGCGGCGGCGACGACGCGACCTCCCGTCGCCGGCGAAACACCGGGCCGGCGGCAGGCGATACCGCGACGATACCGGAACGATGCGCGCAGCCAACGAGAAAAGCTCCCATTGCCGGACAATCAGCGCGCGACGCGCCATTCATCGGGAAATCCCGCGTGGAAACGCCGGATCGGCCGCGTTCACCATGGCAGCGCCCGGACGGCCACGCTAGACTCTCCGCCCCGCCGATACCGGCGGAGCGGCCAGGGACGGGGCCGCGCTGGGCACATCTCTCCGCCGGGACCTCGTTCTTGAACGCCGAACGCCACGACGCCGCACCCCGTTCCGCTCCGCGCGTGCCGCTGCGCGAGCACGTCGCGCATTCCGTGCGCCGCTACATCGGCGATCTCGACGGCGCGGACACCTCGAACCTGTACGAAGTCGCGCTGCGCGAACTGGAGATCCCGCTGTTCGCCGAAGTGCTGCGCCACTGCGACGGCAACCAGAGCCGCGCCGCGGCGATGCTCGGGATCCACCGCGGCACGCTGCGCAAGAAACTCAAGGATTACGGGCTGGCCTGAGCCGGGCGCCAATCGTCCGCGCCGGGTCGCCGGACCGCCTCGTCTATAATCGCGGCCTCCCCGCCGCAGTGCCCCCGCCCCCATGACCAGCCCGCTTTCCGGCGCCCCGGTGACGATTCGCCGCGCGCTCCTGTCCGTGTCCGACAAGACCGGCCTGATCGACCTCGCCCGCGCCCTCGCCGCCCGCGGCGTCGAACTGATCTCCACCGGCGGCACCGCGAAGGCGATCCGCGACGCGGGCCTGCCGGTGCGCGACGTCAGCGACGTCACCGGCTTCCCGGAAATGATGGACGGCCGGGTGAAGACGCTGCATCCGCTGGTCCACGGCGGCCTGCTCGGCCGCGCCGGCATCGACGACGCGGTGATGGCCGAACACGGCATCGGCGCGATCGACCTGCTGGTGCTGAACCTGTATCCGTTCGCCGCGGTGTCGGCGAATCCGGCGAGCAGCTTCGAGGACGTCATCGAGAACATCGACATCGGCGGCCCGGCGATGCTGCGCAGCGCGGCCAAGAACTTCGCCCGCGTCGCGGTGGCGACCGATCCGTCGCAGTACGCCGCGCTGGTCGAGGAACTCGCCGCGAACGACGGCGCGCTCTCCGGCCGCACCCGCTTCCGGCTCGCGGTGGCCGCGTTCGACAACGTCGCCTTCTACGACGCCTGCATCAGCAACCACCTGTCGTCGCTGGGCGAGGACGGCGAACGCCGGCTGTTCCCGGCGCAGAACAACAGCAATTTCGTCAAGGTGATGGACCTGCGCTACGGCGAGAACCCGCACCAGCAGGCCGCGTTCTACCGCGACCTGTGGCCGGTGCCGGGCACGCTGGCGACGTTCGCGCAGTTGCAGGGCAAGGAGCTGAGCTACAACAACCTCGCCGACGCCGACGCCGCGTGGGAATGCGTGCGCCAGTTCGGCACGGCCACGCCGGCGTGCGTGATCGTCAAGCACGCCAATCCGTGCGGCGTGTCGGTCGCGTCCAGCGCGCTCGAGGCCTACGAACGCGCCTACGCGACCGATCCGACCTCGGCCTTCGGCGGCATCCTCGCGTTCAATGTGCCGGTCGACGGCGCGACGATGAAGACCATCCTCGATCGCCAGTTCGTCGAGGTGCTGATCGCGCCCGACTACGCCGACGAGGCGCTCGCCTATGCGAAGAAGAAGGCCAACGTGCGCGTGCTGCGCATCCCGCACGGCGACGGCCGCAACAACATCGACGTCAAGCGCGTCGGCTCCGGCCTGCTGATGCAGACCGCCGACGTCCGCGAAGTGACCGCCGACGAACTCAGGGTGGTGACCAGGCGCGCGCCGACCGAAGCGCAGCTCGCCGACCTGCTGTTCGCCTGGCAGGTGGCGAAGTTCGTGAAGTCGAACGCCATCGTCTACGCGAAGGACCTGCAGACGATCGGCGTCGGCGCCGGGCAGATGAGCCGCGTGTATTCCGCGCGCATCGCCGGCATCAAGGCCGACGACGCCGGCCTCGTCGTTCCCGGTTCGGTGATGGCCAGCGACGCTTTCTTCCCGTTCCGCGACGGCATCGACGCCGCGGCGCAGGCCGGCATCGCCGCCGTCATCCAGCCCGGCGGCTCGATGCGCGACCAGGAAGTCATCGACGCCGCCGACGAGCACGGCCTCGCCATGGTGTTCACCGGCGTGCGCCATTTCCGGCACTGAGCCCCGCCCGGTGCCGCCGCGGCGCCGGCCCACGATCCCCGGGATATCCCGCATGAAGCGACTGCCCTTGCTCCTCGCCACGCTCGGCGCCACGGCGGCGTTCGCCGCGACGCCGGCGCCGCCCGCGCCGCGGCCGCCGTACAGCCCGCTCACCACGCCGGCCGCCGGCGTCGTCACCGACGCCGAGGTCCTGCGCCTGCTGCGCACGGCCTATCCGGGCGAGGCGGTGTCGCTGAAGGGCGAATGGAAGGCGAAGGCCGCGCATCGCACCGACGACGCACCCGCGCCGTCGCTCCGCAGCGTCTGCGCCGATTCCGGCCTGCAGGCTCCGGGCCCGCGCCTGGTCGCGGTCTGCGCCAGTTTCGACGACGCCGGCCACGCGCAGGCGGGCGAAGTCGATCTGTTCCAGTTGCTCGACCCGCGCGGCGGGCAGACCCAGGCGCGCATCGGCGCGCGCGAACGCGGCGTGCAGACCGGCGCGTGGGGCGCGCCCGGCGACGTGGCGCTGGTGGAGATCGGCAGCCGGCGCACCGCATTCGCGCTGTCCAGCGCGTTCACCAACATGGGCTGGACCACCGAAAGCGTGTCCCTGCACCAGGCCGACGACGACCGCTTCGTCGAGCGCCTGGCGTTCGCGACCCACCTCGACAACACCGGCGAGTGCGATCCCGACGGCGACCGCGGCTGCCGCGCGCGCTCGGTCTCGCTCGACTGCACCCTGCGCGTCGATCCCGCCAAGGCCGACCGCGGCTTCTACGCGCTCAGCATCGACATCGCCGGCGAACGCGGCGGCCGCAAGGTCAAGCGCAGCATCCCGACGACGTTCGACGGCACCCGCTATCGCGTCGCCCCGCGCGTGCTGGTGCGGGACGGGTGCGATCAAGGGTGATGAACCGCCTGAACTTTCATGCCCATGCGCAATGTCCGGGGTATTGATGTGTCCTTCTTTACGACGTCACTGCGGCCGTTGCTGCTGATTCCCTGCCTCGCGGCAAGTGGATGCTTGTTTGAAACACCCAGTTCCAGTTTCGCAGATCGCGCAGACGCCGAGCACAGCGAACTGTTCCACAAGGGCTGGCTGCCAGAGTGGATTCCACCGTCCGCCAAGCGGATCCGCGAAAAGCATGACATCGACAGCAATGCGACGCTGATCCGATTCGAGTTCTCGCCGCCGGACCACCCCCCGTTTGGCAAGGCATGTGTGGAGACGACACACGAGGCACTGGAATTCACCTGGCTCGACGCCTACTGGTGGCCGACGCACGACGTCCTGGCGAGGATGCCGCACGTCTACCATTGCCCTCTTGATTCCGGTTATCTCGCCATCCCCGCAGAGGGTGGCCTCGCCTATTTCTGGAGAACCCGCGCATGAAACTCCTCGTCATCGGTTCCGGCGGCCGCGAACACGCCCTCGCCTGGAAGCTCGCGCAGTCGTCGCGCGTGAGCGAAGTGCTGGTCGCGCCGGGCAACGCCGGCACGGCGACGGAGGCGAAGTGCCGGAATGCCGCAGTGAAGGCGACGGACCTCGACGGCCTCGTCGCGCTGGTGCGCGCCGAAGGCGTGGCGGTGACGGTGGTCGGGCCGGAAGCGCCGCTGGTGGCGGGCGTGGTCGATCGCTTCCGCGCCGAAGGCCTGCGCGTGTTCGGCCCGACGGCCGCGGCGGCGCAACTGGAAGGCAGCAAGGCGTTCGCGAAGGATTTCCTCGCCCGCCACGGCATCCCGACTGCGTACTACGCCGTGCACACCGATGTCGATGCCGCGCTCGCTTACATCCGCGAGAAAGGAGCACCCATCGTGGTCAAGGCCGACGGCCTGGCCGCGGGCAAGGGCGTGATCGTGGCGATGACGCAGGCCGAGGCCGTGGCCGCGGTGCGCGACATGCTGTCGGGCAACGCGTTCGGCGCCGCCGGAGCGCGGGTGGTGATCGAGGAATTCCTCGACGGCGAGGAAGCCAGCTTCATCTCGATGGTCGACGGCGTCACCGCATTGCCGATGGCGACCTCGCAGGACCACAAGCGCGTGGGCGACGGCGACACCGGCCCGAACACCGGCGGCATGGGCGCGTACTCGCCCGCGCCGGTGGTCACGCCCGAGGTGCATGCGCGGGTGATGCGCGAGGTGGTCGAGCCGACCGTGCGCGGCATGGCCGCCGACGGCGTACCGTTCACCGGTTTCCTCTACGCGGGGCTGATGATCGACGCGGCCGGCGCGCCGAAAGTGATCGAATTCAACGTGCGCTTCGGCGACCCGGAAACGCAGCCGGTGATGCTGCGGCTCGACAGCGACCTGCTGGACCTGGTCGAGGCCGCGATCGACGGCCGCCTGCACGCTGTCGAGGCGCGCTGGAGTCCGCAACCGTCGCTGGGCGTGGTGATGGCCGCCTCGCCCTACCCCGACACGCCGCGCAGCGGCGACGTCATCCACGGTCTCGACGCGCCGCAGCCGGCGCACGCCAAGGTCTTCCACGCCGGCACCGCGTTCGACGCCGGCGGCCGCGTGGTCACCGCCGGCGGCCGCGTATTGTGCGTCTGCGCCCGCGGCGACACCGTCGCCGACGCGCAGCGCGAAGCCTACGCCGCGCTGGCGAAGATCGGCTGGGACGGCGAATTCCACCGCAGCGACATCGGCTGGCGGGCGGTGGCGCGGGAGCGGGGCTGAGTCACTTCGACGGCCGGTAGCGGACGATGCGCACGTCCGCTGCCGTTTCCACGGATGCGAAGGCATCGCGCATGGTCGCGAGCGCGTCGGCTTCACGGAAGCCGCCGGAGCCTGCGCCGATCACCGGAAACGCGACCGAGGCGAAGCGCTCGGCCGCGACGATGTCCATCGTGGATCGCACCGAATCGCGGATCGACTGCTCCGACGCACGCCACAGCAGATCGATGCCGGCCACATGGACGATGGCCTTGAACGGCAGGCGGCCCGCCGACGTCAGTCGCGCCTGTCCGAGCGGAAACGGCCCGGTGCGTCCGATCTCGATGAAAGGCCGCAGGCCGCCGCGGCGCTTGATCGCCCCCGACACGCCCTGCGGCAGCAGCAGCCACCACGGGATGACGTTCCGGTTCCAGGCATTGACGATGACCTCGACCGGCTGGTCCAGCAGGTCGCCATCGACGATCGCGGGGATCACGGAGCAGTCGCCCTGTCAGCGCTTCTTCGCCGCCTTCGCCGGCGCGTGCTGCTTCGACAGTTCCTCGATCAGGCTGCGGACCAGCTTGCGCTGCGAGGCCGGAAGCCTGAGGAATGTCTCGATCGCGAGCTGGTCGTGCGGGTTCATCCGCCACTCGCCGCGGGTCTCGCGGACGTGTTTGTCGCTGCCGAACTGCAATTGCTGCGGTTCCATCGACAGCATCCGCGCCAGCGCGCGCATGTTGCCCTGCCGGGGCATGGCGCGGCCGTTGAGCCAGCCGGAGATCGCCTGCTGGGAGACGGGTTCGCCGCCGAAACGGGCGAGCAGGCGCACGAGTTCGGCCGGACTCTCGCTCATTCCGGCTTGGCGCAGAGCGGCGCGCAAGCGCTCGCTGAAAGCGTCTTGTTCGGTCTTCATTCACCGACCTTAGGCCGGTGAGACGCCCGGTGTGAAAGACGTGCTTGTGGATCAAATCCACATTATGTTGACGCGACAGGGCCTGCTGCGCCGGGACGCAGCCCCGGCGCACGATCGACCGGCCCGGATCAGGGCTTGCGCGCCCCGCCGGAACGGACGAATTCGTCGATGACCTGGCGCAGCAGCCGGCGCTGGGCCGGGGGCAACTGCAGATAGGCCTCGATGGCCAGTCGGTCGCGCGGATCGAGGCCACCCTCGGTCCGATCCTCGCGTCCACGCTTGTCGTCGTCGCCGTATTGCAACTGCTGCGGCTCCATTGCCAGCATCTTCGCCAGCGCCCTGAGATTGGTCTGCCTGGGCATCGCCCGCCCCCTCAACCACCCGGAGACGGCTTGCTGCGACACCGGCTCGCCGCCGAAGCGCGCGAGCAAACGCACCAGTTCGACCGGGCTCTCGCCGAGGCCCGCCCTGTGCAACGCAGCGCGCAGCCTCTGGCTGAACGCGATCTGTTCATTGCGCATCACCTGACGTCGGGCCGGTGCACGCCAGCATTGGAAAGATGTGGTTTGTACCATATCAAACTTTTTGTTAGCGTGCGGCTCCACCGATGACAGGGAGGGCCTGGGATGCCGAACATGCGGACCGAGCGGTCGCGGCATCGGTGCCGGGACGAATCGCTTCCGCCGCCCGGCATCGCCGGGACCGGACCGATCACATCCGCAGCGCCGCCGCTGGCGCTGGCCCTGGAGTACGCCGCGCGCGCCCTGCTGGCCGAACTGGAGGCGCCAGCCAGCGGCCGCACGCCGCGACGCGCCCCAGGCGCACTGCTTCTTCAACGGCTGTCGCCGGTCGGCGTGGAACTGCTGCAGTGGTGGTGCGCCGAGCGCGTGTGCCGGACCCGCACCGACAACTTCAACGCGGCGCAGCGGCAGGCGCTGGTCCACCTGCTGCTGGCGCACGAGGCCCTGCGCAGCGACGATGCAGACATCCTGCATCAGCGCGCCTGCGGGTCGCCCTCGCGCCGCGATCTTCCCCGCGGCATCCCGGAACGCGCGCACCACGCGCTGCGCCTCGCTCCGGGCAGCGGCCTGCGCTGGGTGCTGCAGGCGCTGATCGTCTGGCGCTGGGCGCACGCGCCCGACGATCCTGCGTCGCCCTGGCGGATGACCGCGATCGCGGCGACGCCGGGCATCGCCGACCGGCTGCGCCGCGCGCTGTCGAACCAGGACACCGCCAGCCTGCATCGCCACGCCCGGCTGTTCCTGCCGCCCGGCCGCCGCGCGGCGTTCCGCGAATGGCTGGACCGCGCTTGCGCGGGGCCGTCGCCGGCGCTGCGCGTGATCGACGCGACCGTCGCCGGGGTCGCGCCGGCGGGGCCGCTGACCCTGATCGCCGAGCGTCGCACCGGGCCCGGCGCCGGAGCGCCTGCGCGTCTGCGCGTGGACCTGCGCACCGACGCGGGCGGCGCCGGGCCGGTGCCGCTGACCGCGTTCGACGTCGCCCGTGCGGTCCGCCGCGGCGCGTGCAAGCTGCCGACGCTGGTGCCGATCGCCCGCACCGGCGCGGCGCTGCCCGCGACCCCGCCGCGACGCGCGGGCCTGCGCCCCCGCCTCGGCCGGATCCATCGCGCGCAACTGGAAGCGGGCCTGCGCGAACTGCGGGCCCGCGACGAGCCCTTCGCCGCGCTCGATCCCGCGCGGCGTCCGCGCATGGCCCTGTTCTGCGATGCGCCGGCCACGCTGCGGGCGGCGCGCCGCTGGCTGCGCGACGCTGGTTTCGCCGCCGATGCGGTGGCCCCGGCACGCGACGCGACGCCGGCGCCGCAGGTCCGGGTGACCCTCGACACGCTGCCGCCGCGGGCGAGCCTTGCCGACCCGCGGGTCTGCGTCGTGGTCGCGCTGCGCAGCCATCGCGCGCCCGGCGGCGGCGCGGCGTCCGCCGAATCGATGCTCGCCGCCGGCGGGGCGCTGCTGTGGCCGGAGCCGGAGTTCGCCGAACTGCGCGACGAGATGCTGGAGCGCGCCGGTCGCGGCCGGCCGCCGCGGCATCGGCTGGACGTGCTGGCGGTGATCGACGACCCACGCTGCCGGCCGGACTACGCGGGCCTGCCGCACGCGCCGCCGGCCGAGGCCGACGTGCCGGCGACGGACGACTTCTTCCTGCCCGGCCAGCGCGACGATGCGGCGCTCCACGACCTGGCGATCCCGCCGGACTGCACCGCCCCCGCGGGCGCAGACCCGGAGCGGCTGCGCGACGCGCCACGACGGCTGTTGCGCCGGCGCCGGACGACGCCGGTGCGCAAGTCGGTGACGACCCACGCCGCCTGCGACGATCGCAACGGCGGACTGCAGGCCGCCTTCGTGGCCGCCGCCGAGGCCGATCCCCTGGTCGAAAGCCACGCGCTGCTCGACCCGCGGCGGCAGGCGCTGCGCGCGCACGAGGCGCTGCTGGCGCGCGCCCCGGACGGCGCCGGCTGGCCGGAAGCGCTGGTGCGCACCGCGGAACGCGTCTACCTGGTGGATTTCCAGGCGTCCTGTCCCGCCGCGCCGGTCCCGCCGACGCCCGGCGAACGCGCGCTGGCGCTGTGGCTGCGCCATGTCGACGCCCTGCCGCCGCGGCAGCGCGACGACCGGCGCTGGTGCCGGGCCTCGCTGCCGGCGCCGCTGTTCTGGTCGTGGAAGCGCAGCGGCGGCGCGCTGTCCCATCTGCTCGCCAGACTGGCCGACGCGTCGACGCCGACGCGACTCGTGCGGTCGCCCTGGACCTCGCCCTGAACCGGGCCACGCAACTCTGCTAGGCTCGCCCCGACCCGCCGGCGGAGGCCGGCACCGCGGAGCGCGCATGGCCCACCATCAGACCGACCTGCTGCGGCAGCGCCGCTTCCTGCCGTTCTTCTCGGTGCAGTCGCTGGGCGCGTTCCTGGACAACGTCTACCGGCAGAGCATCATCGGCCTGCTGTTCTGGATGGGCGTGAGCACCGAGGAGCGCACGCTGTACGCGAACCTCGCGCCGGCGCTGTTCATCCTGCCGTTCTTCCTGTTCTCCGGCATCGCCGGGCAGATCGCCGAGAAGCTGGAGAAGTCGCGGCTGATCCGCATCACCACGGTCATGGGCATCGCGGTGATGGCGGTGGCCGCGGTCGGGTTCCTGCTGCACAGCCTGCCGCTGCTGCTGGCCGCGCTGTTCTTCCTCGGCGTGCATTCGACCCTGTTCGGCCCGGTGAAGTATTCGATCCTGCCGTCGGTGCTCAAGCCCGAGGAGCTCACCGGCGGCAACGGCCTGGTCGAGATGGGCACGTCGCTGTCGATCCTGGTCGGGATGATCGTCGGCGGCCTGATCTTCCAGCTCGCCGGCGCGCACGGGCCGCAGGTCGCGGCGCTGGCGGTGCTGGCGATCGCGTTCGCCGCCTACTTCGCCAGCCGCGCGGTGCCGCCGTGCGACGCCGGCGCGCCGGAGCTGAAGATCCAGTGGAACCCGATCCCCGAATCGGTGCGCATGCTCGCGCTCACCCGCCGGCAACTGGCGGTGCGCAATTCGGTGCTCGGCGTGTCGTGGTTCTGGTTCGTGGGCACGGTGCTGACCTCGCAGTTGCCGGCCTACGCCGAGCTGCACATGGGCGGTGGCCAGCACCAGTCGCTGTACATCTTCGCGCTGGCGCTGTTCTCGATCGGCACCGGCATCGGCTCGATGCTGTGCGAACGGCTGTCGGGCCGAGTGGTCGAGATCGGCCTGGTGCCGCTGGGCGCGTTCGGGATGAGCGCGTTCCTGTTCGACCTGTACTTCGCGCGCAGCGGGGCGTCGCCGGCCACCGACCTGGGCGTGATCGACTTCCTGCGCCAGCCGGGAAGCTGGCGGATCGCGCTGGACCTCACCGGCGTCGGCCTGTTCACCGGCCTGTTCGTGGTGCCGCTGTTCGCGCTGATCCAGAGCCGCACGCCGAAGCGCGAACTGTCGCGGGTGATCGCCGGGGTCAACATCCAGAACGCGATCTTCATCGTGCTGGCGGCCGGGCTGGGGGTCGCGCTGCAGATGAAGTCGCTCACCCTGGGTGGCATCACCGTGCCGATGCCGGGGCTGAGCATCCCGCAGGTGTTCCTGGCGCTGGCGATCGCCAACACCCTGGTGGCGCTGTGGATCTTCACCATCGTGCCCGAGTTCTTCATGCGCTTCCTGAGCTGGGTGCTGGTGCGCACGCTGTACCGGCTGAAGCTGCACGGGATCGAGCGGCACGTGCCGGACGAGGGCCCGGCGGTGATCGTCTGCAACCACGTCACCTACATGGACGCGCTGGTGCTGTCGGCCAGCATCCCGCGACCGATCCGCTTCGTGATGTACTACAAGATCTTCAACGTGCCGGTGATGCGCTGGATCTTCCGCACCGCCAAGGCGATCCCGATCGCCGGCGCGAAGGAGGACCCGGAGATCATGCGGCGGGCGTTCGAGGAGATCGACGCCGCGCTGGCCGACGGCCAGCTCGTCGGCATCTTCCCGGAGGGGGCGCTGACCCGCGACGGCGCCATCGCGCCGTTCAAGGCCGGCGTGGAAAAAGTGCTGGAACGACGCCCGGTGCCGGTGGTGCCGATGGCGCTGAAGAACATGTGGACCAGCATGTGGAGCAAGCGCGACGGTCGCCTGGCGCGGATGCGCGTGCCGCGACGCTTCCGCGCGCACGTGGACGTGGTCGCGGGCGAGCCGGTGGACGGGCGCGAGGCCGGGGCCGCGATGCTGGAGGCGCGGGTGCGGGCGCTGCGCGGCGACGCCGCCTGACGCGCCCGTCATGCCGGCCGCGCCGGCGGACGTTTGCACGGCGCGGCGGAATCGGCACAATGCGCCCAGATGCGTATCGCGGCCGCTCCGGGGAAACGGGCGACCGTTCACGTCCACCCCCCGAGGAGTTTCCGCATGAATACCGCCACCGCGCCCGGCAGCGTGCCCAACCATCTCGCCTGGGCGATCATCGCGACGGTGCTCGCGACCTGCCTGTGCTGTCCGCTGGGCCTGCTGGGCATCGTCGCCATCGTCCAGTCCAACAAGGTCAACACGCTGCTGAACCAGGGCGACCTGGAAGGCGCGCGGCGCGCGTCCGACAGCGCCAAGACGTGGTGCTGGGTCGCCACCGCGCTGGCCATCATCGGCCTGGTGCTCAACATCGCCTGGTTCGCCATGGGCGGCACCGCCGCGTACCTCGAACAGATCCAGCAGATGCAGGGCCGCTGAGCCGGGCATGTTGGCGCTGCGCGCCACCGACAAGCTGGTGCTGGCGACGGTCGCATGCGCGGCCGTCGTCGGCGTCTGGCTGCTGCGCCATTACGACCCGAACGCGGTCGGCAACTTCTTCCCGAAGTGCCTCTTCCACGAGACGACCGGGTACTGGTGCATCGGCTGCGGCCTGACCCGCGCGCTGCACGCGCTGGCGCACGGCGACATCGCCCGCGCGTTCTCGATGAACCCGCTGGCGATGATCGTGCTGCCGCTGCTGCCGCTGATGGTGCTGCACGAACGCGGCGTCCGTCCGCGCGCGCTGCAGCCGATGATGGCGGTGGTGATGGCGCCGAAACTGTGGATGGTGCTGCTGCCGGCCTACTGGATCGCGCGCAACCTGCCGTGGTGGCCGTTCTCGCTGCTGGCGCCGGGCTGACCCGCCCGCCGCCCTTCCGTCCGATCGACCAGGACCGCCATGACCGGAACGCAGCCACCGCCCTTTCGCGAACACATCCCGAACCACATGGTGTGGGCGATCCTGACCACGCTGTTCTGCTGCCTGCCGTTCGGCATCGTGTCGATCATCCACGCCGCGCGGGTCGACAGCCTCAGCGCCGCCGGCGACATCGCCGGCGCCCGCGCGTCCTCGGACAAGGCCCGCTTCTGGGCGATCGTCTCGGCGGTCTCGCTGCTCGCGATCGTCCCCCTGTACATCGTGATCCTGATCCTGGCCGCCGCGTCCGGGGGCCACTGAACCGGCGGCCGTCGCCGGACGGTTCATCGAGCGAGTGCCAGACTGCCGCGATGCCGTCCCCCGCCCGTCGATTCCCGATCGTCACGCTGCTCGTCCTCGCGCTCGGCGCGGCCGTCCCCGGCTGGACGCCGCCGGTGCGGGCCCAGCAGTCCGCCCTCAACCGCTGCGAGTCCCCGGCCGGCGGCACCATCTACACCGACCGCCCCTGCGACAGCCTCGGCGCGATCCCGCGGGTGGTCCGCGGCGTGCCGTCGCCCGCCGGGTCGGGCCCCTACCGGAGCGGCTGCGCCCGCACCCTGCCGGCGCTGAGCGCGGCCATCACCGCGGCGATCGACGCCCACGACGTCAACGGCTTGGCCTCGGTCTACCACTGGGTCGGCCAGAACGCGCAGAGCGGCGACCGCATCCTGCAGCAGCTCCAGGCCATCGCCGACCGGCCACTGGTCGACATCGTCGTGCTGCGCGCCGCGCCGCGCCCGGCCGAGGTCGAACCCGCCCCCGCGATCGACGCCGGGGACGCACCGCCGCCACCATCGGGGCCGACGCCGACGCACGCCGCGCCGCCGGCCGCG
>Ga0136846_1236433_pt1 | contig 48782 bp, 40 predicted proteins | sample HopSoiMetagenom2_FD_96841 | JGI IMG/M metagenome (GOLD analysis project Ga0136846, IMG submission 96841) | Grasslands soil microbial communities from Hopland, California, USA - 2 Assembly 2016 (version 4) | ecosystem: Environmental > Terrestrial > Soil > Grasslands | place: USA: Hopland...
ACCAGCTATCCCTTTCAGGCGGAACTGGAAAGACAAGGATCTATACGAGTGTTGCTCTTTATAATGAAGAAGGAACCACGCTTCGCTCTGATATGAGCCGCGTCACTTTACGTAATAATATAGATTACTCGGACGACAGGTTTACGATGTCTGTATCTTCTCAATTTGGATACACCAAACGGAATTTTGAACAAAACAATGCGTTCAATACGAGCAACCCATTTGCCACATCGGCTCTTGCGGTACCTTATCATAAAGTTTACAACCCCGATGGTTCTTTTGCAACTGGAACAGGAACAAAATATGTTGGAACCAATCAGTTGGATCTGACATACTGGGACAGGAACTATAATGATCAGTTCAAGGGAACAGTTGGGTTTAATTTCGCTTATAAAATTACAAAGGATGTAACTGCTGCTTTGGTAGCTGGCGTTGACTTCCGCGAAACCCAGAATACTATCTACGGAAGCAAGCTGGCATATAACAGGCTTTCTTCTGCCACTATCACAACAAATGCAGGTTCACAACAGGAATCAATGAGCCGCTTCCTCTCTGGTGATGTAAGACCTTCACTGGCTTATCGCCATCTGTTCAACAACAGGCATGAAGTGGAAGTACAGGCAATTGGTGAATACATCAGGGAATTTGCGAAGAACTTCAACTATACAGGTTACGGTACAGATCCCAAAAGACCCAATACACCTGCTGCCATTCAACAGGGTAATGCAACCAACCAGTTATTTGCTGTTGTAGGTGGCAGAAAAGCAAGGTCAACCCTGGTGTCAGGTTTGACAGTTGCAAGATATACGCTTGATAACAAGTATACCTTCACAGGTTCTTATCGTTATGATGGTTCATCCAAGCTGCCAAAGGATACAAGATGGCAGGGCTTCTATTCAGTAGGTGCTGTCTGGGAAATCTCCAAAGAGAATTTCATGGCCAATATGAGAGCTATCAACTCTTTGCGAATTAAAGCAAGTTATGGCGGATCAGGTAACTCAGATAATTTCCCTGCACAGGATGGAACAATTTTCACAGGTTATTATCCTTATCAACCCACTTATACCCAGGGATCCTATTCAGGTATTCCAACAATCATCGCCACTTATGCCGGAAACCCGGAATTGAAATGGGAAACAACCTGGGTTACCAACCTGGGACTTGATTTTCAACTTCTGAATAACAGGCTTTATGGTGATGTGAATGTTTATGACAGACGCACCAAAGATCTTTTTGTAGGAAAACAACTTTCTGCAACTGCTGGTTTTGGTAATGGCGCTACGCTTGATATCAATATAGGAGAGTTGCAAAACAAAGGTGTTGAATGGAATATTAATGGAGAAGTATTGAGGACAAAAAACCTTGTGTGGACTTTGTTCTCAACCGGCTCATATAACCACAATGAAATATTAAGCCTCGGCGGACTTCCAGACATTCCAGACGGAGGTACAGGAAAATACAGTGTTGGAAAACCATTGGGCACTCACCTTGAAGTAAAATGGGGTGGCGTTGATGCTGCTACTGGTGCTCCTTTATATTATACAAAGGATGGCAAGCTCACTTCAGATTATGCTTTGGGTGAGCCTGTTCAGGAATTCGGCACATGGGAATCTCCCTGGAAAGGCGGTTTTGGGACCAGCCTTCGTTATAAAGGATTTGATTTTTCAGTATTATTTAGCTGGCAGCAGGGCGCAATGAAAGTTGACAACCTGGAATACTTCCTGGAAAACCCAACTGGCTTCATGCTCCCAGGTTACAACCAATCATCTGACCTGAACTTCTGGAAAAAGCCAGGTGATATAGCCAGTACACCCAACCCGCTGTATCCTGTAAATTTTTCCTCCAAGATTATTCATGATGCATCCTTTGTCCGTTTGAGAGATATAACTCTCTCTTATATTGTTCCGCAACAAACTGTTGAAAAAACAAAGTTCATCTCTAATATTCGTCTGTTTGTTCAGGGCACTAACCTGTTCATGTGGACAAAATGGAGAGGACGGGATCCTGAAGCAGGCTCCGTTAACCTTAACATCAGTGAATATCCCAACCCGAGGGCATTTACAGGTGGTATAGATATTACATTCTAACTCTTAAACGGATTATATTATGATAATGAAATATAAAAAATACTCTATCATACTTGCAGCAGCTATCCTGGTATTGAGCAGTTGCAAGAAACAGCTGGACCTTCAGCCTACTGACTCATTTAGCGATGCCAACGCCTTTCTTACTATGGAAGATATCCAGTTTGGAGTGAACGGTGCTTATGGGCGTTATCGCACTTACTCAAATGATATGTATACGAATGCGCTTACTTCCGATGAAGGAAAGCTAGGTTTAGATAATGCCGGTCAGGGCGCATTGACCTATCGTTTTCAATATGGTTCTGATCCTACAACTGGTGGCGACGTAGTTGCAGCCTGGGGTGGTTATTATGCCATGATCGATCAAATAAACCGGGTGCTTGCCAAAGTAGGTACGGTAACAGCTACGGCTGCGCAGGAACCAAGAAGGAATATCCTGAAAGCACAATTGCTGGCTTTGCGTGGAATAGCTCATTTTGAATTGCTTCAAACTTATTGCAAGAGGTATAGTGCCAGTGAAAAGGGAGTTCCCATTATGCTTACTTCAAATGTGTTATCAATACCTCCACGCAATACGATGGGGCAGGTAATGACACAGATTGAAACTGACCTCGCAGATGCAAAAGCACTGTTGCCAGCAATAACTGCCGCCAATTTCAGTGATACTGTAATGAACAAGGTCAATATTGCTGCTTACCAGGCCAGGATCGCCTTATTTAAGGAAGATTTTAATAATGCAATCACCTATGCTTCGGAGGTAATCACGGCAAACGTGAAGCCACTGGTTACTGGTGCCGCATTTTCAGGCATATGGACTGATGCCAATAACAATGAAACATTGTTCCGCCTCAGGTATGCTACCTCCGCTGATGGTACTCTTGGTGCCTTGTGGACAACAACTGGTGGACAAATCTACATTGCCCCTTCAGACAAACTGGTAGCAGCGTTTGAACCGAATGATATTCGTAAGGCAGCCTATATTGGCACTTTATCTCCCGGCAATAATTACGTGAACAAGTTCTTTACTTCAAGCAGAGGTGGACGAGTTGTAGATATTAAAGCCTGCCGCATTTCCGAAATGTACCTGATCCGGGCAGAAGCCCAGGCAAGGAAAGCCTCTCCAAATGTGCCAGCGGGCCTCGCGGACCTGATTACTTTACGTACTCAGCGTTTTTCTACAGCACCGCCTGCTCTTGCCGTTACAACTCCTGCTGAACTACTGACGGCTACTCTGAGAGAAAAATTTGTGGAGTTGTGCTTTGAAGGTTTCCGATTCTTTGATCTGAAAAGAAACGGGCTTCCTGTTCAAAGACTTGCATCAGATGCTAACGCGGCATGGCAAACGCTGGATGCAGCAAACTATCGTTTCGTTTATCCTATTCCAAGAGACGAGACTGATGCTAATCCCAATATGGCCCAAAACGATAGTTATTAAAATTTGAATGGCTGATGACCGTTTTTATAGTCCTCAGCCATTCATTCAACCCATAAATTAAGAAGTATGAAAAGAATAATAAACTTATTACTGGGTAGTTTGCTGCTTGGTATTGTATTTACAGGTTGTGACAAGACTAAGCTGTATAAGGTAAAGGAAGCGGATGCCCAGGTTCATTTCACCGGCGGTGCAGTTCAGAATTATGCTGTTCGCGCTGCTAATCCAGCTGTTTACAATGTTGCAATAGGCACTACTGATGTGAGCGATGCGGACCGTAACGTTACCTTCACCGTTACATCCAAAACAGGCGCTGCTGCAGGTACACAATATACAATTGGAGCCGCCAATAACACCGTTGTTATTCCTGCGGGAAAGAGCACAGCAGTTATTCCTATTCAGGGAATTTACGCTGGTTATCCTGTTGGCAGGATTGATACGCTTGTTATTACCCTTACTGAACCTTCCGTAAAGGTTGCAGGATTTGACAACACAGTAAAACTGGCCATTGGTGATATTTGTGTTGAAGGTCTTGCATTCAACATAAACAGCTTTGCGGGTAACTATGCAAATACAAATGAAGATTTTGGAGGTCCTTATGGCCCATATACTACAAGTATTTCGAACATCACTCCTATTAATGCTACTTCGGCTACCATAAAGGTTTATAATATTTTTGATGCAGGTTGGGGTCCTATTACATTCACGTTGGATTGGTCAACGCCTGGAGCACTGACAGCCACTGTTGTTCCTCAAACCTCTGGCATTGGAGATGCAGGAACGCTAAGCGCCACTTATGCAGGTCAACAGGTAGCAGTACGTCCATTCTCCGGACAAACCGGCACATGGTCTTCCTGCAACGGTACATTGACATTAAAAATGCAATTGGGAGTAGCCGGACTTGGCTATTTTGGAACCTTGTATACTGTGAATATGAAGCGATGAAACTGATTACATAAAAGAAAGAGGCCATACAGATTGCTGTATGGCCTCTTTCTTTTATGTAACATCTTATTGAATTAATGAAGAACCTCCGAAAGTTTAGCTTCCAGTTTAGGGCCTCTCAGCGCTTCCGCAATTACTTTTCCCTGCGGATCAACCAGCACATTGAAAGGAATTCCATCAAATTTATAAAGAGGGATCACGCTGCTCTCCCAGAACTTCAGGTCGCTCACATGCGTCCAGCTCAATTTATCATCCTTTATAGCTTTTACCCAATCTTCTTTCCCACCCGGCCGGTCCAGTGATACACCGAGCACGGTAAAATTTTTATCCTTGTACTGATTGTAAGCACTTACAACATTTGGATTCTCCGCCCTGCAGGGTCTGCACCAGCTTGCCCAGAAATCTACCAGCACGTATTTCCCTTTAAAGGAGCTCAGCTTTACTTCTTTTCCGTTTACATCAGGCAAGGCAAAATCAGGCGCCTCTTTGCCCACCCAACTGGCAGACATGGCTTTCTGTTCTTCATCCTGCAAACTTTTATTAATAGAGGCAATAGCACTGTGAGATGGAAATTTTGTAGCGGCTTCAGCCAGAATAGCTTTAACCTGGTCATTATTTAACCCTTCCAGGCCAAAACCTGCACCATTGGCCGTTGATTGATAATAGCCCAGTTCAAACAATAAAAGTGCAGGGTCATTTGCTTTTCTGAATGCTTCTTCTGAATATGATTTAATCCTTGCTGCAATCGTTTTTTGCTCGGCCATCAATGGCAAGAGCAAACTGTCTGAAGCACCGGCATTGCGCAAGCTATCGGTCTGGTTAACATTCATGAATATTTGCTGCAGGTCCTTATTAAAAGTTACTGTAAAATCTTTCATCTGCTGACTGGCTGGAGAACCTTTTACTTCATAAGATTCTGCAAACTGATTTTTCTCTTTACTCATTTTGATTGCCAGGTCTACAGAAGGAGCATCATTGATTACTGATACAACGGGATAGGCATTCTTATCAAGCCTGAGATTAAGCACTACTGATTCTTTTGAAGAACCCTTGAGGGAAAATTTGCCGTCTGCACCCAGTGTAGCGGAATCAACCAGTTTAGGCTGCATTGTGGTAGCTGGCACTTCTTCCAGGTATATCTTTTTGGCTACATTATTTGTGATTGTACCATTTACAGTAAAGGAATTTTCACTCGATTTGTTATTGCAGGAAACCAGCCAACTGATGGACACGATTCCCAGGATAATTTTATACATGGACTTTCCAGTTTGGAATTTTTAATGATTACTTTATTTATGCTTTCAATTTCTCGAGCAGTAGTTCGTTGGTAACCTTGGGATCGGCTTTACCCTTTGATCTTTTCATCACCTCGCCAACAAAAAGTGAAAGAACACCTTTTTTCCCTTTTTTATATTCCTGGACTTTTTCAGCATACTTAGTCAGCACTTCATCGATCAGCGGTTCCAGTGAAGACGCATCCGACTGCTGGATGAGATTTTGTTCAATGGCTGCCAGTTCCGGTTGGGCGGAAGGATGCTGAATCAGGTAAGGTAGTAATCTTGAAGAGGCAGATGAAAAACTAAGCTTTCCACTTTCCACCAGTTGTATCAATTCGGCTACCTTTTGTGCAGATAAAGGAAATGCATCGATTTCCTTATTGTTTTCATTCAGCCATGATCTGACCGGACCAGTCATCCAGTTGGAAGCCGCCTTATAATTGGAAGTGTGTTGAACTATGGCTTCAAAATAATCAGCTATTTCCTTTTCTTCTGTAAGCACCTGCGAATCATATTCCGACAATTGCCATTGACCGGTATATTTCTTTATCCGCTCTTCCTGTAAGGCAGGAATGGATTGGCGAATCCGGTCAATAAATTCATCCTCCAATAGAAAAGGAGTCAGATCTGGATCAGCGAAATAACGATAATCATCGGCATCTTCCTTATCCCTTATCGCAATAGTGACAGAGCGATCTGCATCAAAACTTCTTGTTTGCTGAATGATGGTTTCGCCTCTTTCAATCATATCTACCAGACGTTTGGATTCCACTTCAACAGCTCTTTTTGCATTACGAATTGAATTGAGATTCTTGATCTCTACCTTGGTACCGAGTCTGGTTTCGCCCTCCCTTCTTACAGATATGTTCACATCACAGCGAAGACTTCCTTCTTCCATATTTCCATCGCACACATCCAGGTAACGTAACAATTTCCTGAGTTCGGTAAGGTAGGCATAGGTTTCATCAGCGCTTCGAAGATCGGGTTCACTAACTATTTCAATTAGCGGAGTGCCTGCACGATTCAGGTCAATACAGGTACTTGCATCATCCGCATCATGAATACTTTTACCGGCATCTTCTTCCATATGGATGCGGTTAAGCCTGATCTTCCTTTCAGTGCCATTGACCTTTATGGAAATATAGCCGCCTTTACAAACAGGAGTTGTATGCTGGGATATCTGGTATCCTTTGGGAAGGTCGGGATAGAAATAATTCTTGCGTGCGAAGTAGTTATTCTTTTCAATCTCACAGTGACAGGCCAGTCCCATTTTCACAGCAAATTCAATCGCCTTCTTATTCATCTTTGGAAGTGTGCCCGGGTGTGCCAAAGTGATGGGGCTCACATGGGTATTAGGAGCTGCCCCATAGGCTATTGCATCACCGCAAAACAACTTTGATTTTGTTAGTAATTGCGCATGTACTTCCAGACCTATGACTGTCTCATATATATGCTTTACTGCCATGTACGAAACTGTAAAAATAACTCATTTTGTGCAGGCCGATGTTAAATAAAAAACCCCTCCCGGGGAACCGGGAAGGGGATACTACATGCGTGATATATATAACTAGAGATCTGCGGTTTTGAGTTTCCTCGGGATCTTCACCTCAATATTCTCTGTCTTCCCCTTCCTTTGGATTTTCATTTTCAGGGATACCTTATCCTTGCTTTCTTTTACGATCTTAACAACCTGATCCGCACCAGTGATGGCAACGCCATCAATCTCTGTGATCACATCATCTTCCTGTAAACCGGCCTTGGCTGCATTGCTGTCTTCATCCACATCAATTACTTTGACGCCTTTTCCATCTTCAGCATCCTGAACAAACAGTCCGAGTTTGGGACTACCACTTGACCAGTTCCAGTTCTGTCCCTGGATACGGGGGAAGGACTGAATACGTGGCATTTGGTCAAGGTTCAGATTGGGCATTGAATAAGAATAGGATTGTCTTACACCTTTCCATTTGCCTAATTCAGCCGTTACTTTCTGTTCCTTGCCATCACGTAAATATGTAATGGAGACTTTATCGCCTGGTTTATGTTTTTTGATGGCAGACGTGAGATCATCCGGGCCATCAATATTGCTGTCATCAAGTTTACTGATAACATCACCCTTTTTCAAACCAGCTTTTTCAGCACCGCTTTCTTTTGAAACGGTTTGAATTTCCGCACCCTTGCTGTCTTTCTCAGTTGTTACACCGAGCATTGCACGGTTTTCATCAATATCGGACATTGCAAAGTTATCATTCCAGTTGCCAGAAAATCCATTCCCACCATAAGCATACACATCTTTTATCCTGGAACGACGGATCTTGACATCGTCACTATTCTTATCAACCGGCTTTCCGTTAACGAGAACCTTATCCCCGTTAATTTCAATGACCATTTTATCATCAGAATCTCCCTTACGGGTAATGATGATCTGCTCACTTTCCTTTTTATCACTCTTTTCCTTCTCTTTATCCTTATCCTGCGCAATGGACGCAACAGGGGCAATCAGCGCTGAAGCAATGATAACGAAGGAGAGCCTTTTAATAGCTTGTTTCATTTGCAAAAGTTTATTTAATAAATTATCTACGTTTTTTTTCGTAGATCAAATATAAAGACAATTTTCTAAATACGAAATGTTTCGGAAATGTTAAACTCATTTAATCTATCAATACAGGTTTTTCGCTGATGAACGGCCGATTGGATTCAATATAAAAATCGGCAGACCGTAATTTTACCGTCATTTTGAAAAGGCCATTGGAAATGACCATAGTATGCAAGATTTTAATGGGACTGTGGGAAATATACTATATACAGTGAATCAATGCCTTAGCGGTTTTCAAATCGTATAAATCCCTAGGGTTTTTTCTTAATCTACTTACCTTGAAATCCGCAATTTATTGCGCATATTTACAGGATTCCACCACCAAATTATAAGTATTAGACCTTATGATGAAGATTATGGCCATCGCATGTATCTGCCTATGTGGACTGGTCATAGCGTTTATGGTCAAGATCTATCTTGAGTCCCCCAAACTCAAGCCTGCCAAGAAGAAAAAGAAGAAGAACGAGATATTAATGTAAAGTATACTGGATCATTTTACTGGCTGATCTGTTTTCTTACAGCCTCGATCACCTCCTTTAATTTCCCGGCTTCCTGCCCACCCGCTGTTGCCAGCGATTTTTGGCCGCCTCCACCTCCTTTGATTAACGGGACTACCAGGTCCTTGATGAGCTTTCCGGCATCCAGCCCTTTTGCGGCAACTACAGTGTCGGCAATGCCGATCGCAACAAAAGGTTTACCGCCGATATTGGCGCCCAGGACAACTAAATAATCATTGAGATTATTCTTAAGGTCAACGCAGATCTTTTTAAGGGCATCAGCATTTCCCACTTCAACAATATCTCCTATAAAGGTTATGCCATTAATGATCTCATCTTTTTTCAGGAGCTCATTACGGAGGACAACCAGTTTTTTTGCTTCCATCCGTTCCAGCTTCTTTTCAAGCGCTGATTTTTCCTCCATCAACTTCTCAATAGCTTTGAAAGGTTCTTTTGTCTTCAACAATTCACTTACCAGTTTTAACTGTGTAAGCTTATCACTGGTATACTGTTCGGCTGAAGCGCCTGTTAACGCTTCAATCCGTCTCACACCTGCAGCAACCGCACCTTCTGAAATAATCGTGAAGAAGCCAATTGAACCAGTTTGGCCAACATGGGTACCCCCGCACAATTCAATGGAATAAGAAGGATCAATAATGACAACCCTGACCTTATCGCCATATTTTTCTCCAAAAAGCGCCATAGCTCCAAGCTTCAACGCCTCCTCTTTTGGCAATTCCTTTATTACAACCGGGATATTTTCTCTTATCTTTTCATTGACCAGTATTTCCACCTGCCGGATCTCCTCCTCTGTCATTTTTGAAAAATGGGAGAAATCAAATCGAAGGATATCAGGAGAAACCAGAGAGCCCTTTTGGGCAACATGATTGCCCAAAACTTTTCTTAATGCAGCATGAAGCAAATGAGTAGCTGTATGATTAAAGGTGATCGCTTTTCTTTTTTCAATATCCACTTTTGCCTTAACAGTAGCTTCCGGCGAGGAAGGGAGCTTATCTACGAAGTGGATGATAAGATCATTTTCTTTTTTAGTATCATTCACTGCAATTGATTCACCATTCGCAACCAGTAAACCAGTATCACCAACCTGTCCTCCACTCTCTGCATAAAAAGGAGTAGTTTCCAGTACCACCTGGTACTGCTCTTTACCCTTTGCTTTCACCTTCCGATAACGCACCAGTTTTGTATCGGTTTCTAATTCATTATATCCTACAAAAGATGTTTTACCATTCCTGTTTATCTCTACCCAGTCTTCTGTATCTACAGCAGTAGCTGCGCGGCTGCGATCTTTCTGCTGTTTCATTTCCGCTTCAAATTCTTTCTCATCAACAGCCAGATTACTTTCTGAAGCTATTAAACGTGTAAGATCAATTGGGAACCCATAAGTATCATATAATTCAAAAGCATCTTTACCACTTACAACGCCACCTGAAGAAGATTTAAGTATTCCTTCTATATTTTTCAACCCCTTTTCCAGAGTACGCATAAAAGCTTCTTCTTCTTCTTTCACCACTTTGCCAACAAAATCAACCTGCGTGAATAATTCGGGAAATACATTTTCAAATTGCTTAGCCAGGATCGGCACCAGCTGATATAATAATGGCTGCTTATAATCCAGGTAAGAATAATAATACCGAACCGCCCTTCTCAATATTCTTCTTATTACATAACCAGCCCCGGTATTGGAAGGCAATTGTCCGTCTGCAATTGTAAATGCGATAGCTCTTATATGGTCTGCATTTACTCGGAATGCAATTGCCTGTTTGCTTTCACCACGATCATATTTCTTTCCAGTGATCTTTTCAATGGCTGCAATAGTACCACTGAAAGTATCAGTATCATAATTACTTGCTTTTTGCTGAAGTACACGAGTCAGTCTTTCCAGGCCCATTCCAGTGTCTACATGCTTTGCAGGGAGCGCTTCCAGTGAACCATCTTTCAAACGATTGAACTGAATAAACACATTATTCCAAATCTCAATAACGTTTGGATCATCGCCATTCACTAATGACTTACCATCCACTTTTTTTCGATCTGCATCCGATCTGCAGTCCACATGTATTTCCGTACAGGGGCCGCATGGACCGGTATCGCCCATTTCCCAAAAATTATCTTTCCTGGCAAACGGCAGTATCCTGTCTTCGGCTATCCATTTCTTCCATTCATTATATGACTCTTCATCTCTGGGTAGCTTCTCTTTTTCATCGCCGTTGAATATGCTCACATAAAGGCGGTCCTTCGGAATCCTGTAAACCTCCGTAAGTAACTCCCAGCTCCAGGCTATCGCTTCCGTTTTAAAATAGTCCCCGAAGCTCCAGTTTCCCAGCATTTCAAACATGGTATGGTGATACGAATCCACTCCCACTTCTTCCAGGTCATTATGCTTTCCACTTACCCTGAGGCATTTCTGGGTATCTGCCACCCTTGGAGACTCGGGCTTGCGGTTTCCCAGGAAATAATCCTTGAACTGATTCATACCCGCATTGGTGAACATGAGGGTAGGGTCATTTTTCACAACAATCGGGGCCGAAGGGACAATTTGATGTCCTCTGGCACGAAAGAAATCCAGGAATTGCTGTCGTATGTCTGCACTCGTCATCATGATCGGGTAATAAGGGGGGTTGACTTTTGACGCTGAACGACTTATATTTGTCCGCTATTGCGTTTTGAACGGGTCACCTTACCCTCGTTAACTAATTATGCAAAAGCATAATAGAAGGCTTCGGCGACCGAATCGCAAAGGTAGTATTTCAAACGGCATTTGAACTCAGCAAAAACAGAGTGAAAGGCTGGTTTGTTATGAAAAAAATCAAATATTACTATAATACCAATACGCTTCGCTATGAAAAACTCGAAGTACCATTGCGCGTTAAATTATTGCGCATATTTGGGTTTATAGCCGCCGCCTTTGTCACCGCCACACTTATCTCTTTATTTGCATTCCAGTTTGTAGGTTCCCCCAATGAGCAATTGTTACGCAGGCAGAATGGTGCGCTTAAAGATCGTTATAGTGAGTTCAATGAACAGCTCAAGACGATCTCTCAACAAATGAAAGAGCTGGAAAAAAGAGATAATAATGTTTACCGTGCCATCTTCGAAGCCAATCCTATTCCTGATAGTGCAAGAGCCAAGGAACTGGAAGAGCAGATTGAAATTGCAACAGTGGAAGGAATGAATAATACACAACTTTTTGCTTCCATCTCTAATACGCTTGACAATCTGAGCAATCGTATCAGCATTCAGACCAAATCATACAATGAGGTGGATGGGCTGGTAAAGAATAAAGAACAATTGCTGGCACATACTCCCGCCATCCAACCGGTAAGTAATAAGGACCTATCACGGATTGCTTCTGGTTTCGGGCATCGTATTGACCCTGTTTATAAAACTATCAAGATGCATGCGGGACTCGATTTTGCCGCCCCACAGGGAACGCCGATTTATGCCACAGCCGATGGTGTAGTACGTACGGGAGGAAATACGGGTAACGGTTACGGAAACCACGTGGTGATCAATCACGGTTATGGATATGAGACCCTTTACGGCCATATGGTGAGGGTAAAAGCCAAGCCGGGTGAAGCCGTTAAAAGAGGGGAAGTGATCGGCTGGGTGGGAAGCACCGGTAAGTCCACCGGTCCACATTGTCACTATGAAGTACACAAGAACGGCAATAAGATAGATCCCGCCTATTTCTTCTATAATGATCTTTCTCCTGACCAGTTTGACCGCCTCCTGAAACTGGCTGCATCAGCCAATCAAAGCCTGGATTAACGAACGTTCTGCAAATTGGATATCGAACGTACAGATATGTGTAAAGTTGACATGCTTCCAGTAAACTTGATCTTTTGTAAAAGGCATCCGTGAAATCCCGGATAGCAGTTTCGAATTGCGTAAATATTCCCCCCGGATCACGGTTATTCACTTACGTTGATTATTTTCTATTGATTTTTCCACACTATGGTATCAACTTTGCTGTAAGGGCACATCGGATGTACCTTTATAATAATTCATGGATAAACCTCTTTCACAAATAACCTTTGAGTTTAATGGTGCAGAAGAAACAGTAGTTCCCAATAATCCAGGCGTGGGAATAGCAAGGATCAAACCCAAAGAAAAACCAGCTGCTGAATCTCCTGTTACTGCAAAAAAGACGGGATCCACCCGTGGACGCCGCTCCCTGAAAGATATTGGGCTGGCAGCTGACCTCATACAGGTTCCGGAAGATGAGATCCTGTTTCAAAAACAATATTATTCTATTGGAGAAGTGGCTGGCATGTTCAAGGAAAACCAGTCCCTGATCCGCTACTGGGAAATTGAATTCGATATACTTCAGCCTCGCAAGAATAGAAAAGGTGACCGTTTTTTCCGGCCTATTGATGTGAAGAACCTGGTACTGATCTATGATCTCCTCCGCCGCAGAAAATTCACTATTGAAGGTGCCAAAGATTATCTCAAAAAGAACAAGAAGGCGGAAGAAAAATTCGCCATGATACAGTCGCTGGAAAAGATCAAAAGCTTTCTCCTGGAAATCAAAGCAACCCTCTGACAGCCTGCTCCCGTCTGCAATTCGTCCATCGTAAGTTTTAAGCAGGGATGACCCTGTTTCTGTCTTATTTTTACAACCTATCTATTTCCCAACATGAAGAAATTGATGACGTTTGGTTTATCCGTGCTGCTATCCGGATTTCAGCTCTTCGCACAAAATCAGTATGAAATTTCTACTGACGCTAAAACCGGCGAAAAGGTCTTTAAAGGAATTATTTCCCGTGATCTGATCGAAAAGGAACCTTCCTTTAAATGGTATGCAGAAAATCAAAAAGCTTATGCTCCGCTACCCATAGCATTAACACAGCTTCGCAAAAATGCAGATTCTTTACAACTGGTGATATTCATGGGTACCTGGTGTGAGGATTCTCATTTTGTAATACCCCGATTATTCGCCCTGCTTGATCAATCTGGGTTTCCAAAAGATAAAGTAACGCTAATTGGTGTGGATAGAGACAAGAAAACACTCAGTCATTTGTCCGAAGCGCTCAATGTAACGAATGTACCTACCATAATGGTGATGAAGAAAGGAAAGGAGCTTGGCCGCGTCATTGAATACGGGCATGATGGATTATTTGATAAAGAGCTTGGTGAGATATTGAGTGGAAGCAGATAACTCTTAAACAATCCGCTGATTGATGGCCTTTGCCACTACTTCTGTGAGTGAAGCCACATGCAATTTTTCGTATATTTTCTTTACATGACTTCTCACTGTCTCATAGCTGATAAATAATTTATCGGCGATCATCTTATAACTTAAACCTTCAACAATACAGGCCAGTACATCCTTTTCACGGGGAGTAAGATTATAATCGGGAGCTTCTTCGGGCCTGATATACTGCTGAACAGATTGCATTTTATTCAGGACTTTCCGCGCAATGGATGGCGACATGGGCGAACCTCCAAACTGTAATTCACGAATGGCGTCCAGCAATTTTACATTCAGATGGTTCTTGAGTATATATCCTGATGCTCCTGCACAAATAGAATCGAATACACGGTCATCATCTTCAAACACAGTCTGCATCAACACCTGAATATGCGGAAATTCTTTCTTCAATTTATGGACTGCTTCAATACCCGTCATACCAGGCATCTCGATATCCATCAACACAACATCAGGCCGGCATTCGCGGGCATCATCCACGCAATCCAGTACATGGGAAAAAGAACCCACTACTTCAAAATCTTTAACTGTTTTCAACAACATGGAGATACTTTCCCTGATATTCTTATTGTCGTCGAAAATGGCAATACGTAGACTCATAATTAAAAAGTTAATTAAAGTTCCGTTAATCCTGCCAATCTACCTATCCCCGAATCAGGGGATAGGGCTTGTGAGTTGAACTACAGTACCTTCCCCCGGCTTGCTGGTAACCTTTATCTCTGCTTTCATTTCGGCCGCACGCATTTTCATATTCCGCAGGCCATTTCCGGATAAGGATTGTCGTTGATCCTGTATCATTTTACCAGTGTCAAAGCCTATCCCATTATCTTTCACGAGGAGTTCCAGCTTACGATTTCTGACCTTTATCTCCACGAATACTTCGGTAGCTTTTGAATACTTGACAATATTATTGATCGCTTCCTTGAATATCAGGTAGAAGTTTTTTCTCTTTTCCATGTCCAGGGTGGCGGAATAGATAGCTTCATCATAATGCGGGGTGAAATGAATTCCACAGGCAGCCAGCAATGGTTTCGCAAAGGACTCCATTCTTTGAACGATCTTCTCCATACTGTCATTTCGCGGATTAATGGCCCAGACTATATCATTCATTTCCGAGATCATATCTGTAGAAGTGATGCTGATCTTACCCAGGATATCATTTAATTCTTTCTTATCTCCTCCATCGCTTTGAATCTGTGCTACCTGGCTGTAAACTGAAATACTGCTAAGCGTTGAACCTACATTATCATGAAGGTCCTGCGCAATTTTGTTTCGAATTGCCTGACGTTTCAGGATCTCATTAATTCGATAACGATACAGGAAATAGATGGACACCGCAATAAATATTGCACACAATCCATAGAACCACCATCGTTTCCAGATTGGCGGCGTAATAATTATCTTAAGTTTCTGGACCATTTCACTCCAGGTACCAGGATTATTAGTTGCTCTCACGCGAAAGGTATAAGTGCCGCCGGGAAGATTGGAAAATACAACACTGTTGCGCGAACCATTATCCATCCATTCTTTGTCTAATCCTTCCAGCATATACTGGTATTGCACTGTTTGAGACAATGCATATTCCGGAGCTGCAAATTCCAGCGTAAAATAATTCTGTCGATGGCTAAGCCTGATTGTATTGTCAGACAGCAAATGACTGTAAGACGTATTGAATATTTTGAAATCAGTCAGGTATACAGTTGGCGTTGCCTTTGTATCATCAATTGAATCTGGATGAAATTCGATGAAGTAGTTATTGCCTGCTACATACATCCTTCCTTCATTATCTTTATAGATATAACCCTTCACACCACCTGATTTCTCAAGGTCAGGCAAATCATATGTCCTGCTGGAATGAGAAGCGGTATCATATTTCTGAAGATTTCCATTGGTGATCATCCACACATTTCCTTTTTTGTCTGTAGCTATCCCTTCCAAGAGGTTATTGGTAGCGCCCATATGCCTGATCTTTCTTCCTTTGAAAGAAAGAAAATTCAGGCCTCCGCCATAGGTACTAACCCAGAGATTGCCATGTCCATCCCCTGTAATATCAAACACATGATTATTACTTAAGCCTTCATTCTTCAGGGGATCGTTTGTATAAAAAATACTGCCCGCTTTTGTATTGGTGAGCCATTCTCCCAATCCTTCGTTAGCAGCAGCCAGCCAGATCTTGCCACTGGCTGATCTGTAAAGTCTGTGAATGAGATTGTCTTTTATATTGAAACGGGCGATAATATTCCGTGTTGAATCCAGTCGCGAAACCCAGTGCTTTTCCTGCAGGTCATAGTAGGCAAGGTAATGTCCGTAAGGCGATACCAATATAACCGGATGATCGTCGATCACATCTTCCACAACCGATACTACCCTTGATTCAATGATCTTGTTCATCACCTGGTCTTTTTCCGTATTGGGCAAAAGACTAACTGAATTTGTTTCTTTATTGTAGAGGAAAAGGGAATAATTGGTTCCTATATAAAATTGTCCTTCCTTATCCTTAAAGAATTTTGTTACCGCCAGTTTGTTTCCCTGGTAGGTAACCGGCAGATGGGTGAGTGGGCCAGTATTATTCCTTTTTAAAAAAATACCATCGCTGGTGCCGATCCAGAGATCATTATTTTCATCATGATAAAAATCATAGATAGTCAGTGATGGAGAGGGATTCGAATGAGGCAATAAGAATGTTTGCGTAAATCTATCCTGTGAAGGATTCCAGACACTTATGCCTTTGGGAGTACCCAGCCAGATCCTTCCTTCTTTGTCAATATAAATGCAATTAATGGTATTATCTGCAATGGAACCTTCCTGCATGGGGTTATTGCGATAATTATGAAATACCTGCTGCTGTTTATTCATTACCTGCAAGCCAGCAGTCTTACCTCCTATCCATAGACGCCCCTGGCTATCTTCCGCAAAACTTTTGATCTCATCATTGATAAAAGGATTCGCGGATCCATCCTGGCGATATACGGTTTCAGTGTTAGTTAAAGGATTATACCGATACAGGACCTTATCCCAGGAGCCATACCACATGATCTTTTGTCTGTCGCAATACAATGATGTAACTACCACATGTGGAAGATTGCCATAGAAATTATCATACCGTCTATCATAATCATAACTAACCCTTGCCGGGTCTATCTTGAGAATGCCACCACCCACCCTGCCAGCCCAAATCTTTCCTTCACTGTCAAAACAAAGGTCTAATGCGCCTCTGGGACCTTTTGGAGCACCGGGACCGCCTGGCACAGGAAAATCAAACTGACGGGTGCGCTTATTAAAGCGAATAACAGCCGAACCGCTTGTTGCCAGCCACAGATAACCATAATTATCCTGTGCCATGGCGTTAATGGTATTCTCAGGAATGGAACGATTATCTCCCGGCTGATGTTTGTATTGTTTAAATTGAAGCGAGGGTTCTGCGCGGTAATCATACCGGGCCAGGCCGCCGTCACCTGTAGCGATCCAAAGAATTCCTTCACTATCCTCGATGATATCATTTATGGTATTACCGGAAATGCTGGAAGTGTCTCCCGGGCGGTTCCGGAAAATGATGAAGTTATGGCCATCAAACCGGTTCAATCCGTCATTAGTTCCAACCCAGATAAATCCTCTCTTGTCCTGCAGAATGCAATTCACCTGGTCATTGGAAAGGCCATCCTTTGAAGTGATCCTTTCGAAAAACAAAGAAGGCGACTGGGCGGAACAAATAAAAGTAGCAGCCAGAAAGGCCAATAAATGAAAAACTCTTCTGTTCATACCGTGTTTTACCCGGCTAAAGGTAAGTAGTAATCATTTTTAGTATATAGTATAAAATAATAATTGCCGACCTGCTAACGCAGGCCGGCAAACTCCCAAATCCCTGAATCAACTTTTAGGGCGTTACTTTGAGGGTTCACTATATATGAAATCGTCAAGTACCACCAGATCTTTCGTTCCTCCCTGGGAAATATCTTTTTCACCGTCACTCAATCTTCCTTCATGTCCTATCTGTACTTCTGTGACAGCTGCATTCGGGAAATAAACTCCCAGGAAAGAAAAGCTGCTGTTATTATCATGAGGCGGTACAAAAAACCGTCCAAGGCTTACCTGATTACTATAAAACTCTATATAGGTAGAGTTTGTTTTGTCAACGTCAACGAATACTGCACCAAATGCTTTTACAGAAGCGTCAGTACTGGTACCTGCTACTCTAAATGATACTGGCCATAATGTGGCATTGGTTACGGCAAAAGTCTTATTCCCGCTAAATGATGAAAATTCACTGCTGGCCTGTGCGTTTACTTCCGAAAATTTGCTGGCACTTACCATTGCGTTATCCAAAGCAGCATAGACAGCTCCTCTTTGCAATGATTCCGATGCACCTGCTTCTGTTGGATTGAAGAAATTTGCCGGTAGTTTTTTTCCGTTTAAAGAATCAGGAACGCCATCCCAGTTGATCTCACGACGGCCGCCTGTTTTTCCAATGGTAATATTCACTGGGCCTAACTGGTTCCTGAATTCTGTAAGTTTTGCCGTGATATCGCCATTTGCTGAAAAAACAACCGATTTATCCTTCGTAGTCTCTTTTTCGCATCCGATGACAAGAATTCCAAAGCTAAAAATTATCATTACCCGGCTCACTATATCATAAAGTCGCTGTTTCATTTTAGGAGCATTTAAGATGTAAAAGTATCGTAATGAAAGTTTCAAAACTATCCCCGAATGTGGGGAGAGTCCCGATAGCTATCGGGATCTCCCCCTATTTCCAGGTTGAACCATGGGTTAACTATCTAGTTATCAAAGCACAGATTTAGGCTCGTCGTATAAAAAATCGTCCATAACCACAAGGTCCTTGGTACCGCCGCTGGACACATCCTTCGTCCCTGCTGCCAATAGTCCGTTACCGGAAATGATCTTCACTCTGGTTACTTTTTCATCGGGAAAGAAAACGCCGAGGAAAGAAAACTGGCCACTGGGCGACTGAGGAGCTTTGTACACTCCAAGGCTCCTGCTTCCATTGAAAAATTCTATTGAGGTTGAATTGGCATCATCCACATCGTTGAAGATCACACCAAATCCTTTGATGAATGCATCTGTTGTTGACCCTGGAACTTTAAATGTACATTCCGTTGTTGTATTGCCCATGTAAACGAAAAGTCTTTTAGGACTAAAACGGTTAAACTGATCGGCATAAGAAGCATCTACTTCGCTAAAGTCTGTACTGTCAACACGGAAGCTGGTCCCCGTATTAGTCATGATCAAACCTCTCTTACGGCCATTGGCATCAGCAGCATTGGAAGAACCAAAGAAATCAAAAGGGAAATTATTTGCATTGGTAAAATTAGCCGGTACACCATCCCAGTTCACTTCACGGCGACCGCCAGTAGCGCCCGGAGCATTGTTAAGGGTCGCGCCAAGGGTATTCCTGAATTCATTCAGTTTGGCAATGATTCCAGTACTGTCACCGGCACTCTTAAATTCCTGTGCATTAACTGTTGGAGTTTGCGGAGGATGATTACCATAACCATTATTATCTTTCTTACATGCTGTAAATACGGCCGCAGATGTCAATAACACAGCAGCAATTTGAAATAGATTCCTTTTCATGATAAATGTTTTTAGGTGATTTGTCTTTTTACTTTTAGTGCAGTACAAAGATGGTTCTGCGCACAAGCGTATACAATCGCCGAAAGCGTTAGGCGTTATCACTGAAAGTGGGGAGGTTAAGGAAAGCGAAAGACAGGGGAAGAGCGACTGAAGCTGCCAGAACAACTACCGCAATGAGAATTGCCAAATAATTAGAGTGCTATTCCGGCTTACTGTTAACAATCTTAACATCTGTAGAGGCGCCGGCAATTTCCAGTTTCATTGATTCCATCAATTTCAATACCTGGAAATTGATCTGTTCTTTAACAGTGTTGAATTCCTTTTGTGTAACAGGGCCAGTAAAATAATCTACCAGTATCTGGAAGGCAGAATGTGTTATATCATTCAATAGAACTGTAGCACTTTCTACTTCTGGACGGTCCAGTATTTTCCTGACATTAATAATGAACTGGTCCAGTTCAGCGGAGCTTGTGGTTAGTCCAATATCCAAACGCAATTCGCCTTTTCTTTGGGTGCGCAGGGAAAGATTATCCAGGATACTATCTACCATCTGCTTGTTGGGAACTGTTATATAAGTCTTTTGATCCGTCCTGATTCGTGTACTTCTCAAACCAATTTTTTCTACTGTACCTGTGAAGGCGTGCACCTTTACAATATCTCCGAGACGAAAGGGCTTATCAAAAAAGATAATGAAGGAAGCGATCAGGTTTTCAAGGCTTTCACGCAATGCCAGGGCAATTGCCGCACCCACAAGACTAAGGCCCGTCAGCAGATTACTGATGTTGAAACCAAATGAAAATTTTACGATCATCAGTATTCCAATCAGCACTAAAACAACTTTGAAGAAATCCTTAAAGAAAACGATCAGCTGGTTATCGGTAGGATCCTCTGTCAGATCTGCCCTGATATGCAATATGATCGCAATGAAATCAATCATCCGCAACAGAAGGCGGATAAAGGAAATTATGATCACAAAAGAACCTAGTCCCTGAAGGAGGTTCTTAAACGTAATGTGATAGATATCTACATTGATCTGCTCAGGGAAATGTAATTTGTACAGGGAGATCATGGCTACCAGTACTGCCAGGAAGAATCCGAGAGGCTTTGCAACAAGGTTTATGAATACCTTCTTATCTACATCCTTCCAAGCCCTGTTTACGAAATGAAAAATGAGACTTGCGATACTGCGAGCAAGGTATCGTTTGATAATAATGACAATCAATATGATGATCGCAATGATTAGATAAGTGCCAACCGTATTACCGTAATATACCCTGTTCAGGAATTCGTTCATGCTTGCGAGATAAGATATGCCGCGAAATTATTAATTAATAGGCTTTTTTGAGCAAGCTTTCGTTGTTATTGAAAGGAATAAATCTCAACACGGTTATTTTTCAGGGCATAGAGCCTTGATGAAGTAAAATTGAAGGAGCTGCTGGTTGCAATCTCGTCAGGCATCTTCCATTCCTCTATGCGTAAATTGGAAATATTATAACGGTAGAGCTTATTATTGGCAGAGCCATATATGAATTTGCCCGCTACCTTAAAATTTTTCCAGGCAGTTATGGCTATTTTATTTTTCAGCGCACCATAATAATCAAAGACGAATACTCCTTTTGTTGAATCATAGAGATAAACGAACTGGTCCTGATCAAAGATCTTTGTAGGAACAGGAGCCTCCCCAAACAACTGGCGGAAATCAGGCGTTTCCTGCAACAGCTTTCCATCTTCATCAATCTTTTTCAGTTTATTCTCCAGTTCATCATAAAGCCAGATCTTATTATCATAGCTCTGTCCAATAGCCCTTACCTGTAATATATTCTGCCTGCGCAGGTCAATTGTATTACGGATGGTCAATAAACGGTCCAGCACAACTATGGTAGCAAAATCACGATAATAAACCAGCACCTTTAAAGGGTTGCTAACATCAATCAGTGTTGCCTTTCCATATTTCTTTACATCATTGAATATTGCCACTGAATCTCCTTTTGCATTCAGCTTCTTAACCTGGTTGGTGCTGCTGAGGAGATAAATATTATCAAGGTTATCTACGGTGAAGGCTATAATATCTCCCTGTATGGTTCTAACTGTACGGAATGAGCTGTCTGTCTGCGCATTTAGTGCAACAAAAGCCAATATTCCCAGTAAAACAGAAAAGATATGTTTCATGAGTTTCTGACAATTTTAGCGTCCCGGCCGGTATGTGATTTCAACTCCATATTCTGTCCGTCAAAAACGGCATAGGTGTAAAAGCTGATCCAGTCTCCCAAATTAATATACCGGCTCTCATCTGATAGACGATAATCGATAGGCAGGTGTCTATGTCCAAACACGAAAAAGTCCACCTTTTTTTTCAGGAGGGTTTCCCTGCTGAATATCAATAGCCATTCCTTATCCTCCCCCAGGAAAACCTCTTCTGAAGAGCCTGTTTGTGCCCTGCTCTTGCGGCTCATATAATTTGCGATACCCATTCCCAGGGTCGGAGGAAGTATTCCAAACAGCCATTGGCAGGCAGGATTGCGAAATACTTTCTTTAATCGCTTGTACCCATGATCACCAGGGCCCAATCCATCCCCATGCCCTACATAAAAGAGTTTGCCATTGCGTACAAATTCCCTGGGTTCAAAATAAACAGGGATATTCAACTCAGTTTGCAGGTAATCTTTCATCCACATATCATGATTGCCTACAAAGAAATGCATCAGAATACCGGCGTCAGTTAACTCAGCCAGTTTGCCAAGTAGCCGGATATATCCCTTTGGCACCACCTTTCTGTATTCATACCAGAAATCAAACATATCACCTACCAGGAAAATCTCTGCTGCGTCTTTCTTTATTTCATCAAGGAATAATACAATGCGCTTTTCCCTTTCCAGGCTGGAAGCGTGGTCAGGAGCACCGAGATGGAAATCGGAGAGAAAATAGATCTTTTTACCAGGCATTAAATCCACTGCTATGATTCTTTTTTAGCGCGCCAGGAAAGTACATCACCTGAAGCAATTACTGGTTTTCCGGCAATACTGCCATTATACCAGTATATCCAGGCAATAATTATTTTATCATCCATCATTACGGGTGAAAGTTCACGACGATATAATTGCTCTTCACCAGGTTCGGGGGTGACTCCCTCATAATCATCCAGCTGACCAATGGCCCAGGAAAATTCTGCTTCGTTCTTTATCTGATATAATTCTCCCAGGATAAAACCATCATCGCCTGTAGGAATAGCGGCTGGATATTCACCCATATCATATAGTTTTCCTTTCACCTTTGCTTTGCCAACAAGGTTAAAGAATCGGCTTATATATTCATAAGCCTGACTTTTGAAGCCGCTCAGCAGGGAGCCATAAACAAAAAGGGGATAAATGGTTTGATCAGGCATGGGCAAGGTTGTGTTAGGTTAGGATTCAACCAAAAATACATAGGCTTCTTTTGGCCCATGCACTCCCACAACCAGCGTTTTTTCAATATCCGCAGTGCGACTGGGACCTGTGGCAAATGTGATCAGTGAAGGAAGATTGCTACCATACTTATCTTTTACACCCTGCAATGCGTCCTTCACATCATATACCAATTGATTAGTATAGGCAATGCAGATATGAATAGGTGCATATACACTGGTAATTCTTCCACTCGGCTGGGCAGCACTCATAACTACGGAACCAGTTCTGGCAACCAGGTATTCGCAACCAGTAATGGCTACATCGCAGGTAGCTATTTCTGTTTTTACCAAACGGTCACCTATTTGTCCTTCTGCACCCTGCAATAGTGCTTCTTCAAGACAAAAAACCTTTTTCCAGTCCATCTTCCTGACCAGGCTTGCGAGTTGAAATGCAAGTTCCTGACGATTGATGCAATACACAAATCTTCCCTGCAATTTCGAAAACTGCTCTGCAAACTCAATCTCAGTTTCCTGTTTTGATAGCTGAAATACGGTTTCTCCGCCTTCACTTTTAGGAAATGGAAGAGGCGTTGAGTGACTCAACGCCTTTCGTATTTTTTTCAGAATGTTTTCTTTCGAGGGAGAAACGTTCATAATTATTTCGGGAGTGCTTTATTTGTTACATCACTATCATAGGGCGGCACGCCTGCTGAAATTTCTCCATTTTCACTGGATGTTATTTCTTCACTTTCTTCAGTCAGTGGCTTCTTCTCTTCATAAGGTCTCCTTCCTATCAGGGTTTCCACATCACTTTGGAATAATACTTCTTTTTCCAGCAAAGCTTCTGCAAGAAGGGCAACCTGCGTTTTCTTTTCATTCAATAACTTCTTGGTCCGCTCGTATGCTTCGTCGATCAGTTTTCTAACTTCTTCGTCTATCAGCTTGCTTGTTTCTTCAGAATAAGGTTTGGTGAAGCTTGTTTCCTGTTGCGGATCATAGAAGCTTACATTACCCACCTTTTCATTCATACCGTATACGGTTACCATTGCATATGCAATACGGGTGATCTGCTGCAGGTCATTTTGTGCACCGGTTGATATTTTACCAAAGAAGATATCTTCACTTGCGCGCCCACCAAGGGTCATACAGATCTGGTCGCTCAGCTGATCAGTATTATATAGGTATTGTTCTTTCGGCGTGTACTGAGCGTAACCTAATGCGGCTGTTCCTCTTGGAACGATAGTTACTTTCAACAGCGGATAAGCATGTTCAAGGTACCAGCCACAGATTGCGTGTCCTGCTTCGTGATAAGCGATCACTTTTTTCTCATCGGGAGAAATGATTTTGTTCTTTTTTTCCAGTCCACCAATTACCCTGTCCACTGCATCCTGAAAATCGCTCATATCAACTGCTTCTTTTCCTTTACGTGCCGCGATCAATGCAGCTTCGTTACATACATTGGCAATATCAGCTCCGGCAAATCCAGGAGTCTGCTCAGCCAGTTTATGAATATCCAGGGTTTGAGAAACCTTGATTGGTTTGAGGTGAACTTTGAATATAGCTTCTCTTCCTTTGAGATCAGGTTTGTCGATAGATATCTGTCTGTCAAAACGCCCCGGACGGAGCAACGCTGTATCCAGAACATCCGGGCGGTTAGTGGCAGCCAGAACGATAATGCCAGTATCGGTACCAAATCCATCCATTTCAACCAGCAACTGGTTAAGGGTACTTTCCCTTTCGTCGTTGCTCATCATTACATTCTTTCCACGGGCACGGCCAATGGCATCAATTTCATCAATGAATATGATACAGGGAGCTTTTTCTCTTGCCTGTTTGAAAAGGTCACGCACACGGCTTGCACCCACGCCCACAAACATTTCCACAAAATCAGAACCACTAAGACTGAAAAATGGTACCTGTGCCTCACCTGCCATGGCTTTGGCTAAAAGCGTTTTACCGGTGCCGGGAGGTCCTATTAACAAGGCACCTTTTTGAATTTTTCCTCCCAAAGCCGTATATTTTTTGGGACTCTTGAGGAAGTCAACTATTTCCATTACTTCCACTTTTGCTTCATCAAGGCCAGCTACATCAGCGAAAGTGATGTTTACACGTGTGCCTTTATCAAATAGAGTGGCTTTTGATTTTCCAATATTGAAGATACCGCCGGGTCCGCCGCCACCGCCAGCACTTCCACCCATTTTGCGCATCAGCAGGATCCACAGACCTACAAAAAGCAGAATGGGGAGGAGAAAGGAGATGGATTTGCTGAACCAGTCACTTTCCGTATCCACTTTTCCTACATCTTTCACTCCAGGATTGGCAGTATAAAACTCACGCATATCATCCTTAAAGGAGTCACCAGATACTACCTTGAAACTCATATGAGGTCCAGCATCGGTTGGCTTCCCGCTAATGCCTTTATTCTTTAATACTTCTGTATACTTCCCAATGGCTGATTTTTTAAGGGTCACTTTAACCAGGTTCCTGTTGGAGACAACGGTGTAGTTCTCAACATCTCCAGATTTAAGCACCTGAAGGAAATAATCCTGATCTATGGTAGCGGTACTGGGAGAAAAAGGGCTGAAGAGCTGAAAACCTATCAATACGGCAAATATGATTGCATAGATCCAATAGATACTGAATTTGGGACCTTTCTTGGGCGCATTGGGATCCTCCCCATTCTGGCGGTTATTGCCAAAGCGAGGCGGGATATTCTTGTCGTTTTTATTATAAGGGGGTTCCTGAGACATACAATATTTCTAATTCCTGCTATTTAATGATAATTCAACAAAAAAGTTTGATCGAAAAGGGTATTTTAACTTCAAATATTAGTCTTCGTGGCGTTCTGAGACAGCGTCACTCCACATTTCTTCCAGTTTATAGAATTTCCGGTTTTCGGGAAGCATGACGTGAACCACAACATTAACGTAATCAATCAGTACCCATTGTAAAGCCTTATACCCTTCATGATGATAGGGATCTTCATCACATTGTTCTTTTACAACCGCTTCAATATTTTCCGCAATAGCCCTGATCTGTGGCTGATTACCAGCCTCGCATATAATAAAAAAATCAGCTACAGCTTCATTGATTTTGCGAAGATCAAGAGAAATGATGTTTTCCCCTTTTTTATCCTGGATAGCGGCAATGATAGATTTGATGATCTTTGAACTCTTCGTCAACCGCACTACACTTTTTCTTTTACGGTCAGACAGCACTGCAAGTTGTTCCAATAATGAAATTATTTTAGTTTATAATGTTGTGTTTCTCAGCCGGCTTAAATTGTTTACCGCAGGCTTTACGGAAACATATTTACTTTGCTCAAAAATAGCGATAAATTGGCAGACACCCCCTTTAAAGGCAGTATCGGAACGCCATTTATTGAACTTCAATCAGTAGATAGCACCAACAATTATGCCCTTACACAGGTACATGCGGGTTTGGCACCTCATGGGTCATCTTTTTTCGCTCATGAGCAGTTTGCCGGGAAGGGACAACGGGGAAGGGTTTGGAATTCGGAAAAGGACAGGAGCATCATCACCAGCATTGTATTTGACCCACGTCCACTTTCAGTGAGCAATCAGTTTCAGTTAAGTGCCTGCATAGCTTTATCTACATGTCAGTTCCTTGAAAATTATGCAGGGGAGGACACAAGGATCAAATGGCCAAATGATCTTTATTGGCAGGACAGAAAGGCAGGTGGCATATTGATAGAGAACATTATAGGGGGTATTACTGCGGAGGGTAAACCAGGTACAGGATGGCAATGGGCAATTGCAGGCATCGGCATAAATATCAACCAGGGGGAATTTCCGGAAGGGCTCACCAACCCTGTATCCCTGAAACAGATTACCGGCAAGCATTATGAGCCGGTCAGACTTGCAAAAGAGTTATACAATCAGGTCGACAAGAACTGGAAAACACTTGCAAAAGATGGGTTTGAGAATATCTACGTCAGTTACCTGGACCGCCTGTATAAAAAAGGTCAGTCTGTGAAGTTCAAAAAGGGTAGCCGGGTGTTTGACGCCACCATAAAAAAAGTATCTAGAGATGGACTCCTGATCGTACAACACGCTATGGAAGAAGAGTTTAGAACGGGAGATGTAGAATGGATGCTGTTCAGTTAAGTATGGGATTACTTTCCAAATTCGAAATATCACCGGATTCGGTGAGAAAGACGGGTTCTGAAATTATGTACCTTGATCGGCCAACCAAATCACATTTTTTTTCGATTAACCTTTAAATCAAGTTGTGTTGCTGTCGGCAGAAGAATTACAGATTCACATCCGGGGCTGTTCCCAAAACAACAGAGAGAGCCAAAAAAAGATTTATAGCTCTTTTTACGGATATGCCATGTCTATTTGCCACCGCTATACAAATCGTGAAGAAGATGCCACCGAGATCCTGAATGATGGATTCTTAAAGGTCTTTGTCGAAATATATCGTTTCAAGCCAGCGTATGCCGATACCGTAAGTTCCTTTAAGGGCTGGCTTAGAAAGATCATGATCTACACAGCAATTGACCATTTTCGAAAAAACCAGAAGCACCAGGTGGTAGGAGAATTGAATGAATCCTACATGCATGTTCCGGCTACGCATGAAGATGCAGTAGACAAGATCTCTTATGAGGAGATCCTCTCTGCAATCAAATTTCTGACGCCGGGATATAGAACAGTGCTTAATTTGTTCATCATCGAAGGATTCAGTCACGAAGAGATCGCGAAGGAATTGGGCATTTCGGTAGGAACATCCAAATCCAACCTTGCAAAGGCTAGAAAACAGTTGCAAAAACTATTATTCCAGCAAAATCAAACAGTGAATAAAAATGTGGTCTGACGAGATGGACAAGAAAATAAGGGACGCTGCTGAGAATGACATCCAAAACTACCAGGAAAAAGACTGGAATGGCATGGAAGTCCTTCTGGATAAACATTTGCCTCAGAAGAAAAGGCGAAGAGGCATTATTGTGTTCTTCCTTTTGGCCGCTCTGACTGCAACTGGTTACCTGCTTGTAGATTCCGTATCATCCTCCCGTCGTACAGTCTCACAAGAAGAAGAAATCACTACCCCCCAATCTGCCAGTAACAGCAATTCTGCTACTAATAAAACTGCAGAAAAGACTCAACCTGTTAGCCAGGAGCAAACAGAAAATAATACCAGAACTATCACACGCTCCATTGATAATCCAATCCCAAAAAAGGAATTAACCGCTACCAGAACTTCCACAGAAAAAATTAACAGCGGATCGATCAATACTACAGTAATTGCCAACAGGAAGAATACAGTTCCGACTACAATCAATTCGAATTTGAACAGTAGTACAAAGGAGTTAATAAAACAACAGGTTATAGTAAACAGCGAAAACATCAATAAGATCGCCCGTCCCTTAAAACTCCAAAAGAATCAGCATCCAACCAATGATGTTGCTGCTACAGATAAGAACATTACACCCGCTACAAACGAGAAGAACCATAATGACATACAGAATATTGCACCCACTACAGATAAACAACAGACCTCAACTTCAACCTACCCTGCTACTGCTCAAAATGATAAAGTGACAAACCAGGCTGTTGTTACAGAGAATAAAGAAACTAAATCTGAGCCTGTTGCAGCAACTGACAAATCTTTAAAAAAAGATCGTTCCCCCAAATCATTTTTGAGCAGGCTTGGTTTTACAGCTTCTGCCGGACCTGACTATAGCTCCGTTAAATTTAAATATGCAGGCCAGGTGAAGCTGAATTATGGTATCGGCCTGAGTTATGCTATTAATGATCGTTTTACTTTAAGAACTGGATTTTATGCCGGCAGCAAGGTTTATTCTGCTGATTCAAACTCTTATCATACTCCCTATACAGGAGGCCCCTATTCTTATAAACTTGATGCTGTTGATGCAGATTGTTTTGTTTATGAAGTGCCTGTAAACCTGGTTTATAATTTTAAGGGGATCGAAAATCATAACTTTTTTGCATCTGCAGGGTTATCCAGCTATTTCATGAAGAAAGAAGATTACGTTTATACATATATCAGTCCTTCCGGACAGAAATATTCTCATCTCTGGCAATTCAGGAATGAGAACAAACATCCTTTCTCTATCATAAGTCTTTCAGCAGGATACCAGTATAACTTCAGCAAGCGGTTCTCAATGCTAGCTGAGCCATATGTTAAACTTCCCATTGGTGGAGTTGGAGATGGCAAGGTAATGCTGAACAATACAGGCGTTCTATTTACTGCGGCGTGGAAGCCATTTAGAAAAAAGTAATACCTATACCTAAGGGGTTTGAATCCTTAGGGGTCAAAATGGTTAGTTATCTTTAACTAAACTCATCTATGATTTTCCGTAACTGGACAGGACTGTGCAAAAAAGAAAAAGCCGATGATTACATCCATCATCTTCACCAGGACACATTCCAGGAAATTGAAAAAATTGATGGCTTTATTAAAGCATCGATCCTAAAAAGAGAATTGCCGGAAGGTGTGGAATTCCTGGTAATAACAGAATGGCAATCCCTTGATGCCATTAAACAATTTGCAGGTTCTGATTATGATACAGCGGTAGTTCCTCAAATAGTTCGGGATATGATGGTTCGGTTTGATGAAAAGGTGAGACATTATGAAATAATATAGCATCCCGTAAAAAGAAAGGGCTCCCTTTTAAAAAAAAAGGAACCCTTATTACCAACTGTGCTGCTTAAAGCTATTTTCTGGTTTTTTTCTTCTTATTAAAGTTAAAGTCGCGGGCTATTGTGAATCCCCATCTGAACTGCCCCTTACTCCAGGTACGCGTAGTACGCGGAATGAATCTGTTCTCAAGGATATCAGTGGCATTAGTGAAATTGAGCGTGAACGTATGTCCTTCAGTCAGTATTTCAAACCCAACACCGATATCATCATAAAACTTGATTCCACGAGACTTAAAAGCATCAGTAGTTTCCTGTTTTCTGAATGGATGGAAATAATCTACCAATAAACTATACCGTCCGCCTAAATGGATCCTGGAAGCAGCACCCAAAGCGAAATAGGTCTTCTGATCATAATCCAGGGAATGCTGGCGGTTAACCATAGTAGGTATCAGTTCAAGTGAAACGCCACCCATTTTCCTTGCAATCATTAACTGGTAAAGACTGCTGAATCTGTCCCTGAACCCGTCAACAAAATTTTCATTGGCAGGATTAGTACCTGCATGCATTGTTGCCACCACGCCATTTACATAGGCTGCAACAGATATGGGATGACCGGGATCATTTTCCATTTGCTGCAGGATCAGCCATTTCAATCCCAGTTCATACATTTTCTGTACCTGCTGCTCACCTTTATACCTTGCAAGGGAAAGGTTTAAGCGTTTGCTTAATCCGTATTGAAATCCGATCCTGACATCCACCGCATCATCCAATCCGAAAAAATTCTTGATCCCGCCAAAATCGCCACCTATATCGTTGAAGTTATGGCTGACCTTAAACTGAAGCACCCCTTTCGGGATCATGTAAACGGTATTTGCATTGATCAGTCGGGGAGCGTAAAACAAATGGGCCGGAGATTTTTCATTCGTTGACATTCCCGAGCTTTCTGCTGGTCTGGCAGGCAATATGCTTGTGGTATCCTGGCATACTCCTTCCAGCGCCAGGCAGCATCCAGCTAGCGCTAATATTCTTTTCATGCAAAGAGAGATTTAGCAGTATTAATCGGCGAAAGGAGAAAGTGAGTTGCCTGCTTTTCAGGAATAGGCCCCTGGCTAAGAAGTCAATTTCTTCCATGCATCCACGATCTCTTCAGCGTGGGCCTTGTTTTTGGGACGAAGGAATATATTGCGGATAATGCCATTCTCATCAATGATAAATGTGGTGCGATGAACACCCATATAATGATGCCCAAATAGCTGCTTTTCACCCCAAACACCATAGCGTTCCAGTATCTCATGGCTGGTATCGGCAATCAGCGTGAATGGCAGCTTGAATTTCTTCTCAAACTTCTTATGCTTTTTGGCATCATCCGGACTGATCCCCACAACTTCAAATCCTTTTTTCTTCAAAAGCCCATAGTTATCTCTCAGGTTACAGGCCTGTATGGTGCAGGTAGGAGTATCATCTTCAGGATAAAAATAGAGTACCAGTTTCTTTCCTTTGAAATCTTCGAGGGAAATCTCCTTCCCATCCTGATCAACACCCTTAAAGTCAGGGGCAGGAACACCTTCTGTTAACTGTGTTGGCATTTGATTATTTCTTTTTCCGAGCCGGTGTTTTCTTTATCGATTTCTTTTTGCCAGTCGTTTTCCTGGCAGGTTTTTTCTTTGGTGGAGTGTAAGGATATTTCTTGAACCACCAGGTACGTGTGGTAGTATTTCCAGCAATATCTTCTACTGTAACATTTAATTCATGTACTCCGTAAGGACATCTTTCATCAAATATATAGACCCAGGAATGTCCTTTATCATTAGTGAATCTCAACCACTGGCCATCCAGTTCCGCTCTGAAGCTCTTTATTCCGAAATTATCAGACGGAGTGAATACGATCCTGCTGGCGCCACTCAGGTTCAATGTATCCGCACTTCCCAAACTGTTGATTGATGGAGGAATGATATCAGCATACGCCTGAAAATATCCAAAATCACCAAATTCGGCTGTCAGCCATCCATCGGCTTCCTGTCTAGCCAAACGCACATTGGCACTGCCACGATATGATCTCTTAATTACGAGTTTATCTCTCCAGTTGCCGGGAATTTCTTTATCAGGTCTAATGCGAACGGTGAAACTTCCCTGAACGGGTATGGAAGCCTCGTTCAACTGGTGGATGGCCGATACAGAATACGATTCAAGGGATGCATTCCTATAATAAAATGGTCTGACTGAATCGTAGAGAGCCGCTGCAGGTAAGCTGACTTGAAAATCGGGCCGCTTTAATTCATTTGGTTGTCCCGGTATAAATAATGGGAACTGGGAAGGTTTTTCTGATTTGACCGTTGCCAATGCATCATCATGCCTTATCTGGAATTCAAGTGTAGAAACATTCTTATAGGAATCACTTATTTCTATCCGGATAGTATGGGTTTCAGTATCATTCAATTCAATTACCCCATTGCCAAATGCTTTATGATAAACACCTCCTCTATCACCGGGTAATTGTGAAAGATGCTGCATGAATACACCACCATCTTCATGATAGGTATAGTCGATCTGGGAATTCATGTACCGTGTTTCATCATAACTTATGCTGTCAATCACAAAATCAACCTGCAGTTGATCATCCAGGTAAAGTTTGGCGGAATAGATCCCATCCTGGTTAGCGGAACCATTAATCCTGTCAAACGCCTGGATACCGAAACTGACCTTATTCAATCCTGTGGAGATTACCGGTACTCTGGGAATTACATAGCCGTTCCCCACCTTCTTGAGCGGAAAAAATTTCTTCGCTGATTCAAAAATGCTGACACTGCGATCATACATGGCAAGTTTCACCATGGAGGGAGGCGTATTATCCTGCAGTGGAAACCCAAATAATAATGGATTTAAACATTCGCCGGTTCTTGTATCCCTGATCTCAAAATGCACATGTGGGCCCTGCGAAGCTCCGGTACTACCACTGTATGCGATAAAGCTTCCTTTGGAAACCGGAAATTTATCTTTCGGTATTTCCAGTTCAACAGCCCATGATTGCTGAGCATACTGCTGCGCTGTAACATAAGCTTCCAGTGCAGGATTAAAATCATTCAGGTGCCCATACAGCGTTGAAAGCCCATTAGGGTGATTTATAATAATAAATCTTCCGAAGCTGCTGGGTCGTATTCCTACAAAAGCTATGTATCCTTCCGCTGCGGCGTACACCAGCTGGTTCACTTTCTGATCTGTGCGAACATCCAGGCCCATATGCCAGTGATTATCCCGCAGTTCGCCCATATTGGCAACAATGGAGGGAGCAAGGTTCAGCGGCCAACGAAAATAGCCCCTGGGATATTTGGGAGTTTGCGCCTGCAGTATCAAAGAAGGCAATAGGAACGATATCAGTACAAGGGTAGTAAGTCTGCTTTTCAAGGCCACAAAATTAAGTACTAGAAATAGAAAATGAAGTGGCAAAAATAGTTGCAAAAATTTAAGATTAAAGAGCCTTAAAACGGCTCAAAACCTTACTTTTGCGCAATTTGTTTTTTCAGTCCTCCCAGCAATAATGTATGAGGGGCACAGATCAAAAAAAAAATGCCAAAAGACACTTCCATTCGTTCAGTTCTGATCATCGGTTCAGGCCCAATTATCATCGGACAAGCATGTGAATTTGATTACTCCGGCACCCAGGCTGCCCGTAGTCTCCGTGAAGAAGGAGTAAGAGTTTCACTTATCAATAGCAACCCTGCTACCATTATGACTGACCCCATGATGGCCGACAAAGTTTACCTTCTTCCTCTGACCGTAGAAAGCATAGAAACCATTTTGCTTGAAAACCAGGAAGCAGGAACACCCATTGATGCGGTGCTTCCTACTATGGGTGGGCAAACCGCTCTGAACCTGGCAAAGGAAGCCGAGGATATCGGATTATGGAAACAATATAATATACGCCTGGTAGGTGTAGACATAAAAGCAATCGATAAAGCTGAGGACCGCGAAAAATTTCGTCAGTGGATGATTCAACTCGGTGTTCCTGTAGCTCAGGCTAAAACTGCCAATTCTTTCCTTGAAGGAAAGGAGTTTGCACAGGATATTGGATTCCCGCTGGTTATTCGACCTTCATTTACATTAGGTGGCACTGGCGGCGGTTTCGTGCATGATAAAGATGAGCTGGATGAAGCATTGAACCGCGGATTGAATGCTTCTCCCATCCATGAAGTACTGGTTGAAAAAGCAGTGCTGGGCTGGAAGGAGTTTGAGCTGGAGCTTTTAAGAGACGCTGCGGATAATGTATGTATTATTTGTACAGTTGAGAATTTTGATCCGATGGGTGTTCATACTGGTGATTCCATCACTGTAGCTCCATCCATGACACTGAGCGATACAGCGATGCAGCTGATGCGTAACACGGCCATTCGGATGATGCGGGACCTGGGAAATTTTGCCGGTGGATGTAATGTGCAGTTCGCACTGAATCCAGATACCGAAGAGATCATCGCTATCGAGATCAATCCCCGTGTGAGCCGTTCTTCAGCGCTCGCGTCAAAAGCAACAGGCTATCCCATTGCAAAGATCGCCGCCAAACTGGCTATTGGTTATCGCCTGGATGAACTGGAAAACCAGATCACTAAAACAACTTCTGCTTACTTTGAACCAGCGCTGGATTATGTAATAGTAAAGATCCCAAGGTGGAATTTCGATAAGTTCAAGGGAGCTAATGATACACTTGGCCTGCAGATGAAAAGTGTGGGAGAAGTAATGGCAATCGGCAGAAGCTTCACAGAAGCAGTACAAAAAGCCTGTCAGAGCCTGGAGAATAATGCAGTTGGACTTGGTTATTATGGAAAGAGCCTCATGCATGCAGATGAATTGCTGCAATACATTAAGACCCCGAAATGGGATCGCATATTCCGCATTAAGGATGCACTGATGGCAGGCATTTCTGTAAGCACCATTTCCAAAGCAACCAATGGCATTGATCGGTGGTTCCTCTTTGAAATACAGAAGATCGTGAATCTGGAAAAGGAAATGTCGAAATATGATCTTGATACGTTACCGATCGAATTATTAAGAGAAGCCAAAGTAAATGGCTTCAGTGATGAACAGATCAGTCGCATTACCCAGCATGGTGATGAAGAGGATGTATACAGGAAACGTAAAGAGCACGGCATTACCCGCGTATTCAAAATGGTTGATACCTGCAGCGCCGAATTTGAGGCAAAGACTCCTTATTTCTATTCTACGTTTGAAACACCCAGCAGTGGTGGCCTCGCTGGGTCCAATGAATCAAAATCATCTGACAAGAAAAAAATAATCGTTCTGGGTTCAGGTCCAAACCGGATCGGCCAAGGCATTGAGTTTGACTATTGCTGTGTGCATGGACTGCTGGCAATCAAAGAATGCGGATATGAGGCGATCATGATCAATTGCAATCCTGAAACGGTTTCCACAGATTTTGATATGGCCGATAAACTCTACTTCGAGCCGGTATACTGGGAACATGTATGGGAGATCATTGAACACGAGAAACCTGATGGTGTGATTGTGCAGTTGGGTGGACAGACCGCGCTCAAGATGGCTGAAAAACTTCACCAGAAGGGAATAAAGATCATTGGAACTTCTTACGACAGCATGGATATAGCTGAAGATCGTGGAAGGTTCAGTGATATGCTCAAAGAGATGGGCATCCCTTATCCGGATTATGGAACAGCCTATGATGTGGATGAAGCCATTGAAGTAGCAAATAAGGTAGGATATCCGGTGCTGGTTCGTCCTTCTTATGTATTAGGCGGACAAAGAATGCGGATCGTACTCAATGATGATGAAGTGGAAAAGGCAGTAGTGAGTCTGTTAAAACATATTCCGGGTAACAAGATATTGGTAGACCACTTCCTTGACCGATGCCAGGAAGCTGAGATCGATGCGATATGTGATGGAGAGAAATTTCATGTAATGGGCATAATGGAGCATATTGAGCCTGCAGGTATTCATAGTGGCGACAGTAATGCGGTGCTGCCATACTTCAACCTCACTCCGCTTGAAGTGCAGGATATGGTGGATTATGCCAAGAAAATTGCACTTAAGCTGAAGGTGAAGGGGTTGATCAATATCCAGTTTGCCATCAAGGAAGGGAAGGTTTATGTGATCGAAGCAAATCCACGTGCATCAAGAACAACTCCGTTCATCGCCAAAGCATATAACAAGCCCTACCTCAACTATGCTACAAAAGTGATGATGGGTGAGATAACTGTAGCTGATATTCCTGAAGAGAAATTACTGGATGGTTTTGCGATCAAGGAACCGGTGTTCAGCTTCAACAAATTCCCGAATGTAAACAAGGAGCTGGGTCCTGAAATGAAGAGTACGGGAGAAGCGATCAGGTTTATCAAGAACCTTCGTGATCCATACTTCCGGCAATTGTATAAAGACCGGAGTATGTACCTGAGTAAATAAATAAAGACCCGCCTCCGGCGGGTTTTTTGTGCCATTATGACAATTGACACTGGGAAGAAGTTTAACTGAAGACCAACTGATGAACAACCGATGAACAACCGAAGATCCAATTAACGCTACTAACGGTAGTTGACCTTGGAAATCAGGTTATTTTCTGCCAAAATATCCGGAAACAGGCAATTACAATCAAATATCGACCATGCCGTTCCTGATTGTATACATGACCAGGCCAACCCGGCTATGAACTTTTAACTTGCCGAAGAGAGTTTGCCGGTAATCATCGATGGTACGAGGGCTGAGGAACATTTTTTCGGCTATTTCTTTATAAGATAATTCTGTACAGGTCCAGCGAAGGAATTCTTTTTCTTTATCATTAAGCATAACCGGTTTGCTATCTTCTTTATCTGCATCCTTGTGCAGGCCGCTCACCAGTTTGTCCGAAACATATTCAGAGAGGTAAACATTTTTATTCATTACTGAATCGAGTGCCTTCTTCAATTCTTCATGATCAGTATTTTTTAGAAGATATCCTTTGGCGCCTAACCTGAACATTTTGATAATTGTCTTTTCATCACTTAACATGGAAAGCACCAATACTTTTATATGCGGATAATTCTTATGCAGCCACTGTGTGGTCTCAAAGCCATCCATTTCCGGCATATTTACATCAAGTAACACAATATCGGGTATATGATGCTGCATGATCTGTGCGCGCAGGTCTTTTCCATTGTCAGCTTCAAATAGAACTGTATAGCCTTCAAATCCATTAACGAGCCTGGCAAGTGCTGTCCGGAGTAATATATGGTCATCAATTATGGCTACCTGCGTTTTCTTGTTTGATTTCGACATCATTGGTTTACTCTTTCTGTGGTAATAACTTTACCAGTACATGGGTACCTTTCCCTTCAGTGCTGTTGATTGTGATTTCAGCGCCCATCAGGTGAGCCCGGTTATACATACTTTTTAATCCAACTCCTCTTGATGCAGAAACTGATTCTTTCTTTTCAGTTACATTAAAACCTACACCATTATCTTCTACTTCGAGCGCAAAGGTATTATCCTCGTGGTATTTTACCCGCACACAAACCTGTTTGGCCCTGGAGTGCTTTAGGATATTATTCAACATTTCCTGGAACATGCGAAACAGGAAAATCGCTTTTTGTTCCGGAAGTGAGAACTCCTGGCCGCTAATGGAGAATTGAACATCAATCAATCCCGCCTTTTTCACACTGGCCAGCTCAAACCGCATTGATTCCACCAGTCCCACATCATTGATACGGTCAGAATGCAGGCTCTTGGTCAGGTCTGACAGATCAAAAATGGCTTTGTTTAATACTTCCTGGGAATGCCGTGCCAGATCATGAGCAGGGTGTTCTTTTTCCAGCGGCAGAGCTGAAAGGGATAGCTTAACCACAGAAAGCATCTGGCCGATATTGTCATGCAATTCCTGGGCTATTGTTTTGAAGGTATTTTCCTGAATTTCAAGCTGAGACCGGAGAGCCTCCTTCTCGTATTTGTCTTTAATCAAAAGCATTTCCTGTTCCTGGCGGTGCTGGCGTCGTTGATACAGGAAGAGTATAGTTACGATAAACCCTACCAGGATTAGACCCAATATTATACCGATGATTGTGACAAAGTATATCTCCGGGTTCTGATGCATAGAAAGGCTAGCGTAAATAATGAGTACAAGAATACATTTAAAATAGTAAGAATTTGACCAAAATTTTTGACGACCAATTTAGATATACCGCTCCAGTAATTCAAAAGACCAAAAAGAGGAAACCCACAGATGTAAAAAAATAACAATCCGGAACAGATCCAGAAAGCAGGGCTACTTGAAAGCCTTACAGATTGCGGAAGACGGAAAAGCTCCAGGAAATAATAGATACATACCACAGTTATCACCAGGCAGCCAAATGCGTAGGTAACGGAATGAAATACTTTTTTTTGTACGAACAGGATATTGGCGAGTGCAATGATAAAGTAAACGACCATTGTAATACGGATGATCCTCTTGGCAGCCGTGTTAATAATGATCAGGCTGATGATCCACAGATAATAGACAAATTCAAAAGTGGAAAAGAAATTATATAAAAGTATATTATCCCTCCCGGTCCTGTTTAACCAGGCGCCCAGAACTTCCACCAGCAGGGTTGTCATCAGAAAAGGAGGAAAGTATTTAAGGAAAGAATCTAAAGGGTCCAGCTTATAAAACACCGTCAGGCTGGCAACAAAGCTGACAGTTAGAACAAAAGTATAGGGATCCCAAAAATTCATGGAGTGATTTAAGGGAATAAATTTAACCATAAAACCGAAAACCCCCTAGGTCAGGGGGTTTTCGGTTTAGCAACGGATATGAGTGCGATTAGACTACGCAGAGCCCGTCCTCACCTTTGTCAACGAGAATGAAACCAAAACCACCACCATCATCATCGCCAATTGAACCGCAACTTGGTGGACAAATCTTGCCCAGGTTGAAGGCCAGAATAGAGGTGCCATCCTCTGTTTGGACGAATACTTCTTTATTAGCTGTTCCGCTTTCCATTTCTTTTGCTTTGGTAGCTACAAACACGATGGTTTGTCTTCCTTCGAAATCAGGATTTTCAGCGGTGTCTTTATCATATACTCCGAAATAAAGCCGTACGCCGTCACTACCACTTTCTTTGGCTGTTTGAAGAAATGCCTGCAATTCTTCAAGACTGTACCAGACGCTTAAAGAATCTTCCTTACCAAGGTTTTTTGAGTTCTGCGCCCATCTTTCACGTTTGTATTTTTTTATAAGGGAGTCAACATGCTTTGTGTTTACTCTTTTACCTGCCTTTACGGATTTCTTCGCAATTTTTGTCAACATAGCTTTTAGATTTAGAGTGATTAATCAGAATGACCCGTTAAAGCTATCAAGCGGCAGCCCCAAACGCAGGGGGAAAGAGGTGAATGCCAAAGAATTACAAATTATAATTATTTATAACAGTGAGATTATCAGCGAATTGGGAGAAAAATAATAGAAAAATACCGTAAGAATAATAAAATATTCCGGTGAAAAAACCGGGTTTTTTACAGCCTAAAAACGGTCTTTTTTAGGGCAAATCAGAGGGTCGAACTGATCGATGATTAGAATTTAACTTCCGTCATTCCTTTTTAGACCGTCTTTTTCAACAAGAAACGCCTGACAGCCCTTTGTATAAATTTATACCCATTTTTGTTCCGAACCGGGTTGCCTCTCAAATTTTTGCTTTTCGGGTGGGTTTTTGGATCCTAAAAAGATCATTTTCTTATCCCGTGTATTCCACGAAAATCCCCGGGAAATAAACGCTCCTCCAATAAGGCTTTCCATTGAGTAACTCTGGAGTTCCCTGTCACTTCCCGGATTCTGGCAAGGTTATCTTTGCAAAAAGGGCCTCTATGAACAAGGAAATAAGCTCGATAATAAAGAACCTGCAGCGCGTTAACGGCGGCCAGCCATGGTATGGCCGGCCGGTTTATGAATTACTTGAAGAAGTAAGGCCCGATAAGGTTTTTGTAAAGCCGGGTAATGACGGACATTCCATGATTGAACTGCTGTATCATATGGTTACCTGGACGGAATTCTGCCTTAGAAGAGTTCAGGGAGTAAAGGATGAAGATCCTGATGAAGTGGAAAAACTAGACTGGAGAAAGATTGATCCTTCTCTGCACAGCTGGGAAAAAGGATTGGCAGCATTTAAGTCGGCCAACAACCAAATCATTGAATTACTCTCAATGAAAAGTGATGATTTCCTTAAAGAGATTGTTGATTACAGGGAATTCAATTTCCGGTTTATGCTGAATGGCTTAATCCAGCATCATATTTATCATATTGGGCAAATAGCGTACATAGAGAAATTTCTCATTTAGATCGTTGAAAAAACGTTGTTACCGCCACCAGGCTCACTTATTTTTCCAGATGAGTGCGCCCGTTGTATATTTCTGGAAAAAATCTGTCTTCATCAGATTAATACCCGCATTAATAGCCGGTATTCTCCTTCAATGGCAAATCAACCTTCCTCCTTTATTTCTGAATTCGGGAATGTTTTTTTGTCTGCTGTTGCTCTTACTCTATTTCTTTATTCCCATTCGGCATCGCTTCAGATTTTCCTTTTTGAATGGTGTTGCCTGCCTTGTTTTGTTCACCTGTACTGGTGCAAGGTTAACTTATGCCCAAAATGCCCGGAATTCCGCTTCCTGGTTTGATAAATATTATTCTGATAGCAGCGCATTGCTGGTAAGATCCATTGAACCGCCAGTCATTAAAGAAAGATCCATAAAGGTTTTGGCATCGGTATCTGAAGTGATAACAGGCAGCGAGGTTCAGCACACAACCGGGGATATCGTCGTTTATTTTGATCGGAATACTCCCGTTACATCTCTGCAATATGGAACAAGGCTTTTATTTAAAAAGAGGTTGCAGGAGATCCGGAATAGCGGAAATCCAGGAGCGTTCGATTACCGACGATATTGTTTTTTCCAGGGCATCACACACCAGGTATATCTTGACCAGAATGAATTTACTGCCCTTAAGGAAACATGCCGGCAACCATTTCAATCATTCATTTTTTTCGTACGGCAAAAAATAGTTTCCATTCTAAAGCGATACATCAGAGGAGAAAAAGAAACTGGTCTGGCGGAAGCACTGTTAGTTGGTTATAAAGACAACCTGGATAAATCGCTGGTTCAGGCTTATAGCAATACAGGTGTTGTACATATCATAGCTATTTCAGGTTTACACCTGGGTTTGATCTATTGGCTGCTGGTTCAACTATGCAAACCGTTATCCAGGAGAAAAAGAACAATGTGGCTTTCTCCGCTAATTATTATTTCCGGCCTTTGGCTATTTAGTTTCCTGGCAGGCGCACAACCTTCTGTGCTTCGTTCTGCGGTTATGTTCAGCTGTCTTGCCCTTGGCGAGGGATTGAACAGAAAAACCAATATTTATAATTCCCTTGCCTTTTCAGCATTTATATTATTGTGTTACAATCCCTACTGGCTCTGGGATACCGGATTTCAATTATCCTATGTTGCAGTACTGAGCCTGGTTATTTTCATGAATTTTATAAAAAACATTGTCTGTTTTGAAAACAGATTGATAAATGCAATCTGGAAACTCAGTGCAGTTACCCTGGCTGCCCAGGTTTTGACACTCCCATTATGTATTTATTATTTCCATCAGGTACCGATATGTTTCCTATTTACAAATCTTGTTGCAGTTCCTCTTTCAAGCATTATTTTGATGGGAGAAATTATGCTTATTGTAATTTCCTTTATTCCAATTGCCGCCTCAGTCACTGGTCAGCTCATTTCCATTTTAATCAAATGCATGAATGGGTTCATAGAAAAAATCGATCTTTTCCCATTTGCAACATGGGGTAATTTGCAGGTAAGTCTCACTCAAACAATAATCCTTTTCATTTTGATCATTGGATTCAGTTACTGGCTAATGGAAAGAAACCTGGCCGGGTTTAAAGCGGGACTTATTTGTATGCTTGCATTCACTCTTCTTAGAAGTATTTCCTTTATTGTTTCCTCAAGGCAGAAAAAGATCATTATTTACAATTTGCCCCAAAAGAGAGCAATAGATATAATTGAAGGGAATCATTATCAGTTCATCGGTGATTCTTCACTACAAACTGGAATTTCCAGGAATTCAATTTTAGGCCCGGCCAGAACATTTTTTAGAAGCACAAAAAATGCAAAAACTGCTATTACCTCCAACACCTATTTATCCTGGCATGGAAAACATATTCTTATGTTGGAAACCAGGATGAAATTTAAATACAGCTCCTGCAGACCCTTAATCGATATAGTGCTTATATCGGGAAGGCCATCCATTAGCATTAATAACCTTTTCATTGGCCTGAATATTAAACAGATAGTGGCGGATGCCTCTGTGCCCTATTGGAAGGCTGTTTTATGGAAACGGGAATGTGAACAACTGCATATTCCCTGGCATTATGTAAGTGAAGAAGGTGCTTTTGCCATCACCCTCCCTTAACTTACCTTTGCGCCTCTCTGAGACAATTTCCTAACGACAGCCTGCCTTCAATTTATCAGCTATGACCAAAAAGATTCAATCTGCACTTATTTCTGTTTTTTATAAAGATGGCCTTGAAAATATTGTGAAGCTTCTTGCTGAACAGAATGTTACCATCTATTCCACAGGTGGCACCCAGCAGTTTATCGAGAAATTAGGGGTCAGAGTAGTTCCAGTAGAAGACCTTACTACCTATCCTTCCATCCTTGGAGGCAGGGTCAAGACCCTGCACCCCTCAGTTTTTGGAGGTATACTTGGCAGAAGGGATAATGAAACGGATGTAATGGAAATGAAGCAGTATAAGATCCCCGAGATTGACCTGGTAATCGTGGACCTCTATCCTTTTGAAGAAACGGTGGCTTCCACCACTGATGAAAAATCGATTATTGAAAAGATCGATATCGGCGGACCATCCATGATACGTGGAGCTGCAAAGAACTTTAAAGACCTTGTGGTTATTGCTGCAAAGAAAGATTATGCAGCCCTGGAGCAATTATTACGCAACCAGAAAGGGGAAACCACCCTTGAACAGAGAAAAAGTTTTGCGGCAAAGGCGTTTGAAATTGTGGCTCATTATGATGTGGTCATTGCTCAATATTTCAATCCTTCCGGGTCACTCTATTTTCTTGAATCCATTCCTAATCCAAAAGCAATGCGTTATGGTGAGAATCCTCATCAGTCGGGTGTTTTCTATGGTGATCTGGAAAAATTGTTTAATCAGCTGAATGGCAAGGAACTTTCTTATAATAACCTGGTTGATGTGGATGCAGCCGTGCAATTGATCGGAGAATTTGGAGAAGAAAAGAATGAACCAGTATTTGCAATTATCAAGCACACGAATGTCTGTGGAATTGCACAGAGAAAAACAGTGAAGGAAGGCTGGGATGCTGCACTTGCGGGTGATCCGGAAAGTGCATTTGGTGGTGTGCTGGTCTCAAATGGCACTATCGACAAATCAACAGCCGAAGCCATTAATGAGATATTCTTTGAAGTATTGATCGCTCCTGCATTCAATGAGGATGCACTGACCGTGTTAAAATCAAAAAAGAACCGCATTCTATTAAAATTGAAATCTCAACCTGCCAGTAAAGAACAATATAAATCCGTATTGAATGGAGTATTGGTCCAGGGTATTGACGAAGGTAATTATGCTGAATGGAAAGAAACTGGCGGAAGAGATACAACTGGTGCTGAAAAAGCAGACCTCAATTTTGCAAACCTGGTTTGCAAGCACCTTAAATCAAATGCCATTGCCCTGGTAAAAGATAAACAGCTTATCGGAAAAGGATGCGGACAAACCAGTCGCATCGATTCACTTCGACAGGCGATTGAGAAATCACGCCAGTTTACCTTCAATCTCAATGGAGCTGTAATGGCAAGTGATGCATTCTTTCCATTTAATGATTGCGTTAAGATGGGACATGAAGCTGGCATCACCGCTTATATTCAACCCGGAGGATCAATCAGGGACAATGATTCAATTGAATATTGCAAGGAAAACAACCTGGCAATGGTAATAACGGGCATGCGCCATTTTAAACACTAGATTGCGAAACTTCTATTATAAACTGCTCATACATCTCTCTCCATCCGGCAAATTGCGGATCTGTCCCTAAAAAGGAATTATGCCAGATCATTATGAAAACACCGTTCACTGATTTTACCGACTGGTAATAATTCTTTAATTCTTCCAGCGTCTGGGAAGCAGTCATTTTCTGCTCATAAAATGAATTGGCATCCATAAAGCAGAAAGGAAAAACATACAAACCTGTTTTCTTTTCATTCCTGAGATCATACCAGTAAAAAGGTGTACAGGTTGAAGCACGGAATCCATTTCTGCTGCCATACCCCATTGAGAAATCAAACTGGATTCCATTATCAAGTAATTGCTGGAAGGTTTCCGGCAGATTGAAGCGGATATAGTGCTGACGTGATGCTCTTATACTATTGCCGGCAATCTTACAAAGCAGGTCAATCTCCTTCTTCAATTTACTTACGTCATCTCCACTTTGCCAGGAAGGATGAACACCTACAGGATAACGAATAGCGTGATCACGAATTAATTCCTGCATTTCCTTATTGGAAGGTGAAATATTCTTATCAAACCGGCCAGTTTTTTCTGCCACTAAAAAGAAGTAATAGGGCTTGAGCTTAAACTTTTCATGCAACTGATTCATCCATCCATAGGCATCATAAGGATCCCGCTTGTCCCTGATCCTGCCTTTAAACTCTTTCCAGCTACCTTTTAATAATGATCTAATAAACCCGCCCGTAGTTCGCATCCATCCTTTATGGCGCCAGGACCAGGCCATGTCTATATCATAGGTTGGAGTAAAGGTGAATCGTGATTGCCCGGGTTGACAGGAGGGAAATCTTTCTTTCAATTTCTTTTTGAATGACTCCAGCCAGAAATTGACCAATGGTTTGTTAAGGAACCCCTGCTTACCGGCCACGGATGATTCCGGGTCAAACCGGCCATAGGCATCCTTTTTATGAGGCAGGTATTCTTCATACCGGCTGATCAAATAAAAACTGGCAGCCAACAGGTCAAAACCCATATCGCCTCCAGTTTTGAAAAATGCTTTTTGATTATCCTGTAAATAACAATCGATTACCTGGGGAGCAATACTTGTTTCGAACAGGAGCGTGTGAGGAATTATCCAGCATTCATTTTCAGTTACCGGAGCTTCACTGTAGTTTATCCGGCCCTCATTGTATTCCCTGAATTGATTAAGATCGGAAGTAAGAAGAATGCCATCCGCATTGATCTCCTTGCCAATGAATTCAATAATGTAGCTGAGCCGGGGGCTTATCGTTTTGCAATAAAGAAGCATGATATTTTATAAAGATCGCGCTTCTTTTGAATTCGGTTATTTCTTCTTTTTATCTTTCCACATCTCATTGAAGGATTTCTTTGGGAACTCCATTTTGCCCCTATGTTCTGTCCATGCTTTCAACATGCTATTCACCACCCAGTTCTTAATGGAGGAATTTCCAAAATTCATCAGGCCTCTGTGAAGCATAGCCTGCTTCCACATTTTCCAGCCCATTTTTTCTGCAAATACGGTTTGTCCTTCTTCTACAGCTTCATGCCTATTTTCGAGCAATAATTCGTGAAGATTGATCTTTACTGCGCATACCTCAGTACAGTTGCCACAAAGGGAGGATGCATAGCTCAAATGCTTCCAGTCCCCCATATCCTTCAAATTTGGAGTGATCACTGAACCAATCGGACCGCTATAAGTAGCTTCATAGGCATGTCCGCCGATATTCTTATAAACCGGACAGGCATTCAAACACGCGCCGCAACGAATGCAGTAGAGACTTTCCCTTTGCTTTTCATTGGCGAGAATATTTGTTCTTCCATTATCCAGCAATACCACGTACATATCTTCTGGTCCATCTATTTCATTTTCCTGTTTGGGTCCGGTAACAATGGTATTATAGACTGTGATCCTTTGTCCTGTTCCATAAGTTGCCAGCAAGGGCCAGAACAGCGCAAGATCAGTCATGGAAGGAATCACCTTTTCTATACCAGCGATTACAATATGCGTTTTGGGCCAGCCGCAGCTTAATCTTGCATTTCCTTCGTTCTCTGTAACAGCAATAGCTCCTACATCTGCAATGATGAAATTGGCACCGGTGATCCCAATCTCAGCCTGCATGTATTTATCCCGAAGCACCTGGCGTGCAACCAGTGTAAGCTGTTCAGGTGTGAGTAATGGATCAGTGCCAAGCTTTTCTGCAAAGAGATTCGCTACATCTTCTTTGCTCTTGTGCATGGCAGGAGTTACAATATGGTAAGGAGGTTCGTTATCCAATTGCTGGATATACTCTCCCAGATCTGTCTCAACACTCTCTATATTATTTTTTTCAAGGAAATGATTTAAATGTATTTCCTCCGTGACCATACTCTTGCTCTTTACAATGGTCTTGCATTTTTTCAGTTCACAAATTTTCTTAATCTCCTGTAATGCATCCTCAGCATTCTCTGCCCAGATAACTTTGGCGCCACGTTTTGTTATCGCTGCTTCAAATGTTTCAAGGGATTTATCAAGCGTTTCAATAGCACGCCATTTCAGGTTCTTGGCCTTTTCACGGGCCAGGCCTACATCACTGAATTGCTGCTTGCCCTGAGGCACCACCGCATTATATTTTCCAATATTATAATTGATCTTGCGACGATGCTCTTTATCGGCCGCTTTCTCGCTGCTCTTTATATCGAATGAGGATGAATTTTGAGACATGTCACAAAAGTAATACGGAACTTGATTCCCGGTGAGTTTTTTGTCAAATTATACCGTACACGTTTGCGTATTAAGATATGGTGCTCCTGACCCCGTGTTTGATACATAACTGTCCTGTTCTCTCCTGCAATTCGTTGAGATAGCTTCAGACCTGGTAGTAATTATTACCAAAAATTGGGATTGGATTCAACTCTCCAGATGTTACTTGTTTATGAGTGATCATTAAAAATGGGAGCTTGCAATCTTATCAAGCGCCTGGTAAAATTCTTCGCCGTATTTCCGGATGAGGGCTTCCTTCAGGAATTGATAGGCGGGCACTTTTAATTTTTCGCCGAATGAACAGCCTGGACTACAGAGTATTTCCCTGGGTTCATAGTTTACACGCTCGTAATCGCCATGTTTCCCCTTAGAGGCGGTAATGGGATACAGATGACAGCTGATCGGTTTTTTCCAGGGAATCAGGCCATCATTATAAGCCTGCTCAAAGGAGCACTTAATCAGGCCGTTTGATTCTCTTATGGCATATGCACAAATCTCGTTGTCTTTTGGAAGGGTCGGAGTTACCCAGCCAAACTCATCATCATAAGTATATTTTCCCTGCTTTTCAATTTCATTTATTGCATCGGCAGTAAGATAGGGTTTCACTTTTTCATAATACTGCTGCACCAAATGCTTTTCCTCCTTTGTAAGCGGAGCTCCAGCATCACCTTCCTCACAACAGCCACCCTTGCATGCGTTCAGATTGCATACAAACTGCTTTTCCACCACATCGTTGCTCACCAATATATTATCAATTACTATCAATTCTATGAATTTGCCGCAAAGGTAAGACCGGGCTACTGACCATCCGCCTTTTTCCTGTTAAATAACCTGTTACGTAGTTGTGAGCCTGCCTCTGTAAGGCGGTTATGCGATGTTAAATAGTGTATAACCCTGTGTTCCAGCCAGTGATGCAGAGGAAGGAGTAATGCAGCAAGGCCAATCATAAACAACAGGTCTTTCCAGGGTTCCCCCTCGGTAATGGAATAAATATTCTTCTTAAATATCAGGAAGATAAATTCAAAGAACATAAGAAAGGCAAAGAAACCGATCATTTTGATGGTTGTGGCGGATACCCTGAACATCCCCAGCATTACAAGTGCAACAAATAGCGCAGTAATACCTACTGTTATCCCAAGGTATTGAATATTGAAGCGTTTTCGTTTAGCCTCCTGTTTTTCCTTTTCCAGCCTTACTAATCGCAGCTGCTCATCTGCTGCTTCCACCTGTGCTAATTCTTTTTCTTTATTTAGCTTTTCAACGCTGTCTTTCAGCTCGTAATAGATACCGTTAAACTTACTGGCCATTTGAAAATCACCTTTCTGCATATACAATGAATCCAGGTGCTTGGCCGCTGCCCGCGCCGGCTCCAGTTGACCTACTCTGTCCGCAACGTCCTTTACTCTTGTATATAAGGAGATAGCGGTATCATATCTACCCATCTTTCTATAAACATCGGCAAGTTGTGCGAAAAAGTTCATTTGGTTAGTGGGATTGGGCGACCTGTCAAAAAACGGATAGGCTCTCTCGAAAAAATACATTGATGAATCAAACTGATTAAGCGCTCCATAAATAACTCCATAGGCCTGATCAACCACACCTGCAAACCCGAAGTTGTTAAGAAATTCCTTCAATTCTTTTCCACTGGAAGAATTAAAGTAGGCAAGCGCTTCTTTAGGTTTATCCGATCGTAAATACTGATTAAGCAGATTGATATAGCCGGGTATCTTGAGGTTTGAAAATTTTAATGAATCTGCCATAGCAATAGATCGCTCATAGTAGGTAATGGCCAGATCATAGTTTTTCTTTTGTGCATACAGGTTGCCAATCGAGCTTATGTCCACCACCCTTATGTAAGGCACATTTTTTTCCTTAATATCATCAAGATTTTTCATCGCCCTGATGTAGTAGTCGATCGCACGGTCATAATCACCAATATTGGAGTAAAACCCTGACAGGTTCACGTTGCAGGTGCGTAACTCGGATGGGTTCTTTATTTCCTCTGCAAGCCGCAATGCAATCAGGTAATTGCGGAGCGCCAGTATCTTGTCATTCCTGACAAGATAAACATCACCAAAAATATTATAGGATTCAGCTTTGAGACTATCATTGTTTACTGTGGAAATAATGGAGAAGGCCTGGTTGGCATAGCTTAGTGCTTTGTCTTTATCCGGTACGGCAAGATTTATGGAAGACAGCTTCAATAACGCTTTGCCGGTTTCTTCATCCAGCCTGTTCAGTTTGGCAATATCCAGCGCCTTATTGTAGTACTCTATAGAGCGATTGATAAAATCTTTTGTACCTGCAAAATAACTGCAGCGGTTACCATTGGATATATAAGCAGTGATCATGAGCTTTCTGTCCCGGGATTCTTC
>Ga0136846_1216365_pt1 | contig 48661 bp, 45 predicted proteins | sample HopSoiMetagenom2_FD_96841 | JGI IMG/M metagenome (GOLD analysis project Ga0136846, IMG submission 96841) | Grasslands soil microbial communities from Hopland, California, USA - 2 Assembly 2016 (version 4) | ecosystem: Environmental > Terrestrial > Soil > Grasslands | place: USA: Hopland...
CAACCAACTCGGCGATCTGATTGCCGGCGTGGGGCTCGGTCGCGGTCTTTGCTGATATAGTCCTGTTCGGATGGCTTGTCCGCAGGACTATGCATCCGAGCAGAGTCATTCAGTCGTCGGTCGTTCGGCCGAGTGACCTCTCCGCGCGGCGATTCTGCTGCTCCCCAAGAAGTGGCGCGCATATTCAAATAGCTAGTCAGCCGCTGGTTCCCTCAGCCCTAGGGAAAGCGGCGATCAGCTCGCGGGTTGCTAGAGCAACTGGCGGTGCAACAGGCGCAGGCTGGGTGCCCGGACAGAGCGGAAACCCCGCAGGTCGGCCGCGACACGTTCGCGAAAAGCTGACCAAAGACGTCATCATCGATCTCGCCAACGACTGGCACGCGAACTGCAAGCAGGCGATCGCCGATCTCCGCAACCAAGACGTATCGGCTTACGTCCAAGTCTGTGTCTCTTTGATCCCCAAGGAAGTGCACATAGCAGCCGGGCCTCTCAAGGACCTGTCGGACGAAGAGCTCAGCGCTCTCGTCTTTGCTGCGAAGAAAGCCATCGCCAAGGCAAACGCGAGCTGACCCGCAAAAACCCGCTCCTCAGCTTTTCGGACGCGGCGACGCGGTCGCGACTTCCGGCGGGTAGACGATTTCCTGGCTCTTGTCCGGCATCCACTGGATGACAATTCCAGTCGAATCCTTGAGTAGCCTGTCCTCCGCAAAGGCCAGTCCCTGCGGCCGCATGAAGTAAAGATCGGGATCGCCGGGTGGAATATTCACCTTGGCGAACGCCGCTTTGATCGCATCTCGATCGGTGGAGCCCGCGGCTTCGAGCACGCGCTGCAAAATGCGTGCGCTTTGTGCGCCTTGGATCGCGCCTTGACCAACCTCGATCTTTAGATTGGCCTTCTCCTTCAGCTCGTGCACGATGTTGCGCACCGATTCGAGTTTCGCCGCCGGGCTGAAGCCGGTCATGCCGAAGAGGTTGCGCGTGAGCACGGCCTTGCCGATTTGGTCGCCTAAATCTTTCCAGAGGACCGTATCCGAAAAGCCGGCGGTGCCGCCGAAGAAAATCGCGTCATTGTAGTTGAGGCTGAAGCGCGCCTGGTGCAGCAAAGTGCCATCGCGCGGCGTGACAAGGCCCGCGGTTGCATCCGGTTTCATCGAACGGATGCGCAACATCGCGGCTGTCTGATCGGCGGCCTTGAGATCGAGCGCTGCTTCGCCGGCAATGTTGAATCCGAGTTTCGGCAGACGTTCTTTCAACGCCGCGTTCACGAGCTGGCCGGCTTCGTAATTCGAATAGACCAGCATCACATTCTTGATCGGATATCCCTTCTCCTTGGCGAGCCAGCCGAGGAAATTGGCCATTGTCGCGGCATAGCCGCGGTCATAGGGGAATCCGAGCGAATAGAGGTACTCGGACTTCGAGCCGGCCGCCCACATCGACAATGCCGGCATTTTGAGCTCATCGAGGACCGGCGAGATGGCGAGCATCTGCGGGCTGAGAAGCCCTCCGACGATCATCGCGACATTTTCTTCGGTGGCGAGCCGGCGTGCTTCGGTTGCGGTTCGTGCGCCCTGGCTCGCGTCATCGGCGAGCAGCAATTCGATCTTCGCCCCACCCATGCTCTTGATGCCGCCCTCGGCGTTGATCTTGTTGATGACGTATTCGAAGGCGGGCTCCGATTCCTGCGCGTACGGCGCGAAATTGCCGCTCATCGGCTGAATGATTCCGATGCGGATCGTCTGGGTCTCCGCCGCCGAGGCGGCGGCGATGAGAACGAACGCGGCAAACGCCTGCAGCGCCGAGGCGAACAGTAAGGACATCATTCTCGACATGGGATGGCCCGGCCTTTCTCTTTACGCGTGTTTTCCGCCGTGCGACTTTCAGAATCAAGCAAGACGATCGTAGCTCATCCATGGCGGTGGTCGTGTACACCGGTCCAATCCCATCATGTCGCCGATCCTAGCAGTCAGGCACGTCACCAAATCGTTCGGCGGCCTCAAGGCTGTCGACGACGTGTCATTCAACGTCGAGGTGGGCAAAATTATCGTCATCATCGGCCCGAACGGCGCCGGCAAAACCACGTTGTTGAACCTGATCTCCGGCTTCATGCCGCCGGACGACGGTGAGGTGTTGTTCGAAGGCGCAAGTCTCGCCGGCCTTCCGCCGCCGCGCATTGCGCGGCTCGGGCTGGTGCGCAGCTTCCAGATCATGCAGGTCTTCCCCGATATGAGTGTGCGCGATGTGGTCACCACGGCGGCGCTGCTGCGCCTGCCCATGAACGCCGCCGCCGCCTATGCCGAGGATGTTCTCGCCGATGTCGGCCTCGCCCATAAGGCCGGCGCCAAGCCGCCTTCGCTGTCGCTACAAGACCGCAAGTTGCTTGAAATTGCCAAATGCATCGCCACGCGGCCGAAGCTGCTTTTACTCGACGAGGTGATGGCGGGGCTGACCCTTGCGGAGGCGGCCACGCCGCTCGCGCTGATCCGGCGCATGCGCGAGCAGGGATTGACGTTCCTGCTCGTCGAGCACGTGATGCCGATCGTCATGGACATTGCCGATCGGATCATCGTCATCAATTTCGGCCGCAAAGTTGCCGAAGGCTCGCCGCGCGAGATCGTCGAGGACCAGGCGGTGCGTGACGCTTATTTCGGTGAAGCGATCGATGCTGCGCATTGACGGGCTCACCGCCGCCTATGACGGACCGCCGGCCCTCGCCGGCATTTCGCTGCATGTCGAGAAGGGCGAAGTACTCGGCCTGCTTGGGGCCAATAATAGCGGCAAGAGCACGTTGATCAACTGCATCTCCGGGCTGGTCAGGCCGCTCGCCGGCCGCATTTTCTTCGAAGGCGCGGATATCACGCGACTTAAACCACACGAGCGAGTCGCAACCGGTATTGTGCAAGTGCCGGAGGGACGTCAGGTCTTTCCGAAAATGTCGGTCATCGAGAACCTGCTGCTCGGCGGGACCTCGCGCGCCGCGCGTCCGCAGCGCACGACACGGCTCGATCAGGTGTTTAAGTTGTTCCCGCGCCTCGCCGAACGGCGGCCGCAGCCGGCCGGCACGCTCAGCGGCGGCGAGCAGCAGATGTTGGCTATCGGCCGCGCGCTGATGAGCGGGCCGCGCCTGCTGATGCTGGACGAGCCGTCGCTCGGCCTGTCGCCGCTCTTCGTGCAGATCATCTTCAAGGCGCTTGCCGAGCTGAATGCGCAGGGGCTGACAATTCTGCTTATCGAGCAGAACTTGACGCTGACGCTCGCTTATGCCGGGCGCGGCGTGGTGCTCGAACGCGGACAGATTGCGATCGAGGGCACGCGCGAAATGCTCAAAAACGATCCGCGCACGCGCGCCGCGTATCTCGGCTTGTAGGAACGCCGCGCCTGGACACTCTTCTCCTGCAAACGCTGATCCAAGGCCTTCTGATCGGAGGCGCATATGCGCTGATCGCGATCGGCATGTGTCTTACCTATAATGTCAGCGGCATCGTCAATTTTGCCCATGGCGACTTCCTCACGCTGGCAATGTTCATCGCTTTCGCTTTCCAGGCCGCGGCGGCGCTTGACCCTTATGTGTCAGTCGCGATCACGCTGCCGCTGCTGGCCCTGCTCGGCGCGCTCACCTACCAACATCTCTTGCGCCCGGTTGCGCGCAGCCACGCACTCGTGATCATCCAGCTCACGCTTGGCTTATCTTTCGTGCTGCAGAACGGACTCCTGATGATCTTCGGCGGCCAGCCGGTGCGCACGCCGTCGGCATTAGAAGCCTCCATTTTGATTGTCGGCGACATCTTCATTCGTACGCCGCAGCTCATCGCGTTCTGCACGTCGCTTGCCCTCACCCTCGTGCTGTTTCTCGTGCTCGGCTACACCGAAACCGGACGGCGCATTCGGGCAGTGCATCAGAACCCGCAGGCAGCGGCGCTTATGGGCATTGACGTTCCGCGCGTACGAACGCTCACCTTCGCGGCGGGAATCGGCATCCTGGCCATTTCCGGAGCGCTGCTTTTGCCCGGCACGACTATTTGGCCGGCACAGGGTCTGCGCTTCACCGTCATCACGCTCATGGCGCTGATCCTCGGCGGCATGACGGATTTCGCCGGCGTCTATATCGGCGCGCTTGTCATCGGCGTCGCCGAGGTGGTGGGAACCGGCTATGTCGCGGGCACGACGGGAATGATTCTGCCATACGCGATTTTCATCCTGGTTCTGCTGCTGCGTCCCAACGGCTTGTTCGGACGCGCCGCATGACGCCGGCGTTTGGGGCTGCTCTGCGAACCCCATGGCTCTGGCTTGCAGCGATCGTCGTCGCAAGCTTTCCCTGGTGGCTCTCGTCATATCATCTAGGGATTGCCATCCTGGCCCTGCTCTATGTGAGTCTCGCACTCGCGTGGAATATCGTTGGCGGCATGGCCGGGCAGATTTCGCTTGCGCATAGCGTCTTCATCGGCATGGGTGCCGTTCTTGCAACCGCGCTGAATCTGCGCCTCGGGATCAATCTGTGGCTCGGCCTTCTGCTTTGCGCGGTCGGAGCGGCGATCCTCGGTGTGTTTCTAGCGCTGCTCGCTTCCCGCTTTCGTCTGGCACACCTCTCCTTTGCGCTCATCACGCTCGCCTTTGCCGAAATTGGCGAGCTCGTCGTCACCGGCTCGGATTTTCTCGGCGGCGCCTCCGGTCTGTATTATCCCAAGGCTGCCAGCGGACTGATGCAATTCAATTTCGGCAGCAGCACCGGATATCTGTTCGCTGCGCTCCTGCTTGCGCTCATCTGCCTTTTCGTGAATGCCGCGATTCTTGCGTCGCCGCTCGGCTATTATCTGCGAGCGTTGCGCGACAACGAAAATGCCGCGCAGGCGATCGGGATTCCCATCCTCCGCAACCGGGCCATCGCGATGGCGATCAGCGCCGCGTTGAGTTCGGTGGTCGGCACGCTGTACGCACGCTATCTCGGCTTCGTCGACCCGACGCAGCTCGCCTCGCCGACGCTGGTGATCGAGATCGTGCTGATCGCAACGATCGGCGGCTTGGGAACGCCGTGGGGGCCACTTGTCGCCGCCGCCGTGCTCGTGCCTGCGGGCGAGCTCCTGCGCGGCAAGTTCGGTGGCGTGCTGCCGGGCTTGCACTACTTCCTCTATGGCGTACTGATCATCGTGGTAGTGCTGACCAGCCCAGAGGGGTTGGTGCCGCGGCTCGCGTCTCTCCTGCAGCCAGCGAGGCGCAAGGCGGGGGGGACGTCGTGAACATCCATTTCGCTCCGACAGCGCCGCTGGCCAAGACCGCAGAAGAGCCGATCGCGCCTGACGTCACCGGGCTCAACCTTTACGCAATCGACAAATCTCTCCGGGATGTGCTGCGGCTTCGCCTCGCACCGGATTTGTTTGCGCATCTTGCGCCGCATTTCGAAAACTTGGGCGCGCGCGCTGCGTCCGATATCGATGCGAGTGCTCGATTGGCCGACCGGCATCCGCCGGTGCTCCATCATCGCGATCGTCACGGACGGGACAATCAGTGGATCGAATTTCATCCGGCTTATCGCGCGCTTGAACAAGCCGGCTTTGGTGATTTTGGGTTGGCTGCGATGTCGCATCGCGGCGGTGTGCTCGGCTGGACCGAGCCGCTTCCGCCGATCGCCAAATATGCGATGACCTATATGTTCGCGGAAGCCGAGTTCGGCTTGCTTTGTCCTATAAACATGACGGATTCGCTGACGCGCGTGTTACGCCGTTTCGCCGACGACGCGATCCTCCAGCGTTACCTGCCAGGATTGATTTCGCTCGATCCCGAAGTCGCGCTGCAAGGCGCGATGTTCATGACAGAGAGAGTCGGCGGCTCTGACGTCGGCGCCATCGAGACCATCGCAGGACGGGACGGCGACCGCTGGCGTCTCCATGGCGAGAAATGGTTTTGCTCGAACGCCGATGCCGATCTCGCGCTTGTGCTCGCCCGCCCACAAGGTGCGACGGATGGAACGCGTGGGCTCGGACTGTTCCTGCTGCCGCGCGTTCTGCCCGACGGCACGACCAACGCGTATCGCATCCTGCGCCTGAAGGAGAAACTCGGCACGCGCTCCATGGCGAGCGGCGAAGTCGTACTCGAGGGTGCACAAGCCTTCCTTGTCGGCGCTATCGATCGCGGCTTCGTGCAGATGGCCGAGATGGTCAATGCCTCACGCCTTTCCAACGCCGTACGTGCCGCCGGATTGATGCGTCGCGCCTTTCTTGAAGCGCGCGAGCTTTGCATTCATCGCCTCGCGTTCGGGCGGCGGCTCATCGATTTTCCGCTGCAACGCCGCCAACTCATGAAGATCATGCTGCCGGCGGAGCAGGCATTGAGCATGGCTCTGTACACGGCAACTGTGCTCGAGAGGGCCGACCGTGGCGACGCGAACGCGGCGAAAGCGCTGCGGCTGCTGACGCCCTTATTGAAGTTCCGCGCTTGCCGTGACGCACGCAAGGTAACCGGCGACGCGATGGAGATTCGTGGCGGCTGCGGTTACATCGAAGATTTTGTCGAGGCGCGGCTTTTGCGCGACGCGCATCTCGGTTCGATTTGGGAGGGCACAAGCAATATCGTTGCAATCGATGCAATCGAGCGCGCGGTCGGACGCGAAGGCGCGGATGCGGTGCTGGAAGAGACGCTGCGGAACCAACTTACGAGCGCCGCTGCACTGCCGCAACCATTCCGCGCGACACTCGATCATCTGGTGCCGCGCGCCTTCGACTTTGCTCGCGAAGTTGCAACCGGCAAAGACCAGGCCGCGATGCGCCGCGCCGCCTCTGCGCTCTACAACGTGACGAGCGCGGTAGTCCTCGCCGGAGAAGGCGCCCAGATCGGCGGCGCAGAAGGCGATTGGAGCCGCGCGGCTCTGGCGGGCCGCGTTGTCCGCCATAAGCTCATCGCCTCCGATCCGCTTGCGGATTGGGCGCCTGAGCATGGCTCGAGCGAGGCCCTGATCAATGGAAATGGCGTCTCGCAGGCCGAACTGCTGCGCTACCTCGACTGAAGCGAGGCGGATTCACGTGCGATCCGGCCGCCGCTCTCCCGCGACAATATCAGCGTCAGCCGCGCCCTGCCGATCGAGGTTCGGCCAGTTCGCGAGCGCCGATCCCAGGCCATGATCCCCGACACGCGGCACATCGTGTGTTGGCGGTCGCACGCGGCCGAGACGGTACCCGGCACGATCCTGTAATGGCGCTCCGGCCAGACCGAGATGTAGTTGAGCTTGTCACGCAAGATCTGCTGCCGCGACATCGGCTTGCCGTAATAGATCACCCGATCGGCATAGTAGTGATCGACGCTCGATCGGTTGATGTCTTGGTTGGCGGACCACGTGTTCACGTAACCTTCGAGCCGCCGCTGTGCCAGCTCCGTGGTCAAAGGAGCGTCTGCTTCTTGGCTAAAAGCGCCTGAAAAACCGGCTGCAAAGGCTACGATCGTGATGCATAAACGTCGTATCATCTGAAGCCTCCGCCACTGACCATCCGCGCTCTCAAATCGTTAATTAGGCGAGAAGTTGCGTGCGGTTTTGCTAAATTGCTCCGAGTCTACTCAACAGGGAATTCAAACGCTTCGCGCGCAACCTTAGCCGTCAAAGCTGAGGCGTTACTTAGCCGCCGAGATAGGCCGCCTGCACATGTGGGTTGTCGATGAGGTCGGCGCCCTTGCCTGACGTGGCGATCAAGCCGGATTCGAGCAAATAGCCATAGTCGCACATTTCCAGCGCCGCGTAGGCATTCTGCTCCACCATGAGCACGGTTGCGCCGGTGGCGCGGATGCCGGCGATGATCTCGAAGACACGTTCCACAATGTTGGGAGCAAGCCCGAGCGAAGGCTCGTCGAACAGGATGAGTTTTGGGCGCGACATGAGCGCCCGGCCAATCGCCAGCATCTGCTGCTCGCCTCCCGACAGCGTGCCGGCGATCTGCCTGCGCCGCTCGGCGAGACGGGGAAACTCATCGAAAATTCGCGCGCGGTCGGCGGCAATCTCGCCAACGTCGCGGCGCAGATACGCGCCCATGTCGAGGTTTTCCTCGACGCTCATATCGGGGAAGACGTGACGGCCCTCCGGGCAATGGGCGATGCCGCGCTTGAGGACTTGCGGCGGCGAGCAGCGCGCAATGTCTTCCCCGTCGAACATGATGCTGCCGCGTGCCGGCGCGAGCAGGCCCGAGAGCGAACGCAAGAGCGTGCTCTTGCCGGCACCGTTGGCGCCGATCAGCGCGACGATCTGGCCCTTCTCAACCGAAAGCGACACGCCTTTGAGCGCCGCGACGCTGCCGTAGCCGCATTCGAGATCGCGGATTTCAAGCATGCGCGGCCCGCTTGGCTGCGGCTTGCCCGAGATAGGCGCGGATCACTTCCGGGTTCTCGCGGATCGCGGCCGGCGGCCCCTCGGCGATGATGCGTCCGTAATTCAGCACGATGATGCGGTCCGATACGCCCATGACCATCGGCATGTCGTGCTCGACGAGCAGGATCGTCATGCCGAGATCGCGCAGCTTGCGCAGGAGCCACATGAAGCGCCCGGTCTCCGACGCGTTCATGCCGGAGACCGGTTCGTCGAGAAGCAGCATCGAGGGTTTCGCCGCGAGCGCTAGCGCCACGCCGAGCAGGCGCTGGTCGCCATAGGGCAGGGCGCCGGCATATTCATGCGCGTGGTTGTCGATGCCGACGAGGGCGAGGATTTCCCTGGCCGCCTCGCGCAATTCCTGCTCGGATTGGCGCTCGCGTGGCAATCTGAGAAGCGTATCGAGGAGGGTGGAGCGGCCGCTGAGATGCAGGCCGGTCAGCACGTTGTCGAAGACGGTATGCGCGCCGAAAACGCTGGTGCGCTGGAACGTGCGCACGAGACCGAGGCTTGCGACCTGATGCGGCTTCAATCCCTTCAGCGAGGCGCCGCGGTAGCGCACCTCGCCTTTGCTCGGCTTCAGAAAACCGGTGATCACGTTGAATGCCGTCGTCTTGCCGGCGCCGTTCGGGCCGATGAGGCTCAGAAGCTCGCCTTCATTGTCGACGAAAGTCATGTCGGCGATGGCGACGAGGCCGCCGAAATGCACGGCGACACGTTCGATCGTCAGCGCGGGTGCGGGACTCGTCATTCCGCCGAGACGCTTGGCTGCGGCGCGATGCGCTCCGCCTTCGCGGGCGCGCGCGCAAGCCATCGCTCGAGCGCGGGAACGATGCCCTGCGGCAGCACGAAGATGATGGCGATCATAAAGGCACCGTAAAGGATCCATTGCACTTCGGGTGCTGCGAAGGAGCGCACGATCACCGGGGTCGCGCCGAAAAGTGCGCCGCCGACAACGGGGCCGGCGAGCGTGCCTTTGCCGCCGGTGATCACCATGATCACCATCGTGACGGTATAGAGGAACAGGAAAATGTCGGGATCGATGATCCTGAGATAATGCGCATAGAGGCTGCCGGATGCGCCGGCAATCGCGGCAGAGACCACGGCGGCGAGGACTAGATAACGCGTCACGTTAATGCCAACGGAGACGGCGACAGACTCGTTCTCCTTGAGCGCGACCATGGCGCGGCCGATGCGCGATTCGACGAGATGCTTGATGACGATGTAGGCGATCACGCCGACGCCGAGGACGAGGTAGTAATTGCCGATTTTGCCGTAAACATTGACGTAGCCGATCCCAGGCAGCCCGAGCGTGAACGGCGGGATGTTGGTGAGCGCGAGCGGGCCTTGGGTCAAGTCAACCCAATTCAGCGCGACCAGCCGCACGACTTCGGCGAAGCTGATCGTGACGATGACGAAATAAGCGCCGCGAACGCGAAACGAAAGTTTGCCGACGAGATAGCCGCAGAGGCCGGCAAACACGATCGCCAGAACGAAACCGTAAACGACCGGCCAAGGTTCGTGCACGACGTGGAAGCGCTCGAACAATTCGACATCGAAGCCGAGCGAGGTCAGCGCGCTGACATAGGCGCCAATGCCGAAGAACGCGACATGGCCGAGGCTCAGCTGCCCGGTGTACCCGAGCAGCAGATTGAGGCTCATCGCCCCGATGGTGAAAATGCCGGTCGTGATGAACGCGTTGAGGATATAGGGATCACCGAGCCAGAGCGGCACGCAGGCAAGAAACAACACCACGATGTAAGGAACAAACCGCCTCACCCGATGCGCTCCGCTCGCGCGAAGAGGCCGGTCGGCTTAATCAACAGCACGGCGATGATGATCAGAAATCCCATCGCATCGCGATAGCCGGAGGAGACGTACCCGGCGCCGAGCTCCTCGGCGAGCGCCAGGATGAAGCCGCCGATCGTTGCGCCGGTGATGTTGCCGAGCCCGCCGAGAATGACGATAGCGAACGCCTTCAGCGAGGCGATGTCGCCCATGTGAGGCGAGATCACATAGGCCGGGCCGAGCAGCGCGCCCGCCGCCGCCGCCAGGCTTGAGCCGATCGCGAACGTCGCGGTGTAGATCGCCTGCACGTTGACGCCCATGAGCGACGCCGTATCGCGATCCTGAAAGGTCGCGCGCACCGCCTTGCCGAGCTTCGTGCGGTTGATGAGGATGTAGGTCGCCGCGATCAGCAGAAGCGCCATCGCCAGGACGAACACCCGCAGGTACGAAACCGATACCGGGCCGATCACCAGCGGCGTCTCGGGGAACGGCGTCGAGACCGATTTCGCCACTCCGCCCCAGACCAGCTGCTCGCTATTCTGCATGACGATCATCGCGCCGATCATGACCAGCATGGTCGTGTCGATGTCGGCGCCGCGCATCGGACGCAGCAGCAGAAGCTCGATGACGCCGCCGAGCAGCAAACCGGCAAGGATCGCGACCGGAATGGCGAGAAGGAAATTCAGTCCGAGAACCGAGACGACCAGGAAAACGAAATAGGCGCCGAACGTGTAGAGTTCACCATGCGTGAAATTCACCACCTTCATGATGCCGAAGATGAGCGTGAGCCCGATCCCGAGAAGCGCGTAGGTGCCGCCCAGGATCAGCGTGTTGGCGATGTGTTGGAGGAATTCGGACACGGTGTCCTAAGGCTCACTTGAGAGGGCCTCTTCGCGAGCACCCCCTCAAGGAGAATACAAGTCACATCGTCGGGACGACAACCTTCCCGTCGTCGATCTTGATCAAGTACACGTTCGGCACGCTCTGGCCGCTTTCCTTGCCGGCCGGACCTTGCTTCTGGAACTTGATGTCGCCGTTCAATCCCTTGACGTCGACGTCCCAGAACGCGGCGCGGATCGCTTCGGGTTCTGCCTTGCCTGCCTTCTGAATTGCGGCCGCGATCGTGCGGATGCCGTCATAGCCGCGGAAGCTTTCCGTCACGCCCGGGAACTCGAAGCCGCGCTTCTTCCACTCGCCGATGAAATACTTGGCCGCCTGCGGGTTCGGTGTTGCGTCGGGCTGCCAGGGCGCAAAGGTCGCGAGGTGGATCGTGCCGTTTGCCGCGGTGCCGGCCTGCGCGATCAACTGATCGGGATTCTGCGAGCCGCCCGTCGTGATGATCTGCTTTTTCATTCCGAGCGCCGCCGCCTGCTTCAAGACAAGCGTCAGCTGTTCGACGGCGGTCGTCACCATGAGCGTGTCCGCGTCCGAGGCTTTGATCTTGGCGAGCTGCGCACTCATATCCTGCGCCGCCTGATCCATCGTTTCGACGAGGCCCACCTGGATATTCTCGCCCTTCAGCATCTTGCCGAAATCTTCCGCCGCGCCGCGTCCCCAGTCATTGTTGATGACGAGGAAGTCGACCTTCTTGATCGTCATCTTCGGCACCATCGGCTTGAACGCTGCTGCTTCCACCGACGAAGGCGGCGAGATGCGGAAGATGTAAGGATTACCGGACGTGGTAATTTTGCCGGAGGACGATGTCTCGACCAGCATCGGCACCTGATATTCCATGAGTTTCGGCATAGAGGCGAGCGTCAGGCTCGATCCCCACGCCCCCATGATGACGGGCACCTTGTCGCGCGTGACGAGCTTCTCGGTGACCGCGGCGGCCTCGGTCGGATTGCTCTTGTTATCCTCGATGACGAGCTCGACCTTCTTGCCGAGGACGCCGCCCTTGGCGTTTATCTCGTCGGCGGCAATGCGGGCGCCGTTGACTACATAGGTGCCGGAGGCGGCGAAGGGGCCGGTCAGCGGCTCGTTGACGCCGATCTTGATCGTCTCCTGCGCGACGGCCGTTCCGGCCAGCACGGCGAATGCGGCGGCACCCGCCAATAGCCTGAATCTGCTCATTGTCATCCTCCGCTCAAAGGCACTTGCGCTCGGTTTGGGCCGAAACGGGTATTTCGTTTGCATGCGACGTGCCAGGCGCCGCATCTTAGAACCACTTGCCGCCCGGCACAAAGAGGGTGCCTCGCGGGCCAGCGAAAGCGCCCTTACGCATCCGGCGGTTGCAGCCTCATGCCAGCCTCATGCCTTCAGCCGGGGAATGATCTCGCGGGCGATGATCTCGACCTGATCCATGCGGTATTTGTAGGGGACGAAGATGATCTTCTGCACGCCGACGGAGATGTGCTCCTTGAGCTGCGCGACGCATTCATCGACCGAGCCGATGATGGCGCTTTCGCGCGTGCAATCGCTATGCGAGGGGAAGTCCCATTCCTTGTTGAGCCAATCCATCATCTCCTCGCGCACGGCTTCGCGCGAGGCGCCGATCATGATCGGCAGCTGATTGGCGTTGAGGAGTTCGTCCGGGTTCTTGCCGGCGTCTTCGGCGGCGGCGCGAACCTTGTTCCACGATTTGGTGAAGTCCTCCGGCTTGTAGAAATAAGTGAGCCACCCGTCGCCCGCCGTGCCGGCGCGCCGCAGCACGCGATCGACATAACCGCCGATCAGGATCGGCAGATGCTTCTGCTTTGGCTTTGGATACATGACCGCCTTGGAAATTTGATGGCTCATGTAGGCGCCGCTGACCTGCTCCTCGCTCCACAGGCGCCGCAGGATCTCGAGATTCTCGTCCATCAGCTTGCCGCGCTTTTCGAAGGGAATTCCGACCGCGTCGAATTCTCGCTTGTACCAGCCGGCAGCCATGCCCATGATAAGCCGGCCGTCTGAGAGCTGGTCCATGCTGGCGAGCTGCTTGGCGAGTGTTATCGGATTGCGCAGTGTCAGCACGAGCACGCCGGTGCCGAGCTTGATTTTTTTCGTGCGCGCAGCAATGGCGGTAAGTGTGGTGAGCGAATCGAGAACCGGGAAACTCGGCTGGACACCAAGCAGGATGTGATCCCAGACCCAGATGGAATCGAAGCCGAGCTCCTCCATCCGTACGCCATAGTCGACGAGTTCCTTGGCCTCGGGCATTTCCGGATAGGCGGTGAAATTGCGCGCGGCGATGCCGAACGTGCCGCTCAATGCAGTTTTCACTCTTATTTTCCTCCGGACTTGATCAACTCAGGCGGTGAACAGGCGCTCGGAGTCGAGCAGGCGCAGCGTCGCAAGCTCGTGCTCGCTCGGCGGCTCCGTGACGGCGAGATCGTCATCGAAAATCAGCTCGAATCCGGTTTTTTGCTGCACCTCTTCGCGAGACACGCCCGGATTGAGCGCGGCGACCTTCATGCGCCGCTCCTCGTCCTCGAACGAGAACACGGCAAGCTCGGTGACGACGCGGAACATGCCGCCGGTTGGCAGGCCGCTCTTCGCGCGGCTATCGCCGCCGCTTATGAACCCGGGGCTCGTAATGAAATCGACGCGTTCGACGAACCGGCGCTTCTCGTGCTTCATCGCCACGATCATGTGGGCGAGGCTCGAAATATCGTTGCCGCCGCCGGTACCGGGAAGGCGGGTCTTCGGATGCGCGGGATCTCCGATGAAGGATGAATTGAGGTTGCCGTATTGATCAATCTGCGCGCCGCCCATGAAGCCGACATCGACATAGCCGCGCTGCAACAGCAGCAGGACTTCGGCGCTGCCGAGCACCATATTGGCGCGCTTGGTGCAGCGCTGGTCGTTGGTCGACGGCGGCAGTTTGCCGGGTTCGACAAAGGCCCCAATCACGCCGCCTTCGAACAGGATCGTCAGACCCGGGCAGCGCGTGCGCTGCGCGAGCGTCGCGGCGAGTAGCGGAACACCAACTCCGGCGAACACGACCTGTCCGTCTTTCAGCTGGCGTGCGCTGAGCACGGTAAGGATTTCGTTTGCGGTATAGCGATGCGGCTCAATCATCGTAGATGCTCCGGCCGCGCCGGGTGGCATCGAGTACCTCGCCCATGCCGATCAGCGAGAGGTACTCGGTCCAGGATTTCGGTCCGTAGACATAGCGCTCGAGATAATCGTTGAGGCCGCCGATCGGATCACCGTTTACCTGCGCGACGTAGGCTTCCATGTGCTGCATCATCGGCTCGTAGGCGCCGTAGCATTCATGCGGGGCGCATCCGTAGGGCACCTCGACGACAGCATCGACGCAGAAGAATGGGATCTTGGTCTTGTCCGGGGCGCGGCGAATCTGATCGTTGGAAACGATGCGCTCCGTCGTGAGGATGACGCGGTTCGCCGCTATGGCCAGGTCGATGTCCATGAATTGTAAGCCATCGATCTGCGCGTTCCCATAGGCGTCGCAGCGCTGCACATGTATCAGCGCGACCTCGGGATTGAGAGCCGGCACGAGCAACAGCTTCTCGCCGGTAAAAGGGCAGTCGATCTCCTTCGCTTCGGGCCGTTGTTTTAAGACGTCGGATCCGAGCATCGAGCGGATCGGCATGAACGGCACGCCCATCGCGCCGGCCCGAAAGCGCATGCCCACCGCCATGTGGCTCCATTCGTCATAGCGCGCCAAGCCCTTCTCGACATGGTGGCGCATAACTTTGGACAGACCCCACAGAATGCTTTGCGCAAACCAGCTGGTGATCATGTGATCGCAGATACCCGAGCCGAAAAGCAGATCGCCGTCGGTCGAGACGATGCTGCGCGAGCACGAAAGGTGCTTCTTGCGCGCGCGGATCAGCGCCCAGATCATCGCCATCGGCGTGCGGGACATGGTCGAGCCGCCAATGCCGACGCTGGCGCCGTCCTGGACGAAGGACGCCGCTTCTTCGAGCGTAACGACTTTCTCGCGCAGGCTCTTGTCGCGCCGCGACAGTTCCTCGCGAAGCTGAAGATAAGGTCTGACGATTGCCTCGTTCACGCGCCGACGCTTTCGCGCGCGGCGCTTCGTGCGACGCCGGCTTCCGCGTTGAAGGATTCAATCAGCCGATCCCAGGCGGGAATGGTCTCGACAAGCCCGCGCCAGAAGGACTGATCCTTGCGCTTCTCGAAATCCTCGAAGCGCACGCCCTGCTGCTCGACCCAGGTATAGTAGCCGAGATTGAAAATGCGCTTGCGATCCTGGTGCTTGAGTTCGACGATGTGATCGTCGGTGATCGCTTCGAGCGCGCCGGCAAAGATTTCGCCTGCATTCACTTCGTCGAATCCCTCGGAATAGTGCTTGGCGCGATAATTGTCGCGCTCGCTGCCATACATCGCGGCGCTGTCGGTCGCGACCGTCATGACGACGTCATCGGCGTCGAGATCGAGGTGCGTGGCGAGCTTGATCGAGGCGACGATGTTGGCGAGGCCGGATATGCCGATCTCGGCGAATGCCTCGACGAGCGCGCGATCGAGTTTGCGACGTTTCACGAGATACTCGCGTCCCACATCGCTGCCGAAGAGCAGGTTCAGCCCGTCGCTCATGCGATCGGATACGGCGATCACCGCATCCATGTTCATCACGTTCTGGATCAGCGGAATATGCTTGTCGCCGATGCCCTGGATGTTGTGCTCCCCATAGCCGTTCTCGAGCATGGTCGGGCATTCCAGCGCCTCGACGGCGGCGATCTTCGTGCGGTGGCGCTCCTTCAGATAGTCGCCGCCGGCGAGCGTACCTGCCGAGCCCGTTGCCGAAACGAACGCGGCGAGGCGATGCGTGCCGCCGCGCGATTGCAGATGTGAGAAGACGCGCTCGCAGGCAGCCCCAGTGCAGGAATAATGCGCCATGTAATTCGAAAAAGCGGAGAACTGATTGAGGATGACGTTGCTCTCATACTTCTCCAGTTCCGCGCATTTATCATAGATTTCCTTGACGTTGCTCTCCGTGCCGGGCGTGCGGACGATGTCTGAGGGATAGGCAACCCACTTCTCTAGCCAGTCGAAGCGCTCGCGGCTCATGCCTTCTGGCAAAACAGCGACGCCCCGGCAGCCGAGAATGCGCGAGATCGCGACGCCGCCGCGGCAATAATTTCCCGTCGAGGGCCAGATCGCTTTGTGTTCGGCGGGATCGAAGCGGCCGGTCGCGAGGCGCTGCGCAAGGCCGGCATAGGCCGGCAGAACTTTGTGCGCGCCGATCATCGGAAATCGGCAGCCGAGGAGTACAACGATCGGCGCCTTCACGCCGGTCAACGGTTCCGGCAGCACGATGTGCCCTGGCACGTCAGCGCGCCGGCGCCGCTCGGGCCCATTATACCAGTTCACGCGCCACAGATTTTCCGAGCGCGCCTCGTCCGGATCGATGCGGTCGAGATCGCATGCGGGCGGATTGGCGAGCTCGCTGAATGTCGGTAGGACGACACCATATTCGCGGGCACGCCGTACCGCGGCCCGAAACCGCGCCGGATCGACCACGTCGGGCGTGATGACCATCCCCTCCGCGATTCGGCTCATCAGCCGAACGACATTTCTGTCAGCGGGACCACCTTCACGCCGGCTTCTTCGAGGCCCCTGCGGACGGCGGTCGCGACGGCGACGCCGGTCGGCTCGTCACCATGCACGCAAAGTGTGTCGACCTCGCAGGGAATGCGCTTGCCGTGGCGCGAGACGATCGTGTTGTTGAGCACCATCTCGAGCACTTGCTTCTTTGCGACCTCCGGATCGTGATAGACGGAGCCTGGGATTTTGCGCGAGGTGAGATTGCCGTCGTCGTCGTATTGACGATCGCAGAAGCCTTCGCGTGCGACTTTCAGCCCGAGCTCGTGCCCGGCCTTCTCCATCTCGGAGTCTAACAGCGCGACGTAGATGATGTTGCGATCGACCGCCTTGATCGCTCGCCCGATCGCCAGCGCGTAATCCTTGTTTTCCGCCGCCATATTATTGAGCGCGCCATGCGGCTTCAGATGGGTGACCTTGGTATTGGAATAGGCCGCGAGCGCCTGCAGCGCGCCGATCTGATAGGCAACCATATATTCGAGATCGCTCTGCTTCATGTCGATGCGCCGGCGGCCGAACCCCCAAATATCGTCGAAGCCAGGATGCGCGCCGATGCTGACGCCTTCCTTTTTCGCCCCTTCGACGACGCGGCGCATCGTCAAGGGATCACCGGCATGAAATCCGCAGGCGATGTTCGCCGAGCGGATCACCTTCAACAATTCCGTGTCGTTGCCGATATCATAGGCGCCAAAACCTTCCGCCATATCGGCGTTGAGGTTGATCGAATTCGTCATCGTCTTCCGTCGGTTGCAAGAGGCAAGTTGCAGGAGGCAGAGCGGCGGCGCCGCAGCGCAAGCGCACTCTATAATACCTCGGCCGAGGCGAGACAATGTGTGGCGGCCCGCTGCTGCTAGCGTCGCCAACTCAGCAGGCTTTGCCACACTCTGCGCGCGCGCTCAACGATCATCGGGCCGATGAGCGCACCGAAGCTCAATGTCTGCGGGGCGGGTGGAGCGGCGCCGCTCAACCGTGCTTCGACATTCTGCGCAAACGCGGCCGTCAGCCGCGCGGCCAGGTCTTGCACGATGCCGGCACGGCCGAACTGCGCCAGCATGCCGGTGAGGCGATACGCGATGGTGACCTCAACCTGCGTCGAAGCTTCGTCGAGCGCGATCAGCTTGTAGCGCAGATCGCCGCGCGTCGCCGAGTTGCTGCGCGCATCGGCTCCGGCGCCCTGCATGCGGCCGGAATGCGTGCTCTCGTGGCGCTCAATCTCTGCGACGCCGCGGAACTCCGCCGAGATCGGGCCAAGCTTCACGCGTATTTGGCCGACGGCGCGATCAGGCGAGGCCTCCTTGATTGACGCGCCCGGTAGGCAGGTCGCAACGTCCTCGATCCGGCCGAAAAAATCCCAGACCTGGCGCAGCGGATGACGCACGACAAAACTCTGCTCAAGCGAAGCCTGCGGCTGCCAGTTCGGGTCGAGCGATTGCAACCCGATCTCCGCGCCGGAAGCCGGGGGGGCGACAGCTTCGGCGTGCGTGACGCGCTGCATCGCGTCGCGCTCCATCGCGCTCCCACGCCGCGATCCCACTGGTCCCAGTTCAGCTCGGCCGCCGCCCGACACCGGCGCAATGCCGCGCGCGCGCCGCTCGGCGATCGTCATCTCAACCGCGCGGATGATTCCCACATAGCCGGTGCAGCGGCAGAGATTGCCGCTCATGGCGACTCGAATCTGCTGCTCGTCCGCGTCGGGCAACCGCACGACGAGATCGCGCGCGGAGACGAGCATCCCCGGTGTGCAATAGCCGCATTGCAGCGCGTGCTCGCGCGTGAATGCTGCGCGCAATTCGCCGGTGATCTCGTCATCATCGAGGCCTTCGATCGTGGTTACATCGGCGCCCTCGCAGGCGAGCGCGTAGGTGATGCAGGAGCGCGCCGGAATGCCATCGATGAGCACCGTGCAGGCGCCGCAAACGCCATGCTCGCAGCCGAGATGCGTCCCGGTGAGGTTCAGCTTCTCGCGAATGAAATCGGCGAGATGGGTGCGCGGCTCGATCGAGCCAGTGACCTCCTTGCCGTTCACCGTCAGCGCGATTTCGCTCATTGCAGCGCCTGCGCGGCGGCCCGCCGCAAGGTCACGACGTGAATTTGTCGGTCCAGCGGATCGGTCATTCCCGCGTCGAGCAAAATGCGATCAGCCATCCGCCCATCAAACTCTTTCGCGTCTGCTCCGCCGAAGAGTTCGCGCGCATCCGAAATCACGATCGGCCGCGATTCCGTCGCGCCGATCACGGCGCGGCAGAGATTGCGATCGCGATCGACCAGAATCGCACCGATTGCGTGCGCGAATTCGCCGGTCTTGCGGCACTTTTTCACATATGCCCAACGCGCGGTCTTCGACAGCCGCGGAATGCGCACGGCTTCAAGAAGCTCACCCGTAGCGAGCGAGGTTTCGAGTGCACCGATAATGTAATCATCGATCGCAAGCGTGCGCGTTCCGCCGGGTCCGCGCAGGACCACCTCGGCCCCGAGCGCCGCAAGCGCGGACACCCAATCCGCCGATGGGTCGGCGCTCGTCAGGCTGCCGCCGATCGTGCCGCGATTGCGGACGGCGCGATAAGCGATACCAGCGGCAACGTCGCGCATCGCGCCATTGGTCACGTCCGGGACACGGCCGTCCTCGATGTCCGCATGCGTGATGCAGGCGCCGAGCACGAGATGATCGACGCCTTGTTCGACGCGAATCATCTCCGGTATCGCGGTGATGTCGATCACGAGATCGGGCTGCACAAGGCGCAAGTTGAGCAAAGGCCCGAGCGATTGCCCACCAGCCAGAACTTTTGCGGTGACGTTTTCCCCGGCCAGCAATTCCAAAGCCGCGCCTAAATCGCGCGGGCGCTCGTAATCAAACCGCGCCGGTTTCACGCCGCCACTCCGGCCCTCTCGGCCTGCTTCGATTTGGCTGCCGCGATCGCCTCCAGGACGCGTCCCGGCGTGATCGGCGAGATAAGCAGCTCGGCTCCGAGATATTTCAGCGCATCATTCACCGCGTTAGTGATCGCCGCCGGCGGCGCAATCGCCCCGCCTTCGCCGATACCCTTCTGGCCGAACTCGGTGTAAGGCGCGAGCACTTCCATGTGATCGAGCCGGGGCGCCGGAACTTCCGTGGGCCCGGGCAGGAGGTAATCGGCAAAGGTCGAGGCAAGCGGCTGGCCGGCGGAATCAAACGGCATCTCTTCGTAAAGTGCGGTGCCGATTCCCTGTGCATAGCCGCCATAGATCTGGCCATCCACAACCATCGGGTTGATCAGCTTGCCGCCGTCTTCGACGATGACGTAATCCAAGATCTCGACGTCGCCGATCTCCGGATCGACCGCCACGAGAGTCGCGTGCGCGGCGTAGCTGAACGTGCCGGAATCGACCGGCGGCTTATAGCCCACCGTCGCTTCGAGCCCGCCGCGATTGACGTCGCCCGGCAAATCCTGCGGCCGCAAGTACCAGGTGCGCGCGATGTCGGCGATGCCGACGTCGCCGGAAGCAGAGACGACACTGCCGTCGCGGAAGCTTACGCTTGCCGCGTCGGCCTGCAGCAATTTGGCGCCGATCAGCTTGGCGCGTTCCGCAATTTCGCGGCACGCGCTTGCCACCGCGCCGCCCGCCATGACCGCGCAACGCGAGCCCCACGTGCCGGTGGAGTACGGCGTCAGCGCCGTGTCGCCGAGAACGACGCGAATTCGGGCGACCTCGACGCCGAGAATTTCATGCGCAACTTGCGCCAATGTCGTCTCGAGACTCTGGCCGTGCGAATGCACGCCGACGCGCAGTTCGAGCCCGCCATCCGGCGTCATGCGCGCCGTCGCCTGTTCGTGACCTGGAATCATCGGCACGCCCCACCCTGCATAAACCGCCGTGCCGTGCGAGCCCTGCTCGCAATAAATCGCGAGACCGACGCCGATCAGCCTCCCGTCGGGCTCGCCGCGTTGCTGCCGCTCCCGGATCACGGGCAGATCGAATGCGGCGATCGCGCGACGCAAGGCCTCGGGATAATCGCCGCTGTCGAAATGTTTCTTCGTGATATTGTCGAACGGCATCTGCTCCGGCCGCACCAAATTCTTCAGCCGCACTTCATACGGTTCCATTCCGACCTCGCGGGCGATCGCGTCGAGTACGGTCTCGATCGCAAAGCACACGCCGGTGCGCGCAACGCCGCGGTAGGGGAGGATCGGACATTTGTTGGTGGCAACTGCCCAGGTGCGGCAGCGATACGCCTCGAAATCGTAAGGACCCGGTAGAATGCTGACGACCTGCGCTGCCTCAAGACAGGCAGAAAAAGGGTAAGAGGAATACGACCCGGAATCGACATGCGCCTCGCAATCGATGCCGCGCAGGCGGCCGTCGCGATCGGCGTAAGCGGTGATCACGTAGTGGTGCTCGCGGCAATTGGCGCTTGCCGTGAGGTGCTCGCGGCGATCCTCGATCCAGCGCACGGGATGGCCGCGTTGGATTGTCAGCCAGGATAGGCAGATTTCCTCGGGCAGGAGAATGCCTTTGTAGCCGAAGCCGCCGCCGACATCCGGCGAGATCACGCGCACCGCCGCTTGGTCGAGCGAAAGACACTCGGAAAGGCCGTTGCGATTGATATGCGGCATCTGCGCCGCGGTGTAGACCGTCAACTGCTCGAGTCGGGAATCCCATGCCGCGACGACGGCGCGACCCTCCATCGGCGACATTGCCTGTCGCGACGTACGAAGCTCGCGAGTGGCTTTGATCGGCGCGTCGAATGCCTTGGCGATGTCCACATTGGCGAACGTTTCGAGAAAGACATTGTCGCCCCAATGTTCGTGCACGAGCGGCGAATCGGGCGAGCGCGCGGCCAGCATGTCATGGACGGCCGGCAGTTCCTCCATATCGAGCGTGATCGACGCCGCGATATCCTCCGCCTCCGCACGGGTCGGCGCGACGCACATTGCGACGAGTTCGCCGACGTGACGCACCTTGTTCGTCGCAAGAACCGGCTGATCCGATGCTTTGAACCCGGGCAAGCTCGACACGGCACGGATCGGCTTCACGCCTTTCAGATCAGCGGCGGTAAAAACCGCATCCTTGAATTGCGGTGGAACGGCAATGCTGCGAATGCGCCCATGTGCGATCGGGCTGCGCAGGAAAGCGACATCCTGCATCCCGGCGAGGCGGATGTCGCCGACATACTGGCCGCGCCCGCGCATCAGCCGGTCATCCTCCTTGCGTGTGAGACGCGCGCCGATTCCCTGGTCTGCCAAAAGTGACTGCTCCTGTGGGTCGCAGGTTCGCATCCCGGCTCGTGCGTGACAAGGACTGCGGTATGCAGCCGCCGGAGGTTTCCCGCCGCGAAGCTGCGTGATAATGCATCCCGCATGCTCAAACTCGGGTACAAAGCATCGGCCGAGCAATTCGGCCCGCGCGAGTTATTGAACTTCGCCTGTCTCGCCGAAGAAGCCGGCTTCGATTCCGTTTTCGTCAGCGATCATTTCCAACCGTGGCGGCACACCGATGGTCATGCGCCCTTTGCCCTGTCGTGGCTCGGCGCGCTCGGCGCCAAGACATCGCGCATCGTCATGGGGACGAGCGTGCTGACGCCGACCTTTCGTTATCATCCCTCGATCGTGGCGCAGGCCTTCGCCACTTTGGGCGAGCTGTTTCCGCGAAGAGTCGTGCTCGGCGTCGGCACGGGTGAATCGTTGAACGAGGTGCCCGCGACCGGTTTCAAATGGCCGGAGCCGAAGCAGCGTCTCGCGCGGCTGCGCGAAGCGCTGCGCTTGATCCGGCAACTCTGGACGGAAGAGCGTGTCACTTTTGACGGTGAGTTCTACAAGACGATAAATGCGACGATCTACGATCGCCCCAAAGTGCCGGTGCCGATTTATGTCGCCGGCGCCGGCCCGCTGATTTCGAAATATGCGGGCGCGACTGCCGAGGGGTTCATCTGCACGAGCGGTAAGGACAGCTCGCTCTACGCGCAAACGCTCTTGCCGAACGTCGAAGCAGGATTGAAATCTGCCGGGCGTGAATCTAATGCGATTGAGCGCATGATCGAGGTCAAAGTCTCGTTCGATTCCGATCTGCAGCGGGCAATGGAAGACACTCACAATTGGGCGGCGCTCAGCCTTACCGCCGAAGAAAAGCTCTCGGTCGAAGACCCGCTCGAAATGGAGCGGCTCGCCGATGCGCTGCCGGTCGAGCGCACGGCCCAACGCTGGATCGTCTCGTCCGACCCGGAGGAGCATGTCCAACGCATCAAGGCTTACGTCGAGCTCGGGTTCCGCCATCTCGTGTTTCACGCGCCGGGCAAGGATCAGGCACGCTTCATCCGGCTTTATGCCGAGCAGGTCCTGCCGAAGTTGCGGGCGCTGTCTTGAATGTCAGCGCGAGCTGCGAAACGCATCACGTATACGGGCCTGCCCGGCATTCCCCTGGTCGGCGAGGGCGACGACCTCGCGGAGATGATCTCCGCCGCATTGCGTGAGGCCGTTATAGAACTCATCAGCGGCGACGTTCTCGTCGTCGCCCAAAAGATCGTGTCGAAAGCGGAAGGCCGGCGCGCCAAGCTTTCGGACTTCACGCCGTCCGAAGAAGCGCATCGCCTCGCCGCGATCGTGGGGAAGGACCCCCGGCATGTCGAAGCGATCCTGTCCGAAAGTACCGAAGTGATCCGTGCCGCGGAGGGCGTGCTCATCGTCGCGCATCGGTTAGGCTTCGTTATGGCCAACGCGGGCATCGATCAATCGAATGTCGGGGAGGACGAAGGGGAAGTTTTACTATTGCCGCGCGACCCAGACGCGGCCGCAGCGCGGCTCAAGTCCGAGCTTGATGCGCGGCACAATGTCGATATTGCCGTCATCATCAACGACAGTTTCGGTCGGCCTTGGCGCAACGGCGTTGTCGGGGTGGCGATTGGCGCGGCAGGGCTTCCGGCCCTGCAGAGCCTGGTCGGACGGCCCGACCTGCACGGCCGCGCCTTACGCATTACCGAAGTTGCGCTCGCCGATGAGCTCGCCGCCGCCGCCTCACTGGTCATGGGACAATCGGCGGAAGGCATTCCCGTGGTACATGTAAGCGGGCTTGCGGCGACAGGTCGGCCCAGCAATGCTGCTGCGCTGATCCGGCCGAAGGAACGGGATTTGTTCAGGTGACAGGCAAGCGTGTAATCGCGCTTTGCGGCGGGATCGGCGGCGCCAAGCTGGCGCGCGGTCTTTACGAGCTGCTCGGATTGGACCTGACCGTGATCGTCAACACGGGCGACGATTTCGAGCATCTCGGTCTCATGATATCTCCGGATGTCGACACAGTGCTGTACACGCTCGCCGATTTGAACGACCCGGAGCGCGGCTGGGGCCGAGCCGGCGAGACCTGGAATTTCATGGCGTCGCTGGCGCAGGTCGGGGGCGAGACGTGGTTTCAGCTTGGCGACCGCGATCTCGCGCTGCATGTCGAGCGCACGCGGCGTTTGCAAGAAGGACAGAGCCTCACGCGAATTGTTCATGATGTCGCGCGCCGGTTTGGGATTTCGGCAGAAGTCTTGCCGATGTCCGATGATCCGGTTCGCACGATCGTTGCGACGGACGCGGGGCCGCTGCCGTTCCAGAGGTATTTCGTGCGCTCGCGTTGCGTCCCCGTCGTGCGGGCGATCACCTTCGAGGGTGCGGACGCGGCGCGTGCCTCGCCGGAGCTCCGTGCTGCATTCAAACAGCCCGGCCTCGCGGCGATCGTGATCTGTCCCTCAAATCCTTATCTGAGCGTCGATCCCATCCTGGCGGTGCCGGAGATGCGTGAGCTGTTGCAGGAGACCGAAGCGCCTGTTGTCGCGGTGTCGCCCATCATCGGTGGCGCCGCGGTCAAGGGACCGACGACGAAGATCATGGCCGAGTTGAATATTCAAGCGACGAACGCCTCGATCGCCCGTCACTATATGGAGATCATCGACGGATTGGTCATCGATAGCGGCGACGGAAGCGAGGCCGCGTCTCTCCCGGTTGCTTCCCTCACAACTGCAACGCTCATGAATAGTCTTGACGATCGTGTCACTCTGGCGCGCGATGTGCTCGACTTCGCCCGGGAGCTCGCATCGTCGCCGCAGCGGGTGCGCCCGCGATATAGTGCGGGATGAACCAGCCAATGCGCATTTGGGCGGTCGTGCCGGTGAAAAGCTTTGGCCGCGCCAAGGCGCGGCTGGCGCCGCTGCTTGGTCCCGATCAGCGGGAAGAACTCTCCCGCGCGATGTTCGAAGATGTGCTCGCGGCTTTGCGGACGCTCGATCGGTTGGCCGGAATTCTCGTGATCAGCCAAGATACACGCGCGCGGCAAATCGCGCGGGCCGCCGGCGCGCTTATGGTCGAGGACCCTTTGGAGCAGGGGCCAAGCGCCGCAATTCGGCTTGCCATGCCGGCCTTGCGGGATTCCCGAGCCGACGCGATGATCGTCGTGCCGAGCGATGTTCCTCAGATAAAGCCAGATGAATTGCTGCCGGTGCTTGAAAGCCTGCAACGCGTCTGTGTAGCATTAGTCGCTGCGGCGCGCGACGGCGGCACCAATCTTTTGGGCTGCTCGCCGATGGATATTATGGACCCCTGCTTCGGCCCGAACAGTTTTGCCAAGCACATAAGCGCGGCGAGGCGCATCGGAATCGAGCCGCAGGTCTTTTCGTGCAGCTCGCTTCGCCACGATATCGACCGCCCAGAAGACATTTTGGATTTTTGTGCGCGCCAGCCGACAAGAACCGGCGCTTATCTCGACGGCGTGTCGCGCATGTCCCATGGTGCGGATGTGGCAGGGTAGGCGCGATGAGACAGGCCGGGCTTCTTCGAAGGGCTGCAGAAGGCGATCGGCTTTCGCCCGCTGAAATATTCACGCTGGGTGCGCACAGTAGTCTCGACGAGCTGATGCAGGCTGCCAGCGCCCGGCGCGACCGCACGCATGGCCAGCTGATCTCATATTCCAAGAAAGTCTTCATCCCGCTGACGCAGCTGTGTCGTGACGTCTGCCACTATTGCACCTTCGCGCATCGCCCGCGCAAAGACGAGCGGGCCTATCTTTCTCTCGAGGAGGTGCTGGCGATTGCCGAAGCCGGCGCGGCGTTCGGCTGCAAGGAGGCCCTGTTCACGCTCGGTGACAAACCGGAGCTGCGCTACGCGCAGGCGCGGCGTGAGCTTGCGGCACTCGGCCACGAGACGACCATCTTTTATCTCGCCGAAGCGGCCAAAGCGGTTCTCGAACGCACCGGTCTCCTGCCGCATGTCAATCCGGGCGTGATGAGCGCGGCTGAAATCGCTCTTCTGCGGAAGGTTTCCGTCTCGCAAGGCATGATGCTGGAAAACGCCGCGCCGAGATTGGGCGAGCGCGGCGGCCCGCATTTCGGCTCGCCTGACAAAAAACCCGCCGCACGATTGGCGACAATCCGCGCCGCCGGCCTGCAATCCGTGCCGTTCACGACGGGAATTCTCATCGGCATCGGCGAAACGCGACCCGAGCGGATCGATGCGCTTCTCAAGCTGCGCGATCTGCAGGACGAGTTCGGCCACATCCAGGAAATCATCATCCAGAATTTCCGGCCGAAGCCGGGAACATTGATGGCGCCGACGCCACCGGCCTCTGCAGAAGATCATTTACGCACGATCGCGCTTGCGCGGCTGATCTTTGCGCCGGAGATGAACATCCAGGCGCCGCCGACGCTCAGTCCGGACCCGCCGGACCGGCTTGTGCACGCCGGCATCAACGATTGGGGCGGCGTGTCGCCGCTGACGCCGGACCACGTCAATCCGGAAGCGCCGTGGCCGCATCTCGATACTCTGGCGCATCGCACACGCAAAGCCGGCAAGGTGCTGGCCGAGCGGCTGGCGATTTATCCTGCTTATGCGCGCGCGATGTCGTTTTGGGTGGACAAGGAGCTGCATCAGCCCTTGTTGCGTAAGCTCGATGGCGAGGGCCTTCCGCGGATCGACGATTGGTGTCCGGGCGCGCTCGTCGATCTGCCGGAGCAGGATGTTGCGCTGGTCACGCGGCCGAATCTGCTACGCAATGGCAATCTCTCACGCGTTCTCGCCAAAGCTCAGCGCGGCGCAGCCGCTGACGAAGACGAGATCGTCACGTTACTCCGGGCGCGCGACACCGAGTTTTCGGCGGTCTGCCGCGCCGCCGACGAGCTTCGCGACGAGGTGAACGGCAGCTTCGTCAGCTACGTCATTACGCGGAATATCAACTACACGAATATCTGCTCCTATCATTGCCGCTTCTGCGCTTTTTCCAAAGGCAAGACCACCGACGCGCTGCGTGGCCGGCCGTATAATCTCAGCCTCGCGGAAATCGCGATGCGCGTGCGCGAGGCTGCCGCGCGAGGTGCCACCGAAGTCTGCATGCAGGGCGGCATCCACCCCGATTTTTCCGGTGCGCACTACATCGAAATTTGCCGGGCGGCGAAGGCCGCGGTGCCGGGCATGCATGTGCATGCGTTCTCGCCGCTCGAAATCCAGCAGGGTGCGCACACTCTCCGGCTGCCGCTACATGAATTCCTCTCCGCGCTGAAAGAAGCCGGGCTCGGCACCGTCCCCGGCACGGCCGCTGAAATTCTCGACGACGAAGTCCGCGCCACGCTTTGTCCCGATAAACTGAGCACGGCAGAATGGCTGAACGTCATGCGAACCGCGCATGGCGTCGGTCTGCGTAGCACCGCCACGATCATGTTCGGGCACATGGAGCGCTACGAGCACTGGGCGCGTCACCTCATGCGCGTGCGCGAGCTACAGATGGAAACCGGCGGCTTCACCGAATTCGTGCCGCTGCCCTTCGTGCCGATGGAAGCGCCGATTTATCTGAAAGGCGAGGCGCGGCGCGGCCCAACTTTCCGCGAAGCGATTTTGATGCACGCGGTCGGACGGCTTGCGCTGCATCCGCACGTCACCAACATTCAGGCTTCCTGGGTGAAGATGGGGCGGGCGGGCGTGCAGGTTTGCCTGCAAGCCGGCGTCAACGATCTCGGCGGAACGCTCATGGACGAGAGCATTTCGCGCTCCGCCGGCGCTAGTCATGGTCAGGAGATGAATCCCGCCGAGATGGAAGCAACGATCATCGCCGCCGGGCGTATCCCGAGACAACGTACGACGACGTACAACGATATCGCGCGCCGGAGCCGGTCGCCCTGCCGGAGGCGTGAATGCGCTAGTCGCCGGACATTTGCTGACGCGCGGCACGGGTAGCATCTTCGTCAACCGAGCCGTCTTCGCGCAGCACGACGCCGTAATCGGCAAGCGCCGCTCCGACCGAAATCAACCCGAGCCGCGCATCCTCGGCGACGCGGATCGGATCGCGCCGCAATGGATCGCCCAAGCCGCCACCGCCCGGCATCATGATGGCCAGGACATCGTCGCGCGCGACCGTCTGCTGCCCCTTGCCGCGCAAGGTACCGCCTGAATCGAGCATTAACGCTCCCGGCTGGCCGTTGCGGCCGCCGTCGCGGCCACGCGCGGGAAAATCGATGCGATCGTAATTGGCAGCAATGCCGAACGGCGCGTGGTCCAATGTCGCGACTTCCATGACCTGGCCGAGTCCGCCGCGAAACTCGCCGGGACCGCCGGAATCGGTGCGGTATTCCTTGCGGCGGATGAGGAGCGGCGACAGCGCTTCCGTCACTTCCACCGGCACGTTGCGCACGCCGCTCGGGAAGGCGGTGGCGGACAATCCGTCCTTGCCGGGCCGTGCGCCGGTCCCACCCGAGTGGAACGACAACACGTTGAAGACCTTTGCGCGGGCGAGTTCGCTCGCGTCGGCATCGACACGCCCCGGACCGCCGGAGGCAAAGAGATTCCAAAGGCAGGACGTGCCCTCCGCCGGAACATTGCCGCCGAGAGCTTGATGCAAGCAGCCGATGACGAGGTCAGGCAGCAATTGTCCGGTGACATGCCGGGTAGCCACCGGCAGCGGATGGAGCGCGTTCAGGATGCAGTTTTCGGGCGCGCTCATCGTCATTGTCGCCAGCGAGGCGGCATTATTCGGGACTTGCGGCGCGACGATGCATTTGATGCCGAAGGCCGTGTAGGCCTCCGTGTAACAGAACGGCACGTTGATGCCGTAGGAAGAGGCGTACGACGTGCCGGCGAAGTCGACGTGAATATGCTCATCCTCAACCGTCATCTCGGCGACGAGATCGATCGGCTTTTCGTAGCCGTCGATGCGCATGCTGTTCTTGTAAACGCCGTTCGGTATTTTGCGGATGGCTTCGGCCATGCCCGCATGCGAGCGCGTGAGAATATGATCGGTAAGCGAAGAGAAATCCTCGATCTCGAATTCATCCATCATCTGCAGGAGCCGTCGGCTGCCGACGTCGTTGCAGGCGACGAGCGAGTAAAGATCACCGATTACCTGCACCGGCTCACGCACATTGGTTTGAACGATCTCGATCAGAGCTTCGTTGACCACGCCTCGTGCCGCAAAGCGCATCAGCGGGACGTAGAGACCTTCCTCATAGACCTGCCGCCCATCCGGCCCCATGCCGCGGCCGCCGATGTCGACGACGTGACATGTGCAGGCGAAAAGCGCAACGAGGCGATTCTCGCGAAACACCGGCGTGACCACGGTAAAATCGTGCAGGTGACCGGTGCCCTTCCAAGGGTCATTAGTGATGAAGACATCGCCGGCCTCCATGATCTGCGTCGGAAACCTGGCGATGAAATGGACGACAGCACGCGCCATCGAGTTGATGTGCCCGGGCGTGCCGGTCACTGCCTGCGCCAGCATTCGTCCCGTCGTGTCGAAAATCCCGGCTGAAATGTCGCCCGCCTCGCGGGTCGACGTGCTGAACCCGGTGCGCACGAGTGCCTGCGCCTGCTCCTCGACAACCGAGATCAGCCGGTCCCACATGATCTGGACGTGAATTCTTTCGAGCGCGGTATCGTCCAGCAAGACATCAGCTCCGAGTCAGCACGATATAACCGAGACCGTTGATGTGCGCGTCAAAATTTGAAGCGACGAAAGTTGTCGTCTCATCCTCCACGATCAAAGCTGGGCCGGAGATCACGTCGCCGGGGATGAGGTCGGCGCGCAGGTGGATTTCGGCTGAAACTTTCTCGCCGCGGGAATCTATTATTTCAGAGACCGACATGCTCTTCACCTGCCGCCCGCGTTCGGCCGGAGGACAGGCCCGCGCTTTCGGCTCCGGCGCCGACAAACGCAGCGTCCAATTCAAGACTTCCGCGGGTACGGCGGGGATCACCCGGCCGAATTGATTCATGTATTCGCGCTCAAACAGCGCCTTCAGATTTGCGGTTGTGACCGGCGTCTCCGCTGGAATCGGTACGGCGAGTTCGTGACCCTGGCCGTTGTAGCGCATGTCCGCCGCCCAAGCCTCGTCCAGCGCTGCATTAGGCTCGGCCTGGCGCACGATAGTCTCCGCTTCTTCACGCATACTCTTTCGAAGCTCAGCAATCGCGCCAACTTCGAAACTCCCGTCGAGCAGCGAGTAGCGCGTGCGCACAATTTCGAAGGAAACGGCGGCAAGAAGAAAGCCGAGTGCCGACCCGACGCCGGCGCCTGTCGGGACAACGATCGTTCGCAGGCCGAGCTTCTCCGCCAAGCGCGCAGCATGCAAGGGCGCCGCGCCGCCGAAGGCAACCATCGCCCGTTTGGGCAAATCCTTGCCGCGCTCGACCCCATGGATTCGCGCGGCATTGGCCATATTCTCTTCGACGATCTCGGAAATCGCCAGGGCGGCACGCTTGCCGTCGAGGCCGAGCGCTTTGCTGATATGCTTATCAATGGCGGCTGTCGCGGCCTTTTCGTCGAGCCTCATCCGGCCGCCGGCGAAATGGTCGGCACGAATGCGGCCGAGCACGACATCTGCATCGGTCACGGTCGGGTGCGTGCCGCCGCGCCCGTACGAGGCGGGGCCGGGCTCGGAGCCGGCGCTTTCCGGTCCGACTTTAACGCGCGAGAGCGCGTCGACTTCAGCAATCGAGCCGCCACCGGCGCCGATTTCCACCATTTCGACAACGGGAACGCGGATCGGCAAGCCGCTCCCTTTGAGAAAACGATATTGGCGCGCGACTTCGAAGCTGCGCGAATATTGCGGCTGCAGATCGTCGATCAGACAGATTTTCGCGGTCGTTCCACCCATGTCGAATGAAATGATGTCGCGAAATCCGCATTCCTCGGCGATGTGGCGCGCCAGCACGGCGCCGCCGGCGGGACCCGATTCAACGAGGCGCACGGGAAAGCGCTGCGCCACGGCGAGTGTCGTTAGTCCGCCTGCCGACGTCATCAAATACAGCGGGCAAGCGACACCGCGCTCGCGCAAACCCTCCTGCAGCCGGGTGAGATATCGCTCCATAACCGGCTGCACATAGGCGTTCACGCAGGCCGTCGACCAGCGCTCGTATTCGCGCATCTCGGGCGAGACTTCGCTCGATAGCGTGATTGAGAGATGCGGAGCGAGCCGCGCCAGAATATCGCGCGCTTTCACCTCGTGAACGGGGTCGACATAGGAGTGCAAAAAGCCGACCGCGACGCTCGCAATCTGCGCCTGCCCCAAAGTGCGTGCGATCTCCGGAAACACACTCTCGTCGAGCGGTTTGATGATGTCGCCGCGGGCGCTCAATCGCTCCGGCACCGGCAGTCGCAAATTGCGTGGCACGAGCGACGGCGGCCGCTCCATCCAGATGTCATATTGCTCGAACCGGTTTTCGTAGGCCATCTCCACGGAGTCACGGAAACCTTCGGTCACAAGGAGGGCAGTCTTCGCGCCCTTACGCTCGATGACCGCATTCGTCGCGAGCGTCGTGCCGTGCACGACCATGGCGATGTCGCTCGCCTGCAAGCCCGCGGCGGCGAGGATTTGGCCTGTGCCCTCCAACACAGCCAGTTGCGGTGCCTGTGGCGTAGTCAGGAGCTTGTGAGTCCAATGCTTGCCGCAGCTCTCGAGGGCGAAGTCGGTGAAGGTGCCGCCAATGTCGACGGCGAGGCGGGCTGTCATGCTGCGTGCGCTCCGCTACCGGCCCGCCTCCTTGGCTGGGCAAAAAAGCTGAGCTTTACGGAACTTTCGTCCAAGCGTGGCAGTTGGGACGGCATAGCTTGATGCTTACGCGAGGAGATCATGGTTCTAGTCAACTGGCTTGATGCCCTGTTCGTCGGCATGCTTGTCGTCGGGCTCGCCGTCAAATTCGGCATAAGGCGGACGCAGTCGCCAGAACAGCTCGGCTATGTCTTCCTGAAGCAAAAAGCCGCGGCGCTCGGGGTGGACCTGAACCGCATCCCCGACTCTGCGTTCGAGGCAATCGTCGACATGAGCGTCGCCTCGGCCAGGGATCGTGCCCTGCGCTCACGCGTCTCCCTAGCCCAGGTCGACTGGGCCAGCACGCTGGAGGAGGAGGCGATGGAGATATCTAAATTTCTACAAGGCTCGCCCTGCAATCGCCGCGCCGCCGCCCCGCACATCCTTACGGAATACCGGGTCTGAGCCGCGCTCTCTAGCTCACGGGCGCGGCTTGCCTCGCGCCTTGAAGCAAGTAGGCTCCGCTATCACCGCACCAAGTCTAAGGAGCCTGCTATGAGAGCTATCGCCATCTGCACGATTCTGATGCTGGGAATCCTTCCGGCTGCGGCGCAAACGGCAACATGCAAGTCGCAGGCGACCGACAAGAAGCTCGCGGGCGCGGCGCTGAAAAGCTTCATGACGAAGTGCCAGAAGGATTCCAAGGGCAGCTGCGACACGTCGGCGACCGAGAAAAAGCTTTCCGGAGCTGCCCGCACAAGCTTCACCAAGAAATGCGTCAACGACGCTGTCGGGACGTAAATCCGCGCCGGTGAGTTTAAGCTCTCCGCGGGCGATCATGGCGGCGGCTCAAGAATCGCCAGATCACATGGGAAAACGACGAGATGAGCGAAGCCCGTGACATGCTGGTCGAAACGGCCGGGCGGCTGTTTCAGGATTATTGTACGCCCCAACTTCTCAAGGCCAGCAACGAGGGCGCGCTTTCGCCGAAACTTTGGTCTGCGCTCGTCGACGCCGGTCTTACGAAAGCGCTCGTGGCGGAGCGCGCCGGCGGCGCCGGCGTCGATCTCGCCGATGGCCTGGCCTTGCTGATCGAGGCGGGCCGGTTTTCGGTCCCGGCGCCGCTTACCGAGACGATGATTGCCGGCTGGCTTCTCGACCGCGCCGGGTTGCCGGTGCCGGACGGGTCCCTAACCTTTGCGATCGCGAGCCATGATCAATCCGTCACGGGCAAACGCGACGGTGAGGGCTGGCGTCTCGACGGGAAGCTCGGGCGCGTGCCATGGGCAAAAGATGTCGCCGGGCTCATCGTGCTCGTCCCGGCGAGGGACAAGCCGCTCATCGCCTATTTGACGCGGGATTCTTACCGCGCGACCACCGGGCACAATCTCGCCGGCGAACCACGCGATGATGTCGAATTCGTCGCCGCCCCCGCGAAAGCAGCTGCAACCGATCTCGATGCAGAAGATTGGCACGCGCTTGGCGCGACTGCACGTGCCGCGCAAATGGCGGGCGCCATGCAGAGACTGCTCGCTTTGAGCGTGCAATACGCACAGGAGCGTGTGCAGTTCGGCCGCCCGATCGGCAAATTCCAGGTCGTGCAGCAAAACCTCGCGGCGCTGGCCGGCCAGGCGGCAGCGGCAACCGCTGCAGCCGACGGCGCCATTGAAGCCGCCGGACGCGACCTGCGCTCGCCGCTCATCGCTGCTGGAAAGATTCGCTGTGGCGAGGCCGCCGGCATCGGCGCCGCCATCGCGCACCAGGTGCACGGCGCGATCGGCTTCACGCAGGAGCATTCCTTGCACTACAGTACACGACGTCTCTGGTCCTGGCGCGATGAGTTCGGCAACGAGGCGGAGTGGTCACAGCGATTGGGTGCACGCGCTGCACAAGCGGGCGCCGATCAACTCTGGACCATGATTACGGCAGCGTAGTCGCCAATGTCGCCTGCTTCGCAAACCCTTGCTAGGAACGCGCGCGCGGACGCGGAGCCTTCGCGGCAACGGCCACTTGATTCATTCTTCACGCCGCAAAGCATTGCGATCATCGGCGCCTCGCCCGACGCGAAGAAAATCCGCGGGCTTTTGCAGAGCCTTTTGCAAAAGAACGGCTATCCCGGAAAACTCTACCCGGTAAATCCCAGCTACGGCGAAATTGCCGGTGTGCGGTGCTTTCCCTCGATCGGCGCAATCGGGGAGTCGATCGATCTCGCGCTGATCGCGATTCCGGCGCCGAGCGTTTTGCCAGCCCTTGAACAATGCGCCCGCGCGGGCGTGCGCAATGCGGTGATCATCTCGTCCGGATTCGCGGAGGAGGGCGGCGGCAGCTTCGAGATGCAGCGCGATATCGCTGCTCTCGCGCGGCGAACGGGCATGCGCATCTCAGGTCCGAACGCCGAAGGCTTTTACAATGAGATCGGTCGCGTCGCCGCCACTTTCAGCCCTGCCGTCGATGTAATGCCCGGCGCGACGCGGCACATCGCCGCGACGCGTCGGATCGGAATCGTCGCGCAAAGCGGCGGCATCGGCTTTGCGCTTTACAATCGCGGCCGCGCGATGGGCTTGAGTTTCAGCTACGTCGTGAGCACCGGCAATGAAGTCGATCTCCACATCGGAGATTTTCTCAACCACATGGTGCATGATGATGCGACCGATGTCGTCATGCTATTCTTAGAAAGCGTGCGCGATGCCAAAAGCTTTGTCGACGCCGCCGCTGAAGCCGCTCGCATCAGCAAACCGATCATTGTCGCCAAGATTGGGAAGTCGGACGCAGGCGAGCGCGCGGCCGCTTCCCATACAGCGAGCATGACAGGGTGGAACGCCGCGTACCGGGCGGTATTTGCAAAACACGGCTTTATCGAAGCGCATGATCCGGATGAAGCCGTCGCCATCGCAGCCGCATTGACCAGCGCACCCCTGCCGAACGGCGATCGTGCCGCCGTCATCACCGCGTCCGGCGGCGCCGGCGCTTGGGCAGCCGACGTGCTTGCAACGAGCGGATTCACGGTACCGGAACTCTCGCCGGATTTGCAGGCGAAAATTGCTGCGCTGATTCCGTCTTACGGATCGGCGCGCAATCCAGTTGACGTGACCGCGCAAGCGATCCAAACCGGCGGGTTGCAGAGAGCGATCGAGCTTCTGAACGAAGCGGACGAGATCGATGTGATCGCGCTCGTTGTTTCGCTCGCGAGCGAACATCGCGTGCTGTTCGAGCTCGAAGCGATGCAGGCAATCATCGAATCGCGACGCAAACCGGTTCTCGTTTACAGCTACACGATCCCGTCCGAGTTTGGACGCGGCAAAATGGCGGAAGCCGGACTTCCCGTGTTCGCGAGTCTGGCCGATCTCGGCAAAGCTGCGCGTCACCTTGTGGCGCGTGCGCACTTCATTCCGCCGACGGAGGTAAAACGCCGGCGTTTCCAAGTTCCACCAGGTCTATTTCAACGTGCCAGCGCGAAATCCGGCTGCCTTTCGGAAAGTGATTCGAAGCAGCTCTTGAAGGCATGCGGGATCGCCTTTCCTGATGAGCAGCTTGTAGCGAACGATGAAGAGCTCGACCGTGCGATGAACGAGATCGGTTTTCCCCTCGCATTGAAAATTCAGTCTGCCGATCTGCCGCATAAGAGCGAGGTCGGGGGCGTAAAGCTCGCTATTGCCGATGCCGAAGCCGGACGCACCGTCTATTGCGAGATGCTTCAAAACGTAAAGTCGCTGCGACCGGATGCGGCCATTCGAGGCGTCCTTGTGAGTCCGATGGCAAGGTCAGGTGTAGAGATCATCATCGGCGCTGTTCGCGACGAGCTGTTTGGACCGATATTGATCGTGGGGCTGGGAGGTATAGCAACGGAGCTCTTCCATGACGTTGCCTATCGCCCAGCGCCGGTCAGCGAAGCCGATGCGCTCGCAATGTTGCGCGAGCTGAGATCGGCTGCGCTGCTGCAGGGCTTTCGCGGCGCCCCACCGTCGGACATAGCCGCTCTCTCGGCATTGATCGCGAAGGTTTCGCTCATTGCCGACGCTCTGCCGGAGATCGGCGAGATTGAGTTGAACCCGGTTATCGTTCATCCCGAAGGCCTGGGTGTGACCGTCGCCGATGCTCTCATCGTGCTGAATCATGCTTCATCCCGGCGCGCTCCAACGAAAGCACGTCCATGCATGCGTTGAGTTTCGCAACGCCGCCGCAATCGCCGCAAGCCGAGTCCTTGCGCGGCGAAGTCCGCGCCTTTCTCGGTCGTGAGATTGCCGATCGCGCGCCGCAGCAGCGCGGACGTTCCTGGGGCGGCTTCGATGCCGAGTTCAGCTGCAAGATGGGCGCGCGCGGCTGGATCGGCATGACTTGGCCGAAGCGTTACGGTGGACATGAGCGCACCGCGCTTGAGCGCTACGTGGTGCTCGAGGAAATGCTGGCCGCCGGCGCTCCCGTCGGCGGCCATTGGGTCGCCGACCGGCAAAGCGGACCGCTGCTCCTGCGCGTCGGCACCGACAAGCAGAAAGACGACATTCTGCCGCGCATCGCCGCCGGCGAGTGCTATTTCTGCATCGGCATGAGTGAGCCGGATTCCGGCTCGGATCTCGCGTCGGTGCGCACGCGCGCAAGCGCCGTGCAGGGCGGGTTTCTCGTCAACGGCACGAAAGTGTGGACCTCGAATGCGCATCGCGCGCATTACATGATCCTGTTTTGCCGCACCGGTGACAAGGGCGAGCAGCGCCACGCCGGCCTGACGCAGTTTCTCGTCGATTTGAAGAACATCGATGCCGGCCTCGAGATTCGCCCGATCCTCGATCTCAGCGGCGAGCATCATTTCAACGAGGTCGTGTTCACCGATATGTTCCTGCCCGAAGATGCGGTACTTGGGTCGCTCGGCAGCGGCTGGGAACAGGTGACGAGCGAACTCGCCTTCGAGCGCAGTGGGCCGGAGCGGTTTCTCTCATCGTTTACGCTGCTCGTTGAACTGACGCGCGCGCTCGGTCCCGCGCCGTCGGAGCGCGCGGCGATCGGGCTCGGCCGCATGGTCGCGCATGTGCTGACATTGCGGCGGCTGTCGCGCTCGGTCGCCGGCATGTTGCAGGCCGGGCAAAATCCGGCGATCCAAGCCGCGCTCGTCAAGGACGTCGGCACCTCGTTCGAGCAGGAAATTCCCGAGATCGCGCGGATGCTGATCGCCGCCGAGCCGGATCGTGAATCGACGCACACCTTCCTCGCCGTGCTCGCGCATACGATTCTGCACGCGCCGTCTTTCACGCTGCGTGGCGGCACGCGCGAAATCCTCCGCGGCATGATCGCCCGTGGCCTCGGCCTGCGCTGAATTAACCGGAGTGCTCATGCAAACGCCGCTCGATTACACCGAAGGGGGGGGCATCGTCACCCTGACGATGAACATGCCGGAAATCCGCAATGCGATCTCCAGTCCGGAAATGATAGATGCGCTGGTCGTAGCATGCGAGCGTCTGAATAACGACATGAATGCGCGTGTTGCGATCCTGACCGGCGCCGGGACGGCATTTTCGTCTGGCGGCAACGTCAAAAAGATGCTGGAATCCGGCGAGACGCGCGCCGATCTGCCGGCGCAGACGCGGCGGAATTACAAGCTCGGCATCCAGCGCATTCCGCTGGCTTTCGATGCGCTCGAAGTTCCTGTTATCGCGGCCGTGAATGGGCCCGCGATTGGTGCGGGCTGCGACTTGGCATGCATGTGCGATATCCGTCTCGCGGCGGAAAGCGCCAGTTTCGCCGAAAGTTTCGTCAAGCTCGGCATCATTCCCGGCGATGGGGGCGCATGGTTGCTGCCGCGTGCCGTCGGGTTTTCCAAGGCGTGCGAAATGGCGTTTACCGGCGACGTGGTGAAGTCGGCCGAGGCGCTGGCTTGTGGCCTGGTTTCGAAGGTCGTGGCCGACGGTGAGCTCATGGCGGCCGCACGCGCGCTCGCCGAGCGTATAGCCGCCAACCCGCCGCATGCGGTCCGTATGACCAAGCGGCTGATCCGCGGCGGCCGCGACACGTCGCTTGCTGCGCTGCTCGAATTGTCCGCAGCCATGCAATCGCTTGCACACGCGACGAAGGATCACAAAGAAGCGGTGACCGCGTTCTTGGACAAAAGGCGGCCGACATTCACCGGCAGCTGATGGGAGAAATCATGAAAGGAAGCGAGCAGTTCAACAAAGGTCTCGACGTGCGGCGCGCCGTGCTCGGTGCGGATTACGTCGACGGCAGCCTCGCCAAGGCCGACGATTTCATGATGGCTTTCCAGGAGATCACCACCGAGTGGTGCTGGGGCTACGCATGGACCCGTCCGGGTCTTGAACGGAAGACGCGCAGCATGCTCAATCTTGCGATGCTCACCGCGCTGGGCAAACCGGCGGAATTGAAGCTGCATGTGAAGGGCGCGCTCGCCAACGGCGTCTCCGTCGATGAGATCAAAGAAATTCTGCTGCACGCGACCGTTTATTGCGGGATTCCGGCCGGACTCGACGCCTTCAAGGCCGCGCATGAAGTTTTGAGAACGGAAGGCGCGATCCCGGCGACGTAAAATGACCGAGGCCCACACAATGCGGGGCTACAAGCGCATCGCTTTTCTCGGGCTCGGCAAGATGGGATTGCCGATGGCGCGGCGGCTGCATGAAGCCGGTGCGCCTGTGGTCGGCTTCGACCCCGTGGAGCCTACGCGTCTGGCTTTCGCCGCGGCTGGAGGGGCTGTCGCATCGACCGCGCGTGAAGCAGTGAGCGGCGCCGATGTGCTGATCACAATGCTGCCGAACGGCAAGGCGGTACGCGCAGCGCTTCTGCGAGGCGAGCCGCTCGTGGTGCATTGCGCCGCAAACGCAATCGTCATCGACATGAGTTCGTCCGCGCCTGTGGGCACGCGTGAACTCGCCGATGAGCTCGCCGGGCGCGGCGTGCATCTTCTCGATGCGCCGGTCTCCGGCGGCGTCAAGCGCGCGCTCGACGGCTCGCTCGCCATCATGGTTGGCGGTCCGCCGGAGGTGATCGCCAAAGTGCGGCCGCTGCTTGAGACGATGGGGAAATCGATCTTCGAAACCGGCGCGGTCGGCTCCGGGCATGCCATGAAGGCGCTCAACAATTACGTCTCCGCCGCTGGCCTGACCGCTGCGTGCGAGGCCTTGCAGATCGGCGAAAAATTTGGACTCGATCCGGTCATGATGACCGACATTCTCAACGCCTCGACCGGCCGCAACAATTCGACCGAGGTGAAGCTGAAGCCATTCGTCATCCCGAAGAACTACGCGTCGGGCTTTTCGCTTGCTCTGATGGCCAAGGACTTGCGTACCGCCGACGATCTTGCGATGCATCTCGATGTTCCGGCGCCATTCTCGCAAGCATTAATCGAGATTTGGGAGCAAGCGGCCGACGCTCTGAGCGCCGCGGCCGACCACATGGCAATCGACGCTTATCTCGCAACGGCAGCTAGGCCGCACCGGCGCCGCCGATGAGCGCGTACGAAATTATCGCCTTACGGTACGCGCGGCACGACAGGCCTGCGTCGGAGAATTTCCTCTATCCCGCGTCTGCAGGCGAGGACCCGCATGATTACCCGATGCCGATCGACTATTTTGTCTGGGTCATCCGCGACAAGGAAAGAACGATCGTCGTCGACACGGGCTTTGACCACCCCGCGGCGCAGGCGCGCGGCCGCAAATTGTTGCAGCATCCCGTCGAAGGACTGCGCACGATCGGTGTTGGCCCCGCCGATGTTCGCGACGTCGTTATCACGCATCTGCATTACGACCATGCCGGCAATCTCGGCGCTTTTCCGAACGCCCGATTTCACCTGCAAGACAGCGAGATCGAGTATGCGACCGGGCGCTGCATGTGCCGTCCGCGACTGCGCTATCCCTTCGACGTGGAAGACGTCGTCACGATGATTGGGCGCGTCTATGCCGGCCGTGTCAATTTCATTGACGGCAATGCTGGGATCGCGCCTGGAATCTCGTTGCATCACGTGCCCGGCCACACGCGCGGCCTGCAATGCGTGCGGGTGGAGACGGCGCGCGGACCCGTTGTTCTCGCGTCGGACGCCGCGCATTTCTACGCCAACATGGAACGGCAAAATCCGTTTCCGATCCTTGTCGACGTCGCCGCGATGATGGAGAGTTGGCGCAAGCTCGCGGAGCTCGCCGGGGACGAGCGGCGGATTGTGCCGGGACACGATCCGCTCGTGATGAAACGGTATCCACGGCTGCCAGTAGCTGGCGTCGCAGGCGTCATGCTGCACGAGGATCCAATCGCCTGAACCACGCTTGATTAAACGAGTTCCGGAAACGGCACGATCGTCGATTTCACCGTCTTCATCGCCATGGCGTCACTCACCGCTCGGCTGAGGCCGTCCTCGGTGAACGGATAAATCGTCTGCATATCGAAATACGGGTATTTGTCGCGCGTGCGGTAAAGCATGTCGACGCCGAGCGGCAGGTCGTTGCCGGTGAATGCCCATGAGCCGAGCACGTTGGCATCCTTCGCGCAGATGCGATGCCACGACGTCTCGATCTTTCCCGCATCGGTGAACTGGCCCATCTCCACATATGTGCCGCCGTCGCGCAGCATCTCGAGTCCTTCAGGCCCGGCGGAGGGGTGGCCGGAGCAATCCATGACGAGATCGGCGCCAAAGCCGCCGACGATTTCGCGGACGCGCGCAATGCGCTCGTCGGGTGTGCGCACTTCCTCGATATTGGCGGTAGCTTCCGCACCGAAGCGGCGCGCGAGCTCGAGGCGCGGATGTTCTGGCGCACCGACGCAGATGACGCGGCCCGCTCCCATTTCCCGCGCGGCGGCGATCGCCAGGATGCCGATCGGCCCCGAGCCCTGGATGACGACGGTGTCGCCCCAAGTGAAGCCGCCAGCCTTCTTGGCGCGGTTGAAAGCGCGGATGCAGGACGTCAGCGGCTCCGACAGCGCGCCGAGACGCAGCGACATGTCGTCGGGCAATTTGTACACCTTCGTTCCCGGCAGCATGTCGAGGTCGACATAGACGTATTCGGCCCATCCGCCCCAAAGATGCGGTGCTTTGTCGAAGCCGAGATAGCGCCCGTAATATACGGGCGTCAGGCATTTGTTCGCGTTCTGCGGATAATGAACGCAATAATAACAATGACCACAGGGCATAAGCGGCGGGATCATCACCTTGGAGCCGAGGTCGAGCGGCTTGCCCATGAAATCCTCGGTAAATCGCGGGCCCTTGTCGACGATGACCGCGCCGATCTCGTGCCCAAGCGTGAACGGCCAGGGCAGCGGTTTCGGCCAATGACCCTTTAGAATGTGCTGATCCGTGCCGCAGACGCCACAGGCGCCGATCTTCAGCAACGCGGCACGTTCTGGAATAGACGGCCATGGCACGGTTTGGATGACCGGGTTCGCGCCGGGGCCAGCAAAGGTCGACACCCGCACGTCCGGTCTGTTCATCTGTTCCTCCCGTCGTGAAATATTGCGCGAGCCGGCATGCCGCCACCGCTCAGCTGTGTGCAAATGTATCAGAGAGGATGTCGTCGAGCGAAGTGCCGGCTCAGACCGCGTTGGCGCTCTGCCGCTGGCGTCGCATCCATGAAGATGCGTAGCTGCAGAACGGGATCAGTTCACGGCCTTCCGATCGCGCTGCTTCGAGCACGTGCCGCATGAGGTGCGCCGCTACGCCCTGGCCGCGGAGCGCGCGCGGCGTCTCAACGTGGAAAACAAGGAGACCATCGTCGGTGCGGCGGTAGTTCGCAAACGCGATCTGTCCGGCAATGTCCAGTTCGAAGCGGCCTTCGCCGCTATTGTCCGAAAAGCGGCCGTCCATCCCAGTACCGTCCATGCCCGAGAAAACTCACGGCGAGCGGTCCTCGTTGCCGAACGACCGGATCACGGGCCGTCTCTGTCCCTGCGCACGAACCAAAGCCGCCGCACGGCGAGGAACAGCACCGCCAGAAGGGAGATGATCGCGACGATTTTATCGCCATCCAACGTCATTGCAGTTGCGGCTATTGGTTTTTCTTTGGCGGAGGCGGTTCCTTGGGAGCGACCGGCTTCGTCAAAAATTCGTCGATTGCCGACAGCACGGTCCAGTAGCAGTCCAAACCGCCGGATAAGCGAATGCAAACCAGCGGGGGCTTGCGCTGATCGATGCCGACAATTGTGTTGCGCGGGATCTCGATGCAGCCGCCGCTCGCCTTCTTGCCGGCCTCGAACTCGGCGGCCGGCTTGCGATCTCCGCCACCCGAGCGAAGCTTCGCGGCTTGGCGAAGGTCGGCTTCCTCCTTGCACGCGAGAAGGATCGACTTAGTGACTGCCGCCTGTGCCTTGAAGGGCAACGCGGCTGCAAGTCCAATCGCAAGTATGGTCGCGGCTGTCTTCATCGGCTCTCCTCCCGGCCTCAAGAATAAGCGTTTTCGCGCCCAGGCCAAGCGTACCCCCTGCGCGACGGTTCCGCTGTCTGGCATTCGCGCCGGTTTTTGCCTATCAGTACGCCCGCTGCAACGGATGGGGAGCGATGGAAGCGGAGTTGGACAGGGTGAGCGGCGGCGAGCTTCGCTCGGGCAAGGGGCACAAGGATGAGAATTTCCCCGTCGCCTCGTTGCTCGTCGCGGTGAAGTATCGCGCCCCGATTCTCGCCTTCTACCGCTTCGCCCGTGTTGCCGACGACGTTGCAGATCATCCCGACTTGCCGCCGCCGCAGAAGCTGGCTTTGCTCGATTCGCTCGAGGCGAGCCTCCTCGGCGCGAGCCGCTCGGAGCCGGAGGGCGTTGCCTTGCGCGGCGTGCTGGCGAAACGCGGGCTTATGCCGCAGCACGCGCTCGATCTTCTGAAAGCGTTTCGCCTCGATGTGATGAAGTCGCGGTATGAGAGCTGGGACGAGTTGATCGAATATTGCAGATATTCCGCCATGCCGGTCGGCCGCTTCGTCCTCGACGTGCACGGCGAGAGCCAGATGACATGGCCGGCTTCAGACGCGATTTGTGCGGCGCTGCAGATCAACAATCATCTGCAGGATTGCGGGCGCGACTACCACGACCTCGATCGCGTCTACCTGCCGCTCGATGCGCTCATTGCGGCGGGTACCAACGTCGAAGCGCTGCGCGAGCCGAACGCTTCCGCTGCATTGCGCGCGTGTCTCCACGACGTCGCGAAGCGCACTCGCGATTTGCTCGATCGCGGCAAAGATCTGCCGGCGCAGATTTCGGATGCGCGGCTCGCGGTCGAAATCCGCGCCACCATCGATTTGGCGTACGCAATCAACAATCTTCTGCTTGCGCGCGATCCGCTGAGCGAACCTGTGCATCTCAAGAAATCACAGATGCTGGGCGTGACAATTGGCGCGCTTGCAAGCGGCGTCATCGCGCATTTTGGCGGCCGTGGGCGGCGCGGCGTCGAGGCTCAGCCGAAATGAGCAGAGCCCCCGCCCATGCGGCTGAGCACCTGCAGCGCGCCGCGTCAGCGAGCCGGCCGGCGGCAAGCTTGCCGGCGAACAGCAATTTCTATCTCGCAATGCGCATCCTGCCGCCTGAACAGCGCGATGCGATGTATGCGGTCTACGCGTTCTGCCGCGCGGTCGACGATGTTGCCGACGATCGTGTTGGCAGTCGCGGCGAGCGCCGTGCCGAGCTTGATACCTGGGGCGAGGATATCGCCGCACTTTATGTGGGGCGTGCGCCTGCGCGCCTTGCCGATCTTACGGAGCCGGTGCGCCGCTTTGGCCTCGCGCAGGCGGATTTCGTTGCGATCATCGATGGGATGCGGATGGATGTCGATGAGGACATTCGCGCGCCTGACCTCGCAAAACTCGACCTTTATTGCGATCGCGTCGCCAGTGCCGTCGGCCGTCTGTCGGTGCGGATTTTCGGCGTGCCGCGCGAGCTGGGGCCGCAACTCGCGCACCATCTCGGCCGTGCGCTGCAATTGACCAATATCTTGCGCGATCTTGATGAGGATGCGGAGATCGGCCGGCTCTATCTGCCGCGCGAGAAGCTTGTTGCGGCCGGGATCACAGCCACCGATCCGCGCAGGATTCTTGCCTCGCCGGGTCTCGCCGTTGTTTGCGAATTCGTTGTGAGTGAAGCCGAGCGGCATTTTGCAGCAGCGAATGCGATCATTGCCAAAGCGCCCCGCCCAACCACGATCGCGCCGCGGCTCATGCGCGACGTTTACTATCTTATTCTCCAGAAGCTGAAGGCGCGCGGGTGGAGCGCGCCGCGTGTGCGCGTGCGCACGCCGAAAGCGCGCGTGATCCTGGCCCTGCTCAGCGCGCGCTTCTTCTGATGCCGTCAGGTACGGTTCACGTTATCGGCGCCGGCATCGCCGGTCTTTCCGCCGCGGTACGCCTCGCCGAACGCAGTCACCACGTCATCGTACATGAGCAGGCGCGGCAGGCCGGCGGGCGCTGCCGCTCCTATTTCGATGCCGCGGTCGGACTCATGATCGACAACGGCAATCATCTCGTTCTGTCCGGCAATCATGTTGTCCTCGCCTTTCTGCAGACGATCGGCTCGGAGCGCGCGCTGGAAGGACCGGCGCAAGCGGAATTTCCGTTTATCGACCTGAAGTCAGGGGAGCGCTGGACGCTGCGGCCGAACGAGGGCGCTTTTCCCTGGTGGATTCTCTCACGCGCGCATCGCGTGCCGGGCTCGAAAGCCCGCGATTATCTGCGTCTTCTGCCGCTGCTCTGGGCGGGCGCGAACGCGCGTGTCGGCGAGACGATCGCGTGCCGCGGCCTGCTCTACGAGCGCTTGTGGCGCCCGTTCTTGTTGGCGGCGCTCAATATCGAGCCGGCTGATGCCTCGGCGCAACTCGCCGGCGCGGTCGTGCGCGAGACCTTGGCGAAGGGCGGTGAAGCCTGCCGGCCGCTGATCGCGACTGAAGGCCTGTCCAGCGCCTTCGTCGAGCCGGCGCGCAGATATATCGAGGAACATGGCGGCAGCGTTCTTCTGGACCGGCGGCTTCGCGCGATTACGCGAGAAGACGATCGGGTCACCGAGCTCGATTTCGGCGAAGCGCAGATTACGCTCGCGCCGGACGATGCGGTGATCCTCGCCGTTCCCGCTCGTGGGGCGGTAATGCTTATCGCTGAGATCAGCGTCCCGTCCGAATTCAAGGCCATCGTCAACGCCCACTTCCGCGTCACGCCGCCAGCCGGCATGCCGCTGATGCAAGGCGTCGTGAACGGGCTCGTCGAATGGCTCTTTGCCTTTCCCGATCGCCTGTCGGTGACAATCAGCGGGGCGGACCGGCTGATCGATACGCCGCGCGAGAGCCTCGCCACCGAGATCTGGGCCGAAGTCGCTGAAATCACGGGGCTCGGGCCGGACATGCCGCCGTGGCAAATCGTCAAAGAGCGCCGCGCGACCTTCTCAGCGACGCCGGATGAGGATACTAAGCGCCCAGCCGCAGCGACGGATTGGGCAAATCTCGTGCTCGCCGGCGATTGGACGCAGACCGGGCTTCCGGCCACGCTCGAAGGCGCGGTGCGTTCAGGCAACGCCGCGGCAGATCTCGTGATTGCAAGGAACAGCGCGCTTGTCGCGCCGGGAACAAAATGATGGATCTTGGTACCTTAGAGCCTGAAACGGTGCAGGATGCCGCCTATGTGGTCAGCGCCGCCGCATTGAATCACGGCATTGCGCGGGCCGCAGAAGCGCTGTTCGCCAGACAGCGGCCCGATGGTCACTTCGTCTTCGAGCTGGAAGCGGATTGCACGATCCCCGCCGAATATATCCTGTTCGTCCATTTCCTCGGCGAGACGCCGAACCTCGAACTTGAGGCGAAGCTCTGCAACTATTTGCGCCGCATCCAGGGAGAGCACGGCGGTTGGCCGCTCTTCCACGAAGGCGCCTTCAACATGAGCGCCAGCGTTAAAGCTTATTTTGCGCTGAAGATGGCCGGCGACGATATCAACGCGCCACACATGAAGCGCGCTCGCGAGGCAATCCTCGCGCATGGCGGGGCGGCTGAGAGCAACGTCTTCACCCGCGCTTTGCTCGCGCTTTATAGACAGGCGCCGTGGCGGAGCGTGCCGGTCATGCCCGTCGAGATCATGCTTCTGCCGCGCTGGTTCCCGTTCCATATCGACAAGATTTCTTACTGGGCGCGCACGACGCTGGTGCCGCTGATGGCGCTGATGGCGCTGCGGCCAAAGCCGGTCAATCGGCGCGATATCGGCATTTCAGAATTATTTGTCGTGCCGCCGGACAAAGTGCGCAAATGGCCCTCGGGTCAGCACGCCAAAGAGCCATGGAAGACCATCTTCGCGGCGCTTGATTCCGTTTTGCGCGTTGCGGAGCCGCTTTTTCCGAAGCGGACGCGCAAAGCGGCGGTCGATAAGGCCGTGGCGTTCTGCAACGAGCGACTGAATGGTGAGGACGGGCTCGGCGCAATCTTTCCGCCGATGCTCAATGTCGTACTGATGTATGACTCGCTTGGTATTCCGCCAAACGACCCCAATCGCGCCACCGCCCGGGCAGCGCTGGACAGGCTCCTGGTCGTCAAAGACGACGAAGCTTATTGCCAGCCATGCTTTTCGCCGATCTGGGACAGTGGCCTCGCGGCAAATGCGCTGCTCGAACTCGGCGGCGACGAGGCCGAGCGCCGTGCCGAGCAATGCTGCGATTGGCTGAAGCCGAAGCAAATTCTTGATGTGCGTGGCGACTGGGCCGCGCAACGCCCGAATCTGCAGCCCGGTGGTTGGGCGTTCCAGTATGAAAATGCGTACTATCCCGACGTCGACGACACCGCCGTCGTCGTCATGGCGATGGATCGCCTGACGCGCGGACAAACGCCGGCGGGTGGCGCGAAATACGGGGAAGCAATCGCGCGTGCGCGCGAATGGATCGAAGGCATGCAGAGCAAGAATGGCGGCTGGGGCGCCTTTGATGCCGAAAATGAGCATTATTATCTCAACAACATTCCCTTTGCCGATCACGGCGCATTGCTCGATCCGCCGACCGAAGACGTGAGCGCGCGCTGCGTCTCGATGCTGGCGCAACTCGGCGCGAACGATTCGCCCGCGCTGCACCGCGGCGTCGCCTACTTACGCGAAACCCAGAGGCACGATGGCAGCTGGTTCGGCCGCTGGGGCATGAACTACATCTACGGCACGTGGTCCGTGCTTTGCGCGCTGAACGCGGCCGGCATTCATCCGCAATCCTGGGAAATCCGCCGCGCCGTCGCGTGGCTCCTCAAAATCCAAAACCCGGACGGTGGCTGGGGCGAAGACGGCGACAGCTACAAGCTCGACTACATCGGCTACGAGCCGGCTCCGAGCACCGCGTCGCAGACAGCATGGGCTCTGCTCGGCCTCATGGCCGCGGGCGGATGCGATCATCTCGCCATTGAGCGCGGGATGAAATATCTCGTCGAAACGCAAGGCGAAGACGGTTTTTGGAACGAGCCGCGCTTCACCGCGACCGGCTTCCCGCGCGTGTTTTACTTACGCTACCACGGCTATTCCAAGTTCTTCCCGGTTTGGGCAATGGCGCGCTACCGTAATCTGAAGAGCGGCAACACGCGCCGGGTCCAGTTCGGGATGTAAGTTCGGCGGCTACTCAGCCGCCGATAGCCGCTGCGGCCGCTGCTCGGATTCGATGATCTCGGCGAGCTTCTTCTCGACGTGGCTCGAGAAGACATATTCCGCCGGCCGCGCATTGTTCAGCGGGATTTCCGGCGCCATCGCACCGTCGGTCTTGACGCCGCGCAACCCCACCCATGCGAGTTTCAGCGGATTCCTGATCGCATCGGTCACCGCGCTCGCTTCGAATCCGCAATGCACCATGCAATCCGCGCACTTCTCATAATTGCCGGTGCCGTAGCGCTCCCAATCCGTCTCTTCCATCAATTCCTTGAAGGTCGAGACGTAGCCTTCACCTAAGAGATAACAGGGACGCTGCCAGCCGAAGACGTTGCGCGTCGGATTGCCCCACGGCGTGCATTGATAGTTTTGGTTGCCGGCGAGGAAGTCGAGAAACAGTGAGGACTGGTAGAACGGCCACGCCTTGCCCTTGTTGCCGCGTTTGAAAATTTCGCGGAAGAGCTGCTTCGTGCGCGAGCGGTTGAGGAAGTGCTGCTGATCGGGCGCGCGCTCGTAGGCATAACCCGGCGAGACCGTGATGCCCTCGACGCCCATATCCCGCATCTTGTCGAAGAAATTGGCGACCTTGCCGGCCTCGGCCCCGTCGAACAGCGTGCAGTTGATGTTGGTGCGGAAACCCTTCTTCTTTGAAAGCTCGATTGCCCGCACGGCACGGTCATAAACGCCCTTCTGGCAAACCGATTTGTCGTGCATCTCCTCGTCGCCGTCGAGATGAATCGACCAGTTTAAGTAGGGATTTGGCTCGTAGAGATCGATTTTCTTCTCGAGCAGCAGCGCGTTCGTGCACACCGTCACGTATTTCTTGCGTGCGATGGCGCCGCGTACGATTTCCGGCAATTCTCGATGCAGAAGCGGTTCGCCGCCGGCGATCACAACCACCGGCGCGCCGCACTCGTCGATCGCGGCAAGCGCGTCGTCGACGGAGAGACGTTGATTCAGAATTTTGTCGGGATAGTCGATTTTGCCGCAGCCGGCGCAGGCCAGATTGCAGCGAAACAGCGGCTCAAGCATCAAAACAAGCGGATAGCGTTTGCGCCCGGCCAAATGCTGGCGCACCACATAAGCCCCGATCGACAAGCTCTGGCGTAGAGGAATACCCAACTGTGCAGCTCCTATTCTTCTCCGCTTCCGCGGCTGTTTTTGCGTCCTTGAGCCGATCCGCCGCGCAGCGCCTTTTTATGTGTCAGGCTTCTTTTTGAGCAAGGTAAGGGCCTGCCTCCGGCAAAAATTGCCGCAGGCGCGATCTCATCAGGAACGGAAATGCCCCCTCGCCCAAGGTGCCGAGCCCTCTTTCCTGTAACCCATCGATTCCTGCCGGTCCACCTCCGGCGAGGTCTCTCCGGCAGTTGCGGTTAAGCTGTGGCCGCAATCCCACGAACCGGGCCTGACTTTCGTCCCATTGCTGGCCGAACTGACCTTTGGCCGCACGCGCGCTATAACCAAAGATATTCCCTTGCTCTTGCCCCGCATTCATGGTGGACCCGCACCGGCTGCCGGATGCCGC
>Ga0136846_1226686_pt1 | contig 48575 bp, 43 predicted proteins | sample HopSoiMetagenom2_FD_96841 | JGI IMG/M metagenome (GOLD analysis project Ga0136846, IMG submission 96841) | Grasslands soil microbial communities from Hopland, California, USA - 2 Assembly 2016 (version 4) | ecosystem: Environmental > Terrestrial > Soil > Grasslands | place: USA: Hopland...
GCCGGCGGTTGTAGTTGTACGCCGTCACCACCGGCTGCGGGTCGCTCGCGGTGTTGTAGACCGTGATGCTCGCCGGCTTGCCGTCCGGCGTGTAGGTCCACACCTGCTTGCCGCGGTGGTCCGGGAAGTCCAGCACGCTCAGCCGGTTGCGCGCGTCGTAGGTGCGCGTGCTGGCGCGGCCGCTCGCGAACGCGGCAGTATGCTGACAATCGGTCGTGGACGCGAAGGTGGTCGCGTCGAGGCCGGCCGCCGACCACGTCGGATTGCCTGCGGCGTCGTATCCCATCACGGTGACACCGGTCTCCGGTTCGATCGTCTTGCACAGTTGTGCGTAGCCGTCATAGACGTACGTGCGCGTCTGCGACAGCGTATTGGCCGCGTTGCGCTGGGTCATCGACAGCGGCCAGCCGAACTGCGGATGACGCGTGATCTGGATGACCTTGCCTTCGGGCTGCTCGCTGAGGATCGGCAGGTCATAACTCGGCTGGTCCCACGCCATGAACGATGTGGTGGTCTGCTTGCCACGCGGGTTGGTGACCCGGACCTTGAGCCCGGACAGATACTCGGTCGTGGTCGCGAGGACACCCAACTCGCTGTCCTGTTCGACGCGCTTCACGCGGTCGAGGGCATCGTAGAATGTGCGAATGCCGGCCGATCCAGGCACACCCGAAGATGAGGGGTAGGACTCGAAGCTTTTACGTCCGCTGGTGTCGTATTCCGTGCGCGCGGAGCGCAGCGTCGGCGTGACATTGTTCTGGTCGTACTCGTTGATGAGCACCGGCCGCCACATCGCGTCGTAGTATGTGACCGTGATGTGATCGCCTGTCCCCTCGAGCTTGCGCCACTGGCCGTCGGAAACACCTGCCGGCTTCCAGTCGGCGCTGGTCAGGGCGCGATAGTTGGCCCAACTGGCGTGGTACGCGCTCGCGCCCCCGGCGAGGGTGTCGCCGGTGGGATACGCGATCCCGGTCAGCCGACCCACCGCGTCGTAGCCGTAACCGGTAACGTAGCCGTTCTCGTCGGTCACCGCGGTGATCCAGCCATTGTCGTCGACCGTGGCCGACTGGGTGGTGGAATCCGGATTGGTGATCGATTGGGGAATGCCGCGCTTCCAGGTCGAATACGTCGTGGTGTTGCCGGCGCCATCCGCCGTTGTCGCCAGCGTCCCATCCGCGTTATAGGTCAGTGTCTGCTGGAGCTTGTCGAAGGCATACCTCTTCCACGGCAGCGCCTGCGCATTGAACTCGGTTCGGTTGTATTCGATGCCATTGGTCGAGCTGCGCTGCACTTGGCCCAGCACCCACAGGCTGAGGTTGTCGTGGTACTCCGTTACCTCTGTCTTGCTGTGCCACGGGCTGAATTTAGTCACGCTCAGAGGACGAGCAAAGGCGTCGAAGCTGTTCACAGTCTGGGTGAAGGCGACCCCTTCCTGTTGGATGACGCGCTGCGCCAGCGGCTTGATGCGAACTACATTGGGATTACCGTACGCACCAACAAAGCCGTTAGTGCTGGAAATGATCTCGCCGTAATATTCTGGATAAGACCCCGTGTTAGTTGTGTTGTATGTGTACGTCATCGTCTTCTGCGCGATGCCATCGCGAAGAAGACGTTCTTGAAGCAGGAGATTCTGATTGCCCGTATAGGAATTTCCGTATACGTATTCGGTCACATCACCGGTAGGGCTGGTGATGCGCGTCGTCGTTGTACAACCGGATGTACAGTCCTTGGCGAATGACCAACTGGGAACGTAACTGTAGCTCCAGGTCTGATCGGCCAATCCAGGACCGGTGATCTTCTTGGAGATCAGCGATTTTGCCAAATACGCGCTCGGGACCCCATACGAACCGAACCAGATATCGGTCATCACGGATCCAAACAAACCACAACCGCCAGGAGTGTTATCAGAACCATGAATCAGTGACCTGAGGACAAACGTTCCTTGCGCACCGCTGGGGTGGGTGAACACCAGTGTTGACAGGTTATAACTGGCTGCGGGGTCTTGAGAACGGTATCCGGTGGCATTCTGCTCGCAAGCGTTGTCATAGAATGCAGCAGGCAGGATGGGGGATTTTGCATACCACCACATCATGTCGCCTGCGAAAGTCCATTTGCTTTGATCTGGCAACAGCACTTCCGTCAGTTTCGGACCGAATGGAGTTATTGCGCCGTAGGTGTACTTCCAGACCTGTCCGAGCGCATGCACCTCAGAGACTTGCCCTGTTTGGTTATAGGTAATATCCAAACGCGCGCCATCGCTCGATACGATCGAGGTCAGCCGGTGTTTGTTTGCCGGATCGAAGTTGTAGTTCACGATATTGCCGTGTCGATCCTCCACTTTTGTTGCGTATAGGAACACGTCAGAGGTCGGCACCAGCAAACCGGTTGGATCGGTGCCATCGCCATTGCTGTCGCGGTAGTATTCTTTGTTCAGAACATCGAAGGCATTGCGACTGGCCATCCAGTCGAAGTAGTACTTGGTTCCGTTGGGGAGCTTTACGAAAAATCCTTCGCCAGCCCCGTTTTTCAATTGCGGCAAGCAGCCGACTCGCCAAAATCCGTTGGTCGCGCCGATGTATGTTTGACCATCCTGAGGGATGGCGTGGCCTGACAACTGCTTGAGCAAATTTTCATAGCCCGCGCCCGGGATGTTGATATGAATGCCGCTCCAGTAAAGGTACGCTGGCATGACGGTGGTGTTGTAGTCAGGCGACGGGCCGACCGTTTGCGTTGGACCACTCTGGCTTCCGCTGCATCTGGCCCCGCCTCCATTGTCCCAGCCGCGGCGCGTGTCGAATGTCGCCATCATGTAGGGGATGTCGATCTCCCACCCAGAGCCAAGAGGGAACTGAGCGCTGTCTGCACCTTGCTTTTCACGCGGGGTATGGCGCGTGAATTCGACCCGGAGGCCAGAATTCGTTGGCACGGAGACATCGGTCTGGGAGAAATGGGTGGAGCCGTCCTTGTTGTTGACCTGCTCGCCAAACAAGTCCCCAGTGAGCGGCGCGACATGATGGCCGCGGAGTATTTCGTTGTATGTCTTGTCCGTGCTGATCTGAGCGCTGACATTTCCGCTGATCAGTAGCAGGGCAAACAGCACGTACTTCATGAAGCATTCCCCTTTTCTCGTAAAGGCAACATGAGATTGCCGATTGTTTTACCTGACCAGATTGACGTCGAACTTGAGTGATCGACGTTGCATACCGCCCGTTAGAAGCCGCTCCGAGGGGGCGCGCGACCGGTACAGGGCGCGACGTCACTTAAGAACTCGGTCACCCACAGGCGGGCCTGGAACTGGATTGGGTTCACCGCCATGGCGGGCGCCTCCGGTGGGACCTTAGGCCAAACTGCGCCTTCAATGCCTCAAATCGTGCGACTTCGGACTGAGCTTCAACGGTCAGCAGTAGTCCCAATTCGTTCTCAAAAAATTGGGCTTCTGGCGCGTTTGCCAGGAAGCACTTCGCCTCCTTTCCGGCTGCAACCCTGAGTCCAATTTAGGTCGGAATAGGCGCATTGTCGCAAGAGATGGATACAGCGCCATCTTGAAGATGGATCTTCTCTCCGAGAAAGACCATCTCCCAGCGCGGAGAAGCTACGATTTCGCTCGACTTGCTTTTCGTTGGCGACACTCGTACTGACCCGCGCCACAGTTGCGCGTGACCTCAGTTAAGGGCGGGATATGCGGAAGCAATCAGGAAGGCCCTGCTGAGAAACAGCGTTGGCCATTCATGTCAATCGATGAATTGTGCGCTGAATCTATCCTCGATCTGGACCAAGCGCAAGCATCAAACCTGCACACATGAGATCCTGCTGTCGCGTAAAGAAAAGGCCCTTGCCCGGCGGGGTCGCCGGACAAGGGCCAGGTGCGCCTGTGGAAGGCGGCGATGCGTCAGAAGCGATAGTTCACGCCGAGCAGGTAGGTGCGACCCCACTCGATGTATTCCAGCGGACGATCCTTGCTGCCGGCATAGGTGCGATACGCCGAGTTGGTGAGGTTGCTGGCCTGCAGCAGCAGGCTCAGGCCTTCCATCGCGCCCGGGCCGAACGTGTAGCCGACCTGGGCGTCGGTGATGTTTTCGCCGACCACGTAGCGCAGGGTCCGGTTGCCGTTGAAGTTGCCGATCTCGCCGATGAAGTCCGAACGCCTGCGCTGGCTGATGCGCGCCTCGAAGCCGTTGTTCTCGTAGTAGGCGGTGAGGTTGTAGACACGCTTGGACAGGCCGGGGAGTTCGATCTCGCCGTCGCCGACGCTGGAAGCGCTCTCCGGGTCGCGGATCTTGATGTCGCTGTCGTTGAAGCTGGCGCTGGCGACGATGCCGAAACCGCGCAGCGATTCGCTGAACAGATCCAGCGGCATCGAAGCGGTCAGCTCCAATCCCTGCAGCTTGCCGCCCTTGTTGTTGTAAGGGGCGGTAAAGGTGCCGGTGTTCTGCACTGGCGGCGTACCTGCCGGGGGCACGTAGCCCGCCAGAAGATCGCTGAAGTCGTAACCGTCGCGCTTATCCGTGTAAATATAGGTGCGCAGGTCCTTGTAGAAGAATGCTGCAGCGACATAGCCCTTCGAACCGAAATATTTTTCGTAGGAAATATCCAGCGCGTTCGCACGCCAGGGGTCGAGCATGGGGTTGCCGCCGCTGCCGCCGGGCTTGCCGGTATTGGTGTCCACACCGAAATCGAGCGATGAGCGCAGTTGGTCCACGCGCGGGCGCGCCACCTGTCTGGCCAAGGCCAGGCGCAGGGTCTGGTCGTGATCGAACGAGAACGCCAGATTCAGGCTGGGCAGGATATCGGTGTAGCTCTTGCCCAGTTCGATCGGCTGGACATTGCTGCCAGCCGGCCTGCTGGCATCCCAATACTGCGAGTTGGACGACTGGTTCACATGCTGCACCTGGAAGCCGACATTGCCGCGCACCGGCACCGAACCCCACTGGGTGTCGATATTCGCCCGCACGTAGCCGGTGGAGATCTTTTCATCCACCCGCCAGGCCTTCGGGATCAGATAGGACAGGTTATCCACCGGATTGAAGGTCATATAACGCGCGACTGCGGCCGGCACGTTCCATGACGGGATCCGGCCGATACCGGCGAATCCAAGATCCACCAGACCATATTGCAGGTCCGGAGCGATGGCCGTATCTCCCTGGGCACCCACGTTGATGTTGCCTTCGGGCTGGCGCTTGTTCTTTTCGCGATCAGCGTAGTTCAGGCCGACATCGAAGCCAGACAACCAGCGCCAGGAAGCCGGTGCGGGCAGTTCCGCTGCCAGCTTGAAGGTTTTCAGCTCATCGTCGACGCTCGGTACCTTGCCATACCCCGAGCCGTAAATCGTATTCCGCAGGTACAGTCGTGTGGGATCGGAATAGTCCAGCGTCGGAACCATCTGCGAGAAACCACCGTTACGGTACGTCAGCCGCACGGTGTCGTACTGCGGCGCCGGCACCAATTGCAGATTGTTCTCCAGATTCAGTTCGTCGCGCTTGGCCTTGGACCAACCAAAATCGGCCACGATCCGGGCGCTGCCTATGGCGAAGACATTGTTCCAGCCCAAGGCATTGATCGTGTCTTCACGCCGGTTGTACATGCCGCGCACGAGCGGATAGACGCCCGTCAGCGTCCCACCCGTAAACGTGCCATTGTTGTTGACGGTGACATTGCTGTACACGCAAGACGGATTGCACGGAAAATTTCCGTTGTATTGCGTGTTCATTTCCCACTGGTTGGCCGTATCGACCTGCTTGGCCTCGGAATGCAGCAAGTCCAGGGTGCTGGTCCAGGTTTCGTTAGGCCTGAACTGCAAGGTCGCCATGGCCGCGTCACGCTTGGTGTCGCCCGTGCGGCGCAGTGCCTTGATGCCGTCGCTGGCATAGGTGCCTGCGGGCAACCCTGGACGTGCGTCGTTCTTCCAGGGTTCGTACAAACCGACCTGGTTTTCCTGGATCGGCGTCTCGGAGTGGGAGTAGCCGATCGAGAAGCCGAACCGGCCGTCTTCGGATCGATCGATGAAGCTGGCGTTGAAGCGGTTGCCGTTGGCGTCCTGGTTCGCGGCGGAGCCCAGCGAATTGCGCTGGTAGCGGCCGCTGACGGCGATGACGCGGTCCTTGAAGTTCAGGGGCCGCACGGTCTGCAGGTCCACCGTGCCGGACAGGCCCTGGCCGAGCAGGCCGGCATCGGGCGTCTTGTACACGGTGACGCTGCTGATGAGTTCGGAAGGGTACTGGTCGAATTCGACGCTGCGGTTGTCGCCGGTGCTCACCATCTCGCGGCCGTTGAGCAGCGTGGTCGCGAAGTCCGGCGACAGGCCGCGGATGCTGATGACCTGGGCGCGACCGGCGACGCGCTGCGCGGCCAGGCCGGGCAGGCGGGCGATGGACTCGGCGATGCTGACGTCGGGCAGTTTGCCGATGTCTTCGGCGGAAACCGCCTCGACGATCGAGGTCGACTCCTTCTTGGTGTCGGTCGACGCTTCGATGCTGCGCCGGATGCCGGTCACCTTGATGGTGTCGAGGTCATTGGCGCCGGTGGTGTCGTTCTGGTCGGCCGTTTGCGCTTGCGCGGCGGCGGCCATCATCAGCGCGGCCGAAGCCAGCGCCACGCTCAACAGGTTTCGCTTCAAAGGCTGCATGGATCCCCTCCACAGCAACTGGAATTCGTTGGCGGGGCCATCGTGATCGGCCTCGTCGAGCGAGGGCGCCGCGGTACCCGGCATGTCCAGGGTCCAGCCTGTCCCCGGCACGCAGCGGCGATGGTAGTGCCTGCCCGACCGGCAAACAGACGCCTGCATACGTATTCATGCAAAAACCCCGCCAAATCAGCGTCATGCAAGCGTGATCGCGCGGATTTTCAGGGGTTTTCCGGGGTCGGCCGGGCGGCGGCCGGATCGCTCAGTTCCGGTGCCAGAGGGCCGCGGCCAATCCGGCGAACACGGCCATCCCGACCCAGTGGTTCGCGAGGAAGGCGCGGAAGCAGGCCGCGCGGTCGCGACGGCGGGCGATGGCGAACTGCCAGAGCACGCAGCCGGCCGCCGCCGCGAGTCCGATCCACCACGCGCCGCCGAGTCCGGCCTGGCGACCGACCAGCCACAGCCCGGCGAAGAACAGCGCGTAGAGGATGCCCAGGGCGACCAGGTCGAGGTCGCCGAACAGGATCGCGGTGGACTTCGCGCCGGCGCGCAGGTCGTCCTCGCGGTCGACCATCGCGTACCAGGTGTCGTAGGCGGTGGTCCACAGGATGTTGGCGACGTACAGCACCCAGGCCATCGCCGGCACCTCGCCGCGGATCGCGGCGAAGCCCATCGGGATGCCCCAGCCGAAGGCCAGGCCCAGGTAGACCTGCGGCAGGTAGGTGTGGCGCTTGAGGTAGGGATAGGTCGCGGCCAGCAGCACGCCGACGATGCTCATCAGAATCGTCAGCCGGTTCAGGGTCAGCACCAGCGCGAACGCGACCAGCATCAGCACCGCGAACACCGCCAGCGCCTCGCGCCCGCGGACCGCGCCGGTCGCCAGCGGTCGCCCTTTCGTGCGCTCGACCAGCGGATCCAGCCAGCGGTCGGCGTAGTCGTTGATCACGCAGCCGGCCGAGCGGGTCAGCCACACACCCAGCGAGAACACCACCAGCGTCCACACCGGCGGCACGCCGTCGGCGGCCAGCCACAGCCCCCACCACGTCGGCCACAGCAGCAGCAGCCAGCCGATCGGACGATCGCCGCGGACCAGCTTCCAGTACTGGCCCAGGCGCTCGCGCCAGAAGGGGACATCGGCAGGCAGATCGGGACTTCGGCTCATCTCGGGAACGGTGTCGGTCGGGGAGGCTCGCACCTTCCGCCCGAATCGGGGACAATGCGCGCCACGCGCCTGTAGCTCAGCCGGATAGAGTAGCGGCTTCCGAAGCCGTTGGTCGGGGGTTCGAATCCCTCCAGGCGCGCCATCCACTCCCGGGCCTCCCCGACACGATGCCGGCCACCCGCCATGCCCGCATGCCAGTCCGCACCGACCGAAACGGGGACGGATTGAACATCGCGCAGGCCAGCCGGGCCACCGGCGTGTCGGCAAAGGCGATCCGCGAATACGAAGCGCTGTGCCTGATCCCGCCGGTGCCGCGCCAGGGCACGGGCGCCTACCGCGTGTTCTCGCCCGCGCATCTGGAAGCGATCCGGCTGATCCGGCGGGCGCAGGGGCTCGGCTTCACGCTGCGCGAGATCCGCGCGCTCGGGCGCGAGGACTGCTCGCCGGACTGGCCGCGCATCCGCGCCGCCGCCGCGGACAAACGCCACACCCTCGAAACGGAACGCCAGCGCCTGCAGGCACGGCAGGACGCGCTGGATGCGTTCGAGCGCCTGCTCGGCGAGCTGCTGGGCGAAGGCGATGCGCATGACGTGGGCGCCGCGCTGGATCGCCGCCCGCCGCCGGACCGGTCCTGACGGACGGGCGCGCGGCCGCTTGACCTTGCCTGCGGGGGCAGGGTTTAGATTGCGCGCCGGTTTCCCCACGACGAGATCGGCATGCCCAAACAGATCCTGGTCATCGATGGCCACCCCGACCCTGGCAGCTTCACGGCCTCCATCGCCGAGGCCTACGCACAGGGCGCCCGTGCGGCCGGGCACGAGGTCCACCTGCTGCACCTGGGCGAGCTCGCGTTCGACCCGGTCCTGCACAGCGGTTTCCGCAGCAAACAGCCGCTGGAGCCCGATCTGATCGCGGCGCAGGCGGCGATCCAGCGCGCGGACCACGTCGTGTTGGCCTTCCCGCTGTGGTGGGGCGGGCTGCCGGCGCTGCTGAAGGGCTTCTTCGACCGCACGCTGCTGCCCGGCTTCGCGTTCCGCTACCGCGCCGGCCACCGCGGCTGGGACAAGCTGCTGACCGGGAAGACCGCTCGGCTGCTCCTGCTCACCGACACGCCGTCGTGGGTGTACCGTTGGATCTACCGCAGCCCGGCCACGCGGCAGTTGCGCCTGCAGATCCTGGGGTTCTGCGGCATCAAACTGGTCGGCAGCACCCATTTCGCGCCGGTCATCCATGCCGACGGCGTACGCCGCGCCGCCTGGCTGTCCGCCGCGAAGCGGCTGGGCGCCGAGGGCCAGTGACGGCTGGTCCGGGCAGCCCACCGGTGCCGCGCCGGCCTTGAAAAATCCATTCCCGGAAGCACAGCCGCACAGCGTTCTCCGCCTCTGCCCGGACGGCCGATCCCGCAGGGTCCGGAGGCCGCCGGCGCCTTCAGCGTTCCGCGCGATCCGCCAGGCCCCAGGCCGCCGCCAGCCAGGCCACCGCGAGCATCAGCAGCCAGGTGCCCAGCAGCGGCGGCGACAGTTCGCCGGCCCGCCAGTCCCGCCAGCCGGCCTGCAGCCACGGCGCGTCGGCCAGGCACAGCGCGCAGGCGACCGCGCCCAGCAGCGCGCCCGACCACAGCGGCCATCGGCGGCGGCGTGGCGGCAGGCGTCGCATCACGCGTTCGCTGAAGCCGTCGTCGGGGACGGGCCCTTCGAATTCCCGGCGAAGCAGCGTTTCGATCATCTCGTCGTCAGGTGCGTTCACGGTGTCTCCTCGAGCGCGGCGGGATCGCGCCAGCCCGCCAGCCATGTCTTCAGTTTCGCCTTGCCGCGCAGGGCGTGGGTCTTCACGGTCCCGAGCGGCATCGCCAGCACGTAGGCGGCCTCCTCGTGGCTCAGGCCCAGTTGCGCGCAGTGCAGCAGCACCGCCTGCTCCGCCGCGGACAGCCTGCGCATGCCGCGTTCGATGTCGAGCTGCAGGTCGATCCGCTGCGCCGGCGCCTCCAGCGTCTCCATCGCCTCGGCGGCGGCGTGCCGCGCGGGGGATCGCCGCGACTGCAGGAAGCAGGTGTAGGCGATGCGGTGCAGCCAGGTGGAGAAGCGCGCCTCCCCGCGGAACTGGTCCAACTTGCGCCAGGCCAGCACGAAGGTCTCCTGCGCCAGGTCGTCGGCGGCGGCATCGTCGTCGCGCAGCAGCTTGCGCAGTTGCGCGCGCACCATGCCCTGGTGCCGGCGCACCAGGTGTTCGAAGGCCTGGCGGTCGCCGTCGAGCCGCGCACGCGTCGCCAGGGCATGGTCGATGCGCGCCTCGGCGGCGCTGTCAGTCACGCATGTCCCCTCGCCGGTTCAGCCACCAACTGGCGAGGTATCCCAGGCCGGTCATCAGCGGGAGCAGGCCGATGCCCCAGAGGCGGGCGATGCCCAGGCCGTTGTCGAGCTGGCCCGGCAGCGCCAGGAACATCGCGATCAGCCCGAGGCCGGCGCCGATCAGCACCAGCGCCCGGCGACGCTCGCAGTACGCCACGTGCGGCTCGTGCAACAGTTGCGGCGGCAGCGCCACGCCCTTGTCCGCCAGTTGCAGCAGGGTGCGGTAGCGGGCCTGCGCCTGCCGGTCGCGATGGCGCAGCACCAGCCACACGATCAGCACGGGCGCCAGCATCACGATGAGGGGAATGACGAAGAACTCTTGCATGGGTGTGCTCCGGAAAGGGGGTCGCGACGGGGCGATGTCGGGGTGCGATGGCAGAGGGCGAGGGCGACGGGGTCAGGGCTTCGCGTCCTCGGCGGCGAGCAGGTCGGCGATGCGTTCGGCCAGCATCCAGTGTTCCGACGGCCCCTGGTTGCTGGTCAGGGCCACGGCCGCGCCGCTTTCCCACACCATCTGCAGGTTGGCCGTGGTGCCTTCGATGCCGCCCGCATGCCCGCGGATGTGGCGGCCATGGGAGAGGCGATCGCCGAATCCGGCCGCGTAACCGCCGGGACCGGCCGGCACCTGGCCGTCGAAGATCCTGACCAGTGTCGCAGGCTTGACCAGCTCACCCGCACGCAGCGCCTCGGCGAAGCGCAGCAGGTCGGCATTGGTGGAATAGCCGCCGCCGGCCGGACCGCCCTTGTAGCCGATCTTCCGCCAGGCCGCCTTCCACGCATCGGAGAACGGTCCGTCGCGGTAGTAGCCGACCGCCAGCCGCGGCACGACGTCGTCGACGCTGTCGAAACCGGTGTCGTCCATGCGCGCCGGGGCGAAGACGTGGCGCTGCAGGTAGTCGAAATAGCGTTCGCCCGAGGCGTTCTCGATGATCCGGCCCAGCAGCATGTAGCCGGCGTTGCTGTAGTTCCAGTCGCCGCCGGGCGGGCCCACCCGCGGCTGGCGTGCGATCAGGTCCAGGTAGTCCACAGGGTCGACGAAACGCTCGGGATGCTCGAAATATTCCGGCACCAGGAAATCGCCCAGCCCGGCGGTGTGGTGCAGCAGTTGCCACACCGTGATCTTCCCCGCCGCGGCCTGGTCGGGATATTCGGGCACGCGCCGGGCCAGCGTGTCGTCCCACGACAGCTTGCCGGCCTCGACCAACTGCGCGACCGCAACGGCGGTGAACATCTTGTTGATCGAGCCGACGTGGAAGCGGGTCCGGCCGTCCACCGGCGCGCCGAAACCGCGCTCGGCCACGCCGCGGCATTCGTCGAACACCGTGCGACCGCCCGCGCGGATGGTCACGCAGCCGGAGAAGTCGTCGCTCGCAGCCAGCCGATCCAGCACCACGCGGACCCGCTGCGCCAGCTCGGCGCGGGTCACCGCCTTCCGCGGCCAGTCGGCGTACAGCGCCGGGGCGTCCATCGGCGCCAGCGCCGCCTGCGCAAGCTGGTCCGCGTGCGCCTCATCGGCCACCAGCCAGAACAGGGCGTGCCGGCCGCCGCGCCGCGCCTTGACGGCCACCTGCAGCGCCCCCGGCATGCGCGGATCGACGCGCGCGTCGAGCACGTCCAGGCCGCCGCTGTCGCGGGCCGCCGACGCCAGATCGGCGACGAACGCGGCCTTCTCGTCCGCACCGATCGACGGCGACAGAGCGGTGGACGCCCACTGCTGGACCCGCGCGGGATCGCCGGCGTCGACCTGGCGGATCAGCGCGCCGGCCAGCCGGCCCACGGCCGAATCGGGGAGGGTCGCCGGGGCGGGCGCGGGTCCCTGCGCCATCGCCGGCGCCGCGATGGCGAACAGCGCGATGCCGAGCAGCGCGACCGCGCCGCACGGGCGCACGCGGGAGCGCCGGCGGGCCGTGGCCCGGGGGAAGTGAGGACGGTCGTTCATGCTGCAAGCTCGCTGGTCACCGGCCGACAGGGCGGTTTCAGCGGATTGGATGCAGCCACTGCGGCGTTTGGATTCAGGCGATCGGATGCGGGCGGCCGGATCCAGGTGATCCAGGCCGGACGATCGGAGCACCGAGACGCGCCGAAGCGCGGCGCACACCCCGGCGCCGTGCCCCTCGCCGTGCCGGGCGTGCCCCGGCCCGGCCTTGAAACCGCCCGGATCGCGCCCACCTCCGGGGCATCCCCGGTTTCCGGGATTCCACCGCCTTCATGCCTCCAGGAGCCCATCGGATGAGCACCGACACCCCCGCCGCGCCCGAGACCGGCGCCCATGCCGAACCCCACACCGAGACCCACGCCTTCCAGGCGGACGTGCAGCAGGTGCTGCAACTGGTCATCCATTCGCTGTACTCGAACCGCGACATCTTCCTGCGCGAGCTGATCTCCAACGCCTCCGACGCCTGCGAGAAGCTGCGCTTCGAGGCGATCGAGGCCCCGGCGCTGCTGGCCGACGGCAGCGGCACGGCCGCCGATCTGGCGATCGACCTGCTGGTCGACGCCGACGCCGGCACCGTCACCGTGCGCGACAACGGCATCGGCATGTCGCGCGATGAGCTGATGCACAACCTCGGCACCGTGGCCCATTCGGGCACGCGCCGGTTCCTCGAACGCTTCGCCGGCGGCGGCCCGGTCGACGCCCAGTTGATCGGCCAATTCGGCGTCGGCTTCTATTCGGCGTTCATCGTCGCCGATCGCGTCGAGGTCACCAGCCGCCGCGCCGACAGCGCCGAGGCCTGGACCTGGCGTTCGTCCGGCGACGGCCAGTTCACGCTCGAACCCGCGCCCGCCGGCACCCCGCGCGGCACCGCGATCCGCCTGCACCTGCGCGAGGACGCCGGCGACTACGCGCAGCCGTGGAAGCTGCGTTCGCTGGTGCGCACCTATTCCGACCACGTCGCGTTCCCGATCCGCATGGAAACGCCGGCCAAACCGGCCGAGGACGGCGCGGCGCCCGAGGCGCCGACGCTGGAGACGATCAACCAGGCCGCCGCGCTGTGGACCCGGCCGAAGAACGAGCTGTCGGACGACGACTACAAGGGCTTCTACAAGCACCTGACGCACGACTTCGACGACCCGCTGGCCTGGACCCACAACCGGGTCGAGGGCCACCAGAACTTCACCTCGCTGCTGTACCTGCCGGCGCACGCGCCGTTCGATTTCCAGGCCGGGCGCGACGAGCGCAAGGGCCTGAAGCTGTACGTCAAGCGCGTCTTCATCATGGACGCGGCCGAACAGATGCTGCCGGCCTACCTGCGCTTCGTGCGCGGCGTGGTCGATTCCGACGACCTGCCGCTGAACGTCAGCCGCGAGCTGCTGCAGGACAGCAAGCAGGTCGAGCGCATCAAGGCCGCGCTGGTCAAGCGCACGCTGGACCTGCTGGAGAAGATCGCGGCCGAGGAGCCCGAGCGCTATGCGACGTTCTGGGAGGCGTTCGGCAACACGCTCAAGGAAGGCATCGCCGAAGACAACGCCAACCGCGAGCGCGTGCTCAAGCTGATGCGGTTCGCGACCACCCGCAGCGCGAACGCCGAGGATCGCGTCTCGCTCGACGACTACATCGGCCGCATGGCCGGAGCGCAGGAGGAGATCTACTACCTCACCGCCGACGGCTGGAACGCGGCGCGCCTGCATCCCAAGCTCGAAGCGCTGAAGGCGCGCGGCGTCGAAGTGATCCTGATGCACGAGCGCATCGACGACTGGATGTCCGGCTACCTGCACGAATACGCCGGCAAGCGCCTGCGCAACGTGGCCAAGGGCGAGATCGACCTCGACGCGCTGGGCAGCGCCGAGGACAAGGCGAAGCACGAGGAAGCAGCGAAGGCCGCCGCGCCGCTGGTCGACACGCTGAAGGCCGCGCTGGGCGAACAGGTCAAGGACGTGCGCGTCTCCAACCGCCTCGTCGATTCGGCCGCCTGCCTCGTGCTCGACGAGTACGAGATGTCGATGCAGATGCAGAAGCTGATGAAGTCACTGGGCCAGGACGCGCCGGCCGGCAAACCCGTGCTCGAGATCAATCCCGACCACGCGCTGCTCAAGCGCCTGGAAGCCGCCGCCGGCGACGAGGCGCTGGTCGGCGACTACGCCCGCCTGCTGTTCGACCAGGCGATGCTCGCCGAGACCGGCGCCCTCGACGACCCGGCGACGTTCATCGCCCGCATGAACCGCCTGCTGGCGGGTTGACGGCTGGTCGACGGTTGGTTGACGACTGGTTAATGGCGCATCGCACCCGCGGGGCACGCACGCCCCGCGGGCGCATCCACCGGCGCCGGGGGACGATCCCGGCGTAGACTGCGGCGACGCCACCGCAGCGACGATGCGATGAAGACCTTCGGCCACGGCATGTTCTACGGCGCGACCGAGCGCCGGCAGCGGATCGGCGACGGCGACCACGCCATCGAACTGGCCGAGCTGCAGCCGACCGTGCCCGAACACGCGGTCGAATCGCACACCCATTCCGACGCCCACTGCGTGCTCGTGCTGGCCGGTCGCTACCTCAGCAGCGCCCGCGGCATGCCGGCGATCAGCCGCGGCCCGGCGCTGGTCTACAACCCGCCGGGCACCACCCATCGCGACTGCTTCCGCGGCCTCGACGGCGCGCGCTTCCTGACGCTGTCGCTGCCGGCCGCGGCGGTCGCCGGCCGCGGACTGCCGGAAGACGCCGTGCGCGCCGATGTGCGCTGCGAACAGGCCGCGCTGGCGCTGCGCGCGACCCTGCACGCCTGGGACGACGCGGCCGCGCTGGACGTGGAGACCGGCGTCGAAGCGCTGCTCGACCGCCTGGCGCAGCGGCGATCGCTCGAACGCGACGATGGCCCGGCCTGGCTCGTCCGCGCCCGCGAGCGCCTGCGCGACGACTGCGCGCGACCGCCGCGGATCGAGGAACTGGCGCGGATCGCCGGCGTGCATCCGGTGGCGTTCGCGCGCGCCTTCCGGCGTCGCTACGGGCGCTCGCCCGGCGACTACCTGCGCGAATGCCGGCTCGAACGCGCCGCAGCCCTGCTCGGCGATCGTCGCCTGTCGTTGGCCGAGGTCGCCGCGCGTGCGGGCTTCGTCGACCAGAGCCATTTCACCCGCAGTTTCCGCCGCGGCTTCGGCTGCACCCCGGCGGTCTGGCGCCGGGCACGCTGAGCGGGACGCCGGCCGGGTCGCGCGCCCGCCGGGTTCAGTGCGTACCAAACCGGGCGGCGACGGACTGCTACCGTGACCGCGACTTCCGGAGACCCCGCATGCGCCTCGCCGTCGCCCTGCTCGCCACGTTCGCCGCCTGCCTGCCCGCGCTCGCGGCGGAACCAGGCCCCACCACACCGCCCGTCGCACCGCCCGCCACCGGCTTCGACGCCGCGACCCGCGCGATCGAGGCCGGCGAATACAAGCAGATCACCAGCGTCCTCGTCGCCCGCGACGGCAAGCTGCTGTACGAACGCTATTTCGACGACGGCGGCGCCGAGGCGCGCCGCAACACGCGCTCGGCCACCAAGACCGTCGCCGGCATGCTGCTGGGCCTCGCCATCGCCGACGGCAAGCTGCCGAACGCGCAGGCGCCGGTGCTGCCCTACCTCGGCGACCGCCCGCCGATGCAGTCTCCCGATCCGCGCAAGGCGAAGATCACCTTCGAGGACCTGGCGACGATGTCGTCGCTGCTGGAATGCGACGACGAAAACCAGTTCTCGCGCGGCAACGAGGAGCGCATGTACTTGGTCGAGGACTGGGTCGGCTTCTATCTCGACTTGCCGATCCAGGGCTTCCCGGCATGGATGAAGAAGCCCGCCGATTCGCCCTACGGCCGCAATTTCCGCTACTGCACCGCCGGCGTCACCACGCTCGGCGCCGCACTGCAGGGCGCGGTCGGCGAACGCCTCGACGCCTATGCGCAGCGGCGACTGTTCGATCCGCTGGGGATCGTGAAGCCCGAGTGGCAGTTCTCGCCGCTCGGCCTGCCCCAGGCCGGCGGCGGTCTCGGCCTGCGCAGCCGCGACCTGCTCGCCCTCGGCCAGCTCTACCTCGACGGCGGCCGCGCGCACGGCAAGCAGTTGATCCCCGCCGACTGGGTAACCGCGTCCGTCGCCCCGCACGCCCGCGTCGACGACGGCATCGAATACGGCTACCTGTGGTGGCGCATGCAGTTCCCCGTGAACGGCAAGTCATGGCAATCCTTCGCCATGAACGGCACCGGCGGCAACACCGTGCAGGTCTTCCCCGATCAGCACGTCGTCATCGTCATCACCACCGTCAACTACGACGTGCCGCAACCGCACCGGCTGGTGATGAAGCTGATGACGGAGCGGTTGTTGCCGGGGCTGTGAGCGACACGGCGCGGTGTGGGCCCTTCCCACCCACCCTGCGCATTTGATACGGATCGCGACCCGAACGCCATGATGCGAAATCCCTTCCTCCTGCTGGCCGTGCTCTACACCACGCTCGTGATCGTCGTCGCGGCATGGACGTTCTGCACCGACATCGCCATGGCGTCTTCGTCGACGGAGCACCTGCTCCCGGACTTCACGCTGATGGCCGTCTGCTTGCCTTCGTCGCTCTCGCTGCCCGCCGTCGCGACGGCCTTTCCCGGGCACTTCGACTCGGAACTGCCCCAGGTGGCATGGGTGACCTTCTGCGGGCTGTTCCAGGCGGGCCTGCTGTTCCTGGCGTCCCTGCTCACCCGCCCCCGGCCGCGCCAACGCTGAAACCACCGTTGCCCGAAGGCATCACCCGTCGAGATCATCGCAGGGTGACGGTGAGCGCAGCGAACCCCATCTGCCTGTCGTCACGGTTGCGGCGATTGCCGGAGAGCGGCTACGGCTTGAAGGCTAGAGAAAGATGCGTTTGATCGCTCGCTCCGTCCGACGCGCTTTTCGTCAAGCGCCATCGGCAGCATGATGGCGGGGATGGTGAGTCAGAAGCCCGCCCCTCACGGCAATCTCCGGAGCAATCATGTCCCAGCAGTATCCCGACCGTATCGAAACCCAAGTCAATGTCGAAATGCTGGTCAAGCCCATCGGCATCAGCTTTGAACTGCGGATATCAGGCAATGCCACGATTGGCTCGGCGGCTGCGATCCGCAAGAGTCGGGAGTTGCTTGCGGTCCGCGACCTGATGACCCGACTCGGTGTTCCTGACGAACGCATCCGCATCGATTCTGTCACTTTCGCGAGCGGCGAAGGCTGGCTTTCCGGATCGAACGCCCAGATTGCCCTGACACTCAGGGAAGTTCCCCTGGAGGTCGCGGCCGAAGCGCTTGGCAACCTGTCGGTGATAAAGGGTGTGTCGCTCGTCGACATGCATCGTGAATATGGCGATCTTCGGGAGGAGCGAGACTCACTGCTGCGCCGAGGCGTCATCGAATCCAAGCGCCAGGCAAACATCATCGCCGCCGCCGCCGAATTGCCGATATTGTCGGTATACGTCATGACACAGAAGTGGATGGAACCCGATAACCAAGCGATGTCTCGGAGTTACGAAGCAACACGAGGGGCACGACTTTCAAAGAGTGCGGCAGTGAATCCAGACGAGCTGAAGGGATATGAGCTGTTCGAGCACCATGAAAGCCGTCTTTCATTGAATCTGCGCATGGAATTCCGTGTAGGTGAATTCCAGAAAATGGACCGATGACACCGGATTCTGTGCCGAAGACTCCAACATCCGCTTCTAACCTTTAGCGAACCACAGCGAAAGCACGGTGGAGATCGACCACTACGCCTCCATCTCCTCCAGCGCCGCCACGATCCGCTGCACGTCGCCGGCGTAGAAGCCCGCCGAGTTGATCGTGTTGATCTCGACGATGCGCGGACCTTCGGGCGTATCGCAGACATCGATGACGAAGGCGCGGTGCGGTTGCCAGTCGGCGACGGCGTCCATGACGAAGCGGTCCAGGCGCGCGTCGACGTCGGTGGCGTAGACGACGCGGCGGCCGAGCTTGTAGACCGACTTCGTCGCGATGCGGCCGTCGACGACCCAGAACCGGTATTCGGCGTGGATCGTCTTCGGCATGCACAGTTGCACCTGCGTCGTCGGCGACAGGCTGGTGCCGTGGTCTTCCTCCAGATCGCACACCTGCCGTCGCCACGTCTCGAATTCGTCGGGGTCGAACACGCGTCCGGCGAAATACTTGGAATCGTCGATGGGGCGCAGGAAGGTCGGCTGCGCCAGCCGCACGTCCTCGAACGCCATCACCCGCGAATCGGCGTTGAGCATGCGATCCCCCCACGCCGCCACCTGCGCGCGGAAATCCTGGTCGAACAGGTCGTAGACGCCCGGCGTCCAGCCGTGCGTGCGCGCGGCGTGGCGCATGGAGTACGAGCCGAAGCACACGGCCTTCTCGTGCCGGAGCACCGGCAGCGGCTCCAGTTCGCCCACGAAGGGCACGACCTTGTGGACACTGTGGGGCAAACCGAACTGCTCGAGCGTCGACACGAGCCGATCCCACTCGTGTTCGCGGAACAGATTGGTCTGAAGGATCCAGTGCATTCGATGCGTCCGCCTCGCCTCACTCCCCGTCCGCGACGAAACCGGCGGCGATGTGGGAGCCGTCGCAGAAGGGTTTGGTGCGCGACTGGCCGCAGCGGCACAGGCGCACGGCGGTGTCGCGATGGAACACGCCGCCGGTCCCGGCGCACAGCTCCAGCGGGCCTTCGATCACCAGCGGACCGTTGCGCTGCGGACGCACGTCGAGCGGGCCGTCGCGCACCGCCAGCGGGTCGAGGCTGCGCGACGGCGGCTGGCCGGTAGCGGCGAAACCGGCCTCGGCGTGGCTGCCGTCGCACCACGGCTTGCGCTTCGACCGGCCGCAGCGGCACAGCGTGGCGCGATAGCCGTCTTCGGCGCCGGCGACGCGCAGTTGCCCGGTCACCGCGTACGGGCCGTTCTCGCGCACCTTGAGCGTGTTCACCGGCGGCGGCGGCTCCTGCAGGCCGTCGTCCATGCGCCGGTACTGGATCGCGCCGGACGGGCAGTTGCGCGCCACCGCCGCCAGCAGTTCGGCGTCCATGCGGTCGGGAAAGATCCACTCCCCCGGCGTGTTCGCCTTGAACACGTCCGGCGCCTCCAGCACACAGTGCCGCGAATGGATGCAGCGCGCGGCGTCGAAGACGAGCGTCAGTCGTTCGCCTTCGACCACCTCGGGCGGTTTCGCAGGGACGGCCGGCCCGGCCTGGGATGCAGGCGCCGGCGCCGGCGCGGGGGCGGGCGGCGCCGGCGTTTCGGCGGCGATGCCGGCCAGGGCGTCGAGCGAGGCGGTGATCACGTCGAGGCCGGTCACCACGTCATGCCACTGCGCCGGATATTCGCCTTCGATGAGTTTCAGCGGCAGCGCGGCGGCGCGCGCCTTGAGCTGGCGGATGCGCTCGGCGACGAAGCGCGCGGCGCTGCGCTCGGGCAGCACCGCCAGCGTGCGCAACGAGGTGAAGGTGAGGCCGGCGTTGGGGCCGTCGTCGCGGGCCTGGGCCGGGCGCGCGGCGAGGCCCTGGCCGACCGGCACGATGGCGCGCATCAGCCGGTAGCTGGCCGACAGCCACGCCGCCTTCGCCTGCGGCTGCTTGACGTTGAACCCCTGCAGCAGGCAGCGCAGCGACGTCGTGTACAGCGCGTTGCCGATGTCCAGCCACGGCGCGATGTCGGGATGCTCGATGTGGACGCGCTCGCGGTGGAGCGGGCGGTTCATCACCGGATTGGTGGCCACCGGCCACGCCGGGGCGAAGCCGGGATTGCGCGCGGTGAGCGCGCGCAATTCGTCGAGCATCCGCGAGAAGCGATGGTAGTGCGAGTCTTCCTGGCCGCGCGATGCGCCCTCGCCCTGGGTGACGATCACGCGCAGGCCGGCCAGCGCCGAGGCGAGGTCGGTCACCGTGCACACGCCCGGCAGCGGCGCGAGCGCGTTCGAGACCTGCTGGCCCGGGTCGCCGATGAACAGCGCGGCCTCGCCATGCGCATCGGCGAAGCTGCGCAGCGCGCTGGCCAGCGTGTTGTAGAGCTGGCCGACGGTGGTGTAGTCGAACGAGCCGGGGCTGAGCCGGCCCTCGGGCACGATGCGGCGGTAGTCGCCCGCGGGCGCGAAGCCCGCGCCGTCGCCGATCGCGGCTTCCTCCGGCCGTTCGAGGAACAGGAAGTGTTCGATCGTCGCCCCGGAAAACCCCTGCAGCCGGATCGCGAAGCCCGCGGGATACGGCCCGGCCTCGACCGGGAACATCGGCCGGCCGAACTGGGGGTTCGCGCCCAGCGCGGTCATCAGGTTGCCGACGATGCACAGATGGCCCATCTCCTCCATCGCCACGCCGAGGATGCCGCCGTACCAGCGCTTCACCGCGGCGGCCTCCTCGTGCGACCAGTCCGGGTCGGTGCGCTTGAGGCTGAAGGCGGCGTACAGGTAGCAGCACATCAGGTTGTGCTCGAGCTCGGCGGCTTCGTGCAGCCAGTAGAGGATCTGCTCGCGGCTCGGGGACGCGACCGGCATGGACATGGCGAACGCTCCTGCGGAGGGGCAAGGCCGCGTCGACCGCGCGGGTCGGCGGTGCGCGGCCGGGGGCGGGTTTCGCCGGATCATAAGCGATGCCGATCGCCGGATCGTGTCGTCCACCGCGACGCTGCGGATCGTCGCCGCGCACCGCCGGGGGCCCGGCGCCGGGCAGCGGCATCAGGGCTTCTGCAGCGCGTCCAGCACCTCGGCCACGGCGTCGATCACCGCCTGCGGCTGGTCGATCTGGATGTTGTGCCGCGACATCGGGACCATGCGCTGGACGCCGCGGGTGGACAGCGCGGCGGTCTGCCGGTGGGCGGCGACGTAGGCGTTGTAGCCGATCTCGCCCAGCGGCGGAGTCATGTCCCACAGGCTGTGGGTGAGCACCACGACGGGCTTGTCGCCGAACGGGCGCTTGCCGTCGAACAACGCGGCGTAGCGCGCGTCGGCCGCGGCGTCGGGCACGTACGGGCAGGCGGCGATCTCCGCGGCCTGCGCGTCCTGGTAGGCCACGGTGGCCTGCAGCCGCCGGCGCTCGGCGAGGATCGCCGGCCCCAGCGGCACGCGCACCGGATCGGTGCACTGCGCGTAGCGGGCGTCGTCGAGTCGTCCGGCGCGCGTGTCGCGCGCGCAGTCGCGGAAGTGTTCGACGGCCTCGCGGATGCCGCCCGCGTCGTCGGCGCGCGCGTCGCGCACCAGCGCTTCGCCGAAACGTGGCGCCAGCACCGGGCCGACCCGCGCCCACATCCGTTCCTCGGACGGATCGACCAGCACCAGCCCGGCGACCTGCCGTGGATACGTCGCCGCGTAGAGCTTCATGTCGAAGCCGCCCAGCGAATGCCCGACCAGCAGCAGCGGGCCGTCGATGCCGGCCGCGGCGAGCAGCGCATGCAGGTCCTGCACGAGGTTCGCCGGGGTGGCCGGGCGCGACGCGGGATCGCTGTAGCCCATGCCGGCGCGGTCGTAGCTGCATGCGCGGGTGCGCGTGGCGACGGCCGGCTGGATCAGCGCCCACGTGCTGGACCAGTCGCTCAGGCCGGAATCGAACACGACCGTCGGCGCGCCCTCGCCCATGCACAGCAGGTGCATGCGCCGCCCCGGTTCGACCTCGACCAGCCGCTGCGGATGCACGTAGGCGTCGGCGACGCCGTCGACCGGCAGCGCAGCGGGACCCGACGCGCCGGCGGACGCGGCGAACGACAGCAGCAGGAGGGGAAGCAGGCGTTTCGGCATGGCGTTCGTTCTCGTGGAGGCGCCGTCAGCGGGCGCCGGGATACAGCAGCAGTTGGGTGCAGCGGAACAGCGCGACGAGCCGGCCGCTGTCTTCGTGGACGAGTTCGGCGTCCCACACCTGCGTGGTGCGCCCGAGATGGCGCGCGACGGCGACGCAGCGCACCGTGCCGCCGCGGACGGCGGACAGATGGCTGGCGCTCATGGTCTGGGTTAGGAAGCCGCTCGCGCCTTCCGGCAGACAGGCGATCGCGCCGTAGCCGGCGGTGGTGTCGGCGAGCACCATCACCGCGCCGCCGTGCAGGCAGTCGTTCGGCGCCATCAGCCCGCGGTGCACCGGCATCGCCGCTTCCGCCCGCGCCGGCGAGCGGGTCACCGCGCGGACGACGATGCCGGCCGCGCCGGGCAGGTAGTCCGCGCCGAAAGCGTTGAAGTCGTCGGGCCTGCGCATGCGGGCTCAGTCCGGGGCGCCGATCGCGACGGGCGCGGGTGGATCGACGACGTCGCGCGACGGCTGCAGCACCGCCGCCATGTCCAGCGTGCCGAGGCCTCGCGCCAGCGCCAGGCGGAACAGCTCGGCGGAAGCGTCGATGAGCGGGGCGTCGACGGCGGCGCCGCGCGCCTGGTCGGCGACCAGCGCCGCGATCTGGGCCACGTCGCGGATCGCCGCCTGCGGCGCGTGGTCGCCGACGACGAGTTTCGCCAGCTTCGCGCGCGAGACGTCGCTGGCCATCGGCCCGGCGTCCAGCACGGTGCGGAACAGCGCCATGTCGACGCCGACCGCCTCCGCCGCGCGCACCGCTTCGGCCAGCGCGGCGACCAGCACGATCAGGTAGTGGTTCACCGCCAGCTTCAATTGCAGCGCGCGCGGCACCGCGCCGCAGGCCACCACCTGCCGGCACAGCGGCGCCAGCAACGGCGACACCCGGGCGATGTCGTCGGGATCGCCCGCGACCATGCCGATCAGCGCGCCGGCTTCGGCCGGTCCGCGCGAGCCGGATACCGGCGCTTCCACGTGGCGGCCGCCGCAGGCGCGCACGTCCTCGCCGAAGGCCTGCGACCAGTCCGGCGAGGTGCTGCCGAGCAGCACCAGCGTCCGGCCCGCGACGCGGCGCGCGAACGCGTCGGCGCCGCGGCCGAACGCCGCGTCCACCGCCTGCTGGTCGAGCAGCATCACCAGCAGCACGTCGCAGCGTGCGCACAGCGCATCGATCGAATCCTCGACGACCGCACCGCGTGCGGCGAGCGACGCGGATTTCGACCGCGTGCGGTTCCACACCGCCAGCGGCACGCCGGCGTCGAGCAGGCGCGTGGCCATCGGCAGGCCCATCGTGCCGAGGCCGACGAAGCCGGCGCGGACGCCGGGAGTCATGCGCCTTCGCCGGCGAGGCGTTCGCGCAGGAACGCGATCACTTCGTCGCGGGCCTGCAGGGTCGGATGCCCGGCTTCGTCGACGAGGTGCGCGGTGAACACGCTGTGCGGCGAGCGCACCACGTCGCGGAAGAACGGCGGCGGATCGGGATTCGCCGCGTGGTCGGGCAGCACCCGGGCGACGAAGCGCGCACCGAGCGCGTCGCGGTATGCGGCGAAGCGTTCGGCACGGCAGTGGACGTCGCCCTCGAAGCGGTAGGCGAGCACCCGCAGGTCGTCGCGTTCGACCCGCACGCGCACCGCGGCGAGTTCCTCCGCGCCCATGTCGATCGCGGCGGGCGCATCCAGCGGCAGCGACGGCTGCGCCACCACCGGCGCGATCACCGCCGGCTCCAGCACCATCGACAGCGCGAAGTTGCCGGTGAAGCACATGCCGATCGCGCCGACGCCCGGGCCGCCGCATTCGGCGTGCGCCTGCCGCGCCAGCGCCCGCAGCCAGCGCGCGATCGGGCGTTCGCCGCCGTCGGCGAGCGCGCGGAACTCGGCGCGGACGCAGGTCCTGCGGAACACCTCGATGCCCTCCTGCGCCTGCGGTACGGCGCCGTCGCGCCCGAACAGCGAGGGCAAATGGACGGTGAAGCCGGCGTCGCGCACCCAGCGCGCGAACCGCGCCACGTCGGGCGAGAGGCCGGGCATCTCGGGCATGACGATCACCGCCGGCCCGCGACCGGCGACATGCACGCGGCAGGCGATGTCGTCGAAGGCCAGCGTCCGCGGCACGAAATCGTCCAGGGGGTCGTCGCCGCGGACGGTGGGCGTCGCGGCGGCGTCGCCTTCGGCCCTGGACCCGATCATCGCTCCGTTCATCGTGTGCCCCGCTGCGTCGAAGGCGACATTGCACCGGCACGGCGGTCGCGCGGCGAGTGCCGGAAACGACATCTTTCATGCGGAATCCGACAGCGGCCGCCCGGCCCGTTTTCGGGTTATCGTGGCCCGGTCCGCATCCGTCCGCGCCTCCGGGAGATCCCGCATGACCCTGCATCCGTCGGTGGTGGTGATCACCGGCGCGGGCCGCGGCATCGGCGCCGAGACCGCGCGCCGCGCCGCCGCGCGCGGCCATGCGGTGTGCGTGAACTACCGCCACGACGCCGAGGCCGCGGAGGCCGTGGCCGCCGCGATCCGCGCCGGCGGCGGCACCGCGCGCGCGGTGCAGGCCGATGTCGCGCGTGCGGACGATGTCGCGCGCCTGTTCGCGGCCGCAGACGCCATGGGGACGCTCGCCGCCCTGGTGAACAACGCCGGCGTCCTCGCACGCCAGGCGCGCATGGAGGACATCGACGGCGATCGCCTGCAGCGGGTGTTCGCGACCAACACAATCGGTCCGATGCTGTGCGCGCGCCAGGCCGTGCTGCGGATGTCGACCGCCCGCGGCGGCCGCGGCGGCGGCATCGTCAACGTGTCGTCGGTGGCGGCGCGCACCGGCTCGCCCGGGGAATACGTCGACTACGCCGCGAGCAAGGGCGCGATCGACACCTTCACCCGCGGCCTGGCGGCGGAGGTCGCCGCGCAGGGCATCCGCGTGAACGCCGTGCGGCCCGGCTTCGTGCATACCGGCATCCACGCCGACGGCGGCGAACCGGGCCGCGTCGCGCGGCTGGCGCCGTCGATCCCGATGCGGCGCGGCGGCGAGCCCGGCGAGGTCGCCGAAGCGATCCTGTGGCTGCTGTCGCCGGCGGCCTCGTACTGCACCGGCACGTTCATCGACGTGGCGGGTGGCCGATGACGCGATCGCGACCGAGGACATCGCCATGAAGGACTTCGAGATCCTGGTCTTCGAGGGCGCGTATCCCAGCAGCGTCGCGATGAGCCGCGACATCCTCGACGCCGCCTGCACGCTGGCGCGGTCGCTCGGGCTGCCGGCGCCCGGCTGGGGCCTGTATTCGCTGCACGGCGGACGCCTGGCGCTGCGCGACGGGATCAGCGTGGAGACGGGGCCGCTGCCGCCGCGTCGCGCGGGCCTGCGCTCGGTGTGCGTGCTGCCCGGGCTGGGGACCGATCCGGCGTCGATCCTGGCGCGCATGCGCGAGCCCGACGGCCGTGCGATCGCGCGCCGGCTGGCGGCGCACGTCGCGCGCGGCGGCGAGGTCGCGGCGTCGTGTTCGGCGGTGTTCGTGCTGGCCGCCGCGGGCCTGCTGGACGGACGCCGGGTCACCACGACCTGGTGGCTGGGTCAGGCGCTCGCGCAGCAGGCGCCGGACTGCCGCGTCGACATCGACCGCATGGTCTGCGCGGACGGGCCGGTCGTCACCGCCGGCGCCGCCTTCGCCCACGCCGACCTGATGCTGCACCTGCTGCGCGGACGCTTCGGGCCGAAGCTCAGCGAAGCGGTGGCGAACATGCTGCTGCTGGAGCACCGCCACGCGCAGGCGGCGTTCGTCATTCCCGAAGTGCTGGCGAGCGGGCATGCGCTGGTGTCGCGGCTGACGGCGCGGATCGAGGCCGCGTTCCCGCGGGTGCCGCCGGTCGCCGAACTGGCGCGCGAGCTGTGCATCTCGGAACGCACGCTGGCGCGCCACGTGCGCCAGGCGACCGGCAAGGCGCCGCTGGCCTTCATCCAGGGCATCCGCCTGCAGCGCGCGCGGGCGCTGCTGCACAACAGCCGCATGACCGTCGAACAGGTGGCCGCGCACGTAGGCTACCAGGACGCCACCGCGCTGCGCCGGCTGATGCGCAAGACCACCGGCGCCACGCCCGCGCGGTTCCGCGCGCAGGTGGACGTGGATCCGGCGGACGCGCGCCGGTCGCCGGCATGAACCTCACGCGGCCGGATCAGCGCTCCTTGCGCCAGTTCACCGAGCCGCGGTGTTCGACGGTGCTCGATTCGATCTCGACGTCGAAGCCCTTGCGCAGCAGATACTTCAGGGTCAGCACCTGGCCGGTGCCGAGCAGCGACACGCCGTAGCTGACGTACAGGCGCGGCGAGAGGTACTTGCCGATGCCGACCACGCTACCGCCGAGCGCGCGCGATTCGCTGACCCCGGCGTCGTCGAGGCCGATCTTCGCGCCGAGCTGCGAGGCCAGCAGGTTGCCGGCGGACAGCGCGGCGGTGGCGGCGCTGAGCTGGCGGCTTTCGTCGGCGCTGGCGCTGGCCAGCGGGCGGCCGAGCGCGAGGTAGGCCAGCGCTTCGGATTCGCTGGTCGCCGGGTCGCTCCACACCTGCGCGACCGGCGCGGACGCGCGGCCGCGCACGTCGATGCCGGCGGTGACGTCGCCGACCTCGCGTTCGGCGCGCACGTCGACGGTGGGATCGCCGAACGGGCTGTTGGTCCACACCAGGCGGCCGCGGGTGATCTGCAGCTTCTGGCCGTAGGCGGTGTAGCGGCCGTCGACGTCGAGCGCGCCGCTGGCGACCGCCTCGCGGCCGGGACGCGCGCGCATGTGCACGCTGCCGCCGAGCGTGCCCTCCAGGCCGAAGCCCTGCAGGCGCACGTCGTCGCCCATCACCAGCGCGAGATCCAGGTCCAGCGGCGTGCCCGCGCCGCGCTCGGGGTCGGCGGGATCGAGCACCACCACGTCCTCCGATCGCGAGACGCCGCCGTCGAGGCGCTCGAGGTCGAGTTTCGCGCTGGAGATGCGCACCGCGCCGGCGACCGACAGCGGCTGGCCGGCGGCGTAGCGCACCAGGATCGACGGATCGACCACCGCGCGCAGTTGGCGGGTGTCGGAGACCAGCACCTTTTCGCCGGTCAGCGCCAGACGCAGCGGGGTGTCGGCGTCCTGCCAGCCGAGGCTGCCGTCGATGCGCAGCGTGCCCTCGCCGCTGCGCACGCTGCCGGCGATCACCGCGGTGCCGTCCGGCTGGGTGTCCATGCGCGCTTGGCCGTCCCTCAGGCCGATCGCCAGCGCCGGCAGTTCGGCGCGGAAGTCGCTCAGCTTCGCCTGCCCGCCGAGCGCGGGCGCGGCGCGGGTGCCGGCGAGCGTGACTTCGCCCTGCAGGTGCCCCTGCGGATCGACGATGTCCGGCGAGAACAGTTCCATCCAGGTCAGCGCGCGCGTGTCCGCGGCGATCCGGCCGCGCAGCGGGGCGTAGGCGTCCCAGCCGGTGGCGATCTGCGCGTCGACGCGACCGTCGGGGGTGAGCGCGGCGGCGAGCGTGGCGTCGAGTCCCTGCGGATCGAAGCGGCCTTCGAGCGCGAGGTCGCGATAGCCCAGCACTTCGCGCGCGCCGAGCGAGAGTCCGCCGTCGGCGGAACGGATCCGCGCCGTGCCCTGCCACGCCGCGCCGCGCGGTCGCACCTGCGCATCGAGATCGATCGCGCCGGTCAGCCGCCAGCGCTGGCCGCGTCCGGTCGTGGTCGTGGTGTCGGCGGACAGGTAGGGTTCGAGCAGCGCCAGCGGCAGCGCCTTGGCGTGGACGTCGGCGCGGGTCGGCCAGTCGATGTCGGCGCAGAGATTCCCGGCGCGGTCGTCGGTGGCGAAACAGCCCGAGGCGATGCGCAGGCGCAGGCCGCCGGGCTGCGGCGTCGCGACGAACGCGGTCGGCGCCTGCAGCCGCCAGGCCGCGCCGGTGCGCGGCACGAAGCCGAGCGTCGCGAGCGTGCCGGCCCAGGCCTCGCCGCGTTTCGCGACCTCGCCCGACAGCGCAAGCCGGCCGACCTCGGCGCTGGCCTCGCCGTCGAGCGACAGCCGCTCGATCGCGCCGCGCGCCTGCAACTGCACGCGTTCGAGCGCGAGGCCGGCCTCGACGCCGGTCGCCTCCACCGTCAGTGCGCCCGCATCGCCGGCGCGCCAGGGCAGCCGGCCGCGCGCCTGCACGGCGTCCGCGGCGTAACCGGCGACGCGCACGCCGCGACCGTCGAGATCGATCGCGACATCCGGCGCGGCGCGCGGGCCGGTCAGGCGCAGCGTGCCGCGCAGCGCGCCCTGCGCCGACGGCAGCAGGTCGTCGAGCTGCAGCGGCGAGACGCGGGCGTCGATGTCGTAGCGTTCGGCGATGCGCCCCTTGGCGTCGATGCGGCTGGCGCCGAGCGCGAGCGCGACGTCGCCTTCGACATCGGTGCGACCGTCGGCGTGCGCCGGCAGGTGCGCGACCAGGTGGGCGCGGCCGCCCAGCGTGCGCCCGCGCAGGCGGCCGCCGAGCCGGTCGGCGTCGACGGTGGCGTCGAGGCCGCCGTCGTCGCGGGTCTCGCCGGTGCTGCGCAGCGCGCCGTTCACCGCACCGCGCCAGTCCGGCAGCAGGTAACCCGGATCGAAGCCGGCGAGCGTCGCGTCGGCCTTCCAGCGCAGCGCCGGCGCCCACGCGACTTCGCCGCTGCCGTCGAGGCGGCCGCTGGGCATTGTCGCGCGCAGCGTGCGGATCCGCGCACCCTGCGCATCGCCCTGCGCCTGCAGCGCGAGCTGCGCGCGCTCGTCCGCGCGCACGAGGGTCGCGGTGCCGTCGGCGGTCCAGTCGCGCAGGTGGCCGGACAGCTTGAAATCGCCGTCGCCGACGATCGCCACCGCGCCCTTCTCCTCGCCCTGCCAGCGCAGGCCGCGCGCCTGCAGCCTGCCGTCGAAGCGGGCGTCCTCGGGGGTGGTGAAATCGGCGCGGCCGTCGGCGCGCAGGGCGCCGCCGAGGACGTCGATCGCCAGCGGCGCGAGCAGCAGCGTCTGCTGCTCGACGGTGAGCTGGGACGGCCGCACCACGGCGGCCAGCTCGCCCTGCGCGATGCGTCCCTGCAGCGTCACCCGTCCGCCCAGGCCGTCGCCGTGCAAGTCGAAGACGTAGGGCGGCGCATCGTCGTCGGCGCCGGTCAGCGCCGCGAGCGTGAGCGCGTCGCCCTTCGCGGCGAAGGTCCAGCGCGGGCGGTCCTCGCCGACCAGGCGCACGCGCGCCGACAGCGGGCCCGGCGCGCGGCCGGACAGGGCGACGTCGAGCGCGCGCAGGTCGCCGCGCGCCACCAGCCCCAGCGCGGCCGGGGTGCGGCCGGCAGCCGCCGGCAGCCGCGCACTGGCGACGAGGTCCATGCGATAGCGATCCGCCGGCGCATAGTCGCCGTGCAGGGTGAAGCGGCCGCGATCGGTATCGGCGTCGAGGCGTTCGACGTGCAGCCGGCCCGCGGCGGCCTCGAGGCCGCCGCGCACGCGACGCAGGGTGACGAGCCGTTCGCCGGCGCGGGTCACCGCGAGCCCGTCGATGGCGATCGCGTCCGCCTGCAGCGCCAGCGGCGGCGCGATGGCCGGCAGCGATCCGGGCCAGCGCGGGAGCTCGAACGGGGTGTCGTCCTCGGGCAGCGAGAGCGTCGCGTCGCGCACCGCCAGCGCGTCCAGCCGCAGGCGGCGGCCGAGCAGCGGCTGCAGCGCGGGATCGAGCATCAGCGTCTTCGCGGTGAACACCGTCTCCAGCGGCGTCGCGCAGCCGGGATACGCCACCGGCCGGCCGTCGCGGTCGGGACAGCCGCGATGGACGTAGCGCACGTCGTACAGGGTCATCGGCCCGGCCGCGGGACCTTCGGCGCGCGACCAGGTCAGCGCATCGCCCGCCGGCAGCCGCGCCGCGATCTGGCCGAGCAGCAGGTCGCGCCCGCCCAGGGTATTGAACAGCCAGTACAGCAGCAGGCCGCCGCCGACGGTGAGCGCGGCCAGCGACAGCAGGCCGCGGATCGCCAGCCAGCGCAGGCGCGCGCGGCGGCGCGCGCGCAGTTCGGCGATGCGCGCTTCGCGCTCGGCCTGCGGCCGCGGCGCGTCCGTGGGCGGGGCGTCGGGCGGGGTGGCGGGGGAAGCGCCCGGTGTGGATTCGTCGCCGTGCATCGCTCAGAGATCCGCGCCGAGGTTGAGGTGCAGGGTGAAACGCGCGTCCGGATCGTCGAGCCCGTGGCCGATGTCGATCCGCAGCGGCCCGACCGGCGATTTCCAGCGCACGCCGACGCCGACGCCGCGCCGCAGGCGGTCGAAGCCGCCGTCGAACGCGTCGCCGACATCGAGGAAGGCGGCCGCGCCCCAGGTCGGCGTGAAGTAGCGCTCGTACTCGGCGCTCGCCACCACCACGTTCTTCGCGCCCACCGAGTACAGGCCGCGGTCGGTCTCGATGCGCGGACCGATCTCGCGATAGCCGTAGCCGCGCACGCTGCGGTCGCCGCCGGCGTAGAAGCGCAGGCTCGGCGGGATGTCGACCAGCGCGTTGGTGAAGGTGTGGCCCAGTTCGCCGCGCACGATCAGGCGGTCGCGCGGGCCGAGGCCGCGGTACCACGAGGCGCGCAGGTGGAGCTGCAGGAAGTTGGCGTCCGAGCCCGCGCCCTCGACCCCGCCGCGCACGGTGAGCGCGCCGCCGTAGCCGCGCCGCGGCGCGATGCGGTCGTCGACGTCGACGTATTCGGCGACCAGCGCGGGGAAGGTGAAGGTGGCGTAGCGGTACTGCACCGGCGCCAGCGCGCCGCCGCCGTCGTCGGCCAGCGCCGGATAGGCCCAGCGTTCGCGCAGCACGTGCGCCGAGGCGATCAGGTTGAGGTTGCGGTTGTACTGGCCGTTGCGGCTGAACACCAGTTCGCTGCGGCGCGAATCGATGTAGTCGGTCTGCTCGTCGGCGAACTGCAGGCTGCCGGTGTACCAGCCGTCGCGCCAGGCGAACGCCGGGACGCGGTACTGCAGGGTCAGGGTCTTGCGCTTCTCGGCGTAGTCGAGCTGCGCCAGCGCCTTGTGCCCGCGCGAATTGAGGTAGCGGCGCTCGACGCCCATCGACACGCCCGCCCCGCTCTCGGTGCCGTAGCTGGCGCCGAGGCTGTAGATGCTGCGCTTCGCGGGCGTCAGCCGCACGGTCACCGGCACTTCGCCGCCGACCGCGTCCTCGGGCCGGGGCTCGATGTCGATGCGGCTGAAGTAGTCGAGCCCGTCCAGCGATTTGCGCAGGCGATCGAGTCGGCCCTGGTGATAGTAGTCGCCCTGTTTCCAGTAGACGAACTCGCGCAGCAGCGACTCGCGCACCGCCGGCTTCGTCCCCTGGTCGAAGACGATCTCGCCCATCGCGTAGCGGCCGCCGCTGTTCCAGCGCAGATCAATGTCCGCGGCGCGCTCGGCGCGGGTCACCTCGACCCGCCGCGCGACGAAATCGGCGTCGAAATAGCCGCGCTCGGCCAGGCGCCGGGTGATGAAGGCCTTGCTCTTTTCGTACAGCGCGTGGTCGAACACGTCGCCGACCCTGGGCGCGAACGCGTCCAGCTCCTGCTTCAGGTAGCGGTCGTCGGCGCCTTCGCCCTCGATCGCCACGTGCTCGCTGCGCACCCGCACCGGTTCGCCCGGCGCGATCGCGATGCGCACGTCCACCGGCGCGGCCGCGGCGAGGCCGTCGATCGCGGCGGGCACGGTCGAGACGGCGATGTCGGGGGTGTAGCGGCCGAACGGTTCCAGCGCCTCGCGGGCCTCGTCCTCGGCGACCCGCAGCAGGTAGGCCAGGCGCGCGTCCGAGAGCGGTTTGCCGCGCGCGTCGTCCAGCGACAGCGCGGCGCGGACGTTGGCGGTCATCGCTTCGTCGAGGCCGACGATCTCGACCTTGCCCACCGTCGCCGCCTGCGCGACGCCGCAGCACAACAGGAGCGGGGCGGCGAGGGCGGGTCGGAAGGCGTTCGGCATCGCGACAGGATACCTGCGGCCCGCGGTGGTCCATCGCTCGCGACGTCGATCGTTCATCTTGCGAACGGGGCCGCGGCCGGGCGGCGTTCCGCCCGACCGCGGCGCTGCGGGCGCTGCTCACGGCAGCCCGGTGTCAGGGCAGCACGATGTCCTGCTGGGTGCAGACCGCCTGGGCGGAGGCGCTGCCGATCAGGACGTTGGCGGCGTCGCGGACCTGGACCGAGGCGGCGATCGCGCCCTCGTAGCGCGGGCACCAGAAGCTGCAGGTCTCCTGGTGGGTACAGTCGCGGGGGAAGATCGCGTCGGTGCCGCTGGTGTCGAAGCTCCACCAGATCTTCAGCGGGGTCGGCGAGGACGGACTGTCCACCGAGACCGCGCAGAAATTGCTGGCCAGGCTGCAGTCGAGGGTCACCGGGGCGGACTGCGCGCGCGCGGCGTGCGGGGCGAGGGCGGCGGCCGCGAGAACGGCGATGGCGAGGGCGATGCGCTGCATGGGAGATCTCCTTGCGTGTCGTGGCCGGCAGCGGCCCGGTCGCGGACGCGTGTCGCGCGCGGGCGTGCCGGGCTCCGCGTCGTTGCGGAGCCCCTGCAGTCTGGCGGGGGCCGGCCTGAACCGGTGAGACGCGGGTCACCGCCGGGGCGATCGCCGCCGGCGCGGCGAACGACCGGCGCCGCCGCGGGAACGGCGGGTCAGGGCCCGGCGCTGGCGACCGGCGCGGCGCCCTGCAGGCGGTCGCCGTATTTCTTCATGCAGCCCTTGATCGGCTCGGACGCCGCCACCCGCGGCTGCCAACTGCGATTGGGCTCGGGATGGGCATGGTCGGCGGCGAGGGCGTAGCGCATGCACGGCTGCAGTTCGAGCGACAGCGTCTGCGCGGTCATTTCGCCGCTCCTGCCGCGCTTGAAACTCGCCAGCCGCAGCCCGTGCATGCCCGGCGCCAGTCGGTACAGGGCGCGATCGTCGAAATCCATCGAGCCGTCGATCGCCACCAGCATCACGTCGTACTGCGCCTGCCCTTCGTCGGACTGGCCGCCGACCCGGACCTCGGCCCAGGGGCCGTCGTCGCCGGCAAACGCGGGACAGGACAGGACGGCCGCGAGCGCGGCGCAGGCACGGAGCGGGGAAAATCGGCGCATGGCGGGGGAGGAGCGCGTCGGGGATGCGCGCACTCTAGGCAGCGCGCATGACGGTTTGCCGTGACTGCGATTGCAGAACCCGGTTCAGCGCCCGCCGGTTGCGGGGAGTGCGACGAACGTCTCGAGCCCGGGCTGCGCCGGCACCCCGGCGCGCGGATGGAACTCGCCCGAGGCCGGATCGAACGCGTAGTCGTGCTTCCAGTCGTCGTAGTGGCGCATCACCTCGCGGATGGCGCGGGCGACGTAGACCGTTTCCTCGTCGGTCATGGTCGGATGCAGCGACACCCGCACCCAGCCGGGCTTGGCGCTGAGGTCGCCGGCGTCGATCTGGCAGGTGATGCGGTGCGAGGTGTCCTCGTCCACGTTCAGCAGGATGTGGCCGTAGGTGCCGGCGCACGAACAGCCGCCGCGCACCTGCACGCCGAAACGGTCGTTGAGCAGGCGCACGATCAGGTTGTGGTGCTTCTCCAGCGAATAGAACGAGAAGATGCACAGACGGTCGCACTGCTCCGGTTCCAGCAACTGGATGCCCGGCTCCTTGCGCAGCTCGGCCAGGAACAGCTCGCGCAGTTCGCGCTCGCGGGCTTCGATGTTGGCGACGCCCATGGCGTCCTTCACCTGGATCGCCAGCGCCGCGCGGATGGTCTGCAGGAAGCCCGGCGTGCCGCCGTCCTCGCGCGCCTCGATGCCGTCGACGAAACGGTGGCCGCCCCACGGGTTGGTCCAGGCCACGGTGCCGCCGCCGGGCGCGTCGGGCACCTTCAGCCGGTACAGCGAGGCGTCGAACAGCAGCACGCCGCTCGACCCCGGGCCGCCGAGGAACTTGTGCGGCGAGAAGTACACCGCGTCCAGCGCCTGCGCGGGATCGGCCGGATGCATGTCGATGTCGACGTACGGCGCCGACGCCGCGAAATCGACGAAGCACAGGCCGCCGTGGGCGTGCATGATCGCCGCCATCTCGTGGTACGGGGTGACGATGCCGGTGACGTTGGAGCAGGCGGAGAACGCGCCGATCTTCAGCGGCCGGTGCGCGTGGCGGCGCAGGATGCCCGGCAGCGCATCGACGTCCGGGCGGCCGCAGGCCGCGCGCGGCAGGATCTCGACGTGGACCGCGCATTCCTCCCAACTGGTCTGGTTGGAGTGGTGCTCCATGTGGGTGAGCACCACCAGCGGCTTCTCCTCGTCGCGGATCGCCACGCGGTCGGCGACGTGCTCGGGCACGCGCAGGCCGAGGATGCGCTGGAACTTGTTGACCACGCCGGTCATGCCCGAGCCCTGCGCGATCAGCACGTCCTTCGGGCCGGCGTTGCAGTGGCGTTTGATGATCGCCTGCGCCTGGTGGTAGGCGTGGGTCATCCGGGTGCCGGTGAGCGTGGTCTCGGTGTGGGTGTTGGCGACGTAGGGCCCGAGGACGTCGGCGATGTAGTCCTCGATCGGCCGGTACAGGCGACCGCTGGCGGTCCAGTCGGCGTAGACCACCCGCCCGGCGCCCTGCACCCGCGGATCGTGCAGATCGTGGCCGATCACCTGCGCCCGGAACGGCGCGAACCAGGCTTCGAGGCTGCCGGCCGGACGGGCGGCGCGGAGGGGAGCGGCGGCGGACATAACGATATTATGCCTCGTTATTTGCTTTCGGCCCAATCGTATGGTGTGCGCCCTCGAGCTCTCTCCTCGCCGCGGGAGAGGGGTTGGGGAGAGGGGCCGGTGGCCCATGTGCCTGCCGCGCATCGCCCCTCATCCGCCCTTCGGGCACCTTCTCCCCGCGAGCGGGGAGAAGGAAAGCGCGGGGTCATTCAAGACGCGGATGATGGAGAGAGAAGCCGCGAGGCCCGGGACGACGCGGCGTCGAGCCCCTCTCCCCTTGCGGGAGAGGGGTTGGGGAGAGGGGGCCGGCGGCCCATGCATCTGCCGCGCATCGCCCCTCATCCGCCCTTCGGGCACCTTCTCCCCGCTGGCGGGGAGAAGGAAAGCGCGGGGTCATTCACGACGCGGATGAGGAGGAAGAAGTCGCGAGGTCCGGGACGACGCAGGCGTCGAGCCCCTCTCCCCTTGCGGGAGAGGGGTTGGGGAGAGGGGGCCGGCGGCCCATGCGCCGGCCGCGCATCGCCCCTCATCCGCCCTTCGGGTACCTTCTCCCCGCGAGCGGGGAGAAGGAAAGCGCGGGGCCACCCACGACGCGGCTCAGGAGGAAGAAGTCGCGAGGTCCGGGACGACGCGGCGTCGAGCCCCTCTCCCCTCGCGGGAGAGGGGTTGGGGAGAGGGGGGCAGGCCGTCGCCCACGGCGTTTGGCGGACCCTATCCCTCTCCCCGCAAGCGGGGAGAGGGTGCCCGGCAGGGCGGGTGAGTGGCGCGGCGGGTCAGGCCGAGAGGTGCTCGATCGCGGCGACGCTGCCGAGGCGGTCGGCGAGGCGCTGCAGCAGCGCGAGGCGGTTGGCGCGCACGGCCGGATCGTCGGCGTTGACCATGACCTTGTCGAAGAAGGTGTCGACCTCCGGGCGCAGCCGCGCGAGGCGACCCAGCACGGCAACGTAGTCGCGATTCGCGAGCAACGGATCGGTGTCGGCGATGGCCTGCGCGACCACGGCGTGCAGCGCGCGCTCGGCGTCCTCGACGAACAGCGCGGGATCGACCGAGGCGGGGATCGCAATGTCGGCCTTCTTCAGGATGTTGCGGATGCGCTTGTTCGCGGCGGCCAGCGCCTCGGCTTCCGGCAGCTTCACGAATTCGCCGATGGCGCGCAGGCGGCGGTCGAAGTCGAGGAGGGAGCCGGCGGTTTGCGGGGACGGGGTCGCGACTGACGTCGCTCCTACGACAGCATCGCCCTCGCCCCCGCCCTTCGTAGGAGCGACGTGAGCCGCGACCGGGCGCATCAGTGCGGCGACGGCCTCGAACTGCTGCGGCGTCACGCCCTGGTCGGCGTAGTAGGCGCGGAGGCGGTCGAGGATGAAGTCGAAGATTTCATCCTTCAAATTTGGAATCGCGGATGAAAAGCCATCCTGGAGACGATGCTTGAGTTCGACACCCGCACTCATCGCCGAATCGGCATTCTTTTGTTTCTCTTGACGATTCAAAGAAGCTTGCGTGAAGCCCACTGCCATCACCGCGGAGAAAATTGCTCCGGGGTCAATTTCATTCAACTTTCCATCGCGGACTTCTTTGCCAAGCATGCGCAACTCTATAGAAGCCTCGACCACCGTCCGCGCCAACCCCAACGCATTCCTGCGCAGCGAGAACGGATCCTTGTTGCCCGTCGGCTTCAATCCCGCCGCAAACCCGCCCGCCAACGTATCCAGCCGCTCGGCGATCGCCAGTACCTGCCCCAGCTTGCTCGGCGCGATGTCGTCGCCGGCGAAGCGCGGCATGTAGGCTTCGTCGATGGCGTCGGCGAGCTGCTTGCGCTCGTCGGCGGACAGATCGCTCAGGGACGCATCGTGCATGGCGTAATACCGCCCCGCGATCCCCTGCAGCTCCGGGAATTCGTTGACCATGCGCGACTGCAGGTCGGCCTTGGCGAGCTCAGCGGCACGCTTCGCGAGCTTCGGGTCGACGCCGACTTCGGCGGCGATGCGTTCCGCGAGGGCGGCGACGCGCGCGACCTTGTCGGCGACGGTGCCCAGCTTGGCCTGGTACGTCACCGTCTTCAGGCCGTCGTTCATCGACGCGAGGCCCTGCTTCAGGTCTTCGTCGAAGAAGAACTTGGCGTCGGCGAAGCGCGGGCGGATCACGCGTTCGTAGCCCTTGCGGACTTCGCTTTCGTCCTTCGATTCGATGTTGGCGATGCCGATGAAGTGCTCGGTCAGCTTCCCGGCGCCGTCGAGCACCGGGAAGAACTTCTGGTTGGCTTCCATGGTCGCGATCAGCGCTTCCTGCGGGACCGCCAGGAACTCGCGCTCGAACGCGCACAGCACGGCCTTCGGCCATTCGACCAGGCACTGCACCTGTTCGAGGTTGTCGTCGGTGATGCGCGGCGTGCCGCCGGCCTTCGCGGCGGCGGCGTTGACCTCGGCGACGACGCGGGCGCGGCGCTCGTCGGCGTCCACCAGCACCTTCGCCGCGCGCAGGGCGTCGACGTAGTCGCCGGGCGCGGCGATCCACACCGGCTTCGGGGACTCGAAGCGATGGCCGCGGCTCATGCGGTCGGCTTTCAGCCCGAACACCTCGCCTTCGACCACCTGATCGCCGAGCAGCAGCACCAGCCAGTGCACCGGACGCGCGAAGCCGACGTCGCGCTCGCCCCAGCGCATGGGCTTGGGGATCGGCATGCCGGCCAGCGCCTCGCGCAGGATCTCCGGCAGCAGCGCGGCGGTCTTCGCGCCGGGCTTCACGCTGCGCAGGACGAAGCGCTCGCCCTTCTGGTCGCGGGTCTTCTCCAGCGCGGTCCAGTCGACCCCGGCCTTGGCGGCGAAGCCTTCCAGCGCCTTGGTCGGCCGGCCTTCGGCGTCGAGCGCGATGTTGAGGTACGGGCCCAGCACTTCGGCGTGCTGCTCGGGCTGCTCGACGGCGACGCCCGGCAGCAGCACCGCGAGCCGGCGCGGCGTGTACAGCGGCTTCGCGCCTTCGCGGTCGAAGCCGACGCCGCGCTTGGCGAGGCCGTCGACGACGCCGTCGAACAGCGCCTGCGCCAGTCCCGGCAGCGCCTTGACCGGCAGTTCCTCGGTGCCGAGTTCGATCAGGAGGGGAAGCATCTGGGTCATGGTGCGGCTCTGTGTTCGCGGTGTCCTTCTCCCCCCGGGAGAAGGTGCCCGAAGGGCGGATGAGGGACGGGACGCCGGCGGGCGTCGCGGCCGCGGCCGGACACGACGAAGCGCGGATGCGCGCCGAGCGTGTCCGCGAGCGCGGGCGCGAGCCGTGCGGGCAGCGGATTCATGCGCCGGCGGCTCCGCTGGCGTCGGGCTGGAAGAACGGCACGTGGTAGCGGCGGAACACCGGCAGCGCTTCGCAGCGCGCATGGCGCGCCTGCAGCGCCGGATAGGCGTCGAGCGGTTCGGGCACGGCTTCGTGGACGTAGGTGACGAAGCAGGCGAGGGTGATGTCGGCCTGGGTCATGCGCCCGCCGACCAGCCAGTCGCGGTCGCCCGCGGCGACGCAGGCGCGCTCCAGCTCGCCCAGCGCGCCGCGCATCTGCGTGCGGCAGCGTTCGACGAACGGCGCGTGGTGCAGCGCCTCGGGCCGGAACACGCGCTCCATCACCACCTGCAGGCCCTTCTCGACCACGCCGGTGGCGAAGGCCATCAGCCGCAGCGCGGCGCGGCGGTCGGGTCCCGACGGCGGCATCAGCGCGCGATCGGGGCCGACCACGTCGTCGAGGTGTTCGAGGATCATCGCCGATTCGATCAGCGCCTCGCCGTCGGCCGGCGCCAGCACCGGCACCCGGCCGAGCGGGCTGTAGGCGCGGATGCGGTCGAAATCCCTGCCCACCGACCAGTCGCGATGCTCGAACGGCAGTCCGAGCAGGTCCATGCTCACCGCCACCCGCCGCACGAACGGCGAGTCGAACATGCCGATCAGCAGCGGCGCGGCGTCGCTCACGCCGCGGCCTGCGCGCCGAGCGGGGCGAGGCCCAGCGCCGCGCGCCGCGCCTCGTCCTTCAGCGCCGGGAAGCCGAGCTTCTCGCGCTGGGCGAAATAGGCTTCGGCTACCGAACGCGCCAGGTTGCGCACGCGCAGGATGTAGCGCTGGCGCTCGGTGACCGAGATCGCGCGACGGGCGTCGAGCAGGTTGAAACTGTGGCTGGCCTTGCAGACCTGGTCGTAGGCCGGCAGCGGCAGGCCCAGTTCGACCAGCCTCAGCGCCTCGGCCTCGCAGGCGTCGAACCGGTGGAACAGCTCCTCGACGTTGGCGTGCTCGAAGTTGTAGGCGCTCTGCTCGACTTCGTTCTGCTTGAACACGTCGCCGTAGGTGACCACGCCCTGCGGGCCGACGGTCCACACCAGGTCGTAGACGTTGTCGCAGTTCTGCAGGTACATGCACAGGCGCTCGAGACCGTAGGTGATCTCGCCCAGCACCGGCCTGCATTCGAGGCCGCCGGCCTGCTGGAAGTAGGTGAACTGGGTGACTTCCATGCCGTTGAGCCAGACCTCCCAGCCCAGGCCCCAGGCGCCGAGGGTCGGCGACTCCCAGTTGTCCTCGACCAGGCGCAGGTCGTGGACCTGCGGGTCGATGCCCAGCGCCTTCAGCGAGTCGAAGTACAGCTCGACGATGTTGTCGGGGTTGGGCTTCATCACCACCTGGTACTGGTAGTAATGCTGCAGGCGGTTGGGGTTCTCGCCGTAGCGGCCGTCGGTGGGACGGCGGCTGGGCTGGACGTAGGCGGCGTTCCACGGCTCCGGGCCGAGCGCGCGCAGGAAGGTCGCCGGGTGGAAGGTGCCGGCGCCGACCTCCAGGTCGAGCGGCTGGATGAGGACGCAGCCCTGCCCCGCCCAGTAGGCGTTGAGGCGCTGGATCAGTTCCTGGAAGGTGGGTCCCTGCATGGACTTCACGGCACGACGGTATGGGGACTGGGTAGTATACGGGGCACGCCCCATCGCCCCGCCCCGCCGCCGTGACCGCCCGCCGCAGCCGCCGCTTCCTGATCGTCGAAACCGGACAGCCCATCCCCAGCCTGCGCCGCCGGGGCCGTTTCCCGCACTGGATCCGGGTCGCCGCCGGGCTGGCCGCGGACGAGGCCGACGCGGTGAACGTCGAGGCCGGCGAGGCGCTGCCAGCGTGGGACGCCTACACCGGCGCGATCGTCACCGGCTCCAGCCTGATGGTCACCGACCGCCACCCGTGGAGCGAACGCACCGCCGCGTGGCTGCGCGAGGGCCTGGACGCCGGCCTGCCGGTGCTGGGCATCTGCTACGGCCACCAGTTGCTGGCGCATGCGCTGGGCGGCCGCGTCGACTACAACCCGCAGGGTCGCGAGATGGGCACGGTGGCGGTGGACCTGCATCCCCCGGCCGGCGCCGACCCGCTGTTCGGCCCGCTGCCGCTGCGCTTCCCGGTGCAGGTCAGCCATCTGCAGAGCGTGCTGGAGCCGCCGAGCGGCGCCACCGTGCTGGCGCGCTCCGACCAGGACGCCTGCCAGGCCTTCCGCTGGCGCGACCATGCCTGGGGCCTGCAGTTCCATCCCGAATTCAGCGTCGACCACATGCGCGGCTACGTGCATGCCCGCCGCGACGCGCTCGCGGGCGAGGGCCGCTGCCACCGGCGGATGGCGCGCGAGGTGAAGCCGACGCCGATGGCGCGCGGCGTGCTGCGTCGCTTCGTCCGCCACGCGGCCACCCTGCGCGGCCACTGAACCGGCACGCCTCCCACGCCACATCCCGCATCCACGCAACGACGAGGAAGATCGATGGAGATTCGCAAGGTACCGGCGTCCGCCGGCGCGCAATGGCTGCTCGAGACGTTCGGGCTGCTGCGCAAGTCGCCGCTGGGCTTCGGTGCGCTGGGGCTGATCTACGCCGCGCTGTGGCTGGGAACGGCGCTGCTCGGGCAGGCGATGCCGCCGGCGCTCGCCGTGCCGCTGCAACTGGTGTCGTTCATCGTCGGCGCGCTGCTGGTGGCGCTGATGATCCACGCCGCGCGCGAAGTGGACGCCGGCCGCAGCGCCGGCCTCGGCGCGCTGCTGGCCTCGGTGCAGGGCGGCGCCGGCGCGCGGATGCTGCGCACGCTGGTGCCGCAGGCGATCTTCGCGGTCGCGATGGCCGCGCTGGTGGTGGTCCTGATCGGCCCGGAGAACCTGGTGAAGTTCACCGAAGCCATGGCCGAGCTCCAGGCCAAGGCCAACAGCGGCACCCGGGTCGATCCGCAGACGCTGATGCAGGGGCCGATCGTCCGCGTGGCCGTCGGCGCGCTGGTGGTGATGGGCGTGTCGGTCATCGTGTTCATGTTCACGATGACGGTACTGCCCGACATGCTGCTCGAGGATCGCCGGCTGGGACCGGCGCTGCGCCGCGGCGTCGCCGCCGGCGCGCGCAACCTGCTCGCGGTGATCGTCTACCTGGTGCTGGCGTTCGTGATCCTGATGGCGGTGAGCATCGGTTTCGGCATCGTGCTCGGCGCGCTGCAACTGGTGTTCGGCCAGGCGGTGGCGATCGCCGGCAACGCGCTGCTCTACGGCCTGTTCATGTGCGGCCTCGCCGGGTCGATGTATTTCGCCTGGAAGCAGATGCTGGGCGGCGAGGCCGGCGACGCCGCGGCCCCCGCCCCGCCCGCCGCCGGCGTGGCGATGTAGGCCGCTACTGGCCCTGCGGCGGCGCCGCGAGTTCCTTCGCGTCGAGGAAGCCGCTGCGGTCCACGTCCTGGCGGCGGAAGCGCTCGGCCAGACGCGCGCGGTGCGCTTCCCGGGTCAGCGGCTGGCCGCGGCCGCCGGGCTGCTCGGCGGCGCTGAGCACGCCGTCGCGGTCGCGATCCATGCCGTCGAAGGCGTAGCTCAGCCAGTCCTGGTATTCGACCACCGACACCTTGCCGTCGCCGTCGCGATCCATCCGCGAGAGGTAGTCGCCGCTGGCCTGCGGCGGGGGCGGCGTCGCGGGCGCCGGCGCGACGGCCGTGGACGGCGGGACGACGTCGCCCCGCCACTTCAGTTCCTGCGCGCGCACCGCCGCCGGCTCCGCCGCGAGGGCGAAGAGCGTGCAGAAGAGCAACCAGCCGGGACCCGGGGCGGACATGCGCGCAGCGTGCGGGGTCGCGGGGCCGGTCGCAAGTCCCGCAGGGGCGGGGCCTGGCCGGGGGGGATGTGAAACGACGACGGCCGCCCGGAGGCGGCCGTCGTGCGCGGACTGCGCCGGGCTCAGGCGCGCACGGGCTGCAGCGAATAGCCCTTCATGCGCAGCGAGAACGCCTGCAGCGCCTGGATGCCGCTGGCCTCGGCCTCGCGGCACCACTGCTGCAGCGCCTGCAGGGTCTCGGTCGCGTTCTGGCTGCGGCTCTCCAGCACCGCGGCGAGGCGCGCGCGGTATTCGATCAGGGTGCCGATGCGCGGACGCTGCGCCACCCATTCCCGCAACTGTTCGCGGGCGTCGGGCTTGAGCCAGCGGCCGTCGTCGACGATGCCCTTGCGCAGTCGCCGCGGCAGCAGCGCGCGCAGCTTCTCGCCGGCCACGCGGGCCTCCTCCTGCAGCGCCGGCTTGAGCACGTTGCGCTGGTAGTCGGTCATCGCCTGGAAGCGCATCGCCAGCAGCGCCTTCAGGGTGTCGGTGTCGGGCACCGGGATGTTCGGACGCACGTCCAGCGACGGCGCCACGCGCAGCACTTTCGCCAGGCCGACGGCCTGCAGGCCCTTGATCGCCGCCCAGCCGATGTCGAACTCCCACTTGCGCAGGGCGAACTTCGCCGAGCTCGGGAAGGCATGGTGGTTGTTGTGCAGCTCCTCGCCGCCGATCCACACGCCCCACGGGGTGAGGTTGGTCGCGGTGTCGGTGGTCTCGAAGTTGCGGTAGCCCCACCAGTGGCCGAGGCCGTTGACCACGCCGGCGGCCCAGAACGGGATCCACGCCATCTGGATCGCCCACACCGCCACGCCCTTGAAGCCGAACAGGGCGAAGCTGACGAACAGCAGCAGGGTCGGCCCGAAGGTGGCGAACGGGGTGTAGAGGTGGCGCTCGATCCAGTCGTTGGGCGCGCCCTTGCCGTACTGCTCGATCGAGGCGCGGTCGCGGCGCGCTTCGCGGTACAGCTCCACGCCGCGCCAGAACACGGTGCCGATGCCCTTGGTCATCGGGCTGTGCGGATCTTCCTCGGTCTCGCACTTGGCGTGGTGCTTGCGGTGGATGGCGACCCACTCGCGGGTGATCATCGAGGTGGTCAGCCACGTCCAGAAACGGAAGAAGTGGTTGATGACCGGGTGGAAATCCACGCCACGGTGGGCCTGGCTGCGGTGCAGGTACAGGGTGACGGCGAAGATCGTGATCTGGACGGCGACCAGCAGGTAGATCAGCAGTTCGCCCCAGCCGAGCTGGAGCAGGCCACCGGACAGGAAATCGAGAACGGACGCGGGCATGGGCAGGCGGAATCGAAAGGGAACCCCCTCATCATGGGGGCAGGGATCGGCGATTGCCATCCGTGCGAGCGCGTATGGTGCGTTCATGTCGATGCGACCTTGGTCGAGCCCCGATCAATGCCGCGACCGATGCCGCCACCGATGGCGTCGACGCCACCGCCGACGATCCCCGCGACAACGCGATGGACGGCGCACGCGCGGCGTGACCGCGGTCGCGGACTGCGGACAACGGACGCCGCGGTATGGAATCATGCGCGGCATGTCGATCTACGCACTGAAACCGGGGTTCCAGGCGCTACTGCGGCCGCTCGTGCGGCGCCTGCACGCGCTCGGCGTGACCGCGAACCAGGTGACCCTGGCGGCCTGCGCCCTCTCGGTGGCGCTGGGCCTGTGGCTGTCCCTCGCCCCGGCGCCGGCGCGCGCCTTCCTGCTGCTGCCGCTGTGGCTGTTCCTGCGCATGGCGCTGAACGCGATCGACGGCATGCTCGCGCGTGAATTCGGCCAGCAGTCCCGGCTCGGCGCCTACCTCAACGAACTCACCGACGTGATCGCCGACGCGGCGCTGATCCTGCCGTTCGCGACGATCATGCCGTTCGCCAGCGGACACGGCCCGCTGTGGCTGGCGACGCTGGCGCTGCTCGCGGCGCTGAGCGAGTTCGCCGGCGCGCTGGGCGCCACCGTCGGCGCCAGCCGCCGCTACGACGGCCCGATGGGCAAGAGCGACCGCGCCTTCGTGCTCGGCGCGCTGGGGCTGTGGGTCGGGCTCGCGGGCACCCTGCCGGCGTGGGTCGCGTGGCTCGCGCCCGCGCTGTGCGCGCTGGTCGCGTGGACGATCGCGCGGCGCGTGCGCAACGGCCTGCGCGAAGCGGCGGCGCGGGGCTGACCATGCTCGAGCGGCTCGTCGCCCGCGCCCTGATCGGCTTCATCCGCGTCCTCACCGGCGCGCAGGCCTACTGGCGCGACTGCAGGCCGACCGCCGCGCTGCGCATCTACTACGCCAACCACGCCAGCCACGGCGATTTCGTGCTGCTGTGGGCGTCGCTGCCGCCGTGGCTGCGCCGGCGCACGCGTCCGGTGGCCGGCGCGGACTACTGGAACCGCGACGCGCTGCGCCGCTACGTCGGCGGCCGCGTGTTCCGCGCGGTGCTGATCGATCGCGAACGCCGCGAAGGCAGTCCCGACCCGATCGCGCAGATGGGCGAGGCGCTGGACGCCGGCGATTCGCTGATCCTCTTCCCGGAGGGCACGCGCAACGTCACCGACGCGGCGCTGCTGCCGTTCAAGAGCGGCCTCTACCACCTCGCCGCGCGCTGTCCGCAGGCGGAGCTGGTGCCGGTGTGGATGAACAACCTGTCGCGGGTGATGCCCAAGGGCGAGCTGCTGCCGTTGCCGCTGCTGTGCACCGTGACCTTCGGGCCGCCGCTGCGGCTGGCCGCGGGCGAGGACAAGGCCGCGTTCCTCGCCCGCGCCCGCGACGCGCTGCTGGCGCTGCGCCCGGTCGATCCCGAGGCGGACACGCCCAGCGACGCGGCGCCGTTCGACGCGCTGCATCCGCTCGACCCCGACCAGCTCGACCCCGACCAGCTCGATCCAGATCCGCTCGGCCAAGCGTCCGCCACGCCTTCCGCCACGCCGGCCGCGCCCGCCGGGGAGTCCGCCTGATGCAAAACCCCTTCCCGTCGCTGTACGCGCTGCCGATCTTCGCCGGGGCGGTGGCCGTGCTGACCGTCGCCTCGATCGTCGGCTGGGTGCTGAAGCTGCGCCTCGCGCCCGATGCGCCGCATGCGGTCATCGACAACCTCAACAGCCGCATCCGCGCCTGGTGGTGGATGGTCGCGGTGCTGGCGGCGGCGTTCTGGATCGGCAAGGGCGGCGTGATCGTGCTGTTCGGCGTGCTGTCGTTCTTCGCCCTGCGCGAATACATCACGCTGTGCTACACCCGCCGCGGCGACCACCTGGTGCTGCTGCTGGCGTTCTTCGTCGCGCTGCCGGTGCAGTACGCGCTGGTGTGGATCGAGTGGTACGGGCTGTACGCGATCTTCATCCCGGTGTACGCGTTCCTGATCCTGCCGATCTTCGCCGCGCTCGGCGCCGACACCACCCGCTTCCTCGAGCGCGCGGCCAAGGTCCAGTGGGGCCTGATGATCTGCGTGTTCTGCCTGTCGCACGTCCCGGCGCTGATGACCCTGAACATCCCCGGCTACCAGGGCCACAACCTGCTGCTGATCGCGTTCCTGGTGATCGTGGTGCAGGGCAGCGACGTGCTGCAGTACGTGTGGGGCAAGCTGCTGGGCAAGCACAAGGTCGCGCCGGCGCTGTCGCCGTCGAAGACCTGGGAAGGCCTGGTCGGCGGCGTCGCCAGCGCCACCGTGCTCGGCGCGGCGCTGTGGAAGATCACGCCGTTCACGCCGGTCGAGGCCGCGCTGGTCGCGTTCGTGATCTGCCTGATGGGCTTCTTCGGCGGCCTGGTGATGTCCGCGATCAAGCGGGACCGGGGCGTCAAGGACTGGGGCCACATGATCGAAGGCCACGGCGGAATCCTCGACCGCCTCGACTCGGTCGTGTTCGCGGCGCCGATCTTCTTCCACATCGTGCGCTACGGCTGGCAGTGAGGCGCCGCCGCGCCGTCGTGCGCGGGACGCCGCCATCACCGATCCGCCCCCATCGACGCCGGCTGACCCGCGCGCTATCGTGGCGCGCATGCGCCATCTCGCCCGTTTCCACGACCCCCACGAGCTCGCCCGGGTGCGCGCCCTGCTCCGGGACAAGGGCGTGCCGACGTGGGCGAACACGGTCGAAAGCTACCGGCTCGGCTGGCAGGGCACGCTGAGCGTCTGCATCGACGAACAGCTCGACGATGCGCTGCGCCTGCTGCGCGACCCCACGCACGCGCCCGCCCATCCGGTCGATGCGGAGGCGTTCGAGCGTGCGCTGGCGGCGGACGGCAGCGCCCTGCTGGTCCGGGCGACGAATCGCCTGCTGCTGGTCGCGCTCGGCCTCGCCGCGGTGCTGGCGCTGGTGGTCTGGGCGTGGGTACGCTTTCACTGAGCGGTCGCGGGCGACGGCGCCGCATGCTCGCCGCGACCCGCGACGGGAGATCGTCGGAGCGGACGCGATGAGCGAATCGAGCGCACTGCGGGACCTGTTCGCGGCCGAACGCACGCTGCTGGCATGGAATCGCACGAGCGTGTCGCTGATGGCGTTCGGCTTCGTGGTCGAGCGCTTCGGGCTGTTTCTGGCCCTCGTGCGCCACGGTGATCTGGGGGCCTTCCAGCGCCATGCCTCGTTCTTCGTCGGCGAGGGCTTCGTGCTGCTGGCGATCGTCGTCGCCCTGCTCTCGATGCGCCAGCACGGCCGCGTGCTGCGGGCACTCGGCGGCGGCCGCGAAGCGGCCTACGACTTCCGCCCCGGCCTGTGGCTCAATGCGCTGGTCGGGCTGCTCGGCGTCGGCCTGAGCGCCTACCTCGTCGTCGGCTACGTCTGAACCCTCCTGCGGAGTGCGAGCATGCCCGATCTCGACAGCGCCCTCGTCCAGTGTCCGTATTGCGGCGAGGAGATCGAAGTCCTGCTCGACGGGTCCGTCGAGCACCAGCAGTACGTCGAGGACTGCAGCGTGTGCTGCCGGCCGATCGTGTTCACCGTGACCGCCGAAGACGGCGAGGTGACCGGGGTCGACGTCCGCGGCGAGGACGAATGAGCCTGCGCGCCGCGTCCGGAACCGTCGGTCAGAACGGTCCGCGCGAAGCGATGTCGTCGAACACGCGCTGCAGTTCGGCCAGGCGCGCGTCGTAGCGCCGGGTGAGGCAGGCGACGTCGCCGCCGCAGCGACGGCGATCCTTCAGCCACGCGACCTGCGCGTCCTGCAGCGCGCCGCGGCCGCCCATCGCCAGCAGGTGGCCGTCGACCTCGAACAGCGTCGCCATGCGCACGTCGGCGTCGTTCAGCGCGCGATGGCGGCAGATGGCCTTCTCGTCGGCGGCGCGCGCCTTCGCGCAGTCGAAGCTGGCGGCGTGGGCGGCGACCGGGGCGAACAGGACGATGGCGGACACGACGACGGCAGGCAGGAGGGACGCAGGGACACGGCTGCGGACGCGGCGCATGGGCGACTCCGATGCGATGTGGGCGCGATCAGTGTAGACGCCCGCCGCGGGCCGCGAACGCCTGCGCCACGCGCACCGCGATCCGCACGATGGATCGCGTGGATCGCGAGAACGGCGGGATGCGTGCGCGCCCGAGGACGGGGCACGACGCGGGTCACTCGTCGTCGGGCGGCGGCGGCGTGACCGATTCGGGATCGACCGCCAGCTTGCCGGCGATCAGCACCGCCTGGGTGCGGTTGCTGGCGCCGAGCTTGCGCAGGATCGCGGTCATGTGGGCCTTGATGGTGGCCTCGGACACGCCCAGCTCGTAGGCGATCTGCTTGTTGAGCAGGCCGTCGCCGAGCATCTGCAGCACCCGGAACTGCTGCGGAGTGAGTTCGCGCACGCGCGCGGCGGCGTCGTGCTCGTCGGCGGCGGCGGCCGGGGCCTTCAGCGCCGCGGCGGGCGCCCAGCGATCGCCGGCGAGCACCGCGTCGATCGCCTCGCCCAGGGTCGCAGCGTCCGCCGACTTCGGCAGGAAGCCCACCGCGCCGTGGTCCAGCGCGCGGCGCATCACCGGCGGTTCCTCGCGCGCGGACACCACCATCACCGGCAACTGCGGGTAGTGCGCGCGCAGGTGGACCAGCGCGCTGAAGCCGTGCGCACCGGGCATGTTGAGGTCGAGCAGCAGCAGGTCGGCGTCGGGTTCGCGCTCGACCAGGCCATACAGCGCATCGACGCTGTCGGCCTCGTGCAGGTGCGCGCCCGGGAGCGCGCGCGAGACCGCGCCGCGCAGGGCCTCGCGGAACAGCGGGTGATCGTCGGCGACCAGGATGGTGGGCATGGCGGGCGGCACGGCGAGGGCGGCCCGCCCAAGGTAACGCAGTCCGGCGGCCGGCTCCAACGGTGGCGGTCGATCCATGGCGCTGGCCCGCGACGGCGTCCTGCCCGGCCGGCCTATTTCACCAGCCGCTCGTCGACCAGCGACTTCACCACCGAGGGATCGGCCAGGGTCGAGGTGTCGCCGAGCTGGTCGGGGGCGTTCTCGGCGATCTTGCGCAGGATCCGGCGCATGATCTTGCCCGAGCGGGTCTTGGGCAGGCCCGGCGCCCACTGCACGAAGTCCGGGGTGGCGATCGGCCCGATCTCCTTGCGCACGTGCGCCACCAGCGCCTTGCGCAGCTCCTCGGTCTGGGTCTCGCCGGCGACGAGGGTGACGTAGGCGTAGATGCCCTGGCCCTTGATGTCGTGCGGGAAGCCGACGACCGCGGCCTCGGCCACCTTCGGGTGGGAGACCAGCGCGCTTTCCACTTCCGCGGTGCCGATGCGGTGGCCGCTGACGTTGATCACGTCGTCGACGCGGCCGGTGATCCAGTAGTCACCGTCCTCGTCGCGACGGCAGCCGTCGCCGGTGAAGTAGGTGCCCGGGTAGGTGCGGAAGTAGGTGTCGATGAAGCGCGGGTGGTCGCCGTACACGGTGCGCATCTGGCCCGGCCACGAATCCAGCAGCACCAGGTTGCCCTCGGTCGCGCCTTCGAGGCGTTCGCCGTTGGCGTCGACCAGCGCCGGGCGCACCCCGGGCAACGGCCGCGTGGCCGAGCC
>Ga0136846_1221092_pt1 | contig 48552 bp, 56 predicted proteins | sample HopSoiMetagenom2_FD_96841 | JGI IMG/M metagenome (GOLD analysis project Ga0136846, IMG submission 96841) | Grasslands soil microbial communities from Hopland, California, USA - 2 Assembly 2016 (version 4) | ecosystem: Environmental > Terrestrial > Soil > Grasslands | place: USA: Hopland...
CAGGCGCTGCTCGCCGGAGGCCAGGTCCTGCTGCGGGCCGAGAGCCACGCCTGGAGGGGCTCGTTCACTCTGGAGCCGGTGGGCGGACGGCGGCTCGACCCGGAGCTGCTTCTGGAAGCGGGGTATCTGCTGCCGGTGCTGCCCGATTTCCAGGTGATGCTGCCAGAAGACATGCTGTGGATGCTCGATCTCGAGAAAGGCGATCTACTCGCTTGCAAGCAGAGTCTGGCCACGGCCGACTTCGAGCCCTGCGAGTTGAAGAAGCCTCCGCAGGGCTGGCACGGGGTCGAGCTGGGGCCGGGAGGTCTGCTCGCCCTGCCGGAGTCGTTGCGCGTTCCCTCGGCTCTCAAGCCCAACGCCCAAGTCCGCCTGGAGGTGACTCTCTCACCGCGGGCGGCTCTCCAGGTGAGGCCGTGGGTGGGCCTCGAATGACGGGCACCCCATGACGAACGTCAAACGGCTGGTGCTGTTTGCCGGGCTGCCGATCGTCCTCCGGAAACTACGGGGGGCAAGGTCGGTGAGGGAGGTTGCGGCGGGAGCGGGTCTGGTCAAGGAGAACCTGGCTCTCCTGGAACATAGACCCTCTCGGCGATTCGGCAACAGGATGCTTCAGGAACGCCCTGGAAAGACTCCCCGGCTCGACTCTCTGGACAGCCTTCTACGCTTCTACGGTGTCTCCCTGTCTGACCTGGAAGTGCTTCTTCAAAAGGTTCAGGGCGGGGCGGATGACGAAGGGGAAGGGGGCCAAGGGGACCCAGGAGGTGAGGCCTAGAACGGCCCGCCCATCTCCAGGATCGTGGGCTTGAGCTTGGCGGCGACCCCCATGCCGTCGCCCAGAGGGATGACGACGGACTGGAGCTGGGGGTGCATCATCAGGTAGCCGTTGAAGGCCCGCAGGGCGTCCGCCGACCGATCCTCCTCCTCGGGCGGCACGGCCACGTGCCCGCTCCACAGCAGGTTGTCCACCAGGATCACCCCCCCCACCCGCAGCCGTGGCAGGACCTGGTCGAGGTACCGGCGATACTGCATCTTGTCGGCGTCGATGTAGACCAGGTCGAAGGTGCCGGGCAGGCGTTGCAGGATGTCGAGGACGTCGCCCTCGATCAGCTCCACCCGGTCCGCCACTCCCGCCTTCTCCACATAGCTCCGCGCCCAGGCGAGGCGGCCGGGGTCCACGTCGACGGAGACGACGCGGGCCTCCGGCGCGCCGCGGGCCAGGCAGATGGCCCCGTAGCCGATGGCGGCGCCGATCTCCAGGATCAGGCGCGCCCCGGTCGCCCGGGCCATGATGCTCAGGAAGCGGCCGACCTCGGGGTCGGAGATGGGGACGTCCTCCCGCCGCGCGTGCTCCTCGATCTCCCGCAGGACGGGGTCGCGCGGCGGCAGGAGGCGCTCGATGTAGCTCTCCTGCTCGGCGTGGAGGATGGCGCCCTTGCCGTGCTTCATGGCGGCCTACCGCGGCGCCGACGGCGAGGCGGGATTGGCCTGGTCCGCGGGCTGGGCGGCGGGTTTGCGCGACCCGCCCGGAATCCAGGCGATGTTTTCCAGCGAGACCGAGCGCTTCCCCCTGGCGATCCGCGACTGAATGGTGAAGTTGGCCGACAGTTGGACGCGGCAGGGAGCGTCCGGCGGCGGCGAGTCCATGGCCACCTCGGCGTCGTGGATGCCGGGTCCGGAGAGGTTCGTCTCGCCTCCGCCGCAGTTGCCCTGCACCAGGACCGAGGGGGAGCTGGCTCCCGGATCGAGCGCCAGCTTGTAGTCCGGCTTGTCCGTGGCCGGGATCTGGATCACCAGCCAGACGACGCCCGGCCCCTTCTGGTCGACCACGCGGATATCTCCCCGGTCGGCCATCCAGCGCCGCGCCACCACCTGGCGATCACCCCCGGGCTCGACCGGCAGCCAGGTCGGCGAGAAAGTGAATTTGGGCCCTGGATCCTCGGCCGGCACCTCGACCTCGAAGGCCTTGTACTCGTCCCTCCCCACCGGCTCGCCGAGGCCGTCGAGAGGCCAGCGCTTGCCGTCCCGCCCGTAGAGGCCGGCGACCACCTGGTACTTGCCGGCGGGGAGAGGCGGCGCCAGGGCCGACTGGTAGACCTTGAAGTCGTCGGTCAGCGGCTCGCCCTCCCGCCAGCGCTGCGGGAACGGATGGTCGAAGGTGCGGGCCACCTTGTGCTCGCCGTCCAGGAGATGGACGAAGACCGTGGGCGTCTCCCCCTCCAGGGGCGCGGAGGGCGTCCAGGTCAGGCGGACGGTCTGGGCCTGCCCGAACGGCAGGCGCACCAGGCGCGGCTCGACGTCCACCCGCGCCACAGGGGTCTGCTTGCCGCCGCCACAGGCCGCGGCCAGCGAAACGGCAGCCACCGAAAGGGGGAGAAAGATTTTTTTGAGGTTCATGAGTGACAGGGACGCTAGCTAGCAACGGGGCCGCTGTCAAGCCTCACGGACGGTAGGTCGCGGAGCAGTCCGGCCCCTCCCAGACGGTGACCTCCACCAGCGGCGCGCCCGGCAGCTTCTCTCTCAGGGCGGAGAAGAACCAGGCGGCGAGCCGCTCGGTCGTGGGGCTGGTCCGGTCGAAGGGGGGGACGGTGTTGAGGTCGCGGTGGTCGACTCCGGAGACCAGCTCGCGCAACGCGGCCTGCACCGCCACGAAGTCGTAGGCCATGCCTTCGGCGTCCAGCTCCGCGGTCTCCAGGGCGGCCTCGACCCGCCAGGAGTGGCCATGGGCAGGCTCGGGTGATCCCTTGTAGGACGTCAGGTGGTGGGCCGCCTCGAAGCGGCTCCCCACCCGCAGCACGTACGACGGCACCGTGTCACCTCCCGCCCAGGAGCTGCTGCACGTGGGCCACCACCATCTCCAGGGCCACCTTGTTCTCCCCGCCCTCGGGGATGATGATGTCCGCCCAGCGCTTGGAGGGCTCCACGAACTCCAGGTGCATGGGGCGGACCGTCTCCAGGTACTGGCGCAGCACGTCCTGCACCGAACGCCCGCGCTCCGCCATGTCGCGGCCCAGGCGGCGGATGAGCCGCAGGTCGGCGTCCGTGTCGACGTAGATCTTGAAATCGAGGAGCTCGCGCAGGTTGGGCTCGACGAAGATCAGGATCCCCTCCAGGATGATCACCGGCTGGGGCGTCACCCGCTTGGTGCGCGTGGTGCGCCGGTGGCGGACGAAGTCGTAGATCGGCACCTCCACCGGATGCCCCGCCTTGAGCGCCGCGAGATGGGCCACCAGCAACTCGTTGTCGAGGGCCGACGGGTGATCGAAGTTGTGGTGCAGCAACTCGGTCTCGGTGCGCCAGTCGACGTCGCTGTAATAGCTGTCCTGCTCGATGAGGGTGATGCGGTCGGCGCCCACGGCGTCGACGATGGCCCGCGCCACCGTGGTCTTGCCCGAGCCGGTGCCCCCCGCCACGCCGAGGACGCAGGGCCTGAACCGCGAGGCGGCGAGGAGGGGCTGCAGCAGCGGCTCGGTGTCGATCATGGCGGGCATGGCGGGCATGGCGGGGGATTGTAGCTCTTCCCGGGATCAGCGCTGGCAGCGCGGGCAGTAGTAGGTGCTGCGGCCGGCCTGGACGAGCCGCCGCACCGGCCCGCCGCAGGCCAGACAGGGCTCCCCCTCCCGGTCGTAGGCCGCGAGCGACACCTGAAAATAGCCGCTGCGCCCCTCGCCATCCGCGAAGTCGTTGAGCGTGGTCCCCCCTTGGGCGATGGCCTGGCGCAGCACCGCCACGACCGAGTCGGCGATCCGGTCCCAGCGCGCCGCCGCGATCCGCGCCACCGACCGCACGGGGTGGACCCCCGCCCGGAACAGCGACTCTGAGGCGTAGATGTTCCCCACGCCCACCACCACCCGGGCATCCATGAGGAAGGCCTTGACCGGCCCCCGTCTGCCGGCCGCCGCCCGCGCCAGCACCTCGCCGGAGAATCCCGCCTCCAGCGGCTCCACTCCCAGATGGGCGAAGTGGGGGTCCGCCTCGATCGCCGCCGTCTCCAGGGCCAGCACGAGGCCGAAGCGCCGCGGATCGCGCAGCCGCAGCCGCCGGCCGGAGCGCAGGTGGAAGGCCACGTGCTCGTGGGGCTCGAGCGGCGCCTCCCCGGCGGCGAGCGTCAGCCGGCCACTCATCCCCAGGTGCACGGCCACCGTCCGCCCCCCGGCGAGATCGATCAGCAGGTATTTCGACCGCCGCCGCAGGGCCACCACGTCGCGCCCCGCCGCGCCCCGCCGCAGCCGGGCCGTCTCCACCGGCTCGCGCAGCGCCGGATTCCGCACCTCGACGCGTACGATCCGGTCCCCTACCAGGTGGGGCTCCAGGCTTCGGCGCAGGACTTCGACCTCGGGCAGCTCGGGCATGAGGGGGATTCTATGGCGAACGAGAGCGAACGAGATGACTTGACAATGAGGCGTAAGTTGGCGTAAAAAAGGCGCAACATGATCAACCAAGCCACCTTCCCTCTCCTCCTCGCTCTTTCGCCGGCCTTCCAGGCCGATCCCTCGGCGGCGCTGGAGCGGCGACTCCGCCGGTCTCTCCTCCGCCGCGAGCCCATCTTCGCGGGCACCTTGACCGAGCCCTACGAGCCGGGGAGCGGGGAGTCGCCGCTGCGCCTGCTCCTCGCCGCCGAGGGGCTGGAGATCAGCATCACGACGGCGTCGCCGCGCATCCTGCGTGAGCTGGACCTGCTGGTGGAGCTGGACCGGCGCCACTCCGTGGCCGTGCGCATCGCCGTCCCCGTGTCGCGGACCCCGGACGCCGCCGCCCGGCTGGAAGCGGCCCGGAGATTGGCCGCCGAGGGAATCACGACCCGGCTGGTCCTCACGCCGGTCCCGGGGGCGCGGACCTCGGACCTGCGCGGCTTCCTGGCTCAGGCCCGGGAGGCGGGCGTTTTCGACGTGGAGATCGAGGCCGGTCCGAAGCTCCGGAGCCCCCTCCTCGCGGCCTTCCGGAGCCTGCGCCTGGAGCACGGCTTCCCCCGCGACGTCCCCGGCCGGGGGTGATTCACTGGACGCCGGGCCAGCCGCCGCCGGGCCAGCCATCACCGGTCCCCAGCGCCAGCTCCCGGCAGCGTTCGATCACCGTCCGCAGCAGCCATCGGCCCGGGTTCTGGCGATCCCACCGCTTGCTGATGAGAATGGCGCAGCTCTCCTCGACGATGCGCCGCGCCTGGTCCTCCGTCACGCCATAGGCGGCGAAGATCTCCTTCAGGACCGGCTGAAGACGGGTGAGCAGCTCGGCTGCGGATTCCATGAGAGGGGTGAGAGCATACGCCCGACTCTCCACCCTAGGCCCGCCGGGCCCCCTGGCTCAGCCGGGCCACCAGACGGGCGAGGGCCACGTCGGCTTCGCCGCTCTCACCCTTGATCTGCAGCTCCGTGTCCAGGAGGTCGGAGGGGAGCCTGGCCAGGAAGGGCTCCGGCAGGCGGCTCGCGGCGAGGTAGGCGCGGTGGAGACGGAAGGGGTGGAGGCCGGCCAGCGGATTCTTGCCGCCGATGGGGATCTCGCCCTGAAGCGCCGGCGCGTGCTGGCTCTTGAAACGGGCGTAGTTCGGCTCGCCGGCGGGCACGCGGGCGACGCGCATCATGCCGCGGATGGCCACGAGCTGGCGGCAGAAGGAGGAGAGGAGGGAGAAGAAGGTCAGGCGGGCAGCCAGCGCGTCCTCCGCCGAGCCGATCAGGCGGTGAAGCCGGTCCAGGGCCTCGCCGCCACGCCCGGCGGCGATGGCGTCCAGGAGCTGCCAGACGTCCTCCTCGCCGCGGTCCTCCACCGTCTGCTCCACGAGCTTGCGGTCGATCCGCCCCTCCGCCTCGACCAGATTGGCGAGCTTGCGGTACTCGCCGGCGAGGCGGGCGGTGGAGTCGGAGTCCACGCCGCCCGTGGACCGGCCGCGGCCGTCGCTCTCCTGCCGCAGCGTACGCCGGGCGAGCTCGGTCAGGGCGTCGGGGGTGATCGCGACGCCGGTCTGCCGCTCCAGCTCGCCGGCCAGGAGCTCCAGCCCCTGCCAGCTTCCACGGTCAGCCTCGACGCGGCCCAGGCTGAGGACGGCGCCGCGCTCCTGGAGCAGGCGGACGACGGGGTGATCCGCCGCCACGGCGCTCTCGGCGAGCACCAGGGAGTGACCCGGGGGGAGCCCGCCGCGGACGGCCTCGGCCAGCTCCGAGAGGTCGCCCTCTCCCATCCCCTGGAGCCCTTCGCGGCGGGCCGCCTCGAGCAGCCCGGCGAGGGCGCCCCGCAGCTCCTCAACCTGCTTCTTGCCCCGGCCCTTGCCGCCGCTGCCGCTGCGGCGCGCCTTGCCCCCTTCGAAGACCCAGGCCGGCAGCTCGCCCAGCGCCTTCTCGGGCGCGCCGGCCTGCGCGTCGACGTCGAAGAGGTGAAGGGCCTGAAGCAGGCGCGAGGCCGCCTGCCGCTCCCGGCCCGAGAGCGGCCGCAGCCCTGAATCGGCCAGGGGGACCACCTCCGCCGCGTCGTCGATCAGGTCGCCGGCGGCGTTGCGGTCGGCGAAGACGGCGGAGTCGACGGCCAGCGACACCTTGCCCGGCATGAACAGGGAGAAGGTGCGGAGGTCCTGGAGAAGGGAGGAGAGGGAGGCGGGGCGGCGGTGCATCTCGACGGCCTCGGGCGGGAGCCCCACGGCCTGGGCCAGGGTCCGGGCGATCCGCTGCGCGGCGGGCTCCGCCAGTACCACGTCGCCCTGCACCAGGCAGACCTGAGGCAACGGCGCCCGGCTCAGCCGGGAGAGGAAGGACTCGACGGGATCGGCCATCTGGGCCATCTGGGCCATCTGGAAAAGAGACGGACGAAGGCGAGGAGGCCGCGATGGCGCTCCTCGCCTTGGAGTCTCAGGTTTGGGTTATGAGGCCTCGACCTCCAGGAGCCCCTTTTCCGCCAGTTCCTGACAGTCGATGCAGAAGCGCGCCCAGGGCACCGCCTCGAGGCGCAGGACGTGGATGTTCTGCCCGCAGTTCGCACAGCGCCCGTAGCTCCCCTCTTCCATCCGGCGCAGCGCGTTCTCGATCTGGAGGAGCGTCGTCCGTTCGGTGTCGGACAGGGAGAACATCAGCTCCCGGTTGTAGGCGTTGTTGGCGCGGTCCACGATGTCTTCCGTCCCGTCGTCCGCGGACTCCTGCCCCGCCCGGAGGTCCTGCTTGTACATGTTGAGGATCTCGTTCCGCTGGTTCTGCAACCGCTCGCGCAGGGCCTGGTACTGGTCGTGTTGTGGCTCCTCCACGGTTGGCTTGGCCTTCTCGGTTCTGGCCACGCTGCTTCTCCTTTCGACAGGGGCGCTCAAAAAAGTTCCCTATGATACCGCCTACAAGGGCTCGCGATGATAGCTCATTCCCGCCTCGATCGAGAGCGCGCGGTAGAGCTGCTCGTACAGCACGACCCGTGCCAGCTCGTGGGAGAGCGTCATGGGACCCAGCGAGAGGACCGCGCGGGCGCCGTCGACCACGGCGCGGTCGAGGCCGAGGTCGGAGCCGATGAGGAAGGCGATGGGGTGGGGCCACTCCTCACGCAGGCGGGCGAGGCGCTCGGCGAGCTGCTCCGAGGAGAGCTGTTCGCCCCGGCTGTCGAGGGCGATGCTCCAGGCGGACGGCGGCAGGGCGGCGAGCAGGGCCTGCCCCTCGGCCCGCAGCCGCTGGGGATCGTCCGCCGCCGCCCGGGCGCGGACGGGCACGTCCCGCACCGGCGTCGATCGAGCGATGCGGGCGATGCGGCGCCGGTAGGAGTCGCAGATCTCTTCCCAGTGGGAGCGTTGGTGCCGTCCTGCCCAGAGGACGACGAGCTCGCGGCCCACCTCAGCCGACCGCGGTCTCGTCGAGGTCCGGCTGCGAGCCGCCGACCAGGTAAGCCTCCCACTCGTCGAAGAAGGCCAGGGAGCGGAGGTCCCGCATACGGTCGAGGAAGACGATGCCGTTGAGGTGGTCGAACTCGTGCTGGACGATGCGGGCCTCGAAGCCGGAGACCACGTAATCGAGGGGGCGCCCCTCGCGGTCGAGCCCCTGCACCCGCACCTTCGGATGCCGCGGCACCAGCCCACGCAGGTCGGGGATCGACAGGCACCCCTCCCAGTCGTAGGCCAGCTCCCGGGCCTGCGGGGTGATCATGGGGTTGACCACCACGTGCAGCGGGATCTCCGGCGGGCCGGCCGCCTGGTAGACGAAGACCTGGGCCTCCTCGCCCACCTGGGGCGCGGCGAGCCCCACGCCGTGGGATTCGTGCATCGTCTCGATCATGTCGTCGATCAGCGCCTGGAGCTCCGGATCGCCGATCCGCTCCGGCGGGACGGGGAGGGCCGGAGTGCGGAGGGCGGGGTGGCCGAGGCGGACAATGGTTCTCAGGGGCATGCGCCGGCATTATATCCTGTGGAATATCCTGCGGACTGAAAAGCTCCGCAATGGTATCCTCCCGGACCATGGTGAGAGGCACGGGGCGGTCCCTCGCAGGCGATCGTGGACGGCGCTGGACCCGGCGCCTGCTGCTGGCAGGCCTGGCGGTGGGGGTTCCCGTCGCGGTGGGCGCCCTGCTGCGCCGCCGCGCCGAGCCGCCCGCGGCGCCCCGCTGGGGCCGCGCCCACCGCTACGCCGGCCGCTCCGGCCCCGAGGTGGTCTTCCAGGAGCTGGGCAGCGGTCCGCCGGTTCTCCTCCTTCACTCCTTCGGTCCCGGCTACGACGCCCAGCAATGGCGCGCCGCCGCCGAGGTCCTGGCCGGGCGCTACTGCGTCTACGTCCCCGACCTCCCCGGCTGGGGGCGCACCCGCGGCGCCGGAGCCCTCCGGCCTGAGCCGTACCTCGACCTCCTCGCGGACTTCCTGGCCAGCGTGGTGCGGGAGAAGGCCGTGGTGGTGGCGGCGGGCCTGGCGGCTGCCTATGCCGTCCAGACCGCCGTGGAGCATCCGGGCCGGGTGCGCGCTCTCGCCCTGGTATCGCCCCTGGGCCTGGGCGACGACGACCCCGCCCTGACCGTGGCCCAATCCTTCGTGGGGAAGCTCCTGAGCGTGCCGTTGCTGTCCGCCTCGGTGCTGGACGCCCTCACCGGCCGGGCCGCCGTGGAGCACCACCTGCGCAAGGAGGTCTACGCCGCTCCCGAGCGGGTGGACGCGGCTCTCCTCGAGCATCACTACCGCGCCAGCCACACCCCCGGCGCCAGGGCCGCCCTCGCCGCCTACCTGCGGGGCGACCTCTGGCTGGATGTCGCCGAAGAGCTCTCCGCGCTCGAAGTGCCCGTCTGGCTCGCCTGGGGCCGGCAGGCCAGGACCCCGCCCGTCGCGACCGCGGACCAGTGGCTCCAGCACCTTCCCGAGGCCGGCCTCGCCGTCTTCGAAGGCGCCGGCGCCCTCCCCCATGCCGAGGTCCCGGCCCTGTTCTGCAGGGGGCTGGAGCGGTTCCTGGAAGAGTTGCCGGACTAGGGGGCCTGACTCCGGAACACCTCCGCCGTGTCGAAGGCCAGGGCCTCGGCGTTGGTGTCGGAGCTGTTGGACAGGACCATCACCGAGAGGCTCTCCCGGGGGTAGTGGAGATAGTAGGAGGTGTAGCCCATCCAGAGCCCCGAGTGGCCATAGTAGAGGTTGCCGGTGTCGCCCGCGTAGTCCACGTTCCAGCCGAAACCGTAGGAGAAGGGCTGGCCGTCGTTGAAGCGGCCGGGCGTGAACATCTCCGCCAGCAGGTCGGCCCGCAGCAGGTAGCCGCCGAAGAGCATGCGGTCGTAGCGGGCCAGGTCGGCGACGGTCGAATAGACCTCGCCCGAGCCGTAGAGGAAGTTGAGGGAGCTGGAGTCGTCGAGGACCCAGCCGCCCAGGCTCCGGGAGTCCCAGCCGCCGAGACCCCGGGTGTAGCCCCGGGCTCGCCTGCCCTGGCGCACCCGCGCATCGTCGAAGACGAAAGTGTCCGCCATGCCGGCCGGACCGAAGATCCGCTCCTGCATGAACTGTGGAAAGGGCTCTCTGGAGATCCTCTCCACCACCAGGCCCAGCAGGTCGAAGCCCGAGTCGCTGTAGGCGTACCGGGTGCCCGGCGGGAAGTCGAGGCGGCGCCAGGACGCGAGGAGCCGGAGGGCGTCCTCCGCCGTGGGCCTGCCGGGCCACTCCTCCAGAGCCGCATAGGTGTCCGGAATGCCGCTCGTGTTCTGCAGCAGGTGCCGGATCTTGACCCTGCCCCCCCAGCCCCGCATCTCCGGCACGTAACGCACCGCCCGGTCGTCGAGCCGGAGCCTGCCGTCCTGGACGAGGAGCAGGGCCGCCACCGCCGTCATCTCCTTGCCGCACGAGGCGAGGTGGAAGGCCGTCTCCGGGTCCACCGGCGTCCGCCGGCGCAGATCGGCGGCGCCGTACCCCGCCTGGAAGACCACCCTCCCCTTGCGCACCACCCCCACGGCCGCCCCCGGAGTGTCCCGATCGAACGCCGCGAAGAGCTCGTCCAGCCGCTGCCGCGTCGTCTGGCCGGGCCGCGGCCGCCGGCCGGCCTGGGTGACCGAGACCGCCTCCAGCGACAGACAGGCGCAGACGGCGATCCCCAGCATCGAGATCGAGAGGATGGGATGTCTCCAAGTCATCTTCGGACCCTCGCCCTGCGGACGAATCGCCCGCGATCAAGATAACTCAGGACGCGAAAACCTGCGGGCCGGCGCGGAATCGCCCTTTCAGTTATTCATACCTATTTCTCTTTATATTGAAACGATAGATGCTGGCCAGGGGGCTTGACCGCCTTGCGCCTTCAGCCGTACTATCTGAGCAAAACCAAAACGGAGAAACTTCCGGAGATGATCTCCGGTAGATGATCTCCGGAACTTCATGAAGGAGGGAAAATGCTAAGGACCAAAGTCTGCTTGCTGACCTTCTGTCTGCTGATCGGGCTGGCCGCCGCCGGCGCGGCGGCACACCATCCCACCTACCTGGTGGGCAACGGCGCCGTCTCCTCCATCAACCTCGCCCCGGCCGGCATCGTGGTCAAGGGCAAGCACCATGGCACGCAGACGTTCACGCTCGCCGCAGGGGGCGTCGTGGACAACCTCAGCCACCAGAACGTCGGCTTCGGCGCCATCAAGGTCGGCGACATCGTCCGGGTTCGCTACAAGGTGTCCGGCTCGACCCTGTCGGCCGCGCACATCACCATCGAAGGTCACGCCAAGCCGCACTGACGAGCTGCTGTAGATTTATATCCTTTCTTTGGGTCAACCCACTTCAGGAGGGGAGCTGGCTGAGTTCCGCCGCTCCCCTCCATGCTTCAGATCCGCGAAGCTTCAGATTCTCGTTCGATTCTCCAGATTCTCGAAATCGCGCTCTACTTCTTCCGCGAGCGCTCCTCCTCGTACACCGTCTTGTACAGCAGGCCGGCCGCCACGCCGCCCAGGGCGGGGCCGACGAGGTAGACCCAGAGGTCGGAGAAATTGCCGGTGGCGAGCGCCGGGCCGATGCTGCGGGCCGGGTTGAGGCTGGCGCCGGTGAGGGGGCCGCCCATCAGGATGCAGAAGGTCAGGGTGAGGCCGATGGCGAGGCCGCCGGGCACGGAGGCCTTGCCGCTGATGCCGGCGTTCATCACGGCGTTGACCAGGAAGAAGGTCAGGATCGCCTCGAGGACGACCCCGATGGCCGGCGTGACGTTGATGGTCACGTCCCTCACCTGGAGACCGTGGGCCAGAGCGGTGCGGCCAAGATCGGTTCCCGTGCCGCCCAGCACCCAGGCGAGCACGAAGGCGGCGAGGATGCCGCCGGCGATCTGGAAGACGATGTAGGAGAAGGCGCGGGCGGCGTCGATCTTGCCGGCCGCCCAGACGCCCAGGGTCACCGCCGGGTTGATGTGCGTGCCCGAGATGTGGCCGTAGGCGTAGGCGAAGCCCAACACCACGAGGCCGTGGGCGAAGGCAACGCCCACCAGGCCGCCCAGTCCCAAAGCCCCGGTGCCGGCGCCGATGAAGATCAGCGCGAAGGTGCCGATGAACTCGGCGAGCAGCGACGTCGACAGCTTGTGGTACATGCAAGCCCTCCTTCAGAGGAAAGACGGACGAAACGGCGGCGATAGTGTAACGCAGCGCAGCGGCCCCACCGGAATCAGCCGGGATCAGTAAAAAGCAGCGGGCTTTGGCGCCGGCGGTTCCGGTTACAATCCCCGCCATGGCACTGTTCCGGCGGAAATTCCGCCTCACCGCCTGCGCCACCACCGGTGGCTGAGCGGCCAAGATAGGTCCGGGGGACCTTTCGGCGATGATCGCCCCGCTCGTCCGGCTCGCCGGAGGAGATGAGAGGATCCTCGTCGGTCCGGAGACGGGCGACGACGCCGGGGTCTACCTCCTCGACGGCCACGCCCTGGTCGCCACGGCCGACTTCATCACCCCGGTGTGCGACGACCCCCGCCGCTTCGGCCGGGTGGCCGCCGCCAACTCGCTCTCGGACGTCTACGCCATGGGGGGCAGGCCCCTCTTCGCCCTCAACCTCTGCTGCTTCCCGGAGTTGGAGGGGGAGGGCGCGGCGGCGCTGAGCGGCGTCCTCCAGGGCGGCGCCGAGGGCATGGCACAGGCCGGCGCCGTGCTGCTGGGCGGCCACTCGGTGCGCGACGAGGAGCTGAAGTATGGCCTCTCGGTCGTCGGGCTGGCCGATCCCAAGCGGCTGCTCACCAACGCCGACGCCCGGCCTGGGGACCGCCTGATCCTCACCAAGCCCCTAGGCACGGGCGTGCTGGTCAACGCCTTCAAGGTGGACAAGATCGACGAGGCGGGGCTGGAGCCGGCCCTAAAGGAGATGGAGCGGCTGAACGACGTGGCCGGCCGCCTCGCCATGGAGCACGGCGTGCACGGCGCCACGGACGTCACCGGCTTCGCGCTGGCCGGCCACGCCATGGGCATGGCCAAGGCGTCCGGCGTGGCGATCCGCTTCGTCTTCGAGCGGCTGTCCGTCCACGACGACTTCTACCGGTTGGTCAAGGCGGGGGTCACCACCGGCTGCACGGTGGCGAACGAGGACAACGTCCGCGGCATCCTGGAGGACCGGGCCGGGCTCGACCGGCTCCAGCGCGAGATCCTCTTCGATCCCCAGACCTCGGGCGGCCTCCTTCTCGCGAGCCCGCCCGAGAGCGCTGCCCCCCTGCTCGCCGCCCTCCTCGCCAGCGGCCACCGCGCGGCCGAGATCGGCGAGGTTCTCGCGGGGCCGCCAAGGATCGAGGTGGTATAGCCTCTTGCCTGGGATTTTCCCTGGGACCGCCGGCGTCCCGCCGGCCTTCTAACTCCGTTTTTAAAAAAGCGGAGTAAGTTGCCGGCGGGACGCCGGCGCTCCCAGGCTAAATCCCGAGTTGCCGCTTGAGCTCTTCCAGATCCGACGTCAGCTTCGCCACCAGCTCCTCCAGGCGCTCCACACGGGAGGAGAGGGCCGGGCGGGCGGCCAGCGCCAGCGCCTCGGGGGGCTCGGAGACCTCCTGGGGCTCCGGCTCCGGGGCGAGCTCTCCCACCAGGTGGATCCAGCGGATCTCCTTCTGGCCGGGCCGGCGGGGCAGGTCCCGCACCAGGGGCTCGTCGATGGCGGCGAGCCGGCGCAGGGCCTCCTCCACCTCCTCCACGGAGGCGAAGGAGTGCATCCGCTCGCTGCGGGTGCGCAGCTCGCCCGGGGTCTGGGGACCGCGCAGCAGCAGCAGCGTCATCAGGGCCTTGCCGGCCCGGTCGAGCCCCCAGCGCCGGACCACGCTCTGCTGCCAGCGCTCGGTGCGGGCCCCTTCGGTGCGCCAGACCAGGACGTCCTGGCGCAGGCGGTCGAGGGCGTTGACCACCTGCTCCTCGGTGAGCTGCATCACCGGCTCGCGGTTCGTCTTCTGATTGCATGCCAGGAGGATGGCGTTGACGGACAGGGGGATCGTCTCGGGGTTCGTCTGCTCCTTCTCGAGCAGCGAGCCGAGGACCCGGATCTCCACCGGGTCGAGTTGTCTGGGGATACGCGTCGACATGCACGCGATCTTACCGAATCTTTTCGGACAAACCCCCTTGATTTTTCTCCCGAGAGGTGTCATGATGCGCTCAAATTCCGAATCGGCGCATAGAATGAGATAAGGTTGGAAGCGGCTTCACGAGAGATCACCCCCCGCCACACCCCCGCAGCAACCCCATCAGCACATATATTTCCTTAGTCGTGCGATATATGAGGATCACCAGGCATAGAGGGGGACGCGCGAGAGCCTAGGGATCCAGGAGTATCGAGCCGAGCGCGCGCGACGTACCGACCGGGCGTAGCTCCTTGCAGTCACCGAGCGCCGACTCGACGCCCCATATGATTTTCCCCCTTTGTGGGGGCCGGAGGATGCCGCCTCGCGCGGCGAACGACAAACCTGTTTCTTTGTTGCAAGGAGCAAGAGCATGGCTGAACAAGGTACGGTGAAGTGGTTCAATGACGCCAAGGGGTATGGGTTCATCGTGCGCGAGCGGGGCGCGGACGTCTTCGTCCACCACGCCTCGATCATCGCCGAGGGTTTCCGCACCCTGAGCGAAGGGGACCGGGTCTCTTTCGACGTGGTGGAGGGGCCGAAGGGTCTGCAGGCCAAGAACGTCGTCAAGATCTCCTGACCTGCTTCCACCCGCTGCTTCGATAATCGCGAATCGCGCCCTGCCGGGAGCTCTCCTGGCGGGGCGTCGTCGTTTCGGGCAGGACAGCAAAGACGGCAGGGACGACAAGGACAAGAAGGACAGAGGGAGCTAAGATCGCGGTGCATGCGCCAGGCCGCCGCCGCCCTCGCCGTCCTCGGACTCTTCGCCTCCCTCCCGGCGAGCGCGGCAGAGGCCGGCGGCAGTGGCCATGGCGGTCCGGTGGTGCCGGTCCTTCTCGGGCTGGTGCTCATCCTGGCGGCGGCCAAGGTGGGGGGAGAGATCTTCGAGCGTATGGGCCAGCCGGCCGTGCTGGGCGAGCTGCTGTTCGGGATCGTCCTCGGCAACCTGGCGCTCGCGGGGTATGGGGGCTTCGGGTTCCTGGCCACGGAGCCGGGGCTCGAGATCCTCGCGCAGCTCGGCGTGATCCTCCTGCTGTTCCAGGTCGGCCTGGAATCGAACATCCGGGAGATGCTGTCGGTGGGGTGGTCGAGCCTGCTGGTGGCGGTACTGGGAGTGATCGCTCCCTTCTTCCTCGGCTGGGGGGTCTCGGCCTGGCTGCTGCCGGGGGAGGAGACCCTGGCCCACCTCTTCATCGGCGCCACCCTCAGCGCCACCAGCGTCGGCATCACGGCCCGGGTCCTCAAGGACCTCGGAAAAACCTCCACGCGGGAGTCGAAGATCATCCTCGGCGCCGCGGTGATCGACGACGTCCTCGGCCTCGTGATCCTCTCGGTGGTGGCGGGGACGATCAGCGCCGCGAACACCGGCGGCAGCCTCGCCACCCGGGACGCGCTGGGGATCGTCGCCAAGGCCATCGCCTTTCTCGTGGGCGCGATCCTGGCCGGCGGCTGGCTCTCCCGCCGCGTCTTCCGGCTGGCGAGCACCCTCCGGGTCCAGGGGCTCCTGCTCGCCCTGTCGCTCGCCGCCTGCTTCCTCCTCTCCTATCTGGCCGACCGCATCGGCCTCGCCACCATCGTCGGCGCCTTTGCCGCCGGGCTGATCCTCGACGGCGTGCAGTATCGCGACCTGGGCGAGCGCACCAAGCACACGATCGAGGAGCTGATCGTTCCCATCGCCGGCTTCCTGGTGCCGGTGTTCTTCGTCCTGATGGGCGTGCGGGTCGATCTCTCGAGCTTCGGCCAGGTGGAGGTGCTGGGCTTCGCGGCCCTGCTGTCGCTGGCCGCCATCCTGGGCAAGATGATCTGCGCCGCCGGTGTGCTGGAGCCGGGGCTCGACCGCCTCTCGGTGGCGGTGGGCATGGTGCCGCGGGGAGAGGTGGGACTGATCTTCGCCGGACTGGGCGCCCAGCTCACGCTCCACGGCCGGCGGGTGATCACGCCGCCGGTCTTCGCGGCCGTGGTGGTGATGGTGGTCGTCACCACCCTCCTCACCCCGCCAGCTCTGAAGATCAGTTTCAGCCGGGGGGACCGGGGGGACCGGAGGCGGGGACAGGGACGGCGACGGCCGGCGGCGGAGCCGGAGGACCGACCCTCTCCGCCCCTGGGGTGACCGCGGGGAGCGGCGAGGGGACCGGGGGCTGCGGGCCCATCGCCGCGGTCATCGCCTGAGGCGGCTGGGGCTCACGGGGGGGCCGCGGCGCCACCGCCCCGTCCGGCAGCTCGATGATCACGTCCCGTGGATGGACCATCCCCAGGTCCTCGCGGGCCAGCCGCTCGAGCATGCCGGGATCGTGATGCAGGCGGTCGATGCGCAGGCGCAGCCGCTCGCTGCGGGCGCGGGTCTCCGCGATCTGCACCGCCAGCAGGTGCTCGTGCGCCCGCGCCGCCGACAGGTCGCGATAACTCTTCAGGGCCGCGATGGCGAGCAGCGCGAGAAACAGGACGACGGTCGCGCCCAGGACCGGGCGAAACGAATCGGTCCGGGCGGGTGCTTCAGGCCGCGTCACGGGGACCAGCGGGGGAAGGCCTTGGCACCCGGGTAGGTGGCCACGCCTTCCAGCTCCTCTTCAATGCGCAGCAGGCGGTTGTACTTGGCGACGCGGTCGCTGCGGCACGGCGCGCCGGTCTTGATCTGGCCGGCGCGGGTGGCGACGGCCAGGTCGGCGATGGTGGTGTCCTCCGTCTCGCCCGAGCGGTGGCTGATGATGTTGGAGTAGGCGTGGGTCTTGGCCATCTCCACCGCCTCCAGCGTTTCGGTCAGCGTGCCGATCTGGTTGACCTTGACGAGGAGGGCGTTGGCGAGGCCGTCGGCGATCCCCCGGGCCAGGATCTCGGGGTTGGTGACGAAAAGATCGTCGCCCACGAGCTGCACCCGGCTCCCCAGCTCGGCGGTGATCTCCTTCCACCCCTCGCGGTCGTCCTCGGCGAGCCCGTCCTCGATGGAGACCAGGGGGTAAGCGCCGAGCCAGTCGGTGTAGAGGGCGATGAGGTCCGAGGCGGTGAGGCCGGAGCGCCCCTCGCCGGCCAGGGCATAGCGCACGGCCTCCTTGCCTTTCCCCTTCTTCTTCTCCACCAGCTCGCTGGCGGCCACGTCGATGGCCAGGGCGATCTGCTGGCCCGGGGTGTAGCCGGCCTTCTCGATGGCCTGGACCAGCAGGTCCAGGGCCTCGCGGTTGCTCTTGAGATTGGGCGCGAAGCCCCCCTCGTCGCCCACGGCGGTGACCAGCCCGGAGGACTTCAGCACCCCCTTGAGCGCGTGGTAGACCTCGACACCGGCCCGCAGGGCCTCGCCGAAGCGGTCGAAGCCGAGGGGCACCAGCATGAACTCCTGGACGTCCACCGAGTTGTCGGCGTGGGCGCCGCCATTGAGCACGTTGAGCAGGGGGATGGGGAGCACGGTGGCCGCAGGGCCGCCGACGTAGGCATAGAGGGGGAGGCCGCTCGCCTCGGCCGCGGAGCGGGCCACGGCGAGCGAGGCGCCGAGCAGGGCGTTGGCCCCCAGCCGGCTCTTGCCCGGGGTGCCGTCGAGCTCGACGAGCGTGTGGTCGATGCGCGCCTGGTCGCGGGCATCCATGCCGCGCAGCCGGGGCGCGATCTCCTCCTGCACGTGGGCGACGGCCTTGCGGACCCCCTTGCCACCATAGCGTTTGCCGCCGTCGCGCAGCTCCAGCGCCTCGCGGCTGCCGGTCGAAGCCCCCGACGGCACCGCCGCCCGACCGCCCACGCCGCCGTCGAGGATGCAGTCGACCTCCAGCGTCGGATTGCCTCGCGAGTCGAGGATCTCCCGCGCCACGATCTCTTCAATGGAAAACATCCGAGCCCTCCGAACCGAGATTTCTGACCAGACTCCAGACGGAAGGTTATCCGCAAAACCCCGCCGGCTCAAGCATTTCAAGGGAAAACGTCCGCGCGGGATCTTTGAAGTGGGCCGGCTGCGACGGCCCCGCCTGCCGTTTGACACCGCCTCCAATCTGTGCGACTATCACTCCCCGCCTTCTGAGGAGGCGCGGAACGAAGGAACTGACGCGGGGTGGAGCAGTCTGGTAGCTCGTTGGGCTCATAACCCAAAGGTCGCAGGTTCAAATCCTGCCCCCGCAACCATCGAAATCACCGCCGTAGAGGCGTTTCAAAGGTAGGGACCGCGAAAGCGGCCCTACCTTTTTTCCTTCCTGCCCTCTCCACGTCAGCGCATTCGCGCAACTGACTGGGATGGAGCTTGCATGCCGCTCCGGACGAGCGGCGGGCGGGGGGCCCGGGAGAGGTCTGGCAGATCGATGATCGAGACGGAACCGGAAGTCCAGCAGGAAGAACGGCTCTCCGACCGGGTCAAGAGGGCTCTCCTCGGCGCTCCCCGGGACGTGGCGGACACCACCCACCTGCACAACATGACGCTGATCGCCTTCCTGGCCTGGGTGGGGCTGGGAGCGGACGGCCTGTCGTCCTCGGCCTACGGCCCGGAGGAAGCGTTCCGCGCCCTGGGCCAGCACACCTATCTGGCCGTGGGCCTCGCCCTCGCCACGGCGCTGACGGTGCTCATCATCTCCGCCTCCTACAGCGGCATCATCGAGCAGTTCCCCACCGGCGGCGGCGGTTACGTGGTGGCCTCCCACCTGCTGGGGCCCAGCATCGGCGTCGTCTCCGGCTGTGCCCTGGTGGTGGACTACGTGCTCACCATCACGGTCTCCATCGCCTCCGGCGGCAATGCCATCTTCAGCTTCCTCCCCGCCCACATGGACGTGTGGAAGCTGCCGGCGGAGTACGCGGCCATCGTCCTCCTCATCGGTCTCAACCTGCGGGGCGTGAAGGAGTCGGTGCAGGCATTGCTGCCCGTGTTCCTGGTCTTCCTCGCTACCCACGCCCTGCTCATCGGCTGGTCGATCACCAGCCATGTGGACAACATCCCGGAGGTCTCCCACCACCTCTCCCAGGGCTTCCACTCGGGTCTCCAGACCCTGGGGGTGATGGGGATGATGCTGCTGCTGTTGCGCGCCTACGCCCTGGGCGGCGGTACCTACACCGGCATCGAGGCGGTCTCCAACGGTTTGCAGATCATGCGCGAGCCGCGGGTGGCCACCGGCAAGCGGACGATGGTCTACATGTCCATCTCCCTGGCCTTGACGGCCGGCGGCATCCTCATCGGCTACCTGCTCCTCAACGTCCAGCACTTCCCCGGCAAGACGATGAACGCCGTGCTCGCCGAGCGGGCCTTCGGCACCTGGCACCTCGGCGCCATGCCGGTGGGCTACTGGCTGGTGCTGGTGACGCTGATCTCGGAGGGGCTGCTGCTGTTCGTGGCCGCGCAGGCGGGCTTCATCGACGGGCCGCGGGTGATGGCCAACATGGCGGTGGACTCGTACCTGCCCCACCGGTTCGCCGCCCTGTCCGAGCAGCTCTCGATGCAGAACGGCGTCCTCCTGATGGGAGTCGCGGCGCTCGCCATGCTCTCCTATACCCGCGGCAACATCCAGACGCTGGTCTACATGTACTCGATCAACGTGTTCCTGACCTTCTCGCTCTCCCAACTCGGTATGACCCGGTTCTGGAAGGACAGGAAGAAGGACCTGGCGCGAGTGAAGCACCTCGCGATCCACCTCGTGGCGCTGCTGCTCTGCGTGGGCATCCTGGTGGTGACCGTCTTCGAGCGCTTCACCCACGGCGGCTGGGTGACCATCGTCATCACCTCGGTCTTCGTGCTGATCTGCTACGGCATCCACTCCCACTACCGCCGGTCGGCGGAGGGGCTGCGCCAACTCGACGACATCCTCGGCTCGCTGCCCGCCACCGGCGAGGCCAAACCCAAGAGCCTGGACCCCAAGGCGCCCACGGCGGTGCTGCTGGTCTCCGGGTTCTCCGGCTTCGGCGTCCACACGGTGTTGTCGATCCTGCGCTACTTCCCCGGCCTCTACAAACAGTTCATCTTCATCTCCGTGGCCGTGGTGGACTCGGGCTCGTTCAAGGGCAAGGAGGAGATCGAGGCGCTGAAGCAGCACACCGAGGAGGACCTGGCCAAGTACGTGGACCTCGCCCGGCGCATGGGCTTCGCGGCGGACAGCGTCTACGGCGTGGGAATCGAGGTGGTCTCCCAGGCCTCCGACCTGTGCGAGCAGGTGGCCAAGCTCTATCCCAAGGCGACGATCTTCACCGGCAAGCTGGTCTTCCGGCGCGAGCGCTTCTTCTACGGCCTGCTGCACAACGAGACGTCGAAGATCATCCAGCGCCGCCTGCAGTGGGTGGGCGTGCCGATGGTCGTGCTGCCGATCCGGGCCCGGGTCTAAGCGGGTCAACCGCTGAAGCAGAAAGGCCCTCCCGCCGATCCCGGCAAGGAGGGCCTGCAAGCTTCTCGACGGAGCTGTTACTGCTGACCGATGGGGGCTGGGGGAGCTACGCCGGCGCCCTGGTCCAGGATACGGTTGTTGCCGAAGCTGGTGAGCGTGCCCCCGGCAGCGGTCAGGAGGCTGCTCGCGTTGGCGATGATGGTGGTGTTACTTATCCGGAGGATGGTGCTGCCGTTGGTGCCGTCCACACTGATGCCGAAGTTGTTGTTCAGAAGCTGAACGCCATCGACGAGGGCCTTGGTCGCGACGTTGGCGTTGCCCGTCTTGACGAAGATCCCGCCGCTCGAGCCTCCCTTATTGTCGCGGATGATCGTGTTGATGACGAAAAGCAGGCTGGTGCTGCCGGCGCTGACGCTCGTGGGCTGGAAGTCGATGCCCTTCTGGACGAAGTTGTGGATCGTGCAGTTCTCGACGTGGACCGCGCCGGCCGCGAGGACCTTGATGCCCGCGAGACCCGTCCCCAAGCCTTCGATGTCGAGCCCGCGGAGGATCACCACGTCGGTCGGGGCGGCGTTGACGATGATGGCATTGGTGCCCGACACGAGCACGCCGGCCTCGAAGCCCTCCGAGGAGATGGTGATTCCCTTGGTGATCGTCACTCCGCCGAAACCACCCGGATCGAGGACGTTGATCTCGCCGTTGGGCGCGGTCTTCGAGATGGCGCCCGCGAAGGTCTTGCACGGCGCCGTGCGGCTGCAGGGGTTGGCGTCGTCGCCGACTCCCGAAACCCAGGTGCGCGTCGCCTGGGCCTGCGCGGCGGCGCTCAGCGTGAGCAGGACGAGAAATGACAGCAGCAGGATACGGACAGAGAGTCTCGGTCGCCTCATGACAGTTCCTCCAAAAGGATTTGTGTTGAACACACGTTACCGGCGCTTGATCGACGAGAATGGCGCAACCTCAAACTATAGGCCCACCTCCCGCTCGACGTCAATGTCAGGCGAAGCCGCGAGACCGAATGTTACATGGACGGCGCAGCTCCGATCACAATAACGAATTCGCCTTTTAGCGACGGTCTTAGTTTCAGTTCTGCGAACAGTGTGGAGAGCGATCCGCGCAGGACCTCCTCATGCATTTTCGTCAGCTCGCGGGCGACGGCGGCGGGGCGATCACCCAGCTCTTCCAGAGCATCGGCCAGGCTGGCCAGCAGGCGGTGGGGGGATTCGAAGACCACCATCGTGTGGCCGAGGTTTGCCCAGGCTTTATAAAAGGTTCGGCGCTTGCCGGTCTTGGGCGGCGGGAAGCCGGCGAAGGTGAAGGGGTAGGGGGGCAATCCGGAAACCACCAGCGCGGCGAGGGGGGCGGAAGGGCCGGGGATGGGCTCGATGCGCGCTCCGGCGGCGGCGGCCTCGCGCACCAGCACGAAGCCGGGATCGGAGAGGAGGGGGGTGCCGGCGTCGCTCGCCAACGCGATCGTCCTCCCCTCGTGCAGGTCGGCCAGCAGGCGCGGCAGACGCTGCCGCTCGTTGTGCTCGTGCAGGGAGACGAGAGGTTTCTTGATCCCGAAATGGGCCAGCAGGCGGCCGGTGTGGCGGGTGTCCTCACAGGCCACCAGGTCGGCGGACTCGAAGGCGGCCCGGGCTCGCGGCGACAGGTCGTCGAGGTTGCCGATCGGCGTGGCGACGACCAGGAGCCGGCCGGCCATTATCTTCTTACCATCAATCGCGCGGGATCTCCTGGTCCAGGTTCACCGCGCTGCCCGAGAGCCGGGCGATGAGCATCAGCCGGCGCTTGAAACGGAACTGCTGCTCGAGGGCGACGACGCGGCGCACCACCCGCTCGTCGTAGCCGCGGGCCGCCACCTCCTCCGGCCGCAGCCCCATGTCGAACAGCAGGTAGAGCACCTCGTCCGCGGTTTCGTATTCGAAGCCGAGCTCGCCCTCGTCCGTCTGGCCGGGCCACAGGTCGGCCGAGGGGGCTTTGCCGATCACCTGCTCGGGCAGGCCGAGGTGGCGCGAGAGTTGCCAGACCTGACCCTTGTAGAGGTCGCCCAGGGGGTTGAGGGAGCTGGCGTTGTCGCCGAAGACGGTGGAGTAGCCGAGGAGGATCTCGGTCTTGTTGGAGGTGCCGAGGACCAGGGAGCCCAGCTTCTTGGCCTGATCGAAGAGGATGGTCATCCGCTCGCGAGCCATCTTGTTGCCCCGGCGATCGGGGCCGGCGTCGGACTCCAGGGCGAAGTAGGCGTCCACCATCGGCGAGATGTCGATCACCTGGTGGGGCACCCCTAAATGCTCGGCCACCAGCCGGGCGTCCTGCTCGGATTCACGCGCCGACGTGCGGTAAGGGAGAAGGAAGCCGTGGACGCGCTCGGGTCCCAGGGCGCGGGCGGCCAGGGCGGCGGCGAGGGAGGAGTCGACGCCTCCGGAGAGGCCCACCACCACTCCCTGCGTGCCGGAGGTCTCCACGGCGTCGCGGATGAAGCTGGTGAGCACCGCCTCGGCGAGCGGGGCATTGAGGGTGAGCCGCGCCTTCACCTGGTCGCGCCGGATCACGAAGTGGGCCCCGCGATGTCGAAGCGCTCGTCGTCGAGCAGGGGGAGGCGCCAGCGCAGGCGGTCCGAGTCCCGCAGGTCGATCTCGGTCACCAGCAGGTGCTCGACCAGCAGGGGCGCCCGCTCCATCATCTCGCCGCCGGGGCGTACCACGTGGCTGCCGCCGGGATAGAACGACCCCTCCTCCCAGCCCACCCTGCCGCAGTAGGCCACCCAGCAGGTGTCGAGCAGAGCGGTGGAGCGGGTGAGGGTCTCCCAGCTCTCGTGGCTCTCGGGGAGGGCGCCGGCGCCGATGCGGCCGGGGCTGGCGGAGAGGACGATGATCAGCCGGGTGCCGGCCACGGCCAGCCGGCGGGCGAGCTCCGGGTGCCAGAGGTCCTCGCAGATGAGCACGCCCACTTTGCCCCACGGCAGGTCCGCCAGCTCCAGCCGGCGGCCGGCGCCGAAGAAGCGCTCCTCCTGGAAGATGCCGTAGGTGGGGAGGTAGAGCTTGCGGTGGACATAGGACGGCTCGCCGTCCGAGAGGAGGACGGCGCTGTTGTGCAGCACGCCGCGCTCCCCCTCCTCGACGAAACCGAGGAGCACGCGCATGGGCCGCGCCGCCTCGGCCAGCCGCCGCAGGATGGGCGAGCCTGGCGGCAGGGCCACCCGCGGCGTCAAATGGAGGAGGCGGTAGCCGGTGAGGGACAGCTCGGGGAAGACCAGGAGGTCCACCCCGGCGGCCCGCGCCCGCTCGATCCAGTCGAGGTGGCGCTCGGCGTTGCGCTCCACGTCGCCCAGGCGGCAGTCGATCTGCGCCAAGCCGATCTTGAGCAGGGTGGAGGGGGATTCGGCCATGGTCCGGCCCGATGCTAGCATGAGCCCCATGAGGAACGATCGAACCCTGCTGCTCCTCCTCGCCGCTCTCGTCCTGCTGCCGGGGACGCCCGCCGCGGCCCAGGCGAAGAAGCCGGCCCAGGCGCTCCCGGCCCCCGCTGCCAAGCCTTCCGCCGCCGCTCCGGCAGGCAAGACCGTGCTGCAGGACCGGGTGCTGGCGGTGGTGGACGAGGATCCCGTCCTGGCCTCGGACGTGGAGCGGGTCCTCAAGCTGGGCCTGCAGCCGCCCAATCCCGGGGAGAGCGACGACCAGTACCGCAAGCGGGTGCTCAACTCCCTGGTCGAGGAGCGGCTCCGTTTTCACGAGATCGACCGCTACGGCTTCGAGCAGGTGCCGGTGGACGAAATCGAAAAGGCCGTGGCCAAGGTCCGCGCCGGCTTCAAGGACGAGGCTTCCTTTCAGAAGGCGCTCAAGGAGGTGGGGCTCACCCCCAAGGGGCTGCGCCAGCTCATGGCGCGCCAGCTCCTGGTGCTCACCTACGTGGACGAGCGCCTGGGGCCTCGGGTCTTCGTCACTTTCGACGACATCAACAAGTACTACCGCACCGTGCTGGCGCCGGAGATGCAGAAGAAGGGGCAGCCCGTGCCCCCGCTCGAAGAGGTGCGGGAGGACGTCCGCGAGGTTCTGAAGCAGCAGAAGCTCACCCAGGAGCTTCAGACCTGGACCGAGGAGCTGCGCGCGAAGGCCGACGTGGTGATCTACCCCAACCAGCCCGGCAACGCCCCCCTGCCGCCGGTGGTGAAGAAGATCGACGCCACCACCGCGAAGAAGGCCGAGACGAAGAGCGCGCCGCCGAAGGGGCCGACCAGGCCGCCGGGGTGAGTGATTAATACAGCTCCGCGTACTCCCCTGCCCCCACCATTACCCGGCGGACGAAATCCCGGGTCTCCAGGGTCCCGATCTTGGTGAAGTATTCGTCCGGCTCCTGGGTGAAGCACCAGCTCTTCCAGACCTGGGCCTGGGACTCGCCGGCCTGGTGGGCGGCCACGGCAGCCATGGCGGCGACAGGGGCGTTGCCGAAGACCTTGAGCAGCGCGGCGAGCTCGGCCGCGCCGATGGCAATGGAGACGCCGGGGCTGTAGAGCTCCTCCGGCGTCACCCGCGCCGCCAGGTTGAGCTGACCGCTCACTTGGCGCGCCGTGGCCGGGCTGAGGTGGGCCAGGCCACGCTGGGCCGCGGGAGAGAGGGCCGAGGGGTCGAAGCGGCTCTCCTCGCGGAGGAGGGCGGCGAGCAGGCGGGGATCGACGCCGCGGATCCGCCCCTGGGCCAGGATGGCGTCCTGGAAGGGGAAGGGGTAGAGGAGCCGGCGGTAGTCCCGCGGCTGCATCGCGAGCGGCAGCTTGCGGGGCGCCCGCTCGCGCAGCGCCTCGGCCAGGGAGATGGAGCGCGCGGGCTCGCCGCCCCGGGCCAGCAATCGGCTGCCGGTATAGGCGAGGTTGGGATCGGAGACGGGGAAGTGCTCGCGCACGGCCGGCGCCCCCTCGTGCCAGATCCCCAGGGCGAGGAGCATCTCCTCCGGGCGGGTGAGACGGTGGGTCCACAGGGGCCAGCGGCGCACCGGCACCTCGGCCAGCTTGAGATAGGGCGCCGTGGCGCGGTCCGCCAGGAGCATCTGCTCCAGCTTGTGCTGGGCCGCCCGGCCCGCGGGATCGCTCGCGCCCAGGAGCAGCCAGGCGCCGTAGAGGTCGTCGCGCCGGCTCGACGCGGCGCGGCGCCGTGCTTCGGCGGCGGCCGTGGCGTTCAACGGCTCGGCGGCGAGGCGGGACAGGGCGGCGCGGGCGAGCGGGTGATACGGATCGGCGCGGGCGACTTCCAGGTAGCGGTCCACGGCCTCCCGCGGGTCGTGCTCCAGCTCGGCCAGCCGGCCTTCCCAATAGACGACTTCGAGCTGGTCGTTGCGATCGCCGGCGGCGGCCCGGTCCAGCCAGGCGCCGGCGCGGTCCGCTCGGCCGCGGGCGAGGTCGGAGGCGGCGAGGAAGAGGGCGGCGCGGGTCGCCGGGCCACGCCACTCCGGCCGCGCCAGGAGCTGTTGGAACAGATACAGGGCCGAGGCCTCGGCGCCGTTGCGCCACTCCAGGCGCAGGGCCCCGAGGAGCGCCGGCGCGGTCCACTCCCGGACCTGGGAGTCGGCCTGCCAGGCCTGGCGATAGAGCGCGGCGGCGGCGGGCCAGGCGCCGCGCAGCTCGTGGGCGTGCCCCTCCTGGTAGAGGGCGCGGGCCTTCTCGCCGGGAGTCCGCGCCAGGGCGACCAGGCGGCTGAAGGTCACGGATGCCTCGGCGTAGCGCTGCTGGGAGAGGAGCGCCTGGCCGATGAGCGCCTGGGCCTCGAAGGCGTCCCGCGTCGAGAGCGACTGGCGATCTCCCGCCCGCTGCAGGTGGCGCAGGGCGCGGTCGAGCTCCTGGTGCTGCTGGAAGGTCTTGCCCAGCAGCAGGGGCACGCGGCCGTGCTCGGCCTCGGCGACCAGCGGCGAGAGGCTCTCGGCGGCGAGGCGGGCGAGCTCGTCGTCGTAGCTCTCCTCCAGCAGGCTCACCAGCAGGCTGCGGGCCAGCTCGCGATAGCCGGAGCGCAGGGCGCACTCCGCCTGGGCGAGCTGGATCTCCCGGCGCTGCGGTTTCGGCAGCGCCGCCTCCTGCCGCAGGCCCCCCAGCAGCCGGCACTCCCCCCCCTTGGCGAGGACCTGGGCGAACAGGTGGACGGCTTCGGGGATCAGGGGCGAGCCGGGATCGCCGGCGACCACCTTGGAGACGAGGCCCGCCGCCACCTCGGGGTGGCCGGTGTTCACCTGCACGACGGCCATGCGATAGCGGCTGTAGAAGGCGAGCGCGGGGTTCAGGGCCAGGGCCCGGGAGAAGGCCTGGACGGCGTCGCCCGGCCGGCCCAGAAGGTCGAGGAGATAGCCGTTGAGATAGTCGAGGCCCAGGCGGTGCGCGGCATCGGGAGCCTGCGCCAGCTCCTGCTCGACCCGCCCCAGCGTCTGCTGGGGTTTGCCCGCGAGCTGCAGCTCCACCAGGTCGGGCCGGGGATCCGCGACGGTGATGGCGAGTGCGAAAGCGAGGGTGCCGAACATCCGGAGCCGTGCGGCGCCGGCGGCTCGATCCCGGGAGAATCAGCTCATGGGGACTGACCAGCGTGCGACGCGCGCGCCCAGCTTCTGCAATTTCAGTTCCATTCCCTCGTAACCCCGATCGAGGTGATAGATGCGGTCCACCACCGTCTCGCCCTGGGCCGCCACGCCGGCCAGGACCAGGCAGGCGGAGGCCCGCAGGTCGGTGGCCATCACGCCCGCGCCGGTCAGCGGCTTGGGACCGTAGACGCGGGCGCGGCCGCCGTCCACCCGGATGTCGGCACCCATCCGCGCCAGCTCCGGCGCGTGCTGGAAGCGGTTTTCGAAGACGGTTTCGCTGATCGTCGCAACTCCGTCCGCCCGGGTCATGAGGGCCATGTACTGGGCTTGGAGATCGGTGGGAAAGCCGGGATGGGGCGAGGTCTCGAGGTCGAGGGACTGGATGTCGCCCGCGCCTTGGACGCGGATATCTTCAGCGCTCACTTCGACGCTCGCTCCCACCTCGGCCAGTTTGTCCAGCAGGGGCGCCAGATCGGCGGCGCTGGCACCCTCCAGTGTCACATCGCCGCGGGTCAGCACGGCGCCGATCAGGTAGGTGCCCCCCTCGATGCGGTCGGGGATGATGGCGTGCTCGGCGGCGCCCAGGCTCTCGACACCGTCGACGACGATGGTCTCCGTGCCGGCGCCGGAGACGTGGGCGCCCATGGCATTGAGGAGGTTGGCGAGGTCCACCACCTCGGGCTCGCAGGCGCAGCACTCCAGCACGGTGGTGCCGCGGGCCAGGGTGGCCGCCATCATCACGTTCTCGGTGCCGGTCACCGTCGGCATGTCGAACCGGAAGCGCGCCCCCACCAGCCGGGCGGCGGTGGCCTCGACGTAGCCATGGGTGAGCTGCACGTCCGCGCCCAGGGCGGTGAGCCCCTTGAGATGCTGGTCGATGGGCCGCACGCCGATGGCGCAGCCGCCGGGGAGCGACACCCGGGCGTGCCCCTCCTTGGCGAGCAGCGGCCCGAGGACCAGGACGCTGGCGCGCATCGTCCGGACCAGGTCGTACGGGGCGTCGTGCTCGGGGTTCGGCCGCTCGCGGCGGAGGATGAGGGCGCCGCCCGTCTCCTCGGTGACGACGCCGAGGTGGTCGAGCAGCTTCTGCAGGGTGCGGATGTCGCGCACGTGCGGCACGCGGCGCAGGGTGAGCGGCGCGTCCGTGAGCAGGCTGGCGGTGAGCGCCGGCAGCGCGGCGTTCTTGGCGCCGGAGGCCCGCACCCGGCCGGCGAGGCGGGTCGGCCCTACGATGTGGAACTTGTCCATTGCCTACCCTCTCCCCCGGCGCAGCACCAGCACGCGCGGGATGCCGGCGTAATCCTCCCGCACGCGGATCAGCTCCAGGCCCGAGGCTGCGGCGCGGCGGCGGGCGGCGGCGAGCTGGCCGCAGCCGATCTCGACCACCAGTCTAACCTCGGAACGCAGCGCCGCGCACTGGGCGAAGAGGCGGGCCAGGACCGAGTCGCCGCAGCCGGGAGCGAAGAGCGCCAGGGCGGGCTCGAAATCGCGCACCTCGGGCGAGAGCGACGGTGCGTCGCCAAGGTCGATGTAGGGCGGGTTGCTCACCACCAGATCGAAGCGGGCGAGGTCGAGACCCGCCGTGAGGTCTGTCCCCACCAACGAGACTCTCTCCGCGGCGCCGAGCCGCCGGGCGTTCTTCGCGGCCACGGCGAGAGCGCCGGGCGACAGGTCGGCGGCCACGGCCCGGGACCCGGGGATCTCCAGGGCCAGGGTGACGGCGAGGATGCCGGAGCCGGTGCCCACGTCGAGGATCCACGGCCGCTCGGGCAGCGGCGCGGCGAGCGCCTCCTCCACCACGTGCTCGGTCTCCGGCCGCGGGATGAGCACCCGCGAGTCGACGAGGAACGGCCGCCGCCAGAATTCCCGCTCGCCCAGCAGGTAGGCCGCGGGCTCGCCCGTGAGGCGGCGGGCCAGCAACTCCCGGAACCGCGCCTCGGCCACGGCAGGAACCTCGGCCTCCCCCCGCGCCAGCACCTGCGCCTCCGACAGGCCGAGGACATGGCCGAGGAGGAGCGCCGCCTCCCGGGGCGGCGCGCCGAAGGACGTGGCCACGAGGAGCGGCCTGGCCGCGGCGAGGAGAGCGCGGATGGTGGGCACGCGGGGAGTGTATCCGGGTGAGCCTGGCCCCGCCCCGCCCGGGCGGGGTGGAGCCCAGGGATGCTCCCTCACCGGCCCACCGGCTTCAGCCGAACCTCCACGCGCCCGCCGCGCCGGGCCGCACCTCCGCCGTGGCCTTGGCGGGCGCGTACCCCTCCTTCTGGACCGTGATCCTGTACGTCCCGGCCGCGAGGCGGGTCTCGAAGACGCCGTCCTCGCCGCTGCGGATGGTGGGGGTGGAAAAGGAGTCGCGCGGGTCGTTCGCCTTGCCGTCGACCGAGACGGTGGCGTCCGCGACCGGCTCCCCCGTGCCAGAGACCACCTGTCCAAGCAGGGCTTCCGTCGCGATGTCGATCGTGATCTCACGGTCGCCCGCGATCTCCAAGGTATGCTCCTGGTGGATGGCGCCCAGGGAAGCGACGACGGACAGGTGATGGCTCCCGGGCTTCAGGTCGTGGATCTCGAAACGCCCGTCGTAGCGGCTCTGCGCCGAGTGAAATCCGGAGGACCCGCCCCAGATCGCGACGTTCGCTGCGGACAGAGGGACCCCGTCCACGAGGCCCCGCCGGAGAGCGTGGCACCCTTACCGGCACTGGGTTCGTGGAGAGGGCCGATCGGCCGGAACCGTAGGCGGGAACTTGCTAATGGAGAACAGCCCCCGCCATGAGGACGGCGGGGGCGATGGGCTTTAAGCCGCTTCCTGTAGTGGTTGGTAGGCGTTTGCAAGCGCGACAGAATCGATTCTCGCCGCCAGGCCACGGCCCGCCGGAGACTTCCGTGCCCTTCTTTGCGCCCTAGTAGTACGCCGATCGAGGAGCACGAAGAACAGGAGGCAACCGAACAGCGAAGTCATCATTAAGTGCGCGAAAAACGCCTTGTGCATCTGCTCGCGCAGGCCTTTGACCCATTCCCGCTGCGTCGGGCTTAGAGAGTTGGTCGATTCGCGCCATCTGCGATCGAAGTCGTAGTCCGGCGAGAACACGTGCGGATCTAGGACAAATGCCATGGCGATGAGCCTCAGGGTACCGAAGCGATGGCCGAATCGGAGGAAGCCGTTCAGAGTGCTGCGTAGTAGCCCGTAAGCCGGATGGTCGAAGCGGATCTTGCCGTCCGCAGCTCCGTCAAATAGTTCGGCCCGAATCGCGAACAGCCGCGCTCGGAAAAGGTCCCTCCTGTAGTCTCTATATGGCCAGAAGAAGAGCCATGCGAGTCCAACCAGAGAGAGGCCGGAACTGAGGACGACAGCGATCGTGTCGTAGTTGGTCATGTTTCAGTCCTCCCCGTAATCCCCTTGCGAGTCTAGGTCAGTGGAGCTGCGCCCAGGGTCAATTAGCTTCTCGTATTTACGTAATCTAGATCCCATTTGTTTCGTGTCTCTACGACGCAGCCCGCGCTGCTGCATCCCATAACCAACACCGCCCGCCCCAAAAATCCAAGCCAAGGCTTCGCTGACCCTGACGTCCGCGAGGAAACGAATGCCGATGGTGGCAGCGGTCTGAAGGCCGGCCAAACTCTTGATACAGTCGGTGACGAAGAAGACGATAAGAGCGATGATGCCCCAACGAACTGCCACTTCAACAACTGGGGCCCCTTTTTCGACCAAGAGGAAGCGCATCTGGTGTGCATCATCCTGCTCGGGACCATCGTCCTTCTCTCTCCGCTTTGCCACGGTTCGGGACTCCTCTCGCGTTGAGTTTTCCGAATAGTAGCTGGAATCCTCATGAATCGCGAGAGTCCGCGGCGCTTAGATGAGGTGCAGCTCCAACCGCAAAGCGGGACAGTTTCGCGCGCGGCAGGTGCATTATACTCACATGCTTCCCCCAAAGCCTAATCCACCCCCGGAGATGTCGAGGTGCGTCGGCTCCAGGTCCGTGTCCTCGATCAACGGGATCAGGGGATGCTCCAGGGCGAGATAGCCGTCCGCCCGCATCCGCAGGCGATAGGCGCCGGCCTGCGGCGCGGCGATCTCGAAGAACCCTTCCGCGTTCGAGCGGACCGTGGCAAGAGGCGGCGGATCGGCCTCCCCGCGCAGGCGCCGGACGGCTTCGGCGTAGCCTCCCCAGGCGGCGAGCAGCTCGACGCGGGCGCCGGGGAACCCCCGGTTGCCCACCACCACCTGGCCGCGAACGTGGATCGGCGCGGCGGCGGCAGGCAGGCCGAACAGGAGAGTCATTCCCACGCAGCCCAGGAGAGTGAAGTGGCGAGCCATCAAGCAAATTCTATCCCTCTTCCCACTGTGATAGAAGGACCGCCGGTCGCTTTTTCCCGGAGGACTCCATGAGAAGAGGCTCCCTGCTCTTCGGCTCCCTGCTCCTGCTCCTTGCCTCTCCCGGCTTCCCGGCCGACGCTCCCGGCTGCAAGGACTCCGAGCCCTATTTCAAGATCGCCGATGCCAACCTGGCCCAGGATGCCGACGGCTACCAGGCGTTCGCCTTCTACCGGCAGGTGGCCTCCAGCGCGGCGAGCGCCGCCGCGCCCGCGCTGGGCGCGCGGATCGCCGGCCTGCGCGACGGCGTGCCCGTGGCTGCCGCGGACCGGCAGCTCGCCTCCTGCATGCTGCGCAGCTTTCTCCTCGCCCGCTACGGCGACCGCATGGTGAAGGATCTCCAGGAGATGGTGGGCTTCCGCACCTTCGCCGTCGAGGGCCAGGAGAACTGGAACGCTCCCGAGTTCGTCCGCCAGCGCGAGTGGCTGGAGCGGCACGCCCGGCTCCTGGGGCTCGACTTCAAGAGCTATGACGGACGGGTGGACGAGATCACGCTGCAGGGTCCCAAGCCCGTCCTCGCCCTGCTCACCCACGGCGACGTCCAGGGCGTCGAGAACCAGACCTGGACCTCACCCCCGTTCGAGGGCAAGCTGGTCGACGGCCGCGATGACCGGATCATTGGCCGCGGCACCGAGGACGACAAGGGCCCCCTCATCGCCGCCCTCTACGCCCTGGCGGCGCTCCACGACAGCGGCTGGCCCCTGCGCTCCACCCTCCACCTCCTGGTGGCCAACGGCGAGGAGTCGAGCTGGGACGAGATCCCTTACTACCTGGCCCGCGCGCCCATGCCGGACCGGACGGTCGGCCTCGACGCCGCCTACCCCGTGGTCAACGCCCAGAAGGGCTACGGCATCCTCCGCTTCCGCTCCCAGCCGGTGGCGGAGCCCCAGAAGGGGAACAGTAAGGGGAAGTGGCGGGTCGTGCGAATGAGCGGCGGCAGCGGCATGTCCATCATCCCCGAGAAGGGCGAGGCGGTTCTCGAGCGTCTGGGGTCGGATCAGGAGAAGAAGAACGCCCAGGCGGACCTCACCCGCTCCGCCGCCGCCTGGGTTAAGGCCCATCCGCCGGCCAGGCTGTCCGTGAGCCGCGAGGGCGGACTCCTCAAGGTCCAGGCCGCGGGTCACGCCGGCCACTCCTCCGAGCCTTCCACCGGTCACAACGCCCTCGGAGACCTGACCGCCTTCCTCGCCACCCTGGACCTCCGGATGGATGCCTGGGGCGCGCTCGCCGCCTTCACCGGGATCGCCGTGGGCACGGAGACGAACGGCCGCTCGCTGGGCATCGACCACCGCGATGCGGTGACGGGAGAGCTGACCTCCAATCTCTCGTTCCTGCGCGAGGACAAGGGCGCGCCCGTCGCCGAGGTGAACGTCCGGACGCCGCGGGGGCTCACCAAAGCGCAGATCGAGAAGAGCGTGGCGGAGCGCACGGGCGTCTTCTCCCGGCGCGCCGCCGCCACGGTGATTCCCGAGGTGGAGATCTCGAACGAGCCTCACATCGAACCCGCCGAGGGCGAGCTGGTCTCCGCCCTGCTCGCCACCTGGCAGGACGTCACGGGCACCCCCGGCAAGGCCGTCGCCATCGGCGGCGGCACCCAGGCCCGCCTCTTCAAGGGGGGCGTGGACTTCGGCCCCGCCGAGTCCATGGCCCAATACCGGGGTCACGGCGTGGACGAGTACCTCACCCCCCAGGAGCTCCACCGCATCGCCGTGCTGACGGCGGCAGCGGTGTGGAGGCTGGAGGCGCAGTAGGTCGCGCCAGAATCCCCCCAACCCAAGACCCTCATCACCCCGGCCCTCTTCTCCCGCCCCTCCCAACCCCCCTCCCCGGGAGAAGAGGGAGACCAGCAAGACCGCTCCAGCCGGGCCCCCTTACCCCCGCGCCATCAGATCCGCCACCGCCTTGTTGAAGCGCACGGGGTCAGGCAGCTCGCCGCCCTCGGCGATGAGACCGTAGCCGAAGAGGAGCTGGGCGTAGTCTTCGAGCACCGGGTCTTCCTTGTCCTTCTCGAAGCGCTCGCCGATCCTGGTCAGGATCTCGTGCTTCGGGTTGAGCTCCAGGATGCGGCGCTGCTTGGGGCCGCCGCCCTTGCCCTTCTGCAGGAGCTTTTCGAGCTGCGGGCTGTAGTCGTGCTCGGCGCCCACCAGGCAGACCGGCGAATTGGTGAGACGGTTGGTGAGGCGCACCTGCTTGACCCAGGTGTCGAGCTTTTTCTGAATGGCATCGAGGAGCGGCTTCATCTGCTCCTCCTTCGCCTTGAGCTCCTCCTCCGTCTGCTTCTTCTCTTCCTCGCTGCCCAGCGCCACCGTCCCCTTGCCCGCCGACTTCAGCTTCTTGCCGCCGTACTCGTGGAGCGACTGGGTGAGCAATTCGTCGACCGTGTCCACCAGGTAGAGGACCTCGTAGCCTTTCTCCTTGAACGCCTCCAGGTTGGGAGAGTTCTCCACCTGCGAGCGCGACTCGCCCGTGAGATAGAAGATCTCGTTCTGCCCCTCCTTCATGCGCTCCACGTACTCCTTGAGCGTGGTGAGCTTCTCCGGATTCTCCGGGTCATGCGACGACTGGAAGACCAGCAGCTCCAGCAGCTTCTCCTTGTTCTCGTAGTCGGCGCTGACCCCCTCCTTGATGGCGCGGCCGAACTCGGCCCAGAACTTGAGGTAGGTGTCGGGCTCCTTCTCCCGCATCTCCTGAAGCACGTCGAGGATCTTCTTGGTCAACCCCTTGCGGATGAGGGTGATGAAGCGGTCCTGCTGCAACATCTCGCGCGAGACGTTGAGCGCCAGGTCCGGCGAGTCCACCACGCCGCGCACGAAGCGCAGGTACTGGGGGAGCAGGTCCTCGCACTTCTCCAGGATCTGGATGCGCTTGACGTAGAGCTGGAGGCCCGGCTTCGAAGCTACGTAATAGAGGTCGTACGGCGCCTGCGCCGGGACGAACAGCAGCGCCTGGTACTCGATGCGCCCCTCGGCCTTGTAGGAAATGACCTTGAGCGGCTCGGTCCAGTCGTGGGCGATGTGCTTGTAGAACTCGGTGTAGTCCTCAGGCTTGACCTCGGACTGCGGCCGGGTCCAGATCGGCTTCATCGTGTTGAGGGTCTTCTCCTCCAGCGGCATCACCGGCTTCTCGCCCGTCTCCTTCTCCTTGGCAAGGTCCTCGATCTCGGGGTCCTTCTCGGCCTTGAGGACGATCGGGTAGCTGACGAAGTCGGAGTAGCGGCGGACGATGCGGCTGATTACCCAGCGGTCGGAGTATTCGTCGACGCCGTTGTCCTTGTCCTCGGGCTTCAGATAAAGGGTGATGGAGGTGCCGCGGCCGGATTTCTCCGTCTCTTCGACCGTATAGGTGCCGTCGCCGGTGGACTCCCAACGGGTGGCGGCCGTCTCGCCCGCCCGGCGAGTCACCAGCACGACGCGCTCGGCGGCCATGAAGGAGGAGTAGAAGCCGACGCCGAACTGGCCGATGAGCTCGGCGATCGACTGCTTGGACTCGCCTTGCTTGATACGGTCCACCAGCTCGCGGGTGCCGGACTTGGCGATGGTGCCGATGTTGGCGATCACCTCCTCGCGACTCATGCCGATGCCGTTATCGTGGATGGAGAGGGTGCGCAGGTTGCGGTCCGCCTCCAGGCGGATCTTCAGATCCTCGTCCCCCTCCAGGAGCTCCGGGCGGGTCAGCGCCTCGAACCGGAGCCGGTCGAGCGCATCGGACGAGTTCGAGATCAGCTCGCGGAGGAAGATCTCCTTGTTCGAGTACAGCGAATGGATCATCAGGTCGAGGAGCTGCCGGGTTTCGGCTTGAAACTGCAGGGTCTCGACGGTCGCAGTGGCCATGAATGTCCTCCTGGTCTTTGAGTCTAAAGTCCGAGCCGCGCGCAGAGCGGCGGCGGCCTCCAAGCCGCCCCTTCGAACGCCGCGCACTGGGCTGGGAATTCCCCCTGGCGACTTCCAGCACGAAAGTCTGACGACAGGGGCGTCAAGTAAATGTTAGTCGAAGACGCGCAGAATTGCAAGCGGATCGTCTCCCTTGACGACGAGGAAGGCTCGTCGCAAGCTTCAGCCGTCGCGATCACGCCGGAGCTTCCAGGGCGGGGCGCATGGCGCGTCATCGCCTCTTCCAAGGAGAGATTCATGAAAAAGCAGATCCGGAAGAAGCTGTCGCTGAGCAGGGAGACGCTGCGCGGTCTGGAGGAGGGGAGCTTCAAGGATGCAGTCGGCGGCGCCACGGCGCAACGGACCGTCTGCGGCTCCTGCCCGCCTTCGGCGTGCCATCCCACGCTCTGCTGCCCGTGAAGCTTGCGAACGTGCCGGGCGGCCGGTGGTGAGCCGGCCGTCCGGCCTAGCCGATCTCGATCCGCACTGTCTGGACCCCCTGCTCGACCCGGACCTCCACCACCCGAGGGCTCTCCTTCCTGGTGATCACGCTGATGTCGCCGTTGCGCTCGAAGCGGGCTTCCTGCACGCGGCCTGGGTCGGTCACGTGGGCGACCAGGCGGAGGGCTTCTTCGAGGTCGCCGGGGCTGAGGCGGAGCCTTCGCACCCCTTCTTCCAGGACCCGGCCGTCCTGGATCAGGAGATGCGGGCTCCCCTTGAAGAGCTTGCCCAACCGGCGGTTGCGGAAGGTGACCCAGGCCAGGAACTGATGGGTGACCACCAGCACGATGGACGCCGCGGCGGTCATGAGCACGGTGCTCGAGCCGTTGATCGCGCGGCTGAGCACCGATCCCAGGACGAAGCCGAGGACCACGTCGAAGGCGGTCTCCCGGCCGAGGAAGCGGTTGTCCCCGATCCGGAGGATGGCCCAGCCGAAGAGGTAGATGAGAAGCGCGCGGAAGCAGACCTGCAGGGCATTGACGTCCTTGGCCTCCTGTCCGGCGCCGAAGAGCCATTGCAATCCATGCCAGAGTTGATCCATCTCGACCTCCAATCCATCCCGTCGTCCGCCTCCGAGCGCCTGCAACGCCCGAGCCTGTAAGATCGCGGCGAGGAGGTCGCGGTAGGAGGAATGAGTGGCTGATCGCCGCTGGCTCTAAAACTGGGGTGGCAGGCCGGCCTGCTTACAGATCTCGTTCGCCGTGATCCGGTCGAGGGTCCGGTGTCTCTTGACAGGGATTGACTTCGAGTCGTTCGTGTAGATGGAGTGGTTGGCGCCTTCCCGCAGCAGGTAGAAGCCGTTGGACTGCAGATACTGGATCAGGTCACGCCGTTTGACGGACATGGTCCAGATCGATGGCCACCGGTTCAAAGAGATCGTTGCCGCAAGGGATTTCCTTACCCTGCTGACGATAGGCGAGGATCATCTCGCAGAGGGCATCTCGCAGCATCGACCGGCACTCTTCGACTCCGCGCCCTTCCGTGACCACCTCCGGCCACTCAACCAGTTGGCCCAGATAGCCGGAATCGATTTTCGTGTAACGGGCAGTATAACTCGTGACCATCGCAGTGCTCCTCGTCGAGGCATCCTACACCAAGCCGCTACAACTCGCAGGTCAGGAGCCCGAGCCTGTAAGATCCCGGTGAGGAGGTCCTGATGGCCTGGGGACGAAAACGTGAAGGCGGCGGGTGCGTGGGCTGGCTGGCCCTGCTGCTGGCGGGCCTGGCCCTGCTGGTGGCCTGGGCGGCGTACAAGCGCACGGGCGGCGAGGTTGGGACCGTGCTGAAGGACGCGGGAGTCCAGAGCCGCGGCGCGGCCGGGGCCGACAGCGATCTGGCGGCGTGGCAGACCGACCTGGCGCAGGCCCGGGACCGGCTCCTCGGCCGCCGGGACGAGGTGGCGAGCGACCGCAACCTGGAACAGGTGCGGCGCGACGTGGAGCAAGTCCGGACGAGCCTGGAGCAGGCCTATCGCAAGGCCGGCGCGGCGAAGGAGCAGTGGAAGGACCTCGACGCCGGTCTCCAACGTCTGGAGGGACAGCTCAAGGAAGGGGGCTCGAAGGCCCTGGCCACCCTCGACCAAACCCTGGCGAAGCTCCGCGCTGCCACGAACCCCGAGCCGAAGAAGGACGACGGAGATGGTCGGCGCTGATCCGATCCTCGAGCCGGACGCGGTGATCCGGGAGGTCTCGCCGGCGCTCTGGCTCACCCTCTCGTCCCTGGGCCGGGCCCTGCGCCAGCCCGCGTCCTTCCTGCCGCTGCAGACGGCGGAGGCCCGGGGAACGACCTTCAACGCCACCATCGGCCAGATCACCGACGGCCGCGGCGGAGCCGTCCCCCTCCCCACCATGGCTGCGGCCCTCGCCGGTCTCGACGAGGCGGAGCGGAGCCGGGCCTTCCTCTACTCCTCGGTCAAGGGTTTCCCCGACCTGCGGCGCCTCTGGCGGGAGTGGCAGCGGCGGGGAGTGCGCGCCGAGATCCCCTCTTCTCTCCCCATGGTCACCGTGGGCACGACCCAGGCCCTGGCCCTGGCGGCCAAGCTGGTCGTCGCCGAAGGCCGCAAGGTAGTTCTGCCTGCGCCGTTGCGGGACGCAGACCGGGAGCTGTTCAAGGTCCGGCTGGGGGCGGAGGCCATTCCGTGCGACTGCTGCCAAGGCGGGAGCTTCGATCCGGCGGCCGTCTCCCGTATCCTGGCCGAGCTGCCGGACGGCGAGCCCGCCGTGGTCGTGCTGGAGTTCCCGCGGGAGGATACCGGCTACGAGCCGAAGTCGCGCGAGCGCACGACCTTCTGTTGGGCGCTCGCCAGTGCCGCCGAGCGCCGGCCCGTGGTGGCGATCGTGGACGACACCTGGGAGGGCCTGGGTACGCCGAGCACCTCCCTCTTCTGGGGCCTGATCGGCCTCCACCCCAACCTGGTGCCCCTCAAGGTCGACGGCGCGGAAGGCCAGCTCGGTTTCGCCGGCGGCCGAATCGGCTTCCTCACCTTCCCCTTCGAGCCCGAGAGCCCGATCACCGTCGCGCTGGAGAGCAAGCTCAAGATGCTGCTGCGGGCCGAGGTAGGGTCACCCTCGGCGGCGTCGCAGGTGCTGTTGTTGCAGGCTTTGCAAGCACGGGTTCAAGGGATCTGTACTCCTCCCCAACTATTAGGACAAAGCCCATGACGAAGAACAAGGCCGAATGGCGCGACCCGATAGTCGAGGAGATCCATCGCTTTCGTGAGGAATACGCCAAGAAGTTCGACTACGATCCCGAGAAGATGTTCCTCGACTTGAGGCGGCGGCAGGAGGAGAGTGGGGATCCCGTGGTTTCCTTCAGCCCCAAACCCGCTGTCGCAGCCAATCCTCCAATCGCACCCGCACGTCCCTCGAAGCGTCGCGGTACTTGACGACCCCTGGGGGTTCATGCCGGCTTAGCCAGCCTCCGGCACCCCATCGAAGAATTCAACCGCGCCCGTTTCCAGAGAATACTCGGCGCCAACGACCAGCAGACGATCGTCCTGGATCAGTTGCTCGAGCACCTGGGAGCCGTGTCGCAGGTGGTTCGCGGAGGCGCGGATGTTGGCGCGAACCGCCTGGTTTACCAGAGCCTCCAGGTCGTGACCGAGGCCGGCCTCGATCAATCCCTCCACCGACGGCCGCACGCGATCGACGATCGCCCGCAGATTGCGCGACTGGTTTTCTGTCGGCCTCCGCAGCTCTTCGAGGGTTGCCAGGATGGCTCCGCACTGCGAGTGGCCGAGCACCACCACCAGGGGCGTGCCGAAACGCGCGGCTGCGAATTCGACGCTGCCAACCTGGGAAGGCGCGACGATGTTGCCGGCAACGCGAATGACGAACAGGTCTCCCAGGCCCTGATCGAACACGATCTCCGCAGGAACGCGCGAATCCGAACAGCCGAGGATGATCGCAAAAGGTTCCTGACTCTTCGCCAGCTCGGCGCGCCGGCTCTGGCTGAGAAAGGCGTCCGACGCGCGCACGTCCGACCTGAACCGGAGATTTCCCTCTCGGAGACGTTGAAGTGCTTCGCGCGCGGAGATCATCATGGGTTCGTGGGTTGCTGGTAGAGGCCGAAGACGTTGCCCGCGGGATCGCGGAACCTCGCGGTGATCTCAGGTGCATCCGCGCCGATGGGCTGCACGATCTCCCCCCCGTGAGCGACGATCGTCTCGACGGTCGCGGCAGCACTGTCGACCATGATGTAGATCAACACGCCGGGCGCGGTGGACGGCGGCCGGCCCTGTACCCACGTGCCGCTCACCTCGCCGACGCTATCGTCAAAGGCGATCGTCCCGTCGCCGCGCTGCCGGGTGTGCCAGCCGAAGACAGCTTCGTAGAAGGAGATCGATCGACGGATATCGGTCGCGGGAATCTCGAGGTAGCAGATTTTGCCGTTTGACAGAGTGGGAGGCATCAGGGGCTCCTTTGCGTGGTCTACGCTCGTCCTGGTGAAAGATACACGGGTTTCTCAATCCTCGTCAAACCGATGGGCCGCGGATAAAGACTCAGGCGGCGATGAGCTCCTTCAGCGCTTTCGCCGCGGGAATGAGTACGCCCACGACAACGCTCGTCATTGACAGGACGTCCAGAGGCCAACTGCGTTCGGCGCGCACGGCATCATGCCACTTGAGCACCGTGTTGACGGCCTCCGCGGCGTCTTTACTCCCGGATTGACGCCACTCGGAAAATTTCTCCTGAAGAATCTCTGACAACTGCCGCAATCTTTCCTGTTTCGCCTTCTCCAACAGGACATGGATGTAATACTCAACCGCACAAAAGAAAAACACGACGGTGGCGGCGAGGGGAATCACCCACCAGCCCACGGGACCGTTGGCGAGAAACCATGTACCACCCGGGCTCAACCAGATCCCGATCACCGCCAGCAGGTACGCCAGCAAGCCGCCGGCGAACACCTGCATCAGCACGCCGTGAAGAACGCTGATCTCTGCTTGCGGCCAGGCGAACGGCAGCACCTTGACGCCAAATCCTGAAAGCTGATGCAAGACCGTGAGGAGCCGCAGGAACGCCCATCCCGCCACACCGGTCAAAAAGAGAAGGAGCGCAGAAAACAGATAAAAGACGAAGAGCGCTCCTCCAGACCATGGAATCCAAGCCCATTTGATGGTTGGAATGCCCGCGGTTACCAGAACAGCCCCCAGGGCATAGGGACGAAAACCACCGAAGGCGGAATCCAACGCCTGATCCCACCAGGCAGAGGCGCTCTCAGGGCTTGCCGACATCTCGACGACGGCGGACTTTGCGGCGCTTAGACGCTTCAGCATGAAACTCGTGAGCAGCGGCAGGAAGGCGGCCAGGACGATCAGCACGATCTCTGCGGGCACGTACTCCCCCTGCCAATCGCCAGCCCATTGCGAGAGCAGAGCGCCGAGACCTACGAGGACCACCGCAAGGGCCACCCCCTTCGGAAATCGGACGACGACGGTTCGGCTGGCGGCGGCTGCCGACAAGACCTGCCGGGGAGGAGGATTACCCTGGTCAGTCTTCATCTGTGGGCCTTGGCCCGTCCGCTGGAAGCCTTGGATGGGCGAGGAAACGGTACGAGTCGGATCTCGACTTCGCAGCCGACGACGCGCGCCCGAGCCAGTAGTTCCCGGGCGAGAGCGTACTCGTTCCCGAGGTTCTCGTAGGTCTCTCCGAAACCCTTGCGCTTCAGGGCCTTCTCGAGGAACGCCTCATGGTCGTGAGCGACGGGTCGATACTTAAGATCAGCCATCTTGCACCTCCTTCGCGTCATAACCCATCTTCACGCCGTCTTGGGTCCACTCCCGGCAAGTTCCTTGACCAGCGATTGTCTTTGTGCCGTTGTTTCAATCAGTCTTGCTTGATACCGCCGCATCGGATCGAGCAACTCACTCGCAGCAATGTGGGAAAGCGCTGGAATCAGCGGCTTGCCGAGGGCCCATGCGGCACCGGTTTCCATCAACACCCATGGGCGGTTAATCGACCGCGGAGTGAGCAGAACCAAAATGCGCTTTGATCCAATCAGTGCCGCACGAATTGAATCCTGCCATTCAGTTGCTACCTGGATGTCCTTCTCGGCCATGAAGCACCTAAGCCCAACCCTTTCAAGGTCACTTCGCAATTCATCGGCGATGGCCGTATCGCCTGCCGCGTAGCTGATGAACAAATCGAACTCAGGTGCGGAAGGAACAATCGTATCTAGCCACTCTTCGAATCGTGGTGTATCTGACGACACACGGAGGGCCTCTTCTGTGACCTGAAATTCGAACCCGGCTCCCGAGCTCGTGAAGCAAGGCTGAACGTCGCCAATCATCCGATGACCGCCCAGCGTCTCAAGCCAGTTGGCGATTCTTGCAGCACCAACGCTCTTGAGGTCGGAGTCATCCGTTGGTCTTGCATAGGCCTCTGGGTCCCTTCGGCGTGCGGCGACACCGACTTCCAGCAAGCGCCTTACCAGTGACCGATCATCCATCTCCGAGTTCCTCGCCAGCGGGACGGGTGGACCAACCAAGTCGTTCATCAGGCGGCAGGCCAAGAATGTTCAGTCCCATATCCCGACTATGAAAACCAAGAGAAGAAAACCCGCTCCAACGACTGAAGAGCCAAAAAATAGATCTGTTGCTAAAAAGCCAAAAATGAATCGCCACCAGGCCTCCTTCTTCGTGGGTGAGTAGACAGCGTCCATTGCGCGGAAGCCTAGCCACAGTCGCCACAAGCGAGCGACAAGAAACACAGCGAGTCCTAAAAGTGAAATTACTGATCGCCAATGATCGCCGAGCAGTACCAGGGTGATGCCAATAGCAGCGGGAATATCTGTGAGCGACAGATCTAGGAAGACGACGAGGTGAGTTGAGAAGCCCGTTGAGGTCTTGAGCGAGCGGTAGACCGCGAAAGAAGCAGTTGCCGCGACTAATAGGATACCAAGAGATACCAAGACATAAACCGGGAAGATGATTAAAGAACTCTCTAATCCAGATTTTGCGTTAGCCTTGATTTGACCGACGAGATGACTGCGATAGAAAAGGGCAAAATAGGTGATTGCCGTGATGTTAAGAGCAAGGTAGGCCAGTATCTCGTTTCCCAGAAGGAAGAGGGTGGCGTCAGGTACCGATCTGCCGTTGGCATCACGGAAATGGCTCGACGGCGCGAGGACGAGTTTGCCCCAACGTTCCGACCAGCCCTGCAGGAGTTCCGGGAGTTTCTCGATCATCGGTATCCTTATCTCTGAGATGAAGAGGTCGATGTCTCCGGTCATCCGATGGCCGAGATACGCTCCGGCCAGAGCCGCGCCGCCACCCAGGTGGCAGGGGATGCGCCTCTGGCAGGCACGCACGAAGTCGAGGACGGAATCCGGGACGACCCGGCGATCGAATGTCTTACGCATGATGGGGGCGGATCTGGCTCAGCGGCGGCCACTCCGGCGGCGGGAGCTGCAGCAGCCAGGCCCACATCTCTCGGGAACGCCCCAGGTACCGGATCAGGTAAGGCCAGAGCGTACGGATGTCGTCGGAGGTGACGAAGAGCCAGACGTCGCGAGAGTTGGCTTCCCGCAGCAGGGCACCCATCCAGTAGGCCCGCTCTTCCGGATCGGACGCGCGGAGGTGCTCCTTGAGCTGGCCGACCGTGGTGTCCGTCCACCAGAGAAAGTAGGGGCGCGCGGTGTCGTCCAGGAGGGACTCCGTGGTCGGTGGGAGGCGACCCGCAGGCCCAACAGGATAGGTGCTGCCCATGGCGCAATTACCCTACCACGGCCTCCCGCACGCGGGTCCTCCACCCGCCCTCACCCGTGCACCGCCGGCGAGACCCCCAGCCCGCGGGCGAGGCCGGCTTCGAATTCGCGCCAACCGAGGAAGCGGGCGGCGAGAGCTTCGGCGTCGATTCCGCGGCCGGCGAGGCGGTAGAAGAGCTCCCAGTGGCGACGCTCCGCGGGGCCGAGGTCGGAGAGGAGGAGCACGACGTCCCGGTCTTCGACGACCTCCAGGAGACGGGTGAAGCGCTCGCAGCTCCGCGCCTCGACGAGCGCCCCGAAAAGCAGGCGGTCGACCTTCGTCCAGGGGTCGCGGCCGGGGACGATCCGCTCCCTCAGGCTCTGAGCCCAGGGGTTCTTCCGCCGCCCGCCGAGCGGCCAGCCCCGCTGATTCAGAATCGCGACCACCCGCCGGAAGTGCTGTACCTCTTCGGCCGCCAGCGCCGCGACGCGCTCGACGAGCTCGGCGTCGTCGGGATAGTAGCCGGCGAGCGAAAGGGCGTACATTGCGACCTGCTGCTCGCAGACCGCGTGATCGGCGAGGAACTCGGGCAGGTTCGCCGCGGCGAGCTCCGCCCATGAGCGCGGCGTCGGATGCAGCAGGGGAAGCGTGGCGTAGACCTCCGCGAAGGGGATCGGCTCGGGAAGGCCGCTGTCGTTGCCGGCGGAGCGTCGCACGAGGCCGGATCATACTATCGGGGAGGGCCGATGGCGCGAAACAGCCCGCAGCGACGATCTGCTTCGAGTTGCAGATGACCTCATCCGAGTTGCGGATCATCTCATTCGAGTTGGCGATGACCTCATCCGAGTTGCAGGTCCCTTCATCCGCGGTGTGAGTGACCCCATTCGCGGGGCGAGTGACCTGCCCCGAGTTGCAGGTCCTCTCATCCGAGTTGCAGATCACCTCATCCGCGGATCGAGTGACCGCATCCGGGTTGCAGGTCTTCTCATCCGCGGAGTGAACGACCTCATCCGCGAAGTGAGCGACCTGATCCGAGTTGCAGAGGACCTGATTCGCGGGGCGGGCGCCACGCGACTCGAACGCGGCAGGCTTCACCCAGCGACGGCGGAAGTATTTACCGCAGCCAATCCTCCAGCTGCACCCGCACGTCAGTGGTATTTGACGATCAGCGGCATTGCATCGGTCCGGCCTCGCGCCTTCCCCAGCCTCACCTGGTCGGTATGCACAGTCACGACGTCATCGTACGGGTCGAGCCGGGGCCGCCTTCGGCGGCGTCGTAGGAATGCCGCCCGGGACGCGTTCCACATCGCCATCGCGGCTGTCCACCGGATGGACTTCCTGCTCACTTGGAACTGCCGTCATATCGCGAACGATGTCCTGATCCCCAGGCTCGGCTCTATAATGGAGGCTCACGGGTATGCCAGCCCCGTGCTATGTACGCCCCTTCAACTCCTGGACCGGAGGTTTCCATGAAGGAAAAAGCAGCTTGGCGTGACCCCCTCGTCGACGAGGTTCGGAAGCGCGGCCAAGAGTACGCAGCCAAGTTTGACTTCGATCCTCACAAGATGGGTGAAGATCTGAGGCGGATTCAGAAGGAGTCCGGAGAATTCGTCGTCTCCTTCAGCCGCGAGGAGGGCGTAGAGGACGCGGAGCCTTCCCGCCCTTCCCGTCGCCGGACTTCATCTTGAATCCAGCAACCAGAGCCCGCTACCGCAGCCAATCCTCCAACCGCACCCGCACGTCCGTCGAAGCGTCACGATACTTGACGATCACCGGCGTGTAGAGGGCGAGCCCCCAGTCTTTGCCGGCCCCTTTGGGGACGGCGCGCGAGCCGGGGACGACGACGGCTTCTTCAGGGATCACCAGCGGCTGGTCTTCCGTCGCGCGGTGGATGGTCTCGCGGACGAGGTCGTAGACGGGGGTGGAGCGGGTGAGGATGGTACCGGCTCCCAGGACGGCCCGGCGCTTGACGACCGTCCCTTCGTAGACGCCGCAGTTGCCGCCGATGAGGACGTCGTCCTCGACGATCACGGGCGAGGCTCCCACCGGCTCCAGCACGCCGCCGAGCTGGGCGGCGGCGGAGAGGTGGACGCGCTGGCCCACCTGGGCGCAACTCCCCACCAGCGCATGGGAGTCGACAAGCGTGCCCTCGCCCACCCAGGCGCCGGTGTTGATGAACATGGGCGGCATGCAGATCACCCCCCGGCCCAGGTAGGCGCCGTCGCGGATCGATGAGCCGCCGGGGACGACCCGTACGCCGTCCGCCGCCGCCAGCGGCCGCGGCGGGTAGGTCGACTTGTCGAGGAACGGAAGGCGGATGCCGTCCTCACTGCTCCCCAGCGACATGTCCACGACGTCGCCCATACGGAAGCCGGCGAGGATCCCCTGCTTGACCCAGGGGTTCACCCGCCAGCCGGTGGGGGACTCGGGGTCCGGCTCGGCCGCCCGCGCCTCGCCGCGGTTGAGCGCCTGCTTGAAGCGCTCGAAGAGGTCGCGCTCCGGCCGTCCATAGACCTCCGGGGGCTCGGCATAGAGGCGCTCGACGTCGCGGCGGAGCGCCTCCAGGTTCCCCGGGTCGTCAGACGGCAAGCCGGACCTCTAAGGGCTCGGACTCGGGGGTCTCGGGGATCAGCCCCAGCCCCAGGAGGACCTTCTCGATCTTCTTCAGGCTCTCCGGCTTGGGCGGCACCGCGGGCAGACGGAAGACGGGCTCGATCAGTCCCATGAGCGCCAGGGCCGCCTTCACCGGGCCGGGGTTGGACTCGATGAAGTTGACCTCCATCAGGGCGTGGAGCCGGCGCTGCATCTCGCGGGCGGCGGGGAAGTCCCCCTCCAGACAGAGGGAGGCCAGGCGCGCCATGGCGAAGGGCACTTCGTTGGAGACCACGGAGATGACGCCGACGCCGCCCAAAGCGATCACGGGCAGGGTGATGGCGTCGTCGCCGGAGAGGACGGCGAAGCTCTCGGGCACGGTCTGGAAGATGGCCGCGATCTGAGAGATGTTGCCGGACGCCTCCTTGACTCCCACCACGGTTTCGATCTCGGCCAGGCGCTTGAGCGTCGCCGGATCGACGTTGGTGCCGGTGCGGCCGGGGACGTTGTAGACGACGATGGGGAGGCGCGTGGCCCGAGCGACCTCGCGATAGTGCTGAAAGAGCCCCTCGGGCGTGGGCTTGTTGTAGTAGGGGGTGACGACCAGCAGGCCGTCCGCCCCCAGGCCCTCGAGGTCGCGGGCCAGCTCCACGACCTCGCGGGTGTCGTTGCCGCCGCAGCCGGCGAGCACGGGGGTCTTGCCCTTGGCCTCTTCCAGGGTGATCTCGACTACCCGCAGATGCTCCTCGCGGGCGAGGGTGGGGTTCTCTCCCGTCGTGCCGCAGGGGACGAGGAAGTGGATTCCGCCCTCGATCTGGCGGCGCACCAGACGGCGCAGGCCCTCCTCGTCGAGCGAGAGATCGGAACGGAACGGGGTGACCAACGCGGTGCCGCATCCTTGAAACATGGTTCCCTCCAGGTGCGCGCCGGAGCGGCGCGCCAGCCATCATTCTAAGTCCGCTCGCGAACGATCTCTTCCCAAACCTGACTGAATTCGTAGAAACCCTGGCGGCCGATCATCCAGCGGGCGGCGCGCAGGGCGCCGTGGGCGAAGCCGGCCCGGCTGCGCGCCCGGTGCTCCAAGGTGATCGTGTCCGCCTCGGAATCGAAGCCGATCTGGTGAGTGCCGGGGATCGACCCCGCCCGGTTGCTGGCGACGTCGATGGGACGGGTGTAGCCCGCCTCCTCCATCACCTTCTTGATCTGGAGGAGGGTACCGGAGGGCGCATCCTTCTTCTTGCTGTGGTGGATCTCGTAGGCCCAGGCCTCGTAGGCGTCCTCCTCGGCCAGCAGGCCGGCCGCGGTCGCGGCGAGACGGTAGAAGACCTGCACGCCCACCGAGAAGTTGGCGCCGTAGAGGAGGCCGCCGCCGTGGCGCTCCACCGCCTCGCGCACCGCGGACAGGCGATCCCCCCAGCCGGTGGTGCCCACGACGAGGGGGATGCCCAGCGCCGCGATACGCTCCGCGTTAACGGGCACGGCGGCGGCGGTCGAGAAGTCGATCGCGACGTCGATTCCCCGGTTGATCCCCAAAAAGCTCTCCGCAGTGATGGCAGCGCCGCCCGGATTGTCCGCGCCGGCGAGCCGCAAGGCCACCTCGAAGCCGTGGCCTGGGGCGAGCTGCTCCAGGAGCCTGCCCATTTTGCCGTAGCCGATCAGTGCCACCCGCGCAAGACGTTTCATTCCACCGCCTCCTCGACTCCGCCGGGGAGCAGCTCCTCATGGAGGGCCGCCACCAGCTCCGGGAGCTGCTCCGCGTCGGCCAGCAGGCGGACGGTGGGCGCGGCCACGCCCTGGAGGACGAGCCGCGGCTCGCAGCCGTGGCCCGCGGCGAGGGCCCGCTCCACCAGCTCGGGGCTGGTGGCCAGGTCCTCGGAGACCAGGGAGACGACGCAACGGCCGCGGGTGATCCACATCTCGGCCGATTGTCCCACGGCGGCGAGGAGCGCCGAGTGGACCTCGGAGAGCCGGTCCTCGCGATCCAGAGCGAGATCGGCGAGGTCGCCCTGGCCGTCGAGCACCAGGAGCGCGGGGCGGAAGCGCTCGCAGACCTCGCCGAGGCTCGCCAGCAGGCCGTCGCCGTCGCCGACATGGCCCTGGGTGGCGCGGGCGGAGATCAGGTGAGCGTTGGAGCGGCAGGCGATGGACTTGACGACCGGCGGCGCGTCCGGATTGCGGCGGCCGATGACCGTGCCCTCGGCTTCGGGGTGGCGGGAGTCGAGGATGCGGATGGGAACGCCCGCCCGGCTCGCCGGTCCCAGGGTGCCGTGGTGGGGCTTCTTGGCTCCCGAGCAGGAGAGCTCCAGAGCTTCGGCGAAGGAGAGGGTGCGCACCCGCCGCGCTCCCGGGTAGAGGCGCGGGTCCGCCGTGCGCATGCCGTCGACGTCGGTCCAGATCTGCACCTCCTCCGCGCTCAGGGCGGCGCCGACGATGGCGGCGGAGAAGTCCGACCCCTCCTTGCCGAGGGTGGTCGTCGCCTCCTGGACCGTGGCGCCGACGTAGCCGCCCACCACCGGCACCGTGCCCTGGCGCAGCAGGGGGAGGAGGGCGGAGCGCAGCCGGGCGTCCGTGGGACCGTAGAGCGGCCGGGCGCGAGTGAAGTCGTCGTCCGTCACCATCACCCGCCGGCAGTCGACCCAGGAGGAGTCGATACCCGCGTGCGAGAGGGCGAAGGAGAGGATGGCGCTCGCCAGCAGCTCGCCGTAACCGGCCACGGCGTCGGCGGCGCGGGGCGTGAGGGAGCGGGTGGCCAGGATCTCGTCGAGGCGCGTGCGCAGCTCGTTGAACCAGGGATCGAGCCTGGCGTCGAGCGCCGGCCGGCCGGCGGGGGGCACCACGGCGTAGGCTTCGCGCCGGTGGTAGAGCTCGATCTGGTCGAAGAGGGAGTGGACTTGGGTCCCCTCGCCGGCGGCAGCGGCGGCGGCGCTCTCCAGCAGGTCGCGGGTGGTCTTGGCCATGGCCGACACCACCACCACGGGACGGCGCTCCAGGCGTCCGCGGACGATCCCCTCCACCCGCTCGATCGCCTCGGCGGTGTCGACCGAGCTGCCGCCGAACTTCATGACGATCATGGGGCGCCACCCCCTGGCCCCCTGGGCGCTACCTTGGCCTCAGAGGGCCCCCTCCCAAGACCCTCATCACCCCGACCCTCTTCTCCCGCCCCCTCGCCACCCCCCTCACCGGGAGAAGAGGGAGACCAGCAAGACAGCTCCAACCGGGTTCCCCTCTCCCGGTGAGGGGGGTGGGAGGGGGCGGGAGAGGGGACAGG
>Ga0136846_1217510_pt1 | contig 48519 bp, 43 predicted proteins | sample HopSoiMetagenom2_FD_96841 | JGI IMG/M metagenome (GOLD analysis project Ga0136846, IMG submission 96841) | Grasslands soil microbial communities from Hopland, California, USA - 2 Assembly 2016 (version 4) | ecosystem: Environmental > Terrestrial > Soil > Grasslands | place: USA: Hopland...
ACGGATCCGTGTTCGAGCAGATCCAGGTTGTGGTTCAAATCTTCGAACCCCATCGTCCCGCTCTGCAGCCGATCAACCGGCATCCGCCCCTCCTGAAAATACTTCAGGTACAGCGGCAGGTCGCGCTCCGGCACGCAGCTGCCCATCAGCGAGCCCCTGAACACCTTCTCTTCCGCAACGAGGGTGGTGTGAGCGTACTGGTAAAGGTCGGACGACGCGCCGAGACCCACGCCAACGACCTCGCCACCCTTGCACGTCACCGCGATGGCGGAGGTCATCGCGGCCCTGGCCCCCGAGATCTCGAAGGCGAAGTCGACGCCGCCGTTCGTCAACGCCTTCACCTTCTGGGTGAGCTCAGGGTCGAGCGCCGAGAAGGTATGGGTGCAGCCGAGCTCCTTGGCGAGCGCAAACTTGCTGTCGTTGATGTCAATGCCGATGATCACGGAGGCGCGGGCGATCTTCGCCGCCATCACTGAGCACAGCCCGACTCCGCCCAGTCCATAGATAGCGACGTTCTGGCCTGGCCGCACCTGCGCGGCGTTAAACACGCAGCCGGCGCCGGTGATCACCGCGCAGCCAAACATCGCGGCGACGTCCAGCGGCACGGTCGGATCGATCTTGACGAGGGAGCCGGGCACGGTGACAGCATACTGGGCGAAGGACGAGACGCCGCTGTGGTGGAACAGCGGCTGCCCGGAGCGGCTCAGCCGGCGCGATCCCGTCAGCAACAGGCCCTTGGCTCGGGATTCACCCACGGCATCGCAGAGCACCGGCCGGCTGCCGACGCAGTAACGGCAGTAGCCGCAACCGGAACCCACGGTCATGACGACATGGTCGCCGGGCTTCAGGTTGCCGACGCCTCGCCCGACTTCGCGCACGATGCCCGCACCTTCGTGGCCCATCACCACGGGGACGGTGCGCTTGCGCAGTCCGGCCACCTGGGACAGGTCGGAGTGGCACAGTCCGGCCGCTCGCACCTCGATCAGCACCTCGCCCTCGCCGGGGCCTTCGAGATCGACGTCCTCGATCTTCAGAGGCTTGCTCTCCGCGTAGGGCGCGGGGAGCCCTTGCTCGTACATCACTGCGGCCGTCATTCGCATGTCGAAGTCCTTCAGTTGAGAACGAGCAGGCGCTCTTCGGTCATGTCGCGGATCGAGAACTTCGGGCCTTCGCGGCCGATGCCGCTGTCTTTGACGCCGCCGTAGGGCATCTGGTCGGAGCGCCAGCGCGACGTGCCGTTGACGATGACGCCGCCCGTGCGGATCTTGCGGAACGCCGACAGTGCCAGCTCGAGCGAACCGGTGTAGATGCCGCATTGCAGGCCGTAGGGGCTGTCGCTGATGGCCTTGAAGATGGGCTCGATCTGCTCGTAGGGCTGGATGGTCATCGCCGGACCGAAGATCTCGTCGCACACGACGTCCATCTGCGGCGTCACGTTACCGAGGATGGTCGCGCTCAGCTGGGCGCCGTTGCGCTTCCAGCCCCGCAGCGGACGCGCACCGGCGTCCACCGCGCGTTGGAGCATGCCCTCGACACGGATCGCCGCTTGCTCGTCGATCAGCGTTCCGACATCGGTCGCCATGTCCAGCGGATCGCCGAAGCGGATGCCGTCCATCTCGCGGCCGATGGCCTCGACGAAGGCGTCGTGGACATCCTTGTGCACATAGACGTTCTGCACGGAGACGCAGCTCTGGCCCGCCAGCCCGACCGCGTTACGCGCGCACGCCTTCACGGCCGCGGCGATGTCGGCATCCCGATGGACGAACGTGGGGCCTACCCCGCCGAGTTCGAGCGCGACACGCTTCATGCCCACGGCATTGCGGATCAGCTTGCCCACCTTCGTGGAGCCGGTGAAGGTGACGAAGTCCACGCGCGCATCGCTGACCATCTGCGCGCCGACCCCATCGCCGTAAAGCGTGTTGACCGCTCCCACGGGAACGCCCGCGTCGATGGCGGCCTCGATCAGCAGGTGGACGCACAAGGGCGCCTTCGGGGACGGCTTCAGCACCAGGCTGTTGCCCGCGGCGAGCGCGGGGCCCAGCTTGTGGGCGGACAGGCTGATGGGACCGTTGAACGGCGTGATCGCCGCGACGACGCCCACAGGGAAGCGCATCAGCATTGCGATCTTGCCGGCGCCCATCGCGCTGCCGTCCATCGGCACATGCTCGCCCTGGATGCGGATTGCCTCCTCGGCGCACATGTGCAGAAGCTCGCCAGCGCGTTGCACCTCGATCAGCGAGTCCTTCAGCGCCTTGCCGGTCTCGATCGTCATGGCGCGCGCGATGATGCTGCGTCGCTCGTCGACCAGACCCGCGATGCGATGCAGCAACGCGGCCCGCTCATGCCCGGGCATGGCCGCCATCACCTCCTTGGCGGCGCGCGCAGCGTCCAGCGCATCGTTGCAGTCGCGCTCGGTCGACACCGGTGCATAGGCAACCACGTCGCCGCGATAGGGATCGCGAATTGTCTGGAACTCTTCGGCATCGCGCCAGGTGGCACCGATGCGCATGCGGATCCGCTGGGGTTCGTTGGGGTTGTCTGAGTTCATGTCCGAATCTCCGTGTTGGGCTCAATGACGAGTCAGTGGGCGTCTCCGGACAGGCACTCCTGCTTCGCCGAAGGCGCGGTGTCTTGTGGGTTCGGCGTCAGGCGCCGTGAGGCACCAGGATCTGGCGCACGACGCCGCCGGTGCTGAGCAGGTCGAACGCCTGGTTCAATTGATCGAAGCCGATGTGCTCGCTGAGCAGCTTCTCCACGGGAAGCCGGCCGCGCAAGTACATGTCGACGTAACGCGGAATGTCCTGCTGCGCTTCGCCGCCGCCCATGAACGAGCCACGCAGCACGCGTTCCTCGCACACCCACTTCAGCTGCGACACCGAGAACGTGGCGTTTGAACGCCCCAGGCCCACGCCGACCACTTCACCACCCGGAACGGTCATCGCCTGCGCCATCTCGAGGGCACTGAGGTTGCCGGAGACCTCGAACGCATGGTCAACGCCGCCGTTGGTCAGATCCAGGGCCTGCTGCACGGCGTGCGCATCACGGGCGTCGATGCAGTCGGTGGCGCCGACGGCGCGCGCCAGGTCGAACTTGCCCGGCACCACGTCGATGCCGATGATGCGAGATGCCCCCGCCTCACGCGCGGCCATGACGGCCGTCAGGCCGACCCCGCCCAGGCCGATCACGGCGACGCTCGCGCCCGGCTTCACCTTGGCGCTGTTGAAGATCGCGCCGGCGCCGGTGACCACTGCGCAGCCGAACAGCGCAGCGACGTCCAACGGCACCGCCGGATCGATCTTGACCAGCGACGGCGGCGTCACGACGGCGTACTGCGCGTAGACGGAGATTCCGCTGAAATGGTTGAGGCGGCCGCCATCGGCGAGGCGCAGCCGACGCGAGCCCGTCGACAGCGTTCCTTCGGATCGCGGTCCGCTGCCGCCCTGGCACAGGCCCGGTCGCCCGGCTAGGCACACGCGGCATTGCCCACAGCCGCTCACCGCCACCATCGCAACGTGGTCACCCGGCGCGTACTGGGTCACGCCGCGACCCACCTCGCGAACGATGCCGGCACCCTCGTGGCCACCGACGAATGGCAGGGGCCGCGCGCGCAGCCCTTCCAGCACCGACAAGTCGGAGTGGCACAGTCCTGCGCCCTTCACCTCGACGAGCACTTCGCCTTCACCCGGCCCGTCGAGTTCCACCTCCTCGATCCTGAACGGACGGCTGTCGACGTAGGGCGCGGGCAACCCCTGCGCGTGCATGATGGCGGCGGTCATTCGCATGGCTCACTCCTTGGGCGGCGCGCCGGGTGCGCGCCAATCGGGGAAGTCGGTGGAGAGGCTGACGGCCTCCCAGGATTTCAGCGCGGCGCGGTCCACGTCCAGCGCGTTGCCCACCACCTGGATGGCGTCGCTGCCCAGGAGCAGCAGGTGCGGCGGCTCGGCGGCCTCGACGCCCTTGATGATGGCCTCGGCACCGCGCACCGGATCGCCGCGCTGGCGCCCGTCGGTCTTGTCGTTCTCGATGCGGCGTCGGCCCGAGGTCTCGGCGTAATCGGCGATGGCGGCGCGCGACTGCGTCAGCGAGCGGCCCGAGAAGTCCGTCCTGAATTCACCCGGCTCGACCACCATCACCCGGATGCCCAGAGGCGTCACCTCCTTGCGCAAGCCTACCGACAGGCCTTCGAGGCCCAGCTTGGTCGCCGCGTAGTAGCCCGATCCCGGCCCGGGATCCCGGCCGGCGATGGAGGTCACGTTGACGATGAAACCGGCTCGCCGCTGGCGCATGCCGGGCAGGGCCGCCTTGATCATCGCTACGGGCCCAAAGAAGTTGGCTGCGAACAACTCGTTCACCGCGTCGTCCTCGCCCTCCTCCACCGCCGCGCGGTAGCCGTGGCCGGCGTTGTTGACGAGCACGTCGACGGCGCCGAACCGTGCCTCGGCCTGCCGCACCGAGTCCTGGACCTGGGCGGGCTTGCTGACGTCCAGCGGCAGCGCGAGCGCCGTGTCGGGATAGCGGGTTACGAAATCCTGCACCCGGCCGACGTCGCGTGCCGTGACGGCCGCATTCCAACCTCGTTGGAGCACCGCCTCGGCCAGGCAACGGCCCAGCCCGCTGGAGCACCCAGTGATCAACCACGTCGGCATGTCGAATCTCCTTGGATCTTGTTGATGCGCGGCCAGGGACCCCGCATCGAATGAACTATTTCTGCGCCGGCCGGCTCGCCTTCGGAACCATGCCCATGAGGGTCTGGCTGAGGGCGCCGTCAACCAGGATGTCCTGGCCGTTGATGTATGCGGCTCGATCGCTGGCCACGAACGCGATCACGTTCGCGAGGTCGGCCGCGTCGGCGACCCGCCCCGACGGCACCATCTGGCCGCGCGCCGCTGCCACCTTCGCATCGGCGTAGGCGACTTCCGTGGCCGGCGTGCGCACCAGACCAGGCGAGACGGAGTTGCACCGGATGCCGTGCTCTGCCAACTCGAGAGAGAGCATTCGCGTCATCATCAGCAGGCCGGCCTTGCTCACGCTGTAGGCGCCGCTCTGGGGAAGCGGCAGGTGCCCGCAGATGGAGGTCACGTTGACGACGCTGCCGCGCCGGCCCGCCGCGACCATCTGGCCTGCGAAGGCCCGCGTGCACAGCAGCGCACCTGTCAGGTTGACCGAGAGCAACTGATCCCACTGCTTGAGATCGGCACTCAACAGTGGGCCGGCGTAGGTCACCAACGCCGCGTTATTGATCAACACGTCACAGGTGCCCAGTTCACTGGCCACGCGTTCTGCCGCCGATGCGATCTCGTCGGCTTGCGTGACGTCGGCGGCAATCGCGATCGCCCTGCCGCCGGCTCGCTCGATCTCCGCCGCCACCGCGCTCGCCGCCTCGCCATTGCAATCGACGACGGCCACGCGGGCGCCAGCGGCCGCCAGCTCACGCGCTGCTCCGGCGCCGATTCCGCTGCCGGCGCCGGTGACGACGCACACGCGTCCGTCCAACCCGAGCCAACTTGTTCCTTCGTTGTTCATCGCTTCAGCCCGTTGTGTGAACTACCGGAATTCCTGCCACCGCTGCCATTCGACGTCGCAGCTGGCCTCAAGCGCAGGCAAGCGGTAAGCGCGGCAAGCCGATCGATAGAACAGGTCGCGACGCTCGTCCTGCGACAGCGACCGACTGGCGAGCTTGAACGCGTTCCAGGCCTCGACGTAACCCGTCGACTGCATGTCCACCGGAAAATTGGCTTCGAACATGCAACGCGACGTTCCGAATGCATCGAGGCAGACGTCGATGTAGGGCTGCCATGCCGGCGCAAGCTCGGTCGACCCCGCCGGCCGCGCCGCGCCGTCGAAGCCGAAGCCGAAGATCGGCATGCCCATGCCACCCACCTTGACGTGGACGTTGGGCCGCGCTGCGACCGCGCGGATGGCCCGCTGCCAGGTCTCGAAGACTGCACGGCGATCCGAATACTCGGCCACGCCGATGATCTGGCCCAGGTGGCTCAGCACGATGGGCGTGTCGGGAAGGGCGTCGGCCAGATCGGCGACATCGTCGAGCTGCGTGTGATAGATCAGCGCATCGAAGCTCAGGCCGAATCGTTCGAGACAGGCCAACCCTCGACGGAATGTGGGGTCTGCCAGGAGCTTCGGCCTGGAGCCCTTCACGAAGCTCCCGACGAGCCCTTCCTCGTGCAATGCATGGTGACGCACGCCCCTCAGCCGCCCTTGCCCGGCGGCGATGTGAGCCTCCAGCACCGGCACCGCGTTTTCGCCGAGCGTCAGGTTGACGTTGGAGACGATGCCGGCGGCGACCTGGCACGCGTTGCGTGAGCCGCGCGAAGGCGTCGCCGTGGCGCTCACCACGGTCTCGACCTCGCCCAGGGATCGCAGTTCCTCGGGCCCGCTGGTCCGCCATCCGTGGCCGTAGGCCTCCACCAGCACCGTGCCGAGCACGTTGTGCCCCGCCGCGAGGTCGCGCTCGAAGTCCTGCAGGCGGTAGAAGTGCGAGTCCTGCTGCGAGCCGAACAGGTGATGGTGAGGGTCGACGATCGGGAGCGCTGGCTCCAGGATCTCTTCAGCGCGGGCCTGAGCGTGCCATACGGACAGCTCGGCGGTCGACCGCGGCCGGTTGCCGCGGTAGACGCCGGCGGAAGCGTTGTCTCGATTCATTTTAGTTCGTACTTATGAACTTGTGTTCAAATACCCGAACCAAGTTTATGGCGATAGCGAGCCCGGCGAATTGGGGTTTACACGGTTCGTCAGGCCGGCAGTTGGCGAGATGCGATCGCCTGCAGTTCGTCGAGCACGGATGCCGGCTCGTCCGCGAGCGGCTGGTTGGCGGCGTCGAGCGGCGCATCGGGCGAGCCCGGGACGTCCGGAGCCAAGGCCGCGAACAGCGGCGCGAGGTCGGCTTGAGCGTCGCCCGTCTTGCAAACAAGCTCGAAGGTCTTTCCGGCGGCAACGTCCAGGACGAGACTCTCCACCATCACCCGCGCGATGGCGCGACGGGAAATCACGCCATCGGAAGGATTTCCAGCGTGTCGGGTATCACCCTGGCGGAACACCAGTTCGTTCTCGATCAGCTTGTTGTAGTCGAACCAGCCCGGGCGGACGATCGTGTACCGGTGCCCGCTCGCACGCACCAGACGTTCGGCGCGCCGCTTCCAGTCGTGCGACTGCGCACCCTGGTTGAATTGGCCCGTGCGATTCGTCACCCCGATGGCGGTCATCAACGCGATGCGAACGTCTCGCGAACCCAGTTCCATCAACACGTTGCGTACACCACCGTAGTCGACCTCCCGCGGCCCACTCCTGCCCTGCCCTTCGGATCCCAGCGTGAACGCGACGGCATCGATGCCTCGAACCGCTGCTGCCAGAGACTCTCGTCGAGTTACATCGCCGCGGACGATCTCGACGCCGTCGGGAAACCTCGCCGCGCGCTGCGGATCACGCACCAGGGCACGTACATGGTGACCCCGGCGATGTGCTTCCTCGACGACGAGACGCCCGATGCTGCCGTTGGCGCCGACCACGAGGACGATCAACGAATTCTTGCTGTTGCTGCTGTGCAAGTTTGCCCTTCAAAGTCTGTGATGGACTCTAGGAGCGAGGGCCGCGCGTGGCTAGCCGACGGCTTCTTGACACAGTGACAAAGCGCGCTTGCTACGCACGCTAGTTGTACAGCAGCAAGTCGCTCCAGAAATCGCAGTTGTGCTCGCTCGTGAAGGCCTCGTCGCTGAACGTCGACAGCGTCGGAATGTCTTCGTCCAGGTAGGCCGCGGCCGTCGTGTCGATCACGTAGGCAGGCCACGGCGCGTTGCCCTTGCGATTCGGATTGCCCGTGGCAGCAAAGGTCGACCAGGCGGCGACCATGGCATCCGACAACTTGCGCTGTTGCGCGCTCAGATCGTGGGCGAGTCCCTGCGCGGAACCGTGCCATCCGGGGAACAGGTACTGGATGTCGGCCGTGTGTCCCGCCAGCGGCGAGAAGCCGGGCATCTGCGGCCACAACGACGGCGCGGTCCGATCGCGGAACTCGTAGGCGTACAGCGGCACCTTGCCGACAAGCAGGTGGTTGGCATGCTGGATGCGACAGGCCATCACGTCCGTCTGGATGGCGTCGAGCCGCAGTTGGGGCGTCCCGAAGTCACTCCTCGCGTAGCGCTCGAGCACCTTCGCAGAGGTTCCTGCCGGATATTTCGGAGCGACGCCGCCAGCACCCGCGTTCCCGCTGAAGACCTTGTTGGCGTAGCGGGCCACGTCGTCGTCCGTGATCGCGACCCGCGGTGGCCCGGAGAAGTATTCCTGCAGCGCGATGAAGAAGTTGCCTTCGTCCAGCGTCGATCCGTTCATGACCGGCACGTGATTGAACTTGCCGGACGCGAACGCACCCGCGCCACCGCTCGGCAACACCTGCCCGTCCACGACCCCGAAGACGATGTAGGGCCCGAAGGCGCTGGTCGTTCCCGAGAGCTTCTCCACCGCGCTCGCGGGTAGGCGCCGAAGACAGTCCGCCGTAGCTGCATCGCTGCCCGACCCGCAACCCGCGGCGACTGCGAATGCCACGCCCTTGTCCTCCGCCGCCTGCAACGGCGTCACTGCAAGATACGAGGCGCCACTCTGGATGATCGCGCGATGGAAGAGCCCGTGGGACAGCGGCGAGACCATGTGGAAGCCCGCGCTCGTGCCGCCAGCGGATTGGCCGGCGATCGTCACGTTGCCGGCGTCACCGCCGAAGCGCGCGATGTTGTCCTTGACCCAGTGCAATGCGGCCAGTTGATCCAACTGCCCGTAGTTCGCGAACAGGTGCCCCTCGCGATCGAGCGCGGGGTGGGCGAGATAGCCCATCAGGTTCATTCGATAGTTCAGCGTGACGACGAGCATGTGTCCGTCGTTGACCAGCTTGCTGGCGTCGTAGTCGTCGCTCTCGCCGTCGACGAGCGCACCGCCGTAGATCCAGACCATCACGGGAAGCGGCTTCGTCGCAGGATCGCGAGGTCGAAAGACATTCAGGTAGAGGCAATCCTCGTTGTCGTTGGCCGGACCAGCGAAGGGTCCGAGCTCGGTGATTTGCGCACACGTCGGACCAAAGGTCGTCGCCGCCAGTGCCTGGATCCACGCAGAGTGTTCGACCGGCGGCCTCCAGCGAAGGTCGCCAATCGGCGGCGCCGCGTAGGGGATGCCCAGGTACTCGGTGACCGTCTCCTTGTCGAGGCCTGCAACAGGACCCTTGGTGGTCTCGACGACCGGCGCGGCGCCGGCCGATGATCCGAGCAGACCGAGCCAGCACACCAGCAGCAAGGCGACGCATCGCCACGCAGAAACTCTCATGATTGGATTCCGTCGAGGATTGAGATTCATCGGTGAGCCTGCCAACGGCAATTCAACCGACCGAGATGTGCGCGTCCTGGACCAGCTTTCTCCAGCGCGGCACGTCGGCGAGCAGGCTCTTGGCGAAGTCGTCGGCGCTGCCGGGCCGCGGGTTGGCCCCCTCGCGCGCCAACAGTTGGACGGTGGCCGGAGCGGCCAGCAGTGCACCAAGCTCGGCGTTGAGCCGCTGCGTGATGGAAGCCGGCACCTTGGCGGGAGCGAACAGACCCCACCAGGCCTCGACCTGGTAGCCAGGAACGCCGGCTTCGGCGACGGTCGGGATATTGGGGACGAAGGTGGAGCGGTCCGCGCTCGTGACCGCGATCGCGCGAATCCTTCCCGCGTTGACGTAGGGCAGAAGGCTGGGCAACGACGCCATGATCATCTGGACACGGCCGCCAAGCAGGTCCGTCAATGCAGGCGCGAGGCCGGCGTACGGCACATGCGTCAGCTTGATCTTCGACATCGAGCACAGCAACTCGACCGACAGGTGATTCACAGTACCGATGCCTGCGGAGCCGTAGCTGATGCTGTCGGGCTTCGCATGCGCGGCCGCAATGAACTCGCGCAGCGACTTGGCATCGAGATCGTTGGATACCGCCATCAGGAGCGGGCCGGCCGCGACCTGGCCGATGGGCTGGAAACGCCTTGCCGGGTCGTACATGGCCCGATTGCCGCTGGCATTGACCAACGGCGCGAGGATGAACGGGTTCGCCTGGAACAGCAACGTATATCCATCCGCGGCCTGGTTGGCCACGTACTGCGAGCCGATCAGGCCGCCGGCGCCCGCCTTGTTCTCGACGATGATGGTCTGCTTGATCCTGGGTGACAGTCCGGCGGCCACCATCCGCGCCATCGTGTCGATGCTCGCGCCGGGGCTGAACGGCACGACCATCCTGATCGGCCCGTTCGATGGCCACTCGCCACTCGCGAACGCGCGGCCCGGCACGGATGCGGCCGCCGCGAGCCCGCAGGCGCCAGCCAGCATCTCTCGTCGCGAAACTTGTGTGGATGAATGCACGTCGTCTCCTGTGTGTTCTTGAATTCAGCGCCGGCCGGCATTCAACCGGGCAGCTCTATTGGTGCGAATACATCGGGAAGCCAGGCGCCGGACCACTCGCGGAGAAAACCATCGAGCCTCCGCCGTTCACGTCCCACCCGACGATGAAGAGCTCGCGCGAGCTTGGCTTGATCGCCAGGCTCGTGCAGTGCAGGAAATGGTCTTGCTCGCGTCCGGGAAGCAGGATGTGGCCGATCGGAATGCCGAGCGGGCTCAAGACCATGATCCGGCCCTGCCGCTGCATCGCGACGTAGACGTTCCCCGCCGAGTCCGTCCGCATCGAATCGGGTGCACGGCCCGCGAAGTGGTAGGGCACCACCGAGCCGGAGCGCGCCACTACGCCGGGGGCCTTGAGATCCATGCGATGCAGGCGATTGCAGAAATACTCGGTCGCCCAGAGCACCTTGCCGTCGGGACTCAGCGCCACGCCGTTGGCGCCGCACATCCTCGGCAGGACGGCGTGGACGGAGCCGTGGTCCGGCGGCACGTAGTAGACCCCGCCCGCTGGATCCGTGGACGTCCCCCGAAAGTCCGTGAAGTAGAACCCGCCGTCGCTGTCGAACACCATGTCGTTGATGACATGACCCAGGCCGGGATCGATGACGGTCTTGCAGTCGGTGCCGTCGGCTTTCATCGAGACGACGGTTCCGGCCGAGAACTTGCCCTCAGCATCGATGGCCCCGACGGCGGCCACGAATATCCGGCCATCCTTGTGGATCGCGATGCCCGACGGGTTGAGCTCGATGCCGGTGTAGACGGTGCTCAGTTTTCGATCCGGCGAGAGCCGGTGGACACGGCTGTTGTAGATGTCGACAAACAGCAGGTTGCCGCTCCTGTCGAAGGCCACTCCCTCGAGCGGCACCGCGGCTTCCGAAACCTTGAAATGGGACTTGGCGACAGCGGACGGCAGACCCCTTTCCCAAAGAGGGATGGGCACGAGCCCGCGGGTCTCGTCGACGTAGGACAGGACGTGCGACTGATTCTCGAAGCCGGATTCACTGATGTGCAGATCGGTCATCTTGTCTATAGATCGCATATACGATCGTCTTTTCGTATTTATGATTTACTTTAGGTCGATCGGCGATCGAGTGTCATCGGGGTTTGTGCCAACGGATGCCCCTTATCACGAATAGATTGCTGTCGCGCATTCGACGCGTTCGCGGGCGACGGAGTGACGCTTCGCGCATGACTCGTGTTGCTTCGCGCAAACCCCGATGCGAGCGCATCCTCGCAGGCCTAAAGTAAATCGCACACACGAACGCTTATTCGTATTGGCGTACTAAATAGAGCCAAACGAAGTATCTGATCCGGATCGCTCCAAAGCAAGGAAGAGACATGAAAGTCGGATATATCGGCCTCGGGGCCATGGGGGCCGGCATGGCCTTGAACCTTCGCAAGGCGGGTCACGACGTCGCCGTGCACGACCTCCGTCGCGAGAGCGCCGAGCCACACGTGGCAGCCGGCGCCACCTGGGCCGATTCGATCGAACAACTGGCGAGTTCCGCGGACGTGGTCTTCACCTCCCTGCCAGGCCCCAAGGAGATGCAAGCCGTCGCCTTCGGCAAAGGGGGCCTCTTCGAAGCCATGCGTCCGGGTGCGGTCTGGTTCGACGTGACGACCAACTCGCCCACCGTCGTGCGCGAAGTCGCAGCACGCTTCGCGGAGCGGGACATCACATTGCTGGACACGCCCGTCAGCGGTGGCCCTTCCGGCGCCCGCTCGGGCAAGCTGGCCATCTACATCGGCGGCCCGCACGCTGTTTACGAACGCTACAAGGGCGTGCTGGAGGCAATCGGCGACGAGCTGGTCTACGTCGGCGAGGTGGGTGCCGGCAACAGCGCCAAGCTCGTGCACAACCTCGCCAGCAATTCGATCCGCCTGCTGATCGCCGAGGTGTTCACCCTCGGGGTCAAGGCGGGAGTCGACCCTGCCGAGCTGTGGCACGCCATTCGCGTAGGTGCCATCGGTCGTTCGCGGACGTTCGACCGGATCGGCGACCAGTACCTGCAAGCGAAGTACGACCCGCCTTCGTTCACCGTTCGCCTTGCCCACAAGGATCTCACCCTGGGCCTCGACCTCGCGAGGGAGCTCGGCGTCCCGATGAAATTCACGCAGGCCGCCTTCGAGGACTTCAGCGAAGCCATCGCGCGCGGCTGGGCCGACGGCGATGCCCGCCTGCCCATGCAGCTTCAGAACGAGCGCGCAGGCGTCGACATCAAGCTCACCGCCGACGAGGTGAAGCGAATCCTCGAACGCGCCTGAGGCGCCGACAAGAACTCACCAACGAAACAGGAGACGACATGACGGAAAGCACCAAGGAAATCGGCCGAAAGATCATGAACCAGGTCATGGGCGACGGCTACGCCGAGAGCAAGGATCCGAAGCGCAATGACTTCAACTCCGCGCTCTTCGACTACTCGGAGGAGGTGTGTTTCGGCCGCACCTGGTCCCGCCCGGGGATCGATCGCAAGCAGCGCAGCATGCTCAACATCGCCCTTCTCACGGCGCTCAATCGGCCCAACCAGCTGAAGCACCACGTCGAAGGCGCGATCCGCAACGGCTGCACGCTGGAGGAGATCCGCGAGATCCTTCTGCACACTGCCGTGTATTGCGGACTGCCCGCCGCTGGCGAAGGGTTCAAGATCGCCGAGGAAGTCCTGCGCGAACACAAGCTCCTGGGTTGACCCGAGCGACCGCCCGCACCAGGAGTTCATCCATGAATCCATCCCGTTCGAAGCCGACGCGACGCGCACTCCTGGCAACGCTGACTGGCGCTCTTGCTCTGGCCACGGCCAACCTGGCCATCGCGGCAGGCGGCGGCGACTTTCCGACCAAGCCGATACGCATCGTGGTTCCAGCGGTTGCCGGTGGCAATCTCGACAACGTCACCCGGATCATCGCGACCCACCTGCAGGCACAGCTCGGCCAGGCCGTGATCGTGGACAACCGACCCGGTGCGAGCTACAGCATCGGCGCGGACTACGTGTCGCGCGCACCCGCCGACGGCTACACGTTCCTGGCGATCGCCGACTCGTTTCTCTATACGCCCGCCATCGTGCACACCGCGCGCTTCGACCCGCTGAAAGATTTCACCGGCGTCGGCATCTACGCGTCGATTCCGCAGATCCTGGTGGTCAAGAGCTCGAGCCCGGCGAACTCGCTCAAGGATCTCGTTGCCCTTGGCCAGAAGTCGCCCGGCTCGCTCACCTATGGATCGGCCGGCATCGGGTCGAGCGGCAACATCGCAGCGGAGCTCTTCAGCATCCAGGCGGGGATTCGCATGACGCACATCCCCTACAAGGGAAACGCGCCGGCACTCGTCGACGTGATGAGCGGCAACATCTCCATGCTGTTCGACACGATCAGCACGTCGCTGCCGTTCCTCAAGTCGGGTACGCTGAAGGCGCTCGCTGTGACGAGGCCCTCTCGCACTACCCTGCTCCCCTCTGTGCCGACGGTCGAGGAATCGGGGTATCCAGGCTACGAGGCCGCCATCTTCAACGGGCTCGTCGCGCGGACGGGGACGCCGCCCGAGATTCTCGAGCGGATGAACACGGAGATTCGCAAGGCCACCCAGCAGGCCGCACTGCGTGCGCAGTTCCAGGCCATGGGGATCGAGCCGATCGCCAGTGAATCACCCACCCAATTCAACGCCTACCTCCGCTCGCAGTCGGACAAGTACCTTCAGCTGATCAAGAAGGCCAACATCCATGTCGAGTGAGGTTGCATCGTCAGCGCGGGTCGTCGCCGACGACCTCTGGTTTCCGGAGGGGCCCGTCTGGCTGGGGGACGGCAGCCTCCTCGTCGTGGAAATCCGTCGGCAGACGCTGACCCGCATCTGGCTCGACGGCCGCAAGGAAATCGTCGCACACCTCGGTGGCGGCCCGAACGGCGCGGCTATCGGGCCGGACGGCGCCTGCTACATCGCCAACTCCGGCGGTTTCGCGTGGAAGCAGCGTCCGGACGGCAGCTGGGCTTCCGCCGGCGTGCCGGACGACTACGCGGGCGGCTCGATCCAGCGGGTAGACGTCCACTCCGGGACGGTGGAAGTGCTGTACGACAGGATCGGCACCCAACCTATCCGTGGCCCCAACGACCTCGTCTTCGACGCGCACGGCGGATTCTGGTTCACGGATCCCGGCAAGGCGCGGCCGCGAGACGTCGACCGGGGTTGCGTCTGCTACGCCAAGGCCGACGGCTCGCTGATCCGGGAGGTCATCTTTCCGATCAACAAGCCGAACGGTGTCGGCCTGTCCCCCGACGGGAAGACGCTGTACGTCGCCGAGACGGATTCGGCCCGGCTGTGGGCCTGGGATCTCCAAGCGCCCGGCGAACTGGCGCGCCCCGCCACACCCAACTGCGATTCGCCTCACGGCAGCCGGCTGGTCCATGGCTGGCCAAGCTATGCCCGCTTCGATTCACTGGCGGTCGAGGCCGGCGGCAACATCTGCGTCGGAACCCTCGACCGCGGTGGAATCACCGTCTGCAGACCGGACGGCGGGCTCGAGGCATTCATCGCGGTGCCGGGCGACACGCACATCACGAATCTCTGCTTCGGCGGGCCGGGCCTCAGAAAGGCCTACGTCACCCAGTCCTACGCTGGACGGCTCGTCGAGATTGATTGGCCCCGGCCGGGACTGCCCGACCTCGCCATGGCTTAGGCGGGCGGCCGCGTCCGATCGAACGCCGGCTCGGTGGCGATGAAGGTCGCCATCCAATCGACCAGGCGGGCGTGCTGACCCCGCCAGTCGATCGGCCGCCGCTTGTCCAGAAAAGCCAGAGCGCACGCCAGGCCGATGGTGACGGCGGTCGTGCAATGCGGGTCGGGCAGACGCGCCTCGAACTCCGCCAGTGCGCGTTGGATCTTGCCTCGCTGATGCTCGAGCCAGCGCATCGACCGCTGCTCCGGCTCGTGATAGCGGTCCTCGTAGATCACCAGGGCACCCGCATCGATGATGCCGTCAGCCAGGCGCGTCTGCACCAGCGATTCGATGCGACTTTCGCCGGCCAGCGGAACGAGGCGATCCGTGCCGGCGACGTGCTGCAGGAACTCGACGATGACGCTGCTGTCGAAGACCGTCGCGCCGTTCGGTCGCACGAGGCATGGGATCTTGCCTAGCGGGTTCTGCTGTCGCAGCGAGTCGCGTTCGTCGGCATAGTCCGCCGGCACGATCGTGATCCGCGATGCCAGTCCCAGCACGTCCGCCGCCATGCGCACCTTGCGACCGAACGGCGACGTCAGCGTCGAGCGCAGGATGAAGGTTTCGTCGTCGATCGGCATGGGCGCGAGTTCAGTGGAAGGAGCGGCCACCGTCGACGGCCAACGCCGCGCCGGTCACGAACGACGACTCGAAGGCGGTCAAGAACAGGATGGCCTCCGCGATCTCGATCGGCTTGGCGAGGCGGCGCAGCGCGTAGTTGCCGACGTTGCCTTGCACGCCCAGCGCCATCGGCGTATCGACGAGCCCGGGGCACACGGTGTTGGCGCGGATCCTGGGAGCCAGTTCGGCGGCCATGGCACGGGTGAGATTGAGCACGCCGCCCTTGGACGCCGAATACGCCGTGCGATCCGGTGAGTTCGGCAACAGCGACTGGCCGGATCCGAGGTTCACGATGGTCGCCTCCGGCGCCTGCACCAGCCAGGGCAGGCAGGCCCGGACGACGATGTAGGGCCCGGTCAGGTTGATCTCGACCACGCGGCGGAACTCGTCGACGCTGGTGTCGGCGATCGAACCTCGCAGCATCACGCCGGCCGCGCTGACCACGCCATCGATGCCGCCCATCGCCGCGGCCAGCTCCTGCACCGCGCTGACCACGGAGGCTTCGTTCGTGACGTCGGCGCTCCGCGCCACCGCACCAGGGATCGCGTCGCGCACCCCGGCGAGCGCAGACTCGTCTCGATCGAGAAGAGCCACCTTCGCGCCGTGGGCCGCGAAGAGTTCTGCCGTGCATCGGCCGATGCCCGATGCCGCGCCTGTGATCACGATGCGGCGGCCTCGCAGCCGCTGGGCCGCCTCGACGATCTTCTCTGTCACCTGGTCGCTCCTGGAATCATTGTTTCGGGATCGCGGCGATGTCGACCAGCTTTCCCCAGCGGGGAATCTCGCCGTGCACATAGTCGCGGAGCTGGATGGGCGTCATCACCATCGGGCTCATCGCCATGCGCTGGATGGCCGCCTCCGTGGCGGGCAGTGCGAGTGAATGGTTGATCGCCTTGCTGAGCCGATCCACGACGGCGGGCGGCGTCCCGGCCGGCGCGAACACGGCCGCCCAGCTGACCACCGCGGTGTTCTTGTAGCCGGCCTCTTCCATCGTCGGCACGTTGGGGAGCATCGGATGACGCTTGTCGTCCATGACGGCCAGCACCTTCAGTTGCCCGCTGTGGATGAACGCCATGGCCGAGAACGGATCGACGAACATCACGTCCACCTGCCCGCTGATCAAGTCCTGCAGGGCCGGCGGCGTGCCGCGGTATGGGATCCGCGTCATCTCCAGCCCGGCCGCCTTCTTGGTGAGTTCGGCGGCGACTCGGTTGGACGTATTGCCGGCGCCGTACGACATCGGCTTGCCGGCTCCGGCTCGCTGCTTCGCGACCTTGACGAACGTCGCGACGTCGTTCGCTGGGAAATCCTTGCGCACCATCAGCGCGAGCGGGATGCGGATGAGGCCCGCGACCGCGACGAAGTCCTTCTCGGGATCGTAGGGAAGATGGTTGTAGAGCGCCGGATTGCTGCCGTGAGCCGAGTTCGTACTGACGAAAAGCGTATAGCCATCAGCCGTCGCACGCTTGACGAACTGGGCGGCGATGATCCCGTCCGCGCCCGCTTGGTTCTCCACGATGACGGGTTCCCCGAGTTCCTTCAGCAGGTCACCCGCGATCACGCGCGTGACGCCGTCGGTTGCGCTGCCTGCCGGAAACGGCAACACCATCTTGATCGGTCGGTCGGGGTAGTCCGCCGCGGTCGCGGCCAGCGCGGTCAGCCCCAGCAAGGCGCCAGAGAGAATTCTCCGGGTGCTCATCTTCATGCTTGTCTCCTGTCCGTTCTACTTTTGAGCCGACCGACACCACCAAGGCATCAAGACGTCGGTGCCAACGTCGCGATGTCGATCACGAACCGATAGCGAACATCACCGGCCAGCAGGCGCTCGTAGGCCTCGTCGATGCGATCGCCCGAGATGATTTCCACTTCGGCGCCGATGCCGTGCGCGGCGCAGAAGTCGATCATTTCCTGCGTCTCCGGCAGGCCACCGCTGAGGCTTCCGGCGATCGAGCGGCGATTCCTGAGCAGCGAGACCGCCGAGATCTTCAGCGGCTGCTCGGGCACGCCGAGATTGACGAAGGTACCGTCCTTGGCCAGTAGCCCCATGAACGCGTCCAGGTCGAGATTCGCCGGCACCGTTGACAGGATGAGGTCGAACGTACCCGCGAGCTCGGTGAACATGCGCGCATCCTTCGTGACGCGGTAGTCGTCCGCACCCATTCGCAGAGCGTCCGCGCGCTTCGCTTCCGAAAGCTCCAGGACGGTGGTGTGCGCCTCCATGGCGTGCGCGAGCTTCACGCCCAGGTGACCGAGCCCGCCGAAGCCGAGAATGGCCACCCGCTTGCCCGGCCCCGCCCCCCAATGTCGGAGCGGAGAGAAGAGCGTGATGCCCGCGCAGAACAGGGGCGCCGCGTTGGCCAGCGGAACGCTGTCCGGAATCCGCAGGACGAAGTCTTCGTCGACGACGATCTTCTGGCTGTAGCCGCCAAGCGTCGGCTGGCCGTCGCGGCCGATGTTGTTGTACGTGAGGACGCGTCCGCCGGTGCAGTATTGCTGCAGCCCGGCGCGGCAGTTCTCGCAGACCCGGCACGTCTCAACCATGTTGCCTACGCCGACACGGTCGCCAACAGCGTACTTCGTGACCTCGCTCCCGATGGCCGAGACGGTACCGGCGATCTCGTGCCCAGGCACGAGGGGGTACATCGACTTCCCGCGCAGGCTGTAGGCGTGGTCGATGTCGGAGTGGCAGATGCCGGTGTAGGCGATGTCGATGACGACATCCTTGGCGCCGGGATCGCGGCGCGAGATCACCGACGCCTGGAACGGTTGGCGGGGGCCGCAGGTGCAACGGGCGTGAACGGAGAACATGGATGTCTCAGCCCAGCACCGACTTGTATTCGAGGAACTCCTCGATCCCGAAGCGACCCCACTCGCGCCCGACGCCGGACAGCTTGAAGCCTCCATGCGTGCCGCGCTTATCGAGGGGAGAACCGTTGATGCGCACGCGGCCGACGCGCAGTCGCGCGGCGAGCGCCCTCGCCCGCGACTGATCGGCCGACCAGACGCCCGCGGCCAGGCCGTATGGCGAGTCGTTGGCGATGCGCACCGCTTCGTCCTCGTCCTTGTAGGGGATGATCACGATCACCGGCCCGAAGATCTCCTCGCGCGCGACGCGGCTCGTGTTGTCGCCCGAGAACACCGTCGGACGGACGTACCAGCCCTTGGCCAGCCCCTTCGGGCTTTCCACGCCACCGGCCAGGAGACGAAGGCCGTCTTCAAGGCCCGACCGGATGTAGCCTCGGATGCGTTCCCGTGCGGTGGACGTGGAGACCGGTCCGAGCGTGGTCGCGGGGTCGAACGGATCGCCCAGGACGAAGCCCTCCACCTTGCGAACGGCGATCTCCTCCGCCTCGGCCAGTCGCTCCACGGGAACGAGCATGCGGGTCAAGCCGCCGCAGACCTGGCCAGCGTTGCGCATCGCGTCTTCGATGCCCTCGTTGACCGCGCGCTCGAAGTCGGCATCCGCCAGGATCACGTTCGGCGACTTGCCGCCGAGCTCGAGGTGCACCCGCTTGATCGTCTCGGCCGCCACTTCCATCACGCGCCGGCCCGCCCGCACCGATCCGGTGATGGACACCATGTCGACGAGCGGATGCGCGGCGATGGCCTCGCCCACCTCAGGGCCAGTACCGCAGACCAGGTTGAAGACGCCGGCCGGGAATCCGACCTCGTCACACATCTGCGCGAACAAGAAGGCCGTCAGCGGCGCAACCTCGGCGGGCTTGAGCACCACGGTGCAGCCAGCAGCCATCGCCGCCCCCGCCTTCGAGATGATCGAGCGCAGCGGTGCGTTCCACGCCGTGATGCATCCCACGACGCCGGATGCCACGCGCTGCACCTGCGTCGTGCCGATGGGCTCGGCCCAATGGATGTCACGCAGGCTCTGCGCGATGATGTCGAGCTCCTCGACGGCGCCCTCCGTCTGGGTAACCGTCGCCTTGGTGATCGGATAGCCAAGTTCGGTAATCACGGTGCGTGTGATCTCGTCGCTGCGCGCCTCGGTGAGCCTGGCGAGCTTTTCGAACAGCGCGGCCCGGAACTCGGGCGAGGTGGTGGACCAGTTGTCGAACGCGGCGACCGCCGCATCCACGGCCAAGTCGACATCAGCCGCCGTGCCCCGCGGAACGACGGCGATCAGCTCTTCAGTGGCCGGGTTGACGACGGGCAGCGTCTCCTGCGCCGACGACCGCACCCACTTGCCGCCGATGTAGATGTCCTTGTGCTCGATCATTCATGGTCTCCTTGGATGAGAGCCGATCCGGCGTTCCGGATGCTCCCTGCCCAACTGCGCGCTTGCTGGCCAGCGGGTCGTCTGCGTCGGATTCTGGGCGCTGACGAGAAGTTCCATCTCCAGCCCCAATGTGTTCGTATATGCGTTTCATAAATCGCATACGCGACACAACTCTATTCTTGGAGGCTGTCGCCACCATTGGGGTTTCCACCCAACGCGCTCACTGGCGTCAGAATCGCAATGCGAATAGACTTGTTCGCATAGGCGGTTCTTTGTTCTTATATACGAATGAGAGAGACAAAATGCCAGATTTCCTCATCCAGGAGCGCACGGGCGCCGTCCTGACGCTCACCATGAACCAACCGGAGCAGCGCAACCCGCTGACCGGCAACACGGCGATACCGGAGTTCCTGGGGGCGATCGACCGTATCCACGGCGACAACTCGATCCGCTGCGTCGTGCTGACCGGCAATGGCCCTTCGTTCTGCGCGGGCGGTGACGTTCGCGAGATGAAGCGTCAGGCCTCGCCCGCCGTCCAGGAGATGGGAATCCGCGAAGAGTACCGTACCGGCATTCAGCGCCTGACCCTGGCCCTGTTCGACCTGGAGGTGCCGATCGTCGCCGCAGTCAACGGCCACGCGATGGGCGCCGGGCTCGACCTCGCCTGCATGTGCGACATCCGCATCGCGTCCGAACGCGCGAAGTTCGCATCGAGCTTCATCAAGCTCGGCATCGTTCCTGGCGACGGTGGCGCCTGGCTGCTCCCCCGAGCAGTCGGCCTGTCCCGAGCGGCCGAACTCGCGCTCACCGGCGATCCGATCGACGCCGAGACCGCGCAGGCATGGGGACTGGTGAGCCGCGTCGTGGCACACGACACGCTCCTGTCCGAAGCACACGCCATGGCTGAACGCATCGCGAAAAACCCGGCGCACGGCGTTCGCCTGACCAAGCGCCTGCTCCGCGAAGGCATTCTCGGCCGCCTTGACCAGGTGCTCGAGCTCTCCGCCGCCTACCAGGCGATCTCGCACAAGACGGCGGATCACACCGAAGCCGTCGACGCCTTCCTCGAGAAGCGGACTCCGAACTTCAATCGGTAGTCGACACCTCGCGGTGCAAGCCCCGCGGTCGACTTCTTCGACGCTTTCCTCTCTGGCCGGTGCACGCGGCACCAACCCTCCCTGCTTTCAAGGTAACCTATGAGTGAATACAGCGCGCCCCTGCGTGACATGGATTTCGTACTGCGCGAATTGACCGCACTCGACTCCATTCCGCCTCTCGATGGCAACGAGCCGCTGACCCTCGAACTGGCGACAATGATCCTGGGTGCCGCTGCAGAGTTCGCCACCGGTGTCCTGTCGCCCCTCAATCCGGTGGGCGACCGCGTGGGTGCCATCTGCACCTTCGGCCAAGTCAACACGGCGCCAGGGTGGAAGGAGGCCTACAAGCAGTTCTGCGAAGGAGGCTGGCCCGGCCTGCCCGAGTCGCCCGAGCACGGTGGCCAGGGATTGCCCAGCGTGCTGGCCACGCTGGTCGAAGAGATGTGGAATGGCGCGAACGTCGCGTTCACCCTCTGCCCGATGCTGACACGGGGTGCCATCCACGCGCTGGAAGCCAGGGGTTCCGAGGCGCTCAAGGAGACGTGGCTGCCCCGACTCGTTAGCGGGGAGTGGACGGGCACCATGAACCTCACCGAGCCGCAGGCAGGTTCCGACCTCGCGGCCATCCGTACTCGCGCGGAACCCGATCCCGATGGATCCTGGCGCGTGCGCGGCCAGAAGATCTTCATCACCTACGGCGAGCACGACCTGACGGACAACATCGTCCACCTGGTGCTTGCACGGACGCCGGATGCGCCTCCCGGCGTGAAGGGCCTGTCCCTGTTCCTGGTGCCGAAATTCCTGATCGACTCGAACGGCGGACGCGGAGACCGCAACGACGTCAGCTGCGTCTCGATCGAGCACAAGCTGGGCATCCACGGCAGCCCGACAGCGGTGCTGGCGTTCGGAGACGAGATCGGCGCCAAGGGATGGCTGGTCGGCGATCTCCATCGAGGAGTCGAGATCATGTTCCTGATGATGAACTCCGCCCGATTCGCCATCGGGCTGGAGGGCCTGGGCCTGTCCGAGCGCGCTTACCAGCGTGCCGTCGACTACGCGAAGAACCGAATCCAGGGCACCGAAACGGGCTCGTCCTCGCCTGACAAGGTCGCCATCATCCGACATCCGGATGTGCGACGGATGCTGATGTCGATGCGATCGCGGATCGAGGCCATGCGCGCGCTGTCCGTGGCGGTCGCGGCATCGATGGACCTGGCACAACGAGGCGTGGCTGCCGAGACGCGGGCAGCGCATCAGGCGTTCGTCGACCTGATGATCCCCGTCGTCAAGGCGTGGAACACCGAGAACTCGATCGACATCGCCTCGCTGGGCATCCAGGTTCACGGCGGCGTCGGCTTCGTCGAAGAGACGGGCGCGGCCCAGCATTTCCGAGACGCGCGCATCACGACCATCTACGAGGGCACGACCGGCATCCAGGCGGCTGATCTGGTCGGCCGGAAGGTCGCTCGCGACGGCGGCCGTGCGATCGGCGCCGTGCTGGAGAGCATCGGCGAGGTCGCTGCGGCGCTGGCAGCGACGGACAGCGGCGACGCGGTTCGGTTGGCGACAGCCCTGAACGAGGGGCGGCGCGCGGTGGAGGACGCGGTGGCCTTCATCCTCGACCATTTCCAACGCGAACCTGCGCGCGTGCTCGCCGGCGCCGTGCCGTTCCTGGAGTTGTTCGGGATCGTTTGTGGCGGATGGCAAATGGGCCGCGCCGCCCTGGCCTGCCTTCGCCACCGGGACGCGGGAACGGCGGAGGCCTTTCACACCGCCAAGCTAAAGACGGCGCGCTTCTATGCGGAGCACTACCTGAGCCGTGCGGAGAGTCTGGCGACCATCGTCAGGCACGGCGCCGACGCAACACTCGCACTCGCCGAAGACAGCTACTGAACTGGATCAAGACATGGCAACCCCCGACATCTTCATCGTCTCCGCAGCGCGCACGGCCATCGGCAGCTACGGCGGATCGCTCAAGGACATCCCCCTCGCCCAGCTCGCCACCACGGTGGTCTCCGCCGCGCTCGAGCGGGGCAAGGTCGCCCCCGGCGACGTCGGTCACTTGGTCATGGGCAACGTGGTGCCTTCGGAGCCGCAGGACGCGTACCTGTCTCGAGTCGCCGCCGTCAACGCCGGTATTCCCGTGACCACCCCGGCCTTCAACGTGAACCGGCTGTGCGGCTCGGGCCTGCAGGCCATCGTGTCGGCCCTGCAGGGACTGCAGCTCGGCGACGCCGAACTCGCGGTCGCGGCCGGCGCGGAATCCATGAGCCGGGGCCCTTATATGTTGCCGGCGGCGCGCTGGGGAGCTCGCATGGGGGATTTCCAGGCGATCGACTACACGCTCGGAGTGCTCCACGATCCCTTTCAGCGCATCCACATGGGGTTGACCGCCGAGAACGTCGCTGATCGCGAAGGCATCACCCGGCAGATGCAGGACGAGCTGGCGGCGGAAAGCCATCGTCGGGCCGCGGCGGCGATCCAGGACGGCCGCTTCGTCGAGCAGATCGTCCCCATCAAGATTCCCCAGCGCAAGGGCGAGCTCTCGTTCCAGCAGGACGAGCACGTTCGCGCCGAGACGACGGTCGAACAACTGGCCAGGATGAAGCCCGCGTTCAAGCCCGAGGGTTCCGTCACGGCAGGAAACGCCTCGGGCATCAACGACGGCGCCGCCGCGGTCGTGCTGGCAACGCAGCAAGCCGTTCGCGACCATCAGTTGGCGCCCATGGCCCGCATCGTGTCGTACGGCCTGGCGGGCGTGGAGCCCGGCGTCATGGGTCTCGGCCCTATTCCGGCGAGCCGTATCGCTCTTCAGCGCGCGGGTCTGACCGTGGACCAGCTCGACCTGGTGGAATCCAACGAGGCATTCGCGGCACAGGCGTGCGCCGTCAGTCGCGGACTCGACCTGGATCCGAAGATCGTCAATCCGAACGGCTCGGGCATCTCGCTGGGCCATCCGATCGCGGCCACGGGCGCCGTCATGGCCACCAAGGCGGTGTACGAGCTGCGTCGCATGCAAGGCCGATATGCGCTGTTGACGATGTGCATTGGCGGTGGCCAGGGGATCGCGCTGGTCATCGAGCGCGTCTGAGCAGGCGCCCGCGACAGCGCCGGCGCGACCTCAGCCGCCCAGGTAGATCTTCTGCACATGATCGTTCGCGAGCAGTTCGGCGCTCGTTCCCGCCGTGGACACCAGGCCGTTCTCCAGCACGTAGCCACGATCCGCGATCTTCAACGCGAGCTTCGCGTTCTGCTCGACCAGGATCACGGCCGTTCCCTCGGCATTGATCAGCTTCACGAGCCGCGCGACCTCGTGGATCATCTTCGGTGCAAGGCCGAGCGTGGGCTCGTCCAACAGCAGCAGCCTGGGTTCGCTGACGAGGGCCCGAGCGATCGCAACCATCTGCTGCTCGCCGCCGGATAGTTGCCCGGCGAGCTGTCTGGCGCGATCCACGAGTTTGGGAAACATGTGGCGCAACACCTGCATTCGACGCTCGAGCGTCTGCCCGTCCTTGACCGTATGCGCGCCGACCCGGATGTTTTCCGCCACGGTCATTTCCGGGAACAGGCGGCGCCCTTCGGGACATAGCGTGATGCCATGGCGGATCGCCTGATCCGGCGACACGCTCGAGATGTCCACCCCCGCCAGCTGAACGGTGCCTCCGGTCGCCCTGACTTGCCCGACGATCGTCTTCAACAGCGTTGACTTGCCGGCGCCGTTGGCGCCCAGTACCGCCACGACCTCGGCCTTGTCTACCCGGAGGTCGATGCCATGCAGGGCCTGTACATCGCCGTAGGCGGCGGACAGCCCGCGGACGTCAAGCAAAGTCATAGTCGACCCCCAGGTACGCATCGATCACCGCAGGATCCGATCTCACCTGCGTGGGGTCGCCGAGCGCGATCGGGCGCCCCTGGTTCATCACCAGGATCCTGTCGCACGTCTCCATGATCAGCTTCATGTCGTGCTCCACGAGCATGACGTCGATGCACCGCATCTGTCGGATGTCGCGGATCACTTCGCCCAGCCGGCGCTTCTCGGTCGGATTGAGCCCGGCCGCGGGCTCATCCATCAGGAGCAGCCTGGGCTGCTGCATCAACGCCATCCCGATGCCCAGCAGCTTCTTGAGGCCATACGACAGGCCGGCGGCCGTCTCCTCGAGGCGATCGTGGAGCCCGACGAAACGGGCAACGTCCTCGCAGACTGCAACGTCGACCGAGGAACGGCGTCGCATCAGGTTGCCGAAGTGTCGGAGCGGATCGAAGGAATGCGCCAGCAGCGCCGCCCGCTGCAAGTTCTCCCGGACGGTGACGCCCTTGAAAGTATGCACGCCCTGGAATGTCCGCCCGATGCCCAGGCGTGCCACCGAGTCACTCGGCCAACCCGTGATGTCGGTGCCATCCAGCACGACGCGCCCGGACGACGGTTCGAAGAGCCCCGCGATCAGGTTGAACAAGGTAGTCTTGCCGGCGCCGTTCGGGCCGATGACGCCGAACACCTCGCCAGGCTGCAGTGCGAACGTGACGTCAGCCACGGCCTGCACGCCGCCGAACCGCCGGCCGACACCGTCGACTTCAAGCAGCGCCATGGCCAGCCTCCCGCATCGTCTGCACCGCGCGTCGCGCGAATGAAAGTCGGCCAAGGCGTCCGACGAGGCCGTCCCGCAAGAACAGCAGGCTGCCCAGCAGGATGCCGCCATAGATCAGCAGCTCGTACTGCTTGGCATCGCGCAGCAACTCGGGAAGCGGCACCAGGATCAATGCACCCAGCACGGCCCCGGTCGGTGACGAGACGCCCCCCACGATGTTCATGATCAGCAGGTCGACGTTCTGGAGAAAGGTGAAGTTCGCGGGAGACAGGAAGTTGAGGTGGTGCGCGAAGAGGCTGCCGGCCAGCGACGCGAGCACCGCGCTCAGCCCGAACACAGCCACGCGCCAGCGCAGCGCATTCGTCCCGAGCGCGCGACTCAAGCCTTCGTCCTGTTCGATCGAATCGAGGATCGCCCCGATGCGTGACCGGAAGACGCTGTGCACCACCGCCCACGCGAGCACCGCCACCGCGAGCGCGCAAAGGTAGAACGCGGACGGCTCGACCATGCGGAAGCCCAGGATGGCCAGCTTGGGAATCCCGTATAGCCCGTTGTTGCCGCCCGTCCAGGTGGAGGCCTCCTGGATCGACAGGTTGACGATCTGGGCGAACGCGTACGTCAACAGCACGAAGAACACACCCTTGATGCGAAGGAAGACGAATCCCAGTGCGACCGCGAGCATTCCCACCACCACTGCGCTCGCAAGCATCGCCACCATCGGGGACCAGTCGAGCTTCATTGTGAGCAGCGCGGACGAATAGGCGCCCATGCCCATGAATGCACCCTGTGCCATCGAGACCTGGCCGATCCTGAGCATCAGGTTCATGCTCAATGCCAGGGTCGCGGTGATGGCGATCATGGAGCCCACATGCAGCGCGTACTTGCCCCCGATGGCGAGCGGCACTCCGGCCACCGCCAGGACGACAACAGCGAAGATGATCTTCTTCATCGGACTGCCTTCCCCAGCAGGCCACGAGGGCGCACCACGATCACGACCAGGACGATCACGAACGAAGCGATGAGCGCCACCGTGGAGTCGAACAGCGTGGCAAACACGGATTCGGTCATGCCAATCAGCAGGCCGCCCAGCATCGCGCCCGGAATGCTTCCCAGGCCGCCAAGGATCACGACCACGAACGCCTTCAGCAGCGGCAACTCGCCCATGTACGGGCTGACCGTGTAGATGGGAGCCATCAACGCACCTGCGAGGGCTGCCAGTGCGCTTCCGATCGAGAACGCGATCAGCGAGACCCGCTTGGACTGGATCCCCATGAGACCCGCGGTCACCCGGTCCTGGGCGACGGCCTGCATGGCCAGCCCGAGCCGAGTCCGCTTGATGAACAGCCAGAAGGCCGCGAGCGCCACTACCGCCCAGATCGCCACGAAGCCTCGATCGAGGGAGAGCACCGCCTCATGCACGTGCCAGACACCGCTCACGGGTCGGGGCATCGACTGTTCGTCAGGACCGAACAGGATGAGCGCGCCAGCCTGCAGGATGATGGCCAACGCCAGCGAGATGATCATGCCGCCCAGTTCGTCGCCAGCGAATCGCTGGAACAGCAGCTTCTCGAGCACGGCGCCAAGCATGGCCGTGAACAACACCGCGCATACCACGGCGAGGTAGTAGTTCATCTGATGCTGGCCGTACAGGCTCAGCATCACGTAGCCGCTGACCATGTAGAGCTCGCCGTGCGCGAAATTGACCACGCGCATGATCCCGAAGACCAGCGTGAAGCCGAGCGCCATGATGACGTAGACGAGGCCGGCCAGGATCCCGTTGACCACCATCTGTTCGATCAGCGCGTTCATCTGACGCCCTCCAATTCGCCGTCAGAGAGTCAGTTGGTCTTCGCGACCACGACCGGCTCGCCGTTGCGGATCACGCCGACGTAGTTGGTGGTCAGGATCTGCGTATTGCTGCCGTACTGCTGCATGCCGCTCAGGCGCAGGGGGTCGCCCTGGATCGACTGCATAGGCAGCGCTTTCGAGAAAGCCGCCGCGACCTTCGCCGTGTCGTCGATGGTTCCCGCTGCCTGGATCGCATGCATCAGGATGTTCACGGCGTCGTAGTACGAGACCATGATTTCGTTGCCCTCGTGCCCCATGGACTTGCGATACGTCTCGGCCAGGCGCTTGTAGCCGGGATTCGCCGGGTCGGCATACAGCACGTTGATGGTGCCCTCCGCGGCCTTGGCGCCTGCAGCCGCGACGATGTCGCGCGGGCCCGGGCCACCCATCTTGGAGATCTGGCCGGTGTAGCCCAGCTCGCGCGCCTGGCGCACCACCAGGCCAGCGGTCGCTGGCGGCGTGGATCCGAGCTCGATGATGTCGGGCTTCATCGCGATCACCTTGGTGAGCAGCGGCTGGAAGTCCTTTTGCGAGCGTTCGAACAGTTCCTTGTCGATGACCTGGAACCCGTCCGCCTTCAGCGCCCGTTCGCTCGCCTCGGCGACGTGCCAGCCAGTCTCGTCGTTCGGATTGATCGTAACGACCTTGCGGCCCTTCACGTTTGTCTTCATCCAGTCGACGAAGGACGCGATGTACTGGTCCGGATCGCTGTAGAGGCGGAACATGAACTTCGTGTTCTTGTCCAGCGCCTTCGTCACGTAGGAGCCGCTCAGGGCGACGACCTTGTCGTCCTCGACGTTCTGCTTGAGCGCCATGGTTGCCGCGCCGGTCATGATCAGGACGTACTTGGCGCCGTCCTGGTTCACGAGCCGGTTGTAGGCGGACACCGATTCCGCGGTGTTGTACTTGTCGTCGTACGGGACGATCTCGACCTTGTACTTCTTGCCGGCGACCTGCAGCCCACCGGTGGCGTTCACCTCGTCGGCAGCGGTCTTGCTGGCCTGGGCGCCGGCCAATCCCCACGGCGCACCGCCGCCGGTCATCGGGCCGATCAGGCCGATCTTGATCGTCTGTGCGCCCGCGCTCACGGCGATGAGCGTGGATGCGGCGACGACAGCGAATGCGCGGCCTGCTTGTCGAACGAATGCCTGGTTCATGATGTCTCCTTGACGAGGTTCACCCTCTTGATTGCTGTAGGATCCGCGGACGCGCAAGCACGCGTTCACCGAATCCACTCTTCGAAAATGATTCGATCTGCCTGCGCTTCGATGTCGGGCAAGCGATAGGTGCGACAGGCCGTTCGGTAGAAGAGGTCGCAGCGCTCAGCCGTGCTCAGGTCGATGGTGGCGAGCTTCAACGCGTTCCAGAGTTCGACGTAGCTGCACGACTGCTTGTCGACCGGGAAGTTGCTCTCGAACATGCAGCGCGAGCTCCCGAACGTCTCGAGACAGGCGTGAATGAACGGCCTCCAGGCGACGTGGAGGTCGTCAGCGACAGCCGGCTTGTCCTCAGCTTCGAAGCCGAAACCGAAGACCGCCATGCCCAAGCCACCCACCTTTACGACGACGTTCTGACGCAAGGCCAGCGCCCGCATGTCGGACAGCCACTGCGCCCTCACCTGCTCGCCGCGGCTTCGATACTCCGCGACGCCGATGACGCCGCCGACGTGGTTCAGGATGATCTGCGTGTCGGGGCAAGCGTCCGCCAGCTCGATCAGTTCGCCCAGCTGGTGGTGATAGATCCACGCGTCGAAGCTGAGTGCGCGCGCCGGGAGCCGTCTGACGGACTGCTTGAATGTCGAATGCGTCATGAGGCCGTTTGCGGGCCTCTGAGGAATGAATTGGCCAACCAGCCCGTCGTCGGTCGCTGTGCGATGTCGCACGCCACGTAGGCGCCCGGCAGAGGCCGCCAGTTCGGCTTCGATAAGCTCCGAGCCTGCGGAGGACAGCATGTCGCAGTGAGCCACGATGCCCGCGGCGACCGTGCACGCGCCATGCGTCACGCGAATCGGACGCGGCAGCAAGTCAACGATCCGCTCAACCTCGCCGACGGGGCGCATCGACTCAAGGCCCTCCGAACGCCAGCCGCATTCGTACGCCTCGCAATAGACCGTCCCCACGATCCGATGCCCTGACGACAGGTCTTGAACAAGTTCGTCCACCGTGTAGTGAAGGCGATCGCTTACCGCACCGAACAGATGATGGTGGGCGTCCACGATGGGAAATGCCGGCTCCAAGGCAACTCCTTTCCCGGAGCCCGCATGCCACTGCGCCAGATCGTCCGAACGGCGCGGCAGTGTCCCGCGGTACGGCCTGTCGGCGGCATTGCTCATGTTCACGGTTGCACCCGAGTGCGGCTCAGTGACGCGAGTTCGCCAGCACGTTGCCGCGCGCCCGCACTCTCGGAAGACGAACCTTGCGGATGTACGCATAGAGCTGGCCTAGCAGGAGCAGCAGCGAGAATCCGAGGAATGTGGCGCTGATGGGATGAGCGACGAAGACGCTCAGTTCGCCGTGAGACAGCAGCATGGCGCGCCTGAAGTTCTCCTCCAGCATCGGCCCCAGCACGAAGCCCAGCACGATCGGTGACACGGGGAACTCGAGCGCCAGGAAGACGGCCCCCAGTACGCCGAGCACGGCCACCTCGCCGACATCGAACAGGCTGTTCTTGGTCGTGTACACGCCGATGCAGATGAACAGCAACGCGGTCGGGTAGAGGAACTTGTAGGGAACGCGCAGCATGCGAACCCAGACACCGATCATCGGCACGTTGAGGATGACCAGTAGGACATTGCCGATCCAGAAGCTGGCGATCAGGCCCCAGAAGATGTCCGGGTGCTCGGTGATCAACTGCGGCCCGGGCTGCACACCCTTGATGATCAGCGCACCGAGCAACAGCGCCATCACGGCGTCACCGGGGATGCCGAGCGACATCGTCGGGATGAAGTCGACCTGCGTCTTGGAGTGCGAGGCCGCCTCGGGGCTCGCAACGCCTTCGATCGCGCCGTGCCCGAAGCGGGTCGGGTCCTTCGCGATCTTGCGTTCGATGGCATACGCGATGAAGGTGGTGATCGTCGGACCGGTTCCCGGCATTGCCCCGAACAGCGTGCCCACCATCGTGCCGCGGATCATGGGCCAGAACGCCTTCTTCATTTCGTTCCGCGTTGGCCGCATATCCTTCATGCTTACGTGCGCGTTGGTCGGCTTGACCTTCACGCGGTTGATGCTCATGAGGAAATCGGCGACACCGAACAGGCCCATGCAGAGCGCACCGAGCTCCACGCCATCGGCCAGTTCCGTCATGCTGAAGTTGTAGCGAAGCGTGCCGCTGATGACGTCCGTTCCGACGGCGCCACAGAGCAGTCCGAACAGGGTCATCGCGAGGCCCTTCAGCGGCGCGCCTCGCGACATCGTCGCGCCGGCGATCAGGCCCAGCAGCATGATGGCGCAGATCTCCGTCGGCCCGAACTTGAACGCGACCTGCACGAGCAACGGGGACACGAAGATCATGACCAGGATGCCGAACGATGCCGCGAAGAACGACGACATCATGGTGATGCCCAACGCCGCGCCGCCGCGGCCTGCAAGGGTCATCGGATAGCCGTCGAGGCAGGTGACCGCGTGCGGCGGGTGACTCGGCAAGTTCAGCAGGATGGCGCCGATGGCGCCGCCGTATTGCGACCCGTAGAAGATCCCGGCCAGCATCAGCACCGCGGGAACGGGCGGAATGACGTAGGTGAGCGGCAGCAGCATGGAGATCGTCGTCAGCGCGCCCATGCCGGGCAGCACGCCGATCAGGTTGCCGATCAGCACGCCGAAGACCGACCACATCAAGTTGCCGGGCTGCAGCGCCACCGTGAATCCGTACCAGAGATCGGTCAGTGAATGGGGCACGTGGGCCTCCTTTTGAATGCGGCCGGCTTCAGAGCCACTGGAACAGCGGCAGCTGCACCTGGAGTCCGTAATGGAAGACAGCGACGGTGAACACCAGGACGATGGCTGCCAGCGCGCTGGAGCTGCGCCAGGTGTTGTTCCGATCCCCCTGTGCAGCGACAAAGACGCAGACGAACGTGGCCGGAACCAGGCCGCCGTGGCTGCCGAGCACGACGAAGGCGACGACGCTGGCGACGATGCAGAGCCACCCCCGCCATTCGGGGCCGGTCGCGGTCCGGGTCTCCAGGGGTGCAGTCGACGATTCGCTGGGCCGCCGGGCTGTGAGTCCGATGGCGGCGCCGACGATCACCATCAGTACGCCGTAGACGACCGGCATGAAGCCGGCCCCCATCTGGTTGAGCGTCCCCATCTGGTAGGTCAGCCCGAGGCCCGCAACGCAGGCACCGATGGCCGCGATCAGCGCGGCAGCAGCATGGTCCTTTCGGACTCTGAGGAATCGCATCTCTTGTCTCCGTCTCCGGACGGCCGAATCGTCGGCCAGCCAGTCAGTCTTTTCGTGGCAGTGAACCCGGAAGGCATCTGTGCATGCTCGTTCTGAGTTCGTAATTACGATCGCTGTGTCGTATGTATGATTACTGTAGATCGCAATCGCGAACGAGCCATTGGGGTTTGTGCCGACCTCACCAGCGGAACCTTTGGCTGGCCGGTCCCATCCGGGGTTACTGAAGAGCTCCATTCCCTCGCGCCCTTCAGGGGAGGTAGGCAATCAAACCTTTGTCGTACTGGCGTACACTTATCCGCATAAAGGAACCCCGAACAATGGCCGAAACTACCCAGCCTACGCAAGGAACGGCGATCGTCGAGAGGGAAGAGCTGCACTTCAGACGCATCGACATGCGCGGGTGGAAGCGAAGCGACGGCCTGTTTGAGGTAGAGGCCCGGCTGACCGACCGCAAGCCGCGCGACTTCGTGCCTGCAAGCGGCGGGAAGTTCGTCGCGGCCGGGGATCCCATTCACGACATGGGCGTCCGACTCGTCTTCAACATCGAGCTCTACGTGCTCGAGGTCTCCACGTTCACTGACGCCGCGCCGTACGCGGTCTGTCCGGACGCAGGGCCCACGCTGCAGACGGTCGTGGGGCTGCGGATGGTGAGTGGCTGGGGCCAGGAAGTGCGAAAGCGCCTCGGCGGCGCCCGGAGCTGCACGCACCTCATGGAGTTGCTCATGCCAATGGCAACCGTGGCCTATCAGTCCATGAGCGGCGAGCAGGCGGGTCGTCCGGAGCCCGTCGACGCGACCGGCCGGCCGCGGAAGATCGACAGTTGCTTCGCCTATGCCGCTGAGCGCGACGTGGTGCTCCACAGGTGGCCGCAATTCCACCGGCCGCCCGCGAATCCAGCCTGAGCGGATCCGGGGCCGACGTTCATCGGCGACTCATATCGCCTCGCGCGGCACCAGGGAACGCTTCGCCCAGGCATCGACGTGGCGAAGAAGGATCGCTCCAAGCCTGCCGGCCTGCGACTCGACCTCGACGGTGGGCCCCACGAGGGTGATCGCGGCGACCGCCTCGCCTGCCAGGTTCTTCACGGCAGCGCCTAGAGAAAACCTCGTACCCGACAGTCGAACGTTCGTGGCGACGCGCGAGCGCTTGATCTCATCGAACTCGTTGAGGAACTTCTCCACGAGGGGTCGTTCGTCGATGGCATTGCGTCGCAGGAACACCGCTCGCTCGGCGGAGGGTCGGGCCGCGAGCAGCGCCTTGCCGCCCGCCGTACTCAGCATCGTGCGACGGATGTTCGACCTGGCGGCGTAGTCGGCGATGTCGTCGCTGCCCACCTCCGCGATGTAGATGAGATGATTTCCCGCCTGAACGCCCAGGAAGACAACGAGCCCGGTTTCGGAGTGCAGCGCATCCATGTCGGCGTGCGTCACCAGGCCTGCGCGAATGTGCCCGCTTGCAAGGGTCAATCCGTGGACGGCAGGGCCCAGATAGAAGCGGTGTTCAACCTCATACAACCAGCCCTTTGCCAACAGTCCGCTGATGAAGCCGTGAACGGAACTCTTGGGGGCGTCGAGCGCGCGCGCCAGTTCCGCGAACGTGATTCCAGGGTTGTAGACGACCTCTTCGAGGATGCGCGTCGCGCGGTCGACCGTGCGGTGATTCTGCGGGACGCGCTGCGAGCGTCCGTTTGTCACAGGCTCGTCGAGATCGTCGCCGAGCGCAGTTAGCGCATTTGAATCGCGTACGGTGGCAGGCATGGAGGCTCCAGAATCGCATCGCGATAGTTCACGACTTCATTCGCATATACGTTTGCAGCGACGTATGTACGAATGCTAGAGAGCGCGGGCTGTGGCAGCCATTAGGGTTTGCCAAGCCCCTCGGCGTCTTTGAAGGCCTGAGTCGCGTCACCGTGAGCCGGCACGCCCGACAACCGCGGGCGTGCTTCGCATTCAAGAGCGGCGCGCCGTCAGAACTGCCCGCTCGCGGGGACAGCGCTCTTCCTGGCACGGGGACGATGGGCCTTGCGCGTTGACGACGCCGCGGACGCGGCCGGGACCGCACTCGTCGCCGCGCTCGCCCCGCTTGCGGCCGATGCGGCATGGCTGCGGGCACTCGCACTCGAGCCGCCGACGGCAAGGAGGGTCGCGAGAAGGACGCAACAGATCTGGGTATGTGGTTTCATCAGGAACTCCGAGTATTGAAGGTCGTGTGGATAACGACAGCGGTTGAACGCGCGACCGGCAGAATCGGGTGAGCGGCCTACCAAACCCTGCGGACGATGTGTGCCCAGCAACTTGGACAACACCCCGCCTCAGGAATCATCGGCTCGATGGGATCACCCTGCGCCACGCACAGGTTCGGGCGATTAATCGTGACTGGCCGACGTTCAACGGCTGCTTACCAGGTGAAGCGGATGCCGACGGACGCGGCGCTGGGATCGGCTCCGAAGCCGTTCGGACCGACGATCGTCGTCGCGCCGTACAGCGGCGTGCGGGCCGTCGCGTTGTTCTCCACCTGGCCATAGCTGACGAAGGTCGTCGCATGGTCGGACAGGTAGTATTCGTAGGCGACGCCGATCAGCGTCGAACGGCCTTCCGGCTTGTCCGAGTACGGATAGCGCTCGAGGCCAACGGAAGTGATGAAGCTGCCTGTAGAGATCGGCACGCGAACCCCCGCCCATGCGATCTGGTTCTTGTTCCAGCTGAAGGCCTGCGCCGCAGCGCCAGGCGCGCCGACGGTGGCCACCGGACTCAGGTTGGCCTTGTTCTTCGGACCGTTGAACTGGAAGTAGCCGGTGTACAGCGCGAACGGACCGAAGTCGTAGCTGCCGCCGACCATGATCTCCTTTTGCCACTCGGGCGTGGCCGTGGCGATGATCTGTTCGGCGTTCTGCCGCACGTTGGCGTACACCACGAAGGCCTTCAGCGGACCTTGCTGGTACTTGGTCGCCAGGCTCCAGTAGGCACCGGTGTGGCGCGCATTCTCGTTGCCTGCGCCGACCATGGCGTAGCCGGTCACCGGCCCGATCGTCTTGGTGACCTGAACCGAGTTGTCCTGCCTCGAGCCGCCCTGGTAGCTGCCATTGCCCGCCGTCGACCCGATCGACTCGTACGTGCCGACCGCTTCGCCGTAGATCGAGCCCCAGTAGCCGCCGACCAGCGCCTCGCTGTCGCCGAGGGCGAACGTCATGAGGGGGTATTGGCGACCCGCGCTCACCGACCAGTCCTTGCCCCACACTCCGAGGAAGACCTGGCGCCCGAAGATCAGGCCGCCCTGGTTGAGCGCGCCGGTATCGGCGGCGAGGCCCATCTCGAGCTGCGCCTTCGCCGTCAGGCCACCGCCCAGATCCTGGGCCGCCTTGAAGCCGAGGCGTGAGCCGAAGCCCAGCCCCGAGTCGAGGCGATAGACGGTCTGGCTTGCCGGGCCCGGGACACCCGCACCCGGCAGCGTCGTGCCGCTGCCGGTCTCGCTGCGGCCGGCGGACAGGTCGATCAGCCCGTATGTGCTGAACGTGGGTTGGAAGGCCGCCGGAAACAGCCCTGCGGGAGCGGTTTGCGCGAAGGCTGTCGAGGTCGCGAGCAACGAGGCTGCGACAAGGGGAATGACCTTGTTCAAGATTTGTCTCCAGATATGACTTTTGATGGACGCGATCGCCAAATCAGTCCCCTCTCGACTGCGACCATGAACCCAGGCATCAGTCAGGCCAAGAACGTATTGTGATCGCATATACGAACCACTAGACGTATATGCGCTTTCACAATAAAAACGAATGCGTTGGGTGTCAATGGGGGTAGCGCGCGCCACGTGAGCGCTGCGGCGATGCGTCGCGACCGCGAAAGCGGCTCGTCTCACCTGCTAGGAAACCGTCGGAAAGCGCTACCGCGCGTGGTGTGCGTCAGCCTGTCGACTGCGGGAAACTAACTAGAGCAAAACGCGCCGAAGCCAACACTTCATGCGCGCGGCGGTGTCGGCAGGGCGTCCTCGGAGTTCGTATATATGATCTAATCGCGCGCACCAAGCTCGCCCTCAAGGCCAATCTCATGCCCAAAGCGCCGACCTCCACTGCTCCCGCCAAGAAGATTTCCGCCAAGAAGGCGACCCCTTCAGATTCGGAAGAAGGAACGACGCGCGGCCGCGGGCCGCGGGTGCCGCAGCCTCACAGAACGGTGGATCGCGTCACGCGCATCCTCGAGGAGGTCGTCTACAAGCCCGGGATGACTTTCGCCGAGCTGGCGCGCGCGCTCGATGCAGCGAATAGTTCTGTTCACGGCTTCATCAGCGGCCTGCTCGCCAAGGGGTGGCTTTACGAGGTCGATCACCGCTTCTATCTCGGCCCGGCCGTGCACGGGCTGACGCTCGCCAGCGGTCACATCCGCGCCGGCGTCGTGACGCACGCGGACCTCGAAGCCCTGCACAAGGCCACAGGCCATGCGGTCTTCCTGGGCGTCCAGGCGGGCGACCATCTCATCTACATCGCCGAGGCCGGCAGCGACGCGATTTCCGGCTTCGAGGCGCGATCCAACATCCGTCGGAACCTGCTGGTCACCGCCGGCGGGAAGGCTCTACTCGCCGACCGTCCGGAGATCGAGCGTGAGGCGTTCCTTCGGCGTCACCACGCCACCGAAGCAGAAATGGTGGAAACCTTCCTGGCCGAGTTCGCCGAGATCAAGAAGACGCGCATCGCGACCAATCTGCGTGCGTCGGGCACTCGTTTCGCGATCGGCATCAGCGTGCACAACCAGTTCGGCGAGGCCGTCGCCTCGATCACCCTGGTCGGTACCGCATCGGACATGCAGCCGCGGCTCAAGAAGCTGAGCCAGACGCTGATCAAGCACGTCGACTCGTGGGCCGACCGGGCCGTCACGCCTCGCGAAGCGATCTGACCGCATCGGGCTGAGCGCCCCAGCAATACCGGGCGGCCGCTCCAACGCGGCCGTCAGTCACTTGCGACCTTGCCGCGCAAGCGTCGCCTGACTTGAGCAATCCGTGCGGACGCCGGATCCGGGTCTCCTTCTGCGCTGAATCGCGCCACTCCCTGAACGCCGCAGTGCCGTAGGCATCGCGCGGACGAGCCACGCCTGGTGGTGACCTTCCCAAGGCCTCTGCCGCCGGCGTGCAGGCGATTCTCGGCAGGAAGAAGCATGCGCGAAAACCCCAATGGCATGAGCTAAAGTGCGATCCTACATTAAATCGCATATCCGATCTTCCATTCGCATTTACGAACCGCAGAAAGACGAACATGAGTGAGACAACGGCCATCACCAAGGAACTCTCCCGGGGCAAGTTCACCGACGAGATGCTCGCCAACATGCGCGCGCTGATCGGCACCGAACTGCGAACCGAGGCGTGCCTCAACAACGAAGAAGCCACTCGCCTCGCGGTGATGCGCTTCTGCGAAGGCATCGGCGACGACAACCCGCTGTGGACCGACGCGTCGTACGCGGCCACGGGTCCGTTCGGCGGCCTCGTCGCGCCCCCCAGCTTCATCTTCGCGTGCCTCGGCTCGGTGCAGGTTGGTTGGCCGGGCCTCGGCGGTTTCCACTGCGAAACCAAGATGCAGTTCAACGCGCCCATCCATGTGGGCGACAAGATCACCGCCAAGGTGGTGTTCGACGGCTTCGACGGCCCGATCGACGACAGCAAGTTCGGTGGTCGCCGCATCAAGGATTACCTGCGCCAGGAATACCGCAACCAGAACAACGAGTTGGTCGCCACCTTCATCTGCTCGCGGATGCGGTTCGAACGCGGCGAGATGCAGAAGCGCGCCGAGACCCGCGCGCTCGAAGTGCCCCATCCGTGGAAGGAAGACGAGCTCGAGGCCATCGAGCAGCAGGTGCTGGCCGAGAGCCCGCGCGGCGACGTGCCCCGCTACTGGGACGACGTGCAGGTCGGCGACGAGATCGACGTCATCACCAAGGGTCCGCTGGGCCTGACCGACTTCATCGCGTTCATCGCCGCCGGAGCAGCGCCCATCCCGCGGATCTCCGCGCACTCGGTCGCGCTGAAGCGGTATCACAAGCATCCGAAATGGGCGTTCCGCGATCCGCGCACGCATGCGCTCGAGCCCGTCTATTCCGTCCACTACAACGACTATGCGGCCAAGCTGCAGGGCGCGCAGATCGCCTACGACGTGGGCATCCAGCGCACCTGCTGGCAGATCCACTCGCTCACCAACTGGATGGGCGACGCCGGCAGGCTGAAGGCGCTCACGGGCCAGTACCGGGCACACGTCTACCTCGGCGACGTCGTCCGCCTGGGGGGCCGCATCGACGCCAAGGAGATCGACGCCAGCGGCGACCACATCGTCCGCCTGACGACCTGGGCCCACAACCAACGCGAACAGAACTGCATGCCTGGCACTGCCGTGATCGCCCTTCCCGTCCGTGACGCGAAGAGCGCCGCCTGAACACCGCCACACAGAAAGCATTGACGCCATGCAAACCGAACCGAAAGCCGAACAACTCCCCCTGCCGCTGACCGGCATTCGCGTGCTCGACCTGGGCCACGTCTTCCAGGGCCCCTATGCCACGTTCCTCATGGCCATGGCCGGTGCCGAAGTGATCAAGATCGAGCCGCCGCGCGGCGACATGTCCCGCAACCGCGGCCGCGACGGCGACTACCCATTCCGCGCGCTGAACGGAAACAAGCAGGGCGTGATGCTGAACCTCAAGACGCCTCGTGGTCGCGAGCTGCTGCTCGAGCTGGCACGCGACGCCGACGTCCTGGTCGAGAACTTCGCGCCCGGTGTGATGCCGCGCCTGGGCCTCGGGTCTGACGTCCTGCTGAAGGCCAACCCGCGGCTCATCTACGCCTCGGCCTCCGGCTTCGGCAGCACCGGCCCCTATGCCGACAAGCTGGCGCTCGACCTCACCATCCAGGCGATGAGCGGCATGATGAGCACCACCGGCGAGAAGGGTGGACGTCCGCTCAAGGCCGGCGTGCCCGTGGCCGACTTCATGTCGGGCGCGACGCTCTACGGCGCAATCGTCACCGCGCTGTTCGAGCGCGAGCGCACCGGCAAGGGGCGCGCACTGGAAGTCTCGATGCTGGAGTCGCTCTTCGCGACGCTGCTGCCTTCGGCGGGCCACGTCTATGCCAGCAAGACGGTGCCCAAGCGAACCGGCAATCGGCACGTGGCCGATTCCTACGTGCCGTTCGACACCTTCGAGGCGTCCGACGGCTGGGTGGCGATCGTTGCCGCAACGGACGAGCACTGGCTGAACCTGACGGAGGCCATGGGGCGGCCCGACCTGGCAGAGGACCAGCACCTGCGCAAGCTCGCGGGTCGCATCGAGCGCATCGAGGATCTCACCGACCAGATCGCCAAGTGGGCCGCGGCGCATACGCGCGACGAAGTCGCCGCGCTGTGCCAGAAGCATCACGTCCCGTCTGCGCCGCTGCGGCACGTCGATGAAGTGCTGGCGGACGCGCACCTGCACGAGCGCGGCTTCCTGACGAAGCATGAGACCGCCAACGGAACGGTCGCGCTCCCGAACAGCCCCATTCGCTACGCCGGCTCCGACCTCCGTGCGTTGACGCCTCCGCCGACGCTGGGCGAGCACACGGACGAGGTGCTCACGCGCTTCTGCAAAGTGACGCCGGACGAACTCGCGAACCTCCGCCGCGACGGCGTCATCTGATCAGCGAGGTCGACATGTCTATCGTAGATATGAGGTGGGGCGACCAGGTCGCCGTAGAGATGGTAGGCGGAGTGCCCTACCGCATGTACACCGACAGGCCGCGCCGCGTCGAGTCGCTGATCCCGTTCGCCATTCGATGGGCGAATCGTCCGCACATCTTCCAGGCGGATCGTGTGCTGACCTTCGAGCAGACGGCCTGGGCGATCGCCGCGAAGGCGCGAGAGCTGAAGGCACTCGCGGTCAAGCCCGGCGACCGGGTCTTCCTGCTGGCCTGGAACGGTCCGGAGTGGGTCGTCAACTTCTGGGCCTGCATCCAGGTCGGTGCCGTGCCCGTTCTGGCCAATGCCTGGTGGAGCGCCGCGGAGGTCTCGGACGCCCTCGACGCCTTGCGACCGGTGATGACGCTCGCCGACGCGCGGTGCGCCGAGAAGGTGCCCGCGCAAGGCAGGCTCGGCCCGTGGGCGATCGAGGTCCAACCGACGTTCAGCGGTGATGCCGGAACGGCATCCGGGGCCTCGCAGGACGAGGAAGACACCGCTCTCATCATCTTCACCTCCGGAACCTCCGGGCGCCCCAAGGCCGTCGTCCTGTCGCACCGCGCTGTCCTCGCCCGGCTTCACATGACGCTGCATGTGACGCGCAAGCTTCCGCACCAGATCGATGCCCGCAAGCACGACGTGACGCTGATCACCGGGCCGCTGTTCCATGTGGGCGGCATGCAGACGCTGCTGCGTGCGTTCGTCACGGGCGACACCCTCGTCCTGCCCGCGGGCCGCTTCGATCCGGGAGAAGTCCTGGCCCTGATCGAACAACACAAGATCAAGCGTTGGAATGCCGTGCCGACGATGGTCTCCCGGGTGCTGGATCATGAAGACGCGCGTCGGCGCAACGTCAGCAGCCTGAAGTCCATCAGCATCGGCGGCGCCCCGGTGCACGCCGAGCTGATGCGACGCATCCACGAAACGCTGCCCAGCGTCAGCCCCAAGATCCCGACGGGCTACGGCCTGACCGAGAACGGCGGCCAGGCAACGGCCGCCGCCGGTTCGGAGGACGTCGCGCTGCTCGGCTCGACGGGCAAGCCCCTGTCCTGCGTGGAGGTGAGCTTTCTCACGCACGAGGGCCTTCCTGATGGCGAGGTGCTGCTGCGTTCGCCGACGCAGATGTCCGGCTACTTCGGCATTGACGAATCGCCGATCGACGCACAGGGCTGGTTGCATACGGGCGACCTCGGGCGGCTGGACGACCAGGGCAACCTCTGGATCACTGGCCGCTGCAAGGACATGATCATCCGGGGCGGCGAGAACATCGCCCCGGCCGCCATCGAGAGCGCGCTGATGGCGCTGCCCGGCGTGACTGAAGCCGTGGTGTTCGGCGTGCCGCACCCCGACCTCGGCGAAGAGGTGATGGCCGTGGTGGTGGTGGACGGCCAGGTGACCCGGCAGCAGCTGAACGACCAGTTGCGCGCCCGCATCTCGTCGTTCGCGGTGCCGAGTCAGTGGCGCCTGCAGACCACGCCGCTGGCGACGAACGACAACGGCAAGGTCGACAAGGCCAAGATCAGCGCCCAGGCGCGAGCGGAGCTCGCGGCCAAGGGCGCCGTCCAAGCGAGCTGAACATGCAAATGCCCTCCTTCCAGCACATCACGCCGCCGTTGCGGCTCTTCAGCGGGCCGACCAGCCTCGAAGCCCTTGGCAAGGAACTCGATCGGCTCAAGTGCCGCCGCGCGATGATCATCTGCGGCCCGTGGGCCGAGGGGCCGCTGCTCGACGCGGTGCTCGCCGGCGCCGGTGACCGCTGCGCCGGCGTCTTCACCGGCGTCGTCGCGCACAGCCCACTCGCCTCCGTCGAACTCGCGGCGCAGGAACTCAAGCGCCTCGAGGCCGATGCGGCCATCGCGCTCGGCGGCGGTTCGTCCATCGTGACCGCGCGGGCGGCGACCATCCTCGCAGCGGAGAGCGGCGACGCGCGCAGCCTGTCCACCACGCGCGGCGCCGACGGCAAGTTGCACAGTCCGAAGCTGCTCGCCCCCAAGCTGCCGCAGCTGATCGTGCCAACGACACCGACCACGGCAATGGTGAAGGCAGGAAGCGCTGTGTTCGACCCTGCCACCGGCGACCGCCTGGCGCTGTTCGATCCGAAGACCCGGGCACACGCGATCTTCGTCCACCCCGAGCTGATCCTGTCCTCGCCGCATGCCTTGGCGGTCAGCGCGAGCCTCAACACGTTCGCGATGGCCATCGAAGGTCTGTGCTCGCGCTCGGGTGATCCGTTCTCGGATGCGCTGCTGATGCACGCCCTGCGCGTGACCGCGCAGCACCTGGTCAAGACGACCGCGGCCGATGACGCGAACGCGCGAGCCCAGCTCGTGTTCGCCGCGATGCTCTGCGGCCAGGGCACCGATCACACCGGCGCGGGCATCACGACGGTGCTGGGCCACGCGATCGGCGCGAGCCACCACATCGACAACGGCATCGCCAACGGCATCGTGCTACCGCACGTGCTGCGCTTCAACGGCACGTTCGCGGAAGCCGGGCTCGCCAAGGTGGCCGCGGCACTCGATCTTCCGCGCTCCGACACGGCCTCGACGCTCGCCGCGGTGACCGACGAGATCGATCGACGCTTCGCCGAACTGAGCATTCCGCATCATCTGCGCGGCGTCCGTGTTCCTCAAGAGGGCCTCGCCGAGATCGCCGATCGCGCGATCGGCGACTGGTTTCTGACCGGGAACCCCCGCGCCGTGAAATCGGCGGGCGAGCTGAAGCAGGTTCTCGAAGCCGCCTGGTGAAACCAAACTCGAAGAACAATCTGGAGACAACATGGACAAGCGTACTTTTCTAAAGTCGATGGCACTTCCGCTGGTCGCGAGCGCCGGCGATGCGTTCGCGCAGGGACACACCGTTCGCGTCGTCACGCCCCTGCCGGCGGGAAGCTCTCTTGACTCCGTCGCCCGCCTGCTGTCGCAGCGCATGAGCAAGATCCTCGGCGACACCCTGATCGTGGACAACCGGGCCGGTGCGAACGGCGTCATCGGCACGATGGACGTCGTCCGTGCCGCGCCGGACGGGCTGACGCTCCTCTGCGCATCGAACTCGATGCTCGCCGCCAACATGGCCTTCGTGAAGGACATGCCCTACGACCCGCGCAAGAACGTCGCACCGATCGGCGGCGCCAGCCTCACGAACCACGTGCTGATGGTCAAGGCCAATTCGCCGATCCACTCGTTCGCGGACTTCATCGCCTTCGCCAAGAGCCGCCCCGGCAAGGTCAGCATCGGCTACTCGACCACCAACGTCCAGCTGCAGATCGCGACGATCAACAAGCTGGCCGGCACCCAGCTGACGCCGATTCCGTACAAGGGCACCCCGGCGACGCTGTCGGACGTCATCGGTGGCGTGCTGGACGCGACGCTCACCGACCCGGGCAACGCGCTCGCGCAGTCAAAGGGCGGCCAGTTGCGCGCCCTGGCCATCAGCTCGCTGAAACGCAACCCGGCCACGCCGGACTGGCCCGCGATCTCCGAGACCCTGCCTGGCTTCGATTTCCCGTCGTGGAACGCGTTCGCCGGCCCCGTCGGCCTGCCGAAGGCGGCGATCGACAAGCTCAGCGCCGCCATCGAGCAAGCGCAGAAGCAGAAGGATCTCGTCGACCAGTTCGCGGCGCTGGGCACCGTCCCGCTGGTCATGGGGCCGGATCAGCTCAAGGCGTTCATCGACAGCGAGACCGCCAAGTGGGTGAAGCTGGCACGCGAGGCCAACATCCAGCCGCAATGACCAGCGCGAGCGCCCTGGTGGTTTAAAGCGCCGCTTGTCACTGGTTCAAGGTGGAGCTTACTAGTCACTTGCTATCGCCAGTTCTAAAGTGCAGTCATCGGGCCTCAACGCCCACTGCTACGGAAGGACAAGCTTCATGGACAAGCGACAACTCGGCCGCTCCGGCCTCGAAGTCTCCGCCCTCGGCCTGGGTTGCATGGGCCTGAGCCACGGTTACGGCCCGGCGACCGACCGTGCATCCGCCGTCGCGCTGATCCGCGCGGCCGTGGAGCGAGGCGTCACCTTCTTCGACACCGCCGAAGTTTACGGGCCATTCCTCAACGAGGAGGTCGTTGGCGAGGCGCTGGCGCCGGTGCGCGACAAGGTGGTCATCGCCAGCAAGTTCGGCTTCACGTTCGGCGACGACGGCAAGCAGCAAATCCTCAACAGTCGGCCGGAACACATCCGCCTGGCCGTCGAGAGCATGCTCAAGCGCCTGAAGACCGACGTGATCGACCTGCTCTACCAGCACCGCGTCGATCCCGAGGTGCCGATCGAGGATGTCGCTGGCACCGTCAAGGATCTGATCCGAGAAGGCAAGGCCAGGCACTTCGGCTTGTCCGAGGCCGGTCCGGAGACGATCCGGCGCGCGCATGCGGTGCAGCCGGTAACCGCCCTGCAGAGCGAATACTCGATGTGGTGGCGCGAGCCCGAGGACGTCATCCTGCCGACGCTGGAAGAGCTGGGCATCGGCTTCGTGCCGTTCAGCCCGCTGGGCAAGGGCTTCCTGACCGGCGCCATCGACAAGAACGCCACCTTCGGCAAGGACGACTTCCGCAGCATCGTCCCGCGCTTCACGCCGGAGGCACTCCAGGCCAATCAGCAACTAGTCGATGCACTGACGGTGATCGCCCAGTCCAAGGGCGCCACTCCGGCCCAGATCGCGTTGGCCTGGCTGCTCGCGCAGAAGCCCTGGATCGTGCCCATCCCCGGCACGACCAAGTTGCATCGCCTGGACGAGAACCTGGGCGCCGCGTCGGTGCATCTGACCGCGGACGACCTGGACCAGATCGCGCAGGCCCTCGCTCGTGTGCAGATCCATGGCGACCGCTATCCCGCCCACCTCAAGGCGCGCGTCGGCCGCTAAGGACGGAGTCGGCATGTCGCCCATCAACAGTTCGCGTCGACAGGCGATGGTGGCGTCCCTGGCGGCGCTTCCCATGGACGGCAAGGCCGACGATGCTCAGGGACTTGTGAAAGCTCCGGGCACGTCGCGCGTGCTGGTGGCGTATTTCTCGCGCTCCGGCAACACCCGGGTCGTCGCGGGACTGTTCCAGCGCGCCTTCAAGGGCGACCTCTTCGAGATCCGGCCGGCCCAGCCCTATCCGGACGAGTATTTGGCGACCGTGGAAGAGGCTCGCCAGGAACGCGACAGCGGGCTTGGCCGCGCTCCGCAATTGCCGCTGCCCCGGCTTGACACCTACGACACCGTCTACCTCGGCTTTCCGATCTGGGGGGAGACGGCGCCCCCACTCATCCGCTCCTTCCTTTCGGCGCTGGACTTCACCGGCAAGACGATCGTGCCGTTCGTCACTCATGGCGGATACGGCCTCGGCAACAGCCAGTCCGTGCTGGCCAGCGTCGCGCGAGGGGCGAAGCTGCTCCCACCGTTCGTGATGGAAGCGGACCAGGAGCGTCGCACCATGAACCTCGTCAACGACTGGCTCGTGGAACACGGCGGCCCCAAGGCCGGCCGCGCCTCCTGATTGCTCCATCTCACCACCCTCTCCCCAACAAGGAACCACCATGCAAGAAGTCACCCTCAACAACGGCATGAAGATGCCCATCCTTGGCTACGGCGTCTTCCAGATCGCTGATGAAGCCGAATGCGAGCGCTGCGTGGTCGATGCGGTCGCGGCGGGCTATCGCCTGATCGACACCGCGACCTCGTACAAGAACGAAGAGGCCGTGGGCCGCGGCCTGAAGAACTGCGGCGTCCCGCGCGACCAGCTCTTCGTCACGAGCAAGCTGTGGGTCGAGGACGCCAGCTACGAGCGCGCGCGCGTCGCGATCGACAAGTCGCTCAAGCGCCTCGGCCTGGACTATCTCGACCTCTACCTGATCCACCAGCCGTTCTCCGACGTGCACGGTGCCTGGCGCGCCATGGAAGAAGCCCACCGCGCCGGCAAGCTGCGCGCGATAGGCCTGAGCAACTTCCAGCCCGACCGCCTGGCGGACATCACGGCGTTCAACGAGATCACGCCTGCCGTGAACCAGATCGAGGTCAACCCGTTCCACCAGCAGGCCGAGAGCATCGACTACATGCGCAGCATCGGCGTGCAGCCGGAAGCCTGGGCGCCGTTCGCCGAGGGTCGCAACAACCTGTTCCAGAACGAGCATCTGGTGGAGATCGCCCAACGCAACGGCAAGACCGTCGGCCAGGTCGTCCTTCGCTGGCTGGTCCAACGCGGCGTGGTCGCCCTCGCCAAGTCCGTGCGCAAGGAGCGCATGGTGGAGAACCTCGCGGTCTTCGACTTCGAGTTGTCCGAGGCGGACATGCAGTTCATCGCGACGCTGGAGACCGGCAAGAGCAGCTTCTTCTCCCACCGCGACCCCGCGATCGTCAAGTGGATGAGCGAGCGCAAGCTCGGCCTCTGACCACGAAGCGACTCGGCACAACGCGGAGCACATCGACCCGATGGGATCACCCGGCGTTTCGTTGTCGCTCCGCGACCTGCAGCATGTCGACGAAGACGCGGACTTTCGAGGGCCGGTGTCGCGCGGCCGGATAGACGGCGTAGATGCCTCCGCCCGGGAGCTCCCAGTCTGCGAACAGTTGCACCAGCCGGCCGCTGGCCAGTTCGTCCTTGACCAGGAAGTCGGGCACCACGGACGCCCCGGCACCGGCCAATGCGGCCGCCAGGACGGCCGGCGTCGCGCTGATCGCCATCGATTGGCGCATGCGCAGCTCAACGCAGCAGCTCGCGCATCCAGGTGCCCAGTTCGTCGGGTCGCTGACGCGGGCCAACGTAGCTTCACAGACAACGCTCCCCGCTGGAGGTCGATCTCAACGAAGGCAGCCCGTGCTGTTGGTGTTGCCGGCGCGGCCTCGATCGCGATCGGAACAAAGCGCTTTACCTCGGCGGGCTCCAACTCAATTTCACAGGTGAGCTTGCGCCCAGGTGTGCACCAGATTGGCATTCACGCCATGGGCCATCGCGATCTTCGCGAGGGAAGCGCCAGGTGCGGCACACTCAGCAAGGACTCGCGCCTTCAGCTCGGGGCTGTAGTCACGCCGGGTTCGCTTCTTGACCGTAGCCATCGTGTCCATGATCTCGCTCATGCACATGATCGTTGTCGGATATGACTTTCGATTCAAGATGGGATGGCCGCGCGCTTACGGACTACCAGTTTCGATTTCAAATAGTGCCGTTGAGATAAGGATACTTATCTTGAAGGCCGCCTTTTTCTGAAGGTCGCCTCTTGTTCTTGAAGTGGGAGTTCCGCCTCAGAATAACGCTATTGTGATAAGAATAGTTATCGTAATAGCGCCGTTCTCTGCTGACTCGCGACGCGCTGGGTGCATCGCTTTTGGCAAGTTGCATTCGACAATGCGCGACACTGAGTGATCCGACCGCGGGCCGGCTTTGAGGGTCAAAGCGCCCGCGTAACGTGCACAACGGCGCGCCCGCAATCGCTGCGGCGCCTACACCGCCCGCCTGCGTGACCAATCCCGCGGATACAGATTTTCATCGCGCAAATCCGGAAGTTCGATGCGTATGCTCCTCCGAAGGAGGAGTGACTCCGAGCAAGCCAGTCTGGCGAATCAAAAATCGAGAGCTTCAGCTCGCTATCCAGTCACCCGCCATTGGTTCCGTCGCTGCTTAAATTCGGGGAGCGGCTCGGCGCAGGACTTCAGCGCTGACATGAGCAAGGGCAGCCGTTCCCGATAGTGCTGCCAAGTCGCAGCCAATTTGAGTCTCCTCAGGATCTCGTTTGGCGTCACACGAATGGGTCGCTTCTCGCTGCGAATTGCCGCAGCGATCCGGGGCACTCTCGAAGCAAGCAAGGCATCCCTGTTGCCCCAGTCAACGCGAGCCACCGCGGGCGACCGAGGCGCGCCGGGAAGGTTCCGACCGAGCCACTCGCCGTCATGGCGCCGTAACCAGGCATACGCTGCCCCGGCCCTCTTCCTGAGGTCGAACACTTTGGCATTCGAAGTGCTTTTCAGAGCCAATAGCCATTCTTGTCGGTGCTTCGTGCGAGTCGCAGCGCTTCGAGCATCTTTCCAAGCCGCATTTTCTCCCGCGTTCGCCTTGAGAATCCTGTAGAGCACGGAGACTGAGACGTCGCATCTCTTCGAGACAACTGCGAGATCGCCCCCATTCCTGAGCTCTGAGAGCACGGAGCCCATCAATTCCGAAGTCATCTTCTTGGGACGCTCCGCGATGCGGACACCGTGTTGCCGGCGCGTCAGCACCACGGTGGTAATCGAAGTCCGCAATCGCCTGGCGACTTCCCGACACGACAGCGTCTCGTCGAGAAGCAGTTTCTGATCGTGCGCCGACGCAGAATGTGACTCTGCAGGGGGTACATCGGGGCGAACCTGCGCCGCTGCCTGCTCTTCTTCTCGGCACGCCCTCAGGAACGCGTCGAGGGAGCCGAACAAGACCTCGATCAGTAGCACGTGGCAGACGGGATGAAGCGCCGCCAATTTGCCTGTCACTGCCGAGCGCACCCACGACGGCATCTCTGCAGAGTCAAACCCGAGCTTGTGCCCGAACGGAAACGCCCGGCGATCAACAAAGCCATCGCGAAGGGCAGTTCGAAGGCGGCCCCAATTGAACTGGGAGCCCCCTCTCGCAAAGCCCTCGGATCGGAGCGCGGAACGGTAAACGGTTGAGTAGAGGCGAGCAGTCAAGCCCTCGCCAGCAGCCGCCAGCACGTCCCTCGAGGCAGCTGCAAATCGCTGAAGACGCAACCGCACTGCATCCGCGACTGAGGGCCGCACACCATCCAGAACCGGTGTCCTCAGCAGGTGCCGATGGCTGAAGTTGCTTTGAGAAGGCAAGGCAAAGAGGACTTCCCCGTGGATCGCACACACGATGACGCCGGGAAGTTGATGCATGCGAAGCCACGGTACATCGCCGTGGCGTTCTAGGTACATCTCAGCGCACGCGCTACAACAGCGCAGCTCCGTGCTTGCGCCCAAGCCTTGAGCGATGAGTCCCA
>Ga0136846_1221103_pt1 | contig 48505 bp, 17 predicted proteins | sample HopSoiMetagenom2_FD_96841 | JGI IMG/M metagenome (GOLD analysis project Ga0136846, IMG submission 96841) | Grasslands soil microbial communities from Hopland, California, USA - 2 Assembly 2016 (version 4) | ecosystem: Environmental > Terrestrial > Soil > Grasslands | place: USA: Hopland...
AACATCACGGTTTGCTCAGTCAGCGGCAGGAAATCAGGTTGGATCACCAGGCGCACGACGCTGCGGTGCTCCACCATCACGCCCTTCGGCTGGCCCGTCGAGCCCGAGGTATAAATCACGTAGGCGAGCGCGCTCGACCGCCGGTCCTCCCGGCCGGGATTGGCCGCTGACGACTCGGCCAGCCGCGCCTGGACCTCGGGGTCGTCCAGTGCTACAGTGCGCCCCCCGGCAAAGCAGCTGCGCTCGGCCAGCCGGCTCTGCGTCAGCACCAACGCCACTCCCGAGTCCTCCAGCATCGCGGCGAGGCGCGCCTCCGGATACTCCGGATCGAGCGGCACGTAGGCTCCGCCCGCCTTGAGGATGCCCAGGATGCCCACGAGCATCTCCAGCGAGCGCTCCAGGCAGAGCCCCACCAGCGTCTCGCTGACCACGCCTTGAGCCAGCAGGGAGTGCGCCAGGCGGTTTGCCCGCTCGTTGAGCTCCCGGTAGGTCAGCCGCTCCTCTTCGAGCTCCACCGCCACCGCCTCCGGCGACCGCTCCACCTGCGCTTCGAACAGCTCCTCGATCGAGCGCTCCCGTGGGTATTGCGCCGGCCGCTCTCGCCACTCGGTAAGAAGCCGCCGCCGGTCCGCTTCTGCCAAGAGAGGCAGCTCCTCGACCCTTTCCTCGGGATGCTCCAGAATGCCGTCCAGCAGGACTCCGAAGCTCGACGCCAGCCGCTCGATCGTCTCGGGGTGGAACAGCTCCTTCTTGTACCACCAGCTCAGGACCAGACCGTCTTCGAACTCCATGACGTTGAGCTCGAGATCGAATCTCACGACGCCGACGCTGCCGCCGACCGCTTCGAGACGCGATCCGCCGAGCTCCACGTTGTTCTGCTCCGTGTTCTGAAGCACGATCAGAATCTGGAACAAGGGGCTGTGACGAAGGCTGCGCTCCGGTTTCAGCTCCTCCACCAGCATCTCGAACGGCACGTGCTGATGGGCGTACGAATCCAGGATCGTCTGCCGGCTCGTTTCCAGGAAATCCAGGAACCTCGGATTTCCGGACAGATCGCTGCGCAGAACCAATGTATTGACGAGAAAACCGATCAGCGGCTCGACGTCGCGATGCACGCGCCCCGCGATCGGCGAGCCTACGACGATGTCCTGCTCATGGCTGTACCGGCTCAGCAGAACCGAAAACGCCGCCTGGAGGAACATGAACAACGTCACTCCGGACTCCCGGCAGCGGACCTCGGCCCGGTCTCTCAGCTCCCTGCCCAGCCGCTGAATATGCTCGCCGCCCTCAAAACCCTGCCGCGCGGGCCGCGGCCGGTCCAGCGGCAAGCCGTGGACCTGCGGCAAACCGGCCAGCTGGCGCCGCCAATAGCTCAACTGAGCTTCCAGAACCTCGCCCTGCAACCACTGCCGCTGCCACTGCGCATAGTCCGCATACTGCACGCGCAGCGGCGGCAGCGGGTTCTTCTCGCCGGCCCGATAGGCCTTATAGAGCTTCCCGAGCTCCTTCACCAGCACGACCATCGACCAACCGTCCGAGGCGATGTGGTGCATGCAGAGCAGCACCACGTGCTCGTCGGTCGCCAAGGTCAGCAGACTCACCCGCAACAGCAGATCGCGGCTCAGATCGAAGGGTTTGCGTGCGTCTTCCAACGCCAGGCGCCGGACTTCTCTCTCCCTCTCGTCGAGCTCAAGGCCGCTCAGATCTCTCGCCGCCAGACGGAACCCGGCGTCCTCACGAATGACCTGGAACACTTCGCCGTCGATCTCCTGGAACACCGTCCGTAGCGACTCGTGACGCTCCACGAGTGTCGAGAGCGACCTGGCGAACGCCTCTGCGTCCAGGTCCCCCTTCACCCTCACCGCGACCGGAATGTTGTACTGGGTGCTATCTCCTTCCAGACGATCGATGAACCAGAGGCGCTGCTGCGCAAACGACAACGCAAATCGTTCCCGTCGCGCCAGCGCCTCGATCGCCGGCAGGACGAGACCCTCGTTGACCTCCGGCAACCGCGCGCTCAGGCCCTCGATCGTCGGGCATTCGAAAATAGTGCGCAGCGGCACCTCCACTCCCAACGCCGACCGCACGCGGCTCACTACCTGCGTCGCCAGCAAGGAGTGGCCGCCGAGATCGAAGAAGTTGTCCTCGATGCCCACCCGCTCCACGCCCAGCAGCTCCTCCCAGATCTCGCACAGCCACCGCTCGATCTCTGTCCGCGGCGCCACGTACTCGCCCCTTTCCCCCATCTCCGGCGCCGGCAGCGCCCGGCGGTCCACCTTGCCGCTCGCCGTCAGCGGCAGCCAGTCCAGCACCACGAACGCCGACGGCACCATGTACTCCGGCAGCTTCGAGGCCAGGCGCTCCCGCAGCCTCGCCGTATCCAGCGCCAGACCCTCACGGCCTACCACATACGCCACCAGACGCTTGTCCCCGGGACGGTCCTCGCGTGCCAGCACCACCGCCTCTCTCACCAGTCCTAGCGACCGTAGCTGCGATTCGATCTCTCCCAGCTCGATGCGGAACCCGCGCAGCTTCACCTGGTGATCGATCCGACCCAGGTACTCCAGCTCGCCGCTCGACAACCAGCGGCCCAGGTCCCCCGTACGGTAGAGCCGCGCTCCCGGCTCGTCAGAGAACGGATCGGGGATGAACTTTTCCGCCGTCAGATCCGGCCGTGAGAGATACCCGCGCCCCACCTGCACGCCACCGATCAGCAGCTCCCCGCCCACGCCCACAGGCACAGTGCCCAGCTCGCCGTCCACCACGTGCATCGCCGTGTTCGCCACCGGGCGACCGATCGGCACGCGACGATCCTCCGCATCACAGGCCCGCGACGTCACGTCCACCGCCGCCTCCGTCGGGCCGTAGAGGTTGTGCAGCTCCACCCCAGGCAACCGCGCGAAGAACCGCCGCGTCAGCTCAAGCGGCAGCGCCTCGCCGCTCGCCATCACGCGCACCAGCGACGCTGCGCACGCTTCCAGGCCCGGTGCCTCCAGGAACGCCTCCAGCATCGAGGGCACGAAGTGCGTCGTCGTGATCCCCTCCGATTGGATCGTGCGAGCCAGGTATGACGGGTCCTGGTGGCCGCCGGGCAGCGCCATCACCAGCCGGGCACCGGAAAGCAGCGGCCAGAACAGCTCCCACACCGACACGTCGAAGCTGTAGGGCGTCTTCTGCAACACCCGGTCCGCAGAATTCAGTCCGTAGCGCTGCTGCATCCAGACCAGGCGGTTGACGATGCCGCGGTGGCTGTTCATCGTCCCCTTCGGACGGCCCGTCGAACCCGAGGTATAGATCACATAAGCCAGGCTTTCGGGACGCGCTCCGGACGCCTGCCACGGCGCCTCGCCGCCACCACCTTGCGCCACGCCGTCGAGCGGCAGCACCCGCGCCGCGTGCTCCGGCAGACGGGGGAGCAGGCGCTCCTGCGCCAACACCACCGGCGTCTTTGAATCGGCCAGCATGAAAGCCAGGCGCTCGGCCGGATAGTCGGGATCGAGCGGCAGGTAGGCTCCCCCTGCCTTGAGCACCGCCAGGAGCCCCACCACCATCTCCAGCGATCGCTCCGCCAGCACGCCGACGACGCCATCCACGCCCACGCCAGCGCCACGCAGTCGCTGCGCCAGCCGGTCCGCCGCACGGCACAGCTCCCGGTAGGTCAGGCTCTCCTCGCCGTAGACCACCGCCGTCTGGTCCGGCGTGCGCTCCGCCTGCGCCTCGATCAGCTCGTGCAGGCAAGCGGTCTGGGGATAGGCCGCCCGGGTCTCGTTCCACTCCAGGAGCTGGCGGCGATCCATCGCCGTCAGCAGCGGCAACGACTGAACCCGCTCCTCCGGCCGCTCCAGGAGGCCAGCCAGCAGCACCGCGAAATTCGACGCCATCCGTTCGATCGTGTCGCCAGAGAACAGATCCCTCTTGTACCACCAGTGGAGGACCAGGCCGCCCTCGCGCTCCAGCACATTGAGCTCCAGATCGAACTTGACGATCCCACTGCCTTCACCTACCCATTCGAGGGCAGATCCACCGAGCCTGGCAACATCGCCCATCTCCCTGTTCTGCAGCACGAAAAGGATCTGGAACAATGGGCTGTGGCTCAGGCTGCGCTCGGGCTTGAGCTCCTCCACCAGCATCTCGAACGGCGCGTGCTGGTGAGCATATGCATCAAGAATCGTCTGCTGGCTCGACCTCAAAAGCTCTACGAAGGGAAGGTTTCCGGACAGATCGCTGCGCAACACCAGGGTGTTGACGAAGAAGCCGATCAGTGGCTCGAGGTCCCGATGCACCCGGCCCGCGATCGGCGAGCCAACGACGATGTCCGTCTCCTGGCTGTAGCGGCTCAACAGCACCGCAAACGCCGCTTCCAGGAGCATGAACAACGTCACTCCGGACTCCCGGCAACGCGCGGCGGCCCGATCTCTCAGCTCGCTTCCCAGCCACTGCACGTGCCGGCCGCCCTCGAAGCCCTGCCGCGCCGGACGCGGCGCGTCGAGCGGTAGGTTGTGAACCCGCGGCAGGCCTTCTAGCTGGCTGCGCCAATAGCTTAGCTGCTCTTCCAGCACCTCGCCCTGCAGCCACTGGCGCTGCCACTGCGCATAGTCTGCATACTGTGCTCGCAGAGGCGAAAGCGGGTTCTCCTCTCCCGCACGATAGGCCTCATAGAGGGCCTCGAGCTCTCTGATCAGCACGCCCGTCGACCAGCCGTCCGATGCGATGTGGTGCATGTTGAATAGCACCACCTGCTCTTTCTCCGACAGCTTCAGCAACCCCACCCGCAGCATGGGATCGTAGCTCAAATCGAAGGAGCGCCGCGCGTCCGCCAACGCCAAGCGCAGAACCTCGCTTTCCCGCGCCTCCGGCCCAAGGGGACTCAGATCCATCTCCGTCAGACGAAAGTCCGCCGCCCCGCGGACGACCTGGCGCACTTTGCCATCCACTTCCCGAAACACCGTCCGCAACGACTCGTGACGATCGACGATCGTCTCTAGTGCGCAGGCAAAGGCAGCCTTGTCGAGATCGCCCCTCATCCGTCCCGCACCCGCGATGTTGTACTGGCTGCTCCCTCCCTCCAGGCGATCGATGAACCACAGGCGCTGCTGCGCATAGGAGAGCGAGAACGACTCCCTCTCCGCCAAGACCTCGATCGGCGGCAACACCCAGCCACCACTCAGCTCCGGCAACCTCTCGCACAGGGCCCCGACCGTCGAGTGCTCGAACAACAACCGCAGCGACAGCTCACGACCCAGCGCCGAACGCACACGGCTCACCACCCGCGTCGCCAGCAACGAGTGCCCTCCCAACTCGAAGAAGCTGTCCTCGATCCCCACCCGCTCCACTCCCAGCACTTCCTCCCAGATCGCGCACAACAGGCGCTCCATCTCGGTGCGCGGCGCCACGTACTCACCCCGTCCGTAGTGCCCCTCCGCGGGGACCGGCAGCGCTCCACGGTCCACCTTGCCGTTCGCCGTCAAGGGCAGCGACTCCAGCACCAGGATCGCCGACGGCACAATGTAGTCCGGCAAGATCTTCTGCAGTGCAATTCTCAAGTCAGCGGCGAGCGATTCGCGATCCACGTTCTCTGCTGCCGCCACGTAGGCCACCAGCCGCTTCTCCCCGGGGCGGTCCTCCCGCACGACCGCCACCGCCTCCCGCACCTGTGCCTGCGACGCGAGATGCGCCTCGATCTCTCCCAACTCGACGCGGAAGCCTCGCACCTTGACCTGATCGTCCAGGCGACCTAGAAACTCCAGGCTCCCGTCGACCCGCCACCGGCCCAAGTCCCCCGTCCGGTACAGACGCGCGCCCGCCACTTCCGAATAGGGATCCTCCACGAATCGCTCCGCCGTCAGCTCCGGCCGGTTCAGGTAGCCCCGCGCTAAGCCATCGCCCACCGCACAGATCTCGCCGATGGCGCCCAGCGCGGCCAGCACGGAACCTTCCTGAAGCAGGTAGACCCCCGTGCCCAGGATCGGCCGGCCCAGCGGCAGCGCGCGATGTGAATCAAACTCCCGCGGAACCGGGTAGCAACTGGTGAAAGTGGTGTTCTCCGTCGGGCCATAGCCGTTGATCACTTCCACTCCGGCGAGCCCCTCCTGCACCCGCACCACAGCCAGCGGATCCACCACATCCCCGCCGGAGAGCACCCATTTGAGCTCGTTGCTCCGCGGCAGCTCATGGCTCCACGGCTCGAAGAGACCCGCCGTCAACCAGAGCGTGTTGACACCGTGCCGCTCCAACTGGGCGTTCAACCTCCCCACCTCCGGCACCCGTTCCGGATAGAGCACCAGGCGGCCGCCGTTGAGCAGCGGCCCCCAGATCTCCAGCGTCGCCGCGTCGAACGACACCGAGGACGCCTGCAACATCACGGTTTTCTCATTCAGCGGCAGGAAATCGGGCTGGATCACCAGGCGTACCACGCTGCGGTGCTCGACCATCACGCCTTTCGGCCGGCCGGTCGAGCCCGAGGTATAGATCACGTAGGCGAGCGCGTTCGACCGCCGGTCATCCCGGACGGGATTGTCCGCTGACGACTCGGCCAGCCGCGCCTGGACCTCGGGGTCATCCAGCGCTACAGTGCTAGCTCCGGCGAAGCAGCTACGCTCGGCCAGCCGGCTCTGCGTCAGCACCACCGCCACCCCCGAATCCTCAACCATCGAAGCGAGGCGGGCCTCCGGATACTCCGGATCGAGCGGCACATACGCACCACCCGCTTTGAGAATGCCCAGGATGCCCACCAGCATCTCCAGCGAGCGCTCCATCGAGATCCCCACCAGCGTCTCGCTGACCACGCCCTGGCAGATCAGGGAGTGCGCCAGACGGTTCGCCTGCTCGTTGAGCTCCCGGTAGGTCAGCCGCTCCCCTTCGAGCACAAGGGCCACCGCCTCCGGCGACCGCTCCGCCTGCGCTTCGAACAGCTCGTCGATCGAACGCTCTCGCGGGTACAGCGCCGGCCGATTCCGCCATTCGGAAAGCAGCTCCCGCCGCTGCGCCGGCGACAGCAGAGAAAGGTCTCCGACCCTCTCCTCCGGCCACTCGAGGATTGCCTCCAGCAGGACCCCGAAGCTCGACGCCAGCCGCTCGATCGTCCGGAGATCGAACAGCTCCTTCTTGTACAACCAGTTGAGGACTAGGCCTTCCTCGGCCTCCAGCCCGTGGAGCTCCAGATCGAACTTGACGATGCCGCTGCTCTCCCCGACCCAATCGAGCCGGGAGCCTCCCAGCCTCAGATCGCCGCGCGCCGCGTTCTGCAGCACGAAAAGAATCTGGAACAACGGGTTGTGACGCAGGCTGCGCTCGGGGTTGAGCTCCTCCACCAGCATCTCAAAGGGTGCGTGCTGATGAGCATACGCATCCAGGATCGTCCACTTGCTCGACTCCAACAGCTCCACCAACCGGGGATTTCCGGAGAGGTCGCTGCGCAGCACAAGGGTATTGACGAAGAACCCGATCAGCGGCTCCAGGTCCCGATGCACTCGCCCAGCGATCGGCAGCCCCACCACGATGTCCGTCTCCTGGCTATAGCGGTTGAGGAGCACCGAAAAAGCCGTTTCGAGGAGCATGAACAACGTCACGCCGGACTGCCGGCACCAGGCTTCGAGCCGGTTTCTCCGCTCTCTATCCAGCCGTTGAACATGCCGGTCACCCTCAAAGCCCTGCTGCGCGGGACGCGGCTTGTCGAGCGGCAATCCGTGGACCAGCGACAAGCCGGTTAGCTGACGCCGCCAATAGCTCAACTGCCCCTCCAACACTTCACCTCGCAACCACTGCCGCTGCCAGCGTGCAAAGTCCGCGTACTGCACCCGAAGCGGCGACAGCGGGTTCTCCGACCCGCTGACATAGGCTTCGTAGAGGGTCCTGAGCTCGCTCAGCAGCACACCCAGCGACCAACCGTCCGAGGCGATGTGGTGCATGTTGAGCAGCAGCACATGCTCCTCCTCCGCCAGCTTCAACAGACTCGCACGCAGTAGCAGGTCGCGGCTCAAATCAAAGGGCCGCCGCGCATCCGCCAGCGCCAGACTCCGGACCTCCCGCTCTCTCGCCTCCGCTTCCAACCCCCTCAGGTCCCGCGTCTCCAGGCGAAAATCCACGCTCTCTGGCACGGCCAGGCACACCTCGCCATTCGTCTCCTCGAAAACCGTGCGTAGCGACTCGTGACGTTCAACAATGGTTTCAAACGCGGCAGCCAGCGCCCTTTCGTCCAGCTCACCGGTCACCCGCACCGCGTCCGGAATGTTGTAGTGGCTGCTTCCACCTTCCAGTCGATCGATAAACCAAAGCCGCTGCTGTGCATACGACAGCGGCAGCCCCGACCTCTCCGCCAGGACGTCGATCGCCGGCAGGACCAGTCCGCCACTCAGCTCCGGTAACCGCTCGCTCAAGGCCGCGACGGTCCGATGCTCGAACACGGCCTTGAGCGGCAGCTCCACGCCCAGCGCGGACCGCACCCGGCTCAAGACCTGCGTCGCCAGCAGGGAGTGCCCGCCCAGGTCGAAGAAGCTGTCCTCGATACCGACGCGTTCCACACCCAACACCTCGGCCCAGATCTCGCACAACTGGCGCTCGAGCTCGGTGCGCGCCGCCACATAGCCCGCCGTCCTCTCCTTCACCTCTGGCACTGGCAGCGCCCGGCGGTCCACCTTCCCGCTCGGCGTCAGCGGCAAGCCCTCCAGCACCACGAAGACCGACGGCACCATATGCTCCGGCAGCTTCGAGGCCACTTGCTCCCGCAGGCTTGCGGTATCCAGCACCCGTCCTTCCTGGACCACTACATAGGCCACCAATCGCTTGTCCCCCGGCCGGTCCTCCCGCGCCAGCACCACCGCCTCTCTCACCGGCTCCTGCGCCCGGAGCTGCGATTCAATCTCCCCCAGCTCGATGCGGAAGCCGCGCACCTTCACCTGGTGATCGATGCGACTCAGGTACTCCAGCTCGCCGCTCGCCAACAAGCGGCCCAGGTCCCCCGTGCGGTAGAGCCGCGCTCCCGGCTCGCCCGAGAACGGATCAGGCACGAACATCTCCGCCGTGAGATCCGGCCGCGAGAGATAGCCCCGCCCCACCTGAACGCCGCCGATCAGCAGCTCCCCGCCCACCCCCATCGGCACTGCGCCCAGCTCACTGTCCACGACGTGGATCGCGGTGTTCGACACCGGGCGGCCGATGGGAATCGCACTCCGGTCCTGCTCGGGATCACAGGTCCAAGAGGTCACGTCCACCGCCGCCTCCGTCGGGCCGTAGAGGTTGTGCAGTTCCACCCCCGGCAACCGCGCGAAGAACCGCCGTGTCAGCGCGAGCGGCAACGCCTCGCCGCTCGCCACCACGCGTACCAGCGAGGCAGCGCACGCCTCCAGGCCCGAAGCCTCCAGGAACGCCTCCAGCATCGAGGGCACGAAGTGGATCGTCGTGATCCCCTCCGCCGGGATCGTACGGGCCAAGTACGACGGGTCCTGATGCCCGCCGGGCAAGGCCATGACCAACCGGGCCCCCGTCAAAAGAGGCCAGAACAGCTCCCACACCGACACGTCGAAGGAGTAGGGTGTCTTCTGCAACACCCGGTCCTCCGGGCTCAATCCGAAACGTTGCTGCATCCACAACAGCCGGTTGACGATGCCGCGGTGGCTGTTCATCGTCCCCTTCGGACGGCCGGTCGAACCCGAGGTGTAGATCACATAAGCCAAGCTCTCGGAGCGCGCGCCAGCGCACAGCCATGCCGCTGGCTGGCCAAGCACCGCCGCTGCGCTGTCGAGCGGCAGGATCGGTGGAGTGTGCTCCGGCAGCGCGCGTCGTAAGCGCTCCTGCGCCAGCACAACCGCCGCCTGCGAATCCGTCAGCATGAAGGCCAGCCGCTCGGTTGGATAGTCCGGATCGAGCGGCAGGTAGGCTCCGCCGGCCTTGAGCACCGCCAGAAGGCCAACAACCATTTCCAGCGAGCGTTCCGCCAGCACGCCGACGATACTCTCGCTTCCGACCCCGACACCCTGTAGCCGCTGGGCCAGCCGGTCCGCCGCAGCGCAAAGCTCCTGAAAGGTCAGGCTTTCCCCGGCACAAACCACCGCCGTCTGGTGCGGCGTGCGCTCCGCCTGCGCCTCGATCAGCTCGTGCAGACAGTCACCCTGGGGATAGGCCACGGCACTGTCGTTCCACTCCAGAAGGAGCTGGTGCCGCTCGGCCGGCTGGCGCAGGTCGATCTCGGAGAGGCGCCTACGCGGGTGCGCCACCACCTCGCCGAGCAACCGCAGATAATGCGCGGCGAACCGGCGCACCGTATCGCCGTCGAAGATGTCCGATCGGTATTCGATCTGCCCTTGCAGGCCATCGGTTTCCTCCTGGATGGCGATGGAAAGGTCGAACTTCGCCGCTCCACTCTCGGCAATCTCGACTTCGACGACCACCTCGGGCAGCTCGATCCGCCGTGCGTAAGGTGCGTTCTGTAGGGTGAACATGACCTGGAAAAAAGGGGAATTGCTCAAGCTTCTTTCCGGCCGCAGCTCCTCGACCACTCGATGGTAGGGAGCATCCTGATGGGCGATCGCCTGCAGGACGGTCTCACGGGTCGCCTTCAAGATCGACGCGAACGACGCCTCCGGCGCCACTCGCGCCCGGATCACCAGGGTATTAACGAAAAAGCCGACCAGATCCTCCAGCTCGGGACGTCGCCGGTTGGCAACACCGGTCCCCACCGCGAGGTCTCGCTGCGACGAATACCGTGCCAAGAGGACATCGAGCGCCGCCACCAGGGTGACGAAGAGCGAGCATCGCTCCTCGAGGCTCAGGGCCTTCAGCCTCTCCAGCAGCCCCGGCGGCGAGGCGAAGCGCACGGTTCCGCCATTGTTGCTCTGCAACGCGGGACGGGGGCGATCCGTCGCCAACGTGAGCAGAGGAGGAAGCTCCGATAGCTGATTCCTCCAAAAGCTGATCTGGCGCTCCTCGACGCCACCACCCAGCCACTCCCGCTCCCAGTGCACGTAGTCGGCGTAAGTGATGGGAAGAGGCTCCAGCGAGAGCTCCTCGCCGAGAGAGTACGCCTCATAGAGCGCCACTAGCTCGCGCAGCAACACGCCGACCGACCAGGCATCCGCGACGCTGTGGTGCATGGTCACAACCAAGACGAAGCGATCCTTCGACTCGCTGAAGAGCTTCGCCCGGAAGAGGCTCTCGGCCGCGATGTCGAAGGGGCGCTGCGCTTCGCTGCGGTATACGGCCTCCGCCTCGCCGCGTGTCACCTGCTGCGGCTCCAGCCGCATCGTGGAGACCGCGGAAACGGCCTGGCTCGGCACGCCGCCCCGCTCGACGAAATGCGTCCTCAGGGAGTCATGGCGCCCGACCACGGCGGTGAGGGCCCGATTGAGCGCCTCGACGTCCAGAGTACCGAACCAGCGGACGATCACCGGAATGTTGTAGGCAGGGTTGGGGCCCTCCAGCTTCGAAACGAACCACAGACCTTGCTGTGCGAAGGATAGCGGCTCCAGGCTCGCTCGCTGGCGCCGTGCCTCGACCCTGGGCACGGGGGTCGACTCCCCCGGCTGCTTGAGCAGGCTGCGTAGGCGGGCTTTCTTCTCCTGCAAAATCTCACCCATCATCAACTCCTTGGACCATCCTGGCTCGATCCTGCAGCCCCTACTCTTGCTCCAGCCCGCGCAGTTGTGCGGCGATTCTTTCCGCGATGAGCATGCAGGTCAGATTCGTCGGCACACTCGGCAACGCCGGCATGATCGAGCCATCGGCCACGGTCACATTGCTGCAGCCGAAAAGCTTGCCGTGCTGGTCGACGACCGCTGTCGCATCTGCCTCCCTACCCATCCGCAAGGTCCCCACCGGGTGCCATGCCCCGCGCACGGTGGTTCGCATCACCTTCTCCAGCCAACGGTCCGAATCGACGCCACTCTGGCTCCAAAGCACCAGCCGCTCGACGTTGCGTGCGAGCCGCTCGTCCTGAAAAAGAAGCCACGCCGATCTCACACCCTGTTTCATCCGCTGCAGATCGCCGGCGTCCCGCAGGCAGTTTAAATAGATCCGCGGGTTTCGCGTCGGATCGCGGTCGAGAAGCTCCACCCGCCCCTTGGAGCGAGGAGTCGCCAGTACGACCGAGATGCCGATCGCAACATCCGCCCCCACGACCTCTCGCAAGGGCGGCAGCTTCGCCGTCGGCAGTGCGCTCAGCATGAAGAGCTGTAAATCACAAAGCGTCTCGGATGCGATCGATCGCTGTTGCAACATCACCTGATGAATCGGCTCTCCCGGCAAACAAGCTCCAGGCTTGGGAACGCCCCAGATGCTCACCGCCGGATGATCCATCAAGTTCTTCCCGACGCCGGGCAGATCCACCTGCAACCTGCCGCCCAGGCGAGCGATCTCTTCCGCCGCGCCGACCCCTGAGCGCAACAGGATGGCGGGAGAGCTGATCGTGCCCGCTGAAAGAACGATCTGCCCGGCTGAGAAATAGTGTCTTCGTCCATCGACGAGAGCCTCGACGCCGCTCGCCGAGACCCGGCCGTTGTGCCGCTCGAGAACGAGCTTGTCGACCAGACAGAGGGGTTGAAGGGTCAGGTTTTTCCGCTTGCGGGCCGCCGTCAGGTACAGCGTCGCCGTCGAGACCCGACGCCCCTGGCAGAGGCTCTTCGGGATAGCGCCCACTCCGCAGGAGGCTCCCTGCCGGATGTCGATACTGGGATGTCCCATCGCGAGGCAGCTCTCGAGAAACGCGTCCTGGAAGCGAGTCAACCCCCCCAGCGGAACGATCTCGCGCGGCAAAGCCGGCTTTTCACTCTCGACGCCCTCGATGCGGCTGATGTAGGGCTGGACTTTTTCCCAACTCCAGAGATCGTTACCGGCCAAAACCCAGGCGGCGTAGTCTTCCCTTCGCGCGTGGAAAGCCAGCGCGCCATTGATCGCCGAGCCGCCGCCGACGACTTTGCCCAAGGGATACTGGAAGCGCGCAGCGGAGCCTTCTCCCGTTCCGAGCGCCTGCGGCGGGCTCTGCCCCAGACGGCTGGAGGCTAGCTGGAAGACTTTGGCGATCCTTTCGTTCAACTCGCCCTGAATCGCCCCGTCGTCCTCGCTGAGAAAGGCCTCCAGATCCCAGTTGTGGCCACTGGTCACCGGAGCCCTGCCGTCCAGCAGCTCATCGGGGGTCTCTTCCGGATAGTCGGGACCGGCCTCGAGCAACAGAACTCGCAGGTCTCTCTCCTCGCTGAGCCGGGCCGCCACCACCGCGCCGGCCGTGCCGCCGCCGACGACGACAAAGTCGTATTCCACATCGATCCTTTCGTTTGTGCCCTTACTTGGGTGCCATCGAGTCCAGCAGGATCATCAACCCCATTCCTGCCATTCCCGATCCCATATGTCGCAGCACCCTGACGAAGACCGGCCGGGTGGTGAGCACGTGCCCGATGCCCACCCCCAGCAGGTGGATGGCCGTAGTGCTCATCACGAAACCGGCGGCGTAGTAGACCGGATCGGCGGACCGCGGCAGCTCTAGGCCGTGAGCATGCCCGTGCAGGCTTCCGAAGAGCGCCACCACCGCCATCACCGGCCAGCTCCTACCATTCGCCTTCACCGTGGCGATGCCGATTCCCAGCACGACGACGGAGAGGGCGATCCCCTCCTCGCTGAGCGGCCACCGATACCCCCACACACCGATGACCGCGCCGCAGATCATCGCGAGCACAAATGTGGCTGGAACGGTAAAGATCCTCCTTCCGCCCAACTGAGCGCTGACGACCCCCACGCTCAGCATGGCTAGAAAATGATCGAGACCCGAAACCGGATGGAGCATCCCGGCGACGAATCCTTCGCCGGCCTCGCGTCCCACGTGCCCGTAAACCACCGAGGGAAAGCACAGGAGCACCAGCGCCGCGACCGTAGCGACGGCCAGACTACGATTCACGACGCTCTCCGGCGACGGCGGGAATCCTCGCCCATTGCACAGAGTTGAAAATCACCCACAAGCCGATCAGATGAAACACGAGGTCGAGGACGTGGGAGGAAAAATCGGGCCTTTGGCCGGCGTGCCAATGGGCCAGGTGATGCAGAAGAAAGAAGAGGAAGCCCACTACCGCCAGGCCGACAGCTACCCAGCGGAAGGCACGGGGCTTCAAACTTTGCACCCCGTGAATATAGATGGGCATGAGAGCGTAGTAGGCGATGAGATAGGCCATCCACTTGATGCTCTGTCCCGGATCTATGCGCAGCGACATGAAGTTGTCGTCCCTGAGGATGCTCTCGATGGTCATGAACAGGAGCATGACGGCCAGAACGACCAGATTCATGATCCATCCCAGGGCGATTTGCCCGCGCAGGCTCTCTTCTTTTAATTGCATTGTCAGTGATCTCCACGGCTACCGCTTGGTTGATGAATTGACACCGGTTTCTTTCGCTTTCCGCGGCTCAGGACTCCATGACCGCGAGAAGCTCGTCCAGCTCTTCCTCCGAGAGAGCGTCGATCGTCCCTGGATCGTTGCTGGTTACGATGAGCAGATAGATGCGCCGGATGGTCGCGAATTCGTACATCTTCCCCATCGGTAGCTCGACGTCAAGCTCCTTTTTGATGTGCGCATAGACCCGGGCCGCCAGCAGCGAATCACCACCCAGCTCGAAGAAGTTGTCGCGGACGCCGATACCCTCGATCCCGAGGAAGCTCTGCCAGATCTCTACGAGCCTGACCTCGGTCGCATTGCCCGGAGCCGCATACTCCGATCTCAGCTCGGGCCGTGCGTGAAGAACGACCTCCACCGGCTCGTCGAAGCTCGTCGGTCCGGATTCGACTTCCTGCTCCCCGTCCGCCTCTGCCGGCGCCGGTATATTGCCGAATCCTCGTTTCTCGATCCAGAAGCGCTTTCTCTCGAAGGCATAGGTGGGAAGCGGCACCCGCCCCGGCTGGCGGTTGTCGTATAGGGCCGTCCAGTCGATCTCCACCCCGTTCCGCCAGAGCTGTCCGATGCCGTCCAGGACGGCTCGCCTTTCTCCCGCCAGGCCGCGGTCGTAGCCCAGCGTCGGCAGGACCTGGGTCTGAGCCGAGGCGGCTCCCCGCTTCACCAGAGTGGTCAGCGCATGGCCGGGGCCGACCTCCAGGAGGAAACAGTTTCCCAGGCGCAGGAGCTCCTCGATTCCCTCCCCGAAGCGCACGGTCTCGCGCAGGTGGCGAGCCCAGTAGGCGGGGCTCGTCGCCTGCTCGTCCGTGATCCAGGTGCCACTCACATTCGAGAGGAACGGGATCGCCGGCCGCCTCCTCTCGACGGCCGCGACGCACTGCTCATAAGTGTCGAGAATGGGTTCCACCATCGAGGAATGGAAAGCGCGGGAGGTCCGCAGCGGACGGCTCGCGATCTCTGCGGCGGCCAGTCTGAGCTCGAGCGCGCCGATTTCGTCGCCGGCTCCCGAGATCACGCACTGCGCCGGGCCGTTCACCGCTGCCAGGCTGCAAGCCGAGCCCTCCACGAAGGCGCGGATCCGCGCCTCGCCGCAGCTCACCGCCAGCATGCGGCCCGGCTCCAGGCTCTGCAATAGCTGTCCGCGGACCACGATGAGCGAAAGCACCTCTTCGAGCGAGAACACACCGGCGAGGCAGGCTGCCACGTACTCACCGAGGCTGTGCCCCAGCATTGCCACGGGACGGATTCCCAGCGACTCCCAGAATCGTGCCAGCGCGTATTCGACCGCGAAGAGCAGGGGCTGTGCAATCGCCGTCTGATCGATGTCCAGGCCCGGATCGTCGGGCCGCTGGGAGTACAGCCGGTCCCTGATGTCCTCGCCAGAGTACCTCCGTACAAGGTCTGCGCACTCGTCGAGCCCCGCTCTGAACCCGGGCTGGGACTCGTACAGATCGCGGGTGGCGCCGCGCCGCTGTGCCCCCTGTCCGGGGAACAGGAAGGCGACCGCGGGGCTCTGTCCATCGTTCTGTCCCACGATCGGCAAGCGGTTCCCGGCGAGCTCGTTCGCCGCCGCCGTGAGACTGTCGCAGACGAGATAGGTGCGATATTTGTGGGTATTGCGGCCGACCTGCAGGGTGAAGGCCACGTCTTCGAGAGACAGCTCGGGACGGCGGCCGAGCTCCTCGCTCAGCTCGCCCATCATCTGCCTCAGGCTGCGCGGGCTCTTCGCCGCCAGCACCAGCAGTTGGGCGCCCCCCGGAGTGCGCCCCCCGGCCATCGCCGGTGCCTCCTCGACCACGACATGAGCATTCGTCCCACCGACTCCGAAGGAGCTGACGCCCGCTCGCCTCGGCGTGGCGGCCGCCGGCCAGTCGGCCGGCTGCGAGCCGAGATAGAAAGGGCTATCGGCGAAGTTGATCTTGCGGTTCGGAACGCTCACGTGCAAAGTCGGCGGTAGCTGCCGATGCTTCAAGGCCTCGATCACCTTGATCAGCCCCGCGACCCCCGCCGCCGAATCCAGGTGACCGGTGTTCGTCTTGATCGAGCCCAGCGCGCAGCGCGAGCCGTCAGGCCGCGGTCCCCCGAAGACCTTGCGCAGCGCTCCGAATTCAATCGGATCTCCCAGATTGGTGCCGGTCCCGTGCGCCTCCAGGAGCCCAATCGTCTCCGTGCCAGCCCCGGCGCGCGCCAGCGCCGACGCGATGACCTCAGCCTGGCCGTGCAGGCCCGGCGCACTGAAACCCATCTTGCGCGACCCATCGTTGTTGATCGCCGAGCCTTTGATCACAGCGTGAATCGTGTCTCGGTCTCGCAACGCCGCAGCGAGAGGTTTCAGCACCACGATGCCCACGCCGTTGCCGAAGACGCAGCCGTTGGCGTCGTCCGAAAACGCCCGGCAGAGACCGTCGGGCGACGTGATGTGCCCTTCCTCGTACAGGTACCCCGATCGTTTCAGCGTGCTCACGAAGCTGACGCCACCCGCCAGCGCGATCTCGCACTCTTCGTTGAGGAGACTCTGGCACGCCGCGTGGACGGCGACCAGCGAGGTCGAGCAGGCGGTGTTGATGTTGAGGCTCGGCCCGGTCAGATTCAACTTGTACGAAACCAGGGTCGCCGCATAGTCTTTCTCGTTCACATTCAGGATCGACATGAGACCCAGCCGCTGGATGATCTCAGGGTGCTGCAACACGTGCTCCAGAAGATAGCGGCTCGTTCCCTTCCCCAGGAAGGCGCCGATCCTGCCCGCGTGCTGCTCGCTGGCGTAGCCCGCGTGATCGAGCGCTTCGACCGCGCACTCCAGCAGGAACCGCTGCTGCGGATCCATGATCTCGGCCTCGAGCGGGGTGAAGCCAAAATAGGCGGCATCGAAAAGCTCGATGTCCTCCAGCACCACTCCAGCCTTCACGTAGTTTTCTTGGGCGAGCTCCGTCGGGCTGACGCCGGCCTGCAACAACTCCTCGTCGGCGAAACGGTGGATCGCGCAGCGGCCGGCGGCGACGTTCGACCACAACTGGTCGACGTTCGCCGCGTCCGGGAATCTTCCTGCCATACCGATGACCGCGATGTCCCCCGCCGCTGAGCGCGGCTCTCTCTCGGCGCCCTCCGGCTTCGCCGCAGTCCGCCCCTTTAGGGCCTCCGATTCGGGGTTCAGGTACTCCGCCAGACTTTGCACCGTCGGATAGGCAAACAGCTCCGCGGTGGTCAGGGGCGGCTGCTGCGTCTGATTAAGCCGGCGCAGCACCGCCGTCATGAGGAGAGAGTCCCCTCCCACCTCGAAGAAGTTGTCGGAGATGCTCAGTTGCGGGGCACCGAGCGCGTCTTTCCAGACCTTCAGAATCCGTTCTTCGGTTTCCGAGCGTGGAAAAAGGACTCTACGCTCCGCCGCGCCCTGTGCCGAGATTTCCTTGGGCAGCGCCGCCAGGTCAACCTTGCCGTTGGCGGTCAGCGGCAATCTCGAAAGCAGCATGTACTGCTGCGGCACCATGTAGGCCGGAAGCCGGTCGCGCAGAAAGACGGCCAGCTCCTCCGAACGGAAGCGGCTGACGCTCGCGGGTCCCCGCGCCACGATCACGTGCTGCGGCATGGCGTCCAGGAGCTGAGGCAACTCGCCGTCGCCGGCGGCGGCGAGAGCCGGGTAGGACTGCACCTCCTCGAACCCGCCCGCCGCCAGGGCTCGCGACCAATCAGCCACGCCCAGGAGCGGGAGACCGGATTCGGCGCGCTCGTCCTCATAGGCCTCGATCGCCTCGAGATAAGCGACGGTGGCCCACTGCCAAGGGGTGACACGGGTGCCTTCCAGAATCAACAGATAACCGCCCGGCCGCAGCAACTCGCGAACGCTGGCGAGAGCCCTGCCGGCGTCGGTCGCATTGTGCAGGACGTTCGCGGCCACGATGAGGTCATAGCTGTGCGGCTGATGGCCTTGACTCTTCGGATCCTTGTTGATCTCGAAAGTCGAGTAGCGGATGAACGGATAGGCGCCAAACTTTTCTTTCGCTCCGGCGAGAAAGTAATTCGACAGGTCCGTGTACCAGTACTCCGTGCGCTCGGCCGGCAGCTCCGGCAGGATGGAGGCCGAGGTGCCCCCAGTGCCGGCGCCGATCTCGAGCGCCCGCAGCCGTGCGTCGCCATCCCAGCCGCGTACCAGCGCTCTTACGACCGCCGCCGCCACCCGGTTGTGGTGCACGGCGATCGGGCTTCTCTGGTAGAGGGCTTCGGCCAGATCCCACGACCCCTCCGGAAACAGCAAGGAGAGCGGCGACAGCTCGCCGCTGAGCAAGGGGAGCTCGTTGCGCAGACAGCTCACGACGTAGACCAGAAAACCCCGCAGGCGCTCGTCGCCGCCGAACTTTTTCTCGAGCTCCGCCAGCTGATGCGCGACGGTGCCGGCAGCCGCGGCCTCCGTGAACGGCCGAGAGCCATCGCCGGCCAGCATCCTCCGCCAGCGAACGAGGAGGCGCCGGTACTGAGGCCTCACCCGCCCAGCGCTGACCAGCTCGTCGAGGTCGGCATCGAAGCCGTCGAGGGCTCCGAGAGCCTCCAGGGCCTCGTACATCGCGCGCAGGCTGGCGAGCTCGACCTGCTGCCAAAAGTCGCGGAATGACCGCAGGGCCTCGCGGTCCGCTTCCGCCGTCTGCCGGCTTCCTGCCTCCGCGACCCGGCGCGACACCTGTTGCAGCTTCGGCTCCGGCACCTCGGAGCGTTCGAAGAGACCGTTGCCCCCGGTGGCCCCGGCCACCACGTAGGCGGTCAGCGTGCTCCTCCCTTCCTCCCTGGACAGCTGGACCACGGCGTCGCGGACCTCGGGATGAGATTGAATGCACGCCGCGATCTCTCCCAGCTCCACGCGGTAGCCCCGCACCTTGACCTGAAAGTCGTCACGGCCGAGGAACTCGATGTTGCCGTCGCAGTGGAACCGTCCCAAGTCGCCGGTCGAGTACAGGCGCTCGCCGGTCGCCGGATGGAGCAGGAACTGTTTGCTGGTTTTCTCCGGATCCTTCCAGTAGCCCAGAGCGACGCCGAGCCCACCGATGTAAATGTCCCCCGCCACCAGATCGGGACACGGCTCGAGATTGCGGTTCAGCACGTACATGTGCTGATTCGGGAGCGCCTTGCCGTAGGGGATGCTGTCCCACTGCGGGTCGATGGCTTCGATCGGGTGATAGATCGACCAGATGGAGCCTTCGGTCGCACCGCCGAGGCTCACGACGTGCGCTCCCGGGAACTGCAGCCTGACGCGATTCGGCAGCTGCACCGGAATCCAATCCCCGCTCAGCCACACGAGGCGCAAGGCACAGGGGGGGCCGGCCGGTCGCGACTCCAGCGCGTCGGCGAGCAAACCCATCAGAGGGGGAGCGGAGCTCCACAAGGTCACCTTCCAGCGCCGGATCAGAGTCTCCCAGTGATCCGGATCTCGCGCCAGGTCCGCATCGGGCAGGACGATCGCGCCACCCGCCGCCAGCAGCCCGAAGATGTCGTAGACCGACAGGTCGAACGTCAGCTCCGAGACCGCCAGGACCCTGTCTTCCTCTCCCACGCCGAACAGGCGGTTCATGTGGACGACCGTGTTCATGGCGCCCCGGTGATCGATCATCACGCCCTTGGGCGTTCCCGTGGAGCCCGAGGTGAAGATCACGTACGCGAGATCGCTCGCCGTCTGCCGGAAGGCGGGAACCGCCGTCAGCCGCTCGAGATCGCGGCGCGCCTCGACCTCGATCCGTTCGACCCCCTCCGGCCACGCGAGCTCCCGGTTCAGGCTGCCCGAAGTGATCGCGATCCGCGCCTCGCCCTGCTCCAGCAGCTGATGGCGCCGCATCGCCGGCCAGCGCGGATCGATGGGCAGGTACGCGGCTCCCGACATGAGCACGCCCAGCACCGCGACGATCTGCTCCCAACCCTTCGGCAGGACGACCGCCACCAGCTGGTTGGGTTCCACCCCCTTCGCGAGCAGCTGCCCGGCCACCTCATGGCTGTGCGCCAGCAACTCACCGTAGGTCATCTCGCCGGCGCCCGAAGCCACCGCCAATCGCTCCGGATGGATCAGGGCCCGCGCGATGAACGGCGCGTGCAGGCACTCGCCGGGCACCGCCGCCGTGTCGTCGACGGCCTCCCGCATCCGCCGCTGCGCCGGCGGGAGCGCGACGCCTGCGGTGCGCTCCCAGGTGTCCGCAGAGCCGGCCAGGGCTTCGAGGAGCTCCATCTCGGCGCCGAACATGTCGTCCAGAACCCCTGGATGGAAGGCCTCGTCGACGGCGTCCCAGTTGATCACCAGATCGCCGCTGACCTCGAAGATCTGGTAGTCGAGCAGCACCTGCGGCGTCTGGGTGATGCCGTACGCCATGGTGCCGAAGCGTTCCCAGGCGCCAGCGTCCTCGCTGCGCCTGCCGTCGAGCATCAGTGTGCTGGTGAACACCACCGGCAGCAGCGCCCTCTGCTGGGCATTGCGCCGCTTCGCCAGCTCCCGCAGCACTTCCACCGCACTCACCTCGCGATACTCGAAATCCTTGAGGAACTGCTCCTGGATGGCCTGCGCCCGGGCCAGGAAGGTGCTCCCCTTCCGGCCGTCGACCTCCAGCACCATCAGGTTGGTGAAGTCGCCGACGATGGCGGGCACCTCGTCGTGCATGGGGAGGCGGTTGAACAGCGTCAGGTTGAGGCTGTAGTGAGGGCTCTTGGCCCACCGGTTCAGCACCTCGGCGAACGCCGCGAGCAACAGGCTCGCGAGCGTCAGCCCGGACTCGCGAGCCCGGCTCTTGATCGCCTCCCAGGACTGCGCGGGAAGGCGGAAACGCCGCCGGGTGAACCGGTGGCTGCGGCCCCGTTCGAGCTGGCTGAGGACCGGCAGCTGCGGCGCCGGCGGCAGGGCGTCGAGCCTCTCCCACCAATACTGCCTGGCGAGCTGATGGGAAGGGAGCGCCTTGAGGGCGGCTTCGGCCAGCACATAGTCGCGAAAGGAGAGGCTCGGCACGCTGACCGAATACCCCTGGTCTTCATAAAAACCGTACCATTGCTTGAAGATGATCAGCATGCTCCAAGCGTCCAGCACCAGAAAGTCCAGGCTGACGCACAGCCGCGAATGGCCGGCGGCGACATGGATCAGCCGGATATCGAAGAGCGGCCAACGTTCGCTGGCGAAAACCCGATGCGACATTTCCCCGCGCATCCGGCTGAGCTCAGCCTCCCGCCGGGCCGGGTCCGCGTCCCGCAGATCCAGGAGCGCAATCTCATAGTCCGCAACGGCGGCAAGGATGCGCTGCCGGCCGTTGACATCGATCACCGCGCGCAGCATGCCGTGGAGCGCCACGACCTTGCGGAAGGCCGCGGACAGCCGGTCCGCCGCCAGCTCGGCGCACTCGAACTCGAAGTAGATGTGACTGGAGACGCCACCGAGCTCGACGTGACTGCTGCGCCCGATCCAGTAGGCATGCTGGACGTCGTTCAAGGGAAAGGGCTCGTGCCAGCTCTCAGGGTCCGGGACGATCTGCGGCAGCTCGAGCTGCTGGCGGCCGGCGGTCTGAGCCGCCTGGAGCCCGAGAATCAAGGCCTCTTTGTGACGGCCGATCTCCTCTTGCAGCTCAGGGCTCAGCGCACCGACCGGCGCGTTCACCACGAGCTTGCCATCCCGCAGCTCGATCCTGACTTTCAGCGCCGACAGCTTCGACAACAGGCTCTGCATCACGTTCTCCCAGAAATTGCGGGGGCAGGCTCCAGGGCGGGCTCGGCATCGCTCAGCAGCGCGCACCAGCCGTCGACCAGCGGCTCGGTCAGAAAGCTGTGGTGGGTGCCCGGCACGCGCATGCAGCGCACCCGTCCACGGGTGAGCCCACGCCATCCCCAATCGTTCTCGTGCCGGTGCGGATGCGACGAGAACTCCTCGACGACATCCTTCTCCACCCGTACGACCGTCAGATCCGCGGCGACGGGACTCGGCACATAGCGGCTGCCCGCAAGAATCAGGTCTCTGAAAATTTGAAAATTCGCCAGCAACGACTCGAGGTCGAGCGCGGGCGCCTGGCCGTTCAAGAGCAACGCCGACGCCTGCCGCAGCTGCTCGGCGAGCGGCAGGCCGGCCAGCTCGAGACCCTGCAGGCGCTCGATGGGAAGCCCGAGCGCCAGATCGTCCAGGAACCAGGCCAGGAGCCGCTCGTCGCTCAGCTCACCGTGATCGACGGGCGCCGGCCCGTCCAGGAGGAACAGCTGCTTGACCCGCTCCCCTGCCGCCTCGAGCTGCGCCGCCATCTCGAAGGCGATCATCGCCCCCGACGACCAGCCGCCGAGCGAGTAAGGGCCGCCGGGCTGCACCTGCCGCAGCTCCGCGACGTAGCTTCCGGCCAGTTCGACGATGTCCTGCCGGTGGCGGGCCTCGCCGGGCCCGCCGAGGCCCGCGATGGCCTGGATACCGTAGAGCGGCCGGTCGAGCAACCTGCCGAGACGGGAGTAGGTCATCACCGATCCCCCGGCCGGATGGACCAGGAACAACGGCCCGCCCGCGCCCCTGGCATCGATCGGCACGATCCGCCCCCCATCCTTTCTTGCCGTACCGTCCGCGATGCCGCCCGCCAGCTCGCGGATGGTTCGCGCCCGCCACATGTCGCTCAGGGAGTACGAGGTGCCGAGCTCCTCCTTGATCAGGGCGAAGATTCGGATGGCGTCGAAGGACTGCCCGCCGAGCTCGAAAAAGTCGTCGGTGACGCCGACCGGAGAAACGCCCAGGATGCGTTCCCAGATCGCCTGCAGCCGGCTCTCGATGGGACCGGCCGGCGCCACGGGCTCCCTTCTCTCCGCCCCCCCAGCCCGATTCTCGGAGCCTTCGGCGAGCTGCGCTTGCAACAAGGCCTTGCGGTCGACCTTCCCGTTGCCGGTCAACGGCAGCTGCGCCAGCACCCGCCAGACGGTGGGCACCATATAGGCGGGCAGCCGGCTCTGGAGAAAGGCCTGCAACGCCTTGACGTCGACTTGGGAGACGCCCGCGGGGACGATGCAGGCCACCAGCTTGCGGAGGCTGCCGAGCGGCGATTCCTGAACGGCGACCACGGCTTCCCTGACGGCCTGATGCTCCGCCAGCACCGCCTCGATCTCCCCGAGCTCGATGCGGTGCCCCTGAATTTTCACCTGAAAATCGGCGCGGCCCAGCCACTCGATACAGCCGCCCGGCAGATACCGCCCCAGATCGCCGGTGCGATAGCGCCGCTCGCCGGTCAGCGGGTCGGGCTCGAAGCTGCGGGCCGTCTTCTCCGCGTCCTGCCAGTAGCCTTTGGCGAGACCCACGCCGCCGATCAAAAGCTCGCCGGGAACCCAGGTCGGACAGGGACGGCCGTTGCGGTCACGGACCTCCCAGGTCTGATTGACCATGGGATAGCCGTAGGGGATCGTCGCCCAGCCGGGATCGACCTCCCCAATCGGATAGAAAATCGACCAGATCGACCCTTCGGTGCCACCGCCCAGGCTCACCAGCTCGGTGTTGGGAGCCACCTGCCGGATCGCCGCCGGCAGATCGAGGGGAATCTTGTCGCCGCTGAGCATCACCAGGCGCAGCGAAGGCAGGCTGGCTCCCCGCCGCTGCGCGGCCTCGACCAGCAGGCTCATCAGCGCCGGAACGGAGCTCCAGAGAGTGATCCTCTCGCTCACCACCCGTTCAAGCCAATGCGTGGGATCGAGCGCTGAATCGGCATCGGGATAGACGAGGCAAGCTCCCGCGGCTACGGTCCCGAAAAGGTCGTAGACCGAGAGGTCAAAGTTGAAGGCCGAGACTCCGAAAATCCGGTCGGCCGGGCCGACGCCGAACCTCTCGTTGATGTCGACGATCGTATTCCAGGCGCCTCGATGATCGATCATCACTCCCTTGGGCCTGCCGGTCGAACCCGAGGTATAGATGACGTACGCGAGGTCCAGATCGCTCGCGGCCGGCGAGACCTCCCCTGGCGCGCTCGACCGGCCGGCATTCAGCGCCGGATAAGAAACGGCGAGCGGCGTCACCCTCTCAGGCCACGCGATTGACTCCCGATAGCGAGATTGAGTCAGCGCCACCGTCGCCCCCGCCTCTCCCAGCAGCAGCGCGAGACGTTCCGCCGGTAGACGGGGGTCGATCGGGACATAAGCCGCCCCCGTCTGCAGAACCGCCATGACCGCGGCCAAAACTTCCTGCCCGCGGTCCATGAGCACGGGCACGAGGTCGCCTCTGCCCACACCCGACGCCGCAAGCTCGGCCGCGAGAGAGGCGCTCCACGTCGCGAGGTCCCGGTAGGACAGCACTTCCGGGGCGCTGACCAAAACTGCGTCGTCTCCCCGAGTCGCAGCCTGCTCGCCGAGGGGTTCGTGCAACAGGCGGCTCGCCACTCTCCGGGCAGTCTGGTTGCGCTCCCGCCGTTCACTCAGATCTTTGGCGCTCACCAAGTCGAAATCCCGTCGAAACCAAGCCTCCCCATCGCTCGCCAGCCGCTGCAACAATCCCTGGTAGGCCTCCCACATGGCCTCGATCATGCCGTCAGGGAAGAACTCCTCCAGCAGGTCCCACACATAGTGGAGGCTGCCATCCGCAAGCTCGAAGAACTGATGATCGAGAAGCGTCTGAGAGGTCTCGAGAACCGAGAAATCCGCCTTCCGATAGGGTTTGATGAACAGTCCGCTGCCGACGACGAAGGGGCTGGGAGCCGATCCGAACGAGCCCTTCAATCGGTTGAGCTCCTGAAGGACGCGCATGCCTCCGAGCTCGAGGTGCCTCAAGTCCTCCAGGACCTGGCTTTGAATCCTCCGCGCGTTGTCGGCGAAGGGCGCCGCCGACTCGAGCTTGACCTCAAGCGGATAAAGCGAGGCAAAGTTGCCCAACATCCGGGTGAAATCGGGGTGCAGCTCGGCAAAGCGGCGGGTCATCATCTGGCTGAGGATGAAATGATCCGAGTTGCTCCACGTCGCGACGACGTAGGAGTAGGCCGCGATGAGAGCGTTCGACGGCGTGAGCCCCAGCGCGCTTGCGTGGCTCTTGAAAGCCGCCCAAGGACCGCTCTCCAACGCTCCCGAGCGACCTCTGAGGCGTGAACGGCAGCGCCGGTTGAGACCCGCTTTCTGAGGCAGGCTTGGAGGGGGTGGAAGCCCTGGGAGGCGGGAGAACCAGTAGCTCCTCGCCGCCTCACCCGCGGCCGATGCGGCCAACCGCTCCAGGGCGAGCACCGCATCCCGGAACGACAGCTCGAGCGGGGCGTTGCTGACCTCCGGGCTGCGATAGTAGGTTTCGACCTCCGTCAGGAGCTGGTTGGCGCCGAAACCGTCGATGAAAAAATTGTTGTGATTGTAATGGATTCGCGCCCTCTCCTCCCCGCCCTCCCGCCATAGCGAGACCCTCAGGTCGAGCCAGGGCCAGGAGTCGAGCCGCAACTCCCGCCGCATCATCTCTTCGCGCACGCTCGCGCGCAGAGCAGCCGCGTCGCCGGAGGGCAGGTTGCGCCCGTCGTAAACCTTGCATTTGATCTGTGGCGCCTCCTGCAGCAGCTCCAGCTCTATGTCGCCGTTTACAATACAGAGCTCGCGGCGGCGCCGCCGCAAGGCCTTGTTCCACGCGGCCTCATAGGCTGAGACGTCGAACGCGCCGCGCTCGAGCTCCATGTACAAATGCGGCCTGACGTGATACTCCATGTACGGATCGTTCGCGATGTAAAACCCCAACTGCAAGTCCGACAGAGGAAAGGGAACGAGATCGCCCAGGGGGTCCGCGGTGACGCGCGGCGTCTCCCCTTTCTGCTCTTGAAGCCGGCGGAGGATCTCGTCCCGGCTCGCCACGATCCGGCTCCGCAGCTCACCCGTCAGCACGCCCTTGGCGGCGCTCATCTTCAACTGTCCATTCTCCACAGCCAGCTTGACGCCGAGCTGCGCGAGGGCCTGCAAAAGCTGTGTCGCCTCGTCCATGATTCTCAGCGGTCCCTCTAAAAAACGAAGGTCTCCGTCTCCTCGTCGGCCGGGCGCGTCTCCTCGCTGACGTGCTTGAGCAGCAACGGCTCGTAAAGGGCGTCGACGATGCCAAAGACTTTTTCGCCGATGATCCGATATACCGGCAGGTCCAGGCCGATCTCCCGGCGCAGCGTGTTGCGCAGGCTGTTGGCCGACAGCGAGTCCATACCGAACTCTCCCAGCAAGGAGTCGGCGAAGGGTCGCGAGCGTGAATCGAGGCTCGCCTCGTCGGCACCCAGCGTCTCCGCGACTTTGAATCGCAAGTAAGCCAGCAGCCGCTCGCTGGCGACCGCCCTCGGCGTTGCCATGAGTTCAGCAATCCCGGCCGTCGTAGTATCGAGCCGGGGAACCAGCAAGCCCTGGCGGCTCCCCGACTCTTTCGCGGCACGCTCCTCACGCGGCCGCGAGGAAGGTTGGAGCACGCGCTCCTGCCGCACGAAGCCGTCGCTCTCCGCTACGATGACCTGCCGTCCGTAGCAATGCGCCGGCTCGGCCGGAAAGAAGACGGAGCGGAAGCCTTCCTGTTCCAGCACCACGCGCCAGCTTTCCGGCTGTAGCGCCGGGCCCCCGGGGATGCGCAGCTCGGCGTCGCTGAAGCGCCACCACCCGTCGAGGAGCCCGAAGGTCAGGTGGTTGAACCAGGAGTTTGCGGCCAGCTCGTTGAGCAGGATGAGCCCGTTCGCCTTCAACACCGTCTTGATGTTGCGCAAGGTTCTGGCGACGTCCCGCGCGGTATTGACGACATTGGTTGCGATCACCAGGTCGTACCGGTCGTGGGCGATCCCCTGCTCTGCCGCCGGAATCTCGGCGTCGAAGACGTCATGGGTCAGATAGGCCGGCCGGTGAGGCGCTCGCCTGGCGACGGCGATGAAAGCCTGCGAAGCATCGGTGAATGCATATTCCTCGACGCTGGCTTCATAGGTGTTGAGAGCGGCGAAGACCGGCTCGCTCGTCGCACCTGTCCCGGCTCCGACTTCAAGGATCCTGATCCGGCACTCGGGATCCCAGCAGCGGCGCTCCTCCACATAACGCGCGACCGTCGCTGCCAGCGTCTGGTTGTAAAAGCTCGGCACAGCACCCCGGCGCAACACTTCCCCCGCCACCGGCGGGCGCGAGTCGTCGTACAGGCCGGCAAACAGCACCTCGGCCGCCAGACACCTGCCCACCAGGATCTCCGGCAGGGCGCGCAGCGCCGCTTCAGCAAACTCGAGATGGGCTCGCCAGTCCGCCTCGCGCAGCCACTCCCCCTTTCGCCTCTCCCAGGAGCGCCATGCCGCCTCGGGGTCCGCCGGCGCCGCGCCGGCAGCCCGCACCAGCTGGCCTGACCGCTCGGCGTAGCCGCAGGACTCCAGGCGCTCCAGACTGCGCTCCAGCCACGGCGCGAGACGGTCCAGAATGCCCACCCTCGCCCGCATCTCGGCCGCGGACTGGCCTTGCCTCATCAAGAGAGGCAGCGACTGCAACTGGGCCCACAGCAGCTCGGTCATGGCCCCGTCGATCTCCTCGCCGGCCAGCGACCACCCTGGCAGGCGCTCCCGCTCTTCCGCACTCTCCGCCAGCGGCGCCTGGCGGACGCCTTCGATCCACGAGGGGAGCGCCGTCTGATAGTGCGTCGCCCACTCGTCGGAGCGCACGCTGAACCCCTCGAGCGCCCGGGAATCGATCGTATTGACATGGAACAGTTGCCGGGCGGGCCCCGACAGCAGCTGGTCGAGGACCTGCATCGCGCCGTCGAGCTCGATCGAGCCGAACCCCTTGCGTGCCATCAGCGAGCGGTGGAAGTCGGAGGCCGCGACGCCCACGGTCCCCCAGTAACCCCAGTTGATGGTCCGCACGCGGCACGGCCACTCCGCCGCCAGCCGCTCGGCGAAAGCGTCCTTGAAGACACAGCCGGCAATGTAGTTGCTCTGGCCCGGCCACTTCAGGAAAGCCAGCATCGAGGAGAAGAAAAGAACGAAGTCGAGCGGCTCCCCCGCGAACACCTGGGCCAGGCGAACGCAGACGTCGATCTTCGGCGCGAGGCCCGCCGCGAGCTCCTCCTCCGTCATGTTCGCGAGGCTCTTGTCCCGCAGCACGACGGCGGCGTGGATCACGCCGTCGATGCGGCCGAGCTCCCGCTTGACGGTGTCGCGAGCGCTTTCGAGCTGCTCCCGGTCGGTCGCGTCCGCCGCGATGTAAAGCGGGGCCGGACCGAGCCTCGAAAGCCGGTCCAACCGAGCCTGCAGGGCCTCGTCCAGCGGCCGCCGGCCGATCCAGACGAGCTGCACCCGAAGGCGGCGCAGGAGAGCTTCGCTCCAGGCCTCGCCGATACCGCCGGCGCCGCCGATGACGATGTACACCCCACCGGGGCGATACACCGGGAGGGTTTCCGCGGCCGGGCGGTACGGCACCAGCTGCTGCCGGTACCAGCGGCCGTCGCGGTAGGCCCAGGCGTTGCCGTGCGGATCGCCGGCAACGGCCAGCAGGTCCGGCCACGGCCAGCGGCCGGCGAAAGGCAGGTCCAGGAGCCGCACGCTCCACTGCGCGAGCTCCTTGGCCAGGGTGCCGGCGAGGCCGTGCACGCCGGCGTGCGTGGGGCTCGCGAGATCCCCGGCGCGGACGCCCTGGGCTCCGGTGGTGATCACCGTCCAGGCCAGGGACCGGTCACCGTACCCCTGAGCCAGCAAGGCTTTGATCAACCGGAAGCCGAAGCGCAGGCCCGCGTCCTGGGCGGTGAGGATCGATTCGTCGCCCATCGATTCCGGGAGATGGGGCGGAACGATCCACACGACGTGCCCGACGTCGCCCCACGACGCGATCTTCTCGCCCATCTGCTCGAGGCTGTCCGCAGGCTCCAGAGACAGCGGCCGGACGGCCGGAAAATGCTCCCGGATCGCGGCCAGCTGGGCTTCCGTGCCGCCGACGATCGCCACACCGCCCGCCGCAGCGATCACCCCGGCGTCCTGAAGCCGGATCGGCTCGGCGTCCCAGACCGGCGTCAGGATGACTTCGCCCGGCCGCAGCCCGGGGCCGGCCGCCGCTTTCTGCGGACGCAGGGTCCATCCCGTGAAGCGTGTGCTGAGCCGGCCGCTCTCCTCGCAAAGGTCGATATCGAAGGTCAGTGCGGCGCTGCCGCCCTCCTGGCGCCGGCGGATCACAGCCCACATCCTGACCGTGCAGGCGCCGAAAACCATGGCGCTTTCGAGCTCGAACGGCAGCGGCGGCCGCGCCGTGTCCAGCCCGGCGGCGAGGGCGAAGCCGATGGTCGCCTGGATGGCCGAGTCGGCCATCGCCGGATGCAGGACGAAGTCTTTCCGTGCCGCCTCCAGGAACGCCGGCAGCGTCAGCTGGGCCACGATCTCGTCCTCTCCCACCCAGAGCGCTTCGATGCCGCGTTGTGCCGGCCCATACTCGTAGCCCATGGCCGCCCAGGCGCGGTAGCACTCGGCGGCGGAGAACCGCGCCCGCGTGCAACGCGCCCGCAATCCGGCGAGATCCAGACTTGGGGGAGCGGTGGCGGCTGGAACGATTCTCGCCCGGCCCTGACTGTGGAACACAGCTTCACCCGCCGTATCGTCCGAGCGGCTGGAGATCTCGAAGCTCAGGCCCTCGCTCTCGGCAGTCAGGCGCAGAGCCACCTGCACGGGGCTTTGGTCCACACACAGCGGCTCGATCCAGACGACGCCCTCAAGGCAGGCCCGGCCGGAAGCGCCCAGCGCCCGCTCGACCGCCGCCTGCACCATTTCGAGGTAAGCGACGGCGGGCAGCATCCGCCGGCCCTGGATGACATGGCTGGCGAGAAAGGGCTCGTCTCCGGTCAGCTCGGTGCCGAAGCGATACTCCAGGACTCCGGAGCCACTCTGGCTCAACAGCGGGTGAGCTACCGGCTGCCGGGCTCTGAGCTTCGTCTCCGATACCCAATGGCGCTCCCTGGCGAACGGATAGGTGGGCAGACGGACGCGGCGCGGCCTGGAAGCTGGATAGAGCAAGGCCCAATCCATCTCGACGCCCCGGACCCACAACGACGCGAGCCTGGGCAGATCCCTGCGGGCGAGAGCCGCGCCGGCTTTCCGCTCATCGCCCGCCTGGAGCGCCGTCGAGTAACCGCGATGACAGCTCTCGCAGCTCTGCTCTCCCGCAATGTAGCTGCGTAGCGCCGAGGCCAGCTCCGCCCAGTCTCTGGCCACGATCGCCACACGCTCTGCCATCGCTTCCCGGCCAGCTTGCAGCGTGTAGGCGACGTCCCGAAGACCTGGCCCTGCAGTGGACGCCGGACCCGCCTTGCCGGCCGGCGCAGTCTCGCCGTGATCCCTTGCGATGCGCTCGGCGAGCGACTGAAGGGTGGGCGATTCGATCAGGGAACGAGAGTGAAGCCGCACGCCGAGAGCCTCCTCGGCGGCCGCCAGAAAGAGCCGGGTCTCGACGGCGCCCCAGCCCAGCTCCGCCCATTCGAGATCGGGCGGAACCTCGTCGCCAACTCCGCCGCGGCGGCGCAGCACGTCCCTCAACGCATCCAGAATGCGCGCCGGCGAGGCCCCCGATGGAGCGCCGGCGACAGGCTCGCGTTCGAGCCCCGTGATGAATTCGAGCAGCTTCTCCGCCCGCCGGATCAGCTCCTCCGGAGTCCGCGCCGACAGCGGGATCAGGAAGTCACCCTTCTCTGCCGCAACCCCGGAGCCGGAGCCCGGGTGCTGCTCGAGGACGGCGTGCGCGTTCGCGCCGCCGAAGCCGAACGAGCTGACACCGGCGCGCCGCGGCAGCTCCCGCCCCTGCGCGTCCCGGCAGCTGAGCCAGACCTGGCTTCGCTCCGCGATATGGAAGGGAGTGGCGGCGAGGTCGATGTCGGGGTTGAGATGCTGAAAGTTACGCGTCCTGGGGATCTGCCCATGCTCCATCGACAGCAGGACCTTGATTACCCCGGCGAGCCCCGCCGCGGCTTCCAGGTGCCCGAGGTTGCTCTTGACAGAACCCAGCGCGCAGACCGGCGCCGGGGCCGGCCAGCTCTTCCCCTGCGCGGCATACAGACGCTGAAAGGCCGCGGTGAGGCCGCTGATCTCGATGGGATCGCCCAGCCTCGTTCCCGTGCCGTGCGCCTCGATGTAGCCCACGGCATCGGCCGGCGCACCCGCCTCGCGCCACGCCGCCTCGACGACGTCCGCCTGAGCCTCCGGCTTGGGCGCCGTCAGCGTGCTCGCCTGCCCGCCGTGGTTGACCGCCGTGCCCTTGACGAGACCGTAGACCGAGTCCCCCGCGGCCAGGGCGGCGGCGAGGGGTTTGAGGATCAGCATGGCCCCGCCCTCTCCCCGCACGTAGCCGTCGGCCGTGGCGTCGAACGTTCGGCACTGCCCCGAAGGCGACAGCATTCCCGCCTGATAGTAGGAAAGGCTGATCGTCGGGCTGCAAAGGAGGTTGACCGCGCCCACCAGGGCCTGCTCGCACTCGCCGCGCCGCAGTGCGTTCATCGCCTCGTGCAGGGCGAAAAGCGAGCTCGAGCACGCGGTGTCCACCGTCAGGCTCGGGCCCTTGAAATCGAAGAAGTAGGAGAGGCGGTTGGCCAGCATGGCGTAGGCGGTGCCCGATCCCACATAGCCGTCTGCCGCATCCATGGCCGCCACCACGACGTCGCGATAATCGCTCTGGCAGGCGCCGACGAAAACGCCCACTCTGCGCCCTGCCAGCTCCGACGGACGGTGCCCCGCGTCCTCCATCGCCTCCCAGCTCAGCTCGAGCAGCAGACGCTGCTGGGGATCCATCAGCTCCGCTTCCTTGGGAGAGGTGCGAAAGAACCGCGCGTCGAACTCGTCGATCCGCTCCAGGAACCCGCCGCGGTCGATCCCCCGGTGCTTTTCAGCGACGTCGACGAAGGCCGGCCATTGCCACCGTCCGGAAGGCATCGAGACGACGGCGTCGCCGCCTCTCTCCAGGAGCTTCCAGAAAGCCTCGGGCGAGGTCGCACCGCCGGGAAACCGGCACGCCATGCCGACGATCGCGATGGAGCTCTCGTGGCTCTCGTGGCGACCGCCGCCCGCCTCGCCCTCTCCGCTCCCGGGATGCGAGGGCCGCCCCTCCGTCTCCCCGGCGCGCAGGGCGCGAAGCTGCTCCGGAGAGACCGCGGCAGCCAGGGCTTTCGCCATCTTCTCCTGGGTTTCATGCTCGAACAGGAAGGCGGGCGAGAGCTGAACGTCGAACCGTTGCCGTACCAGCGCCTTGAGCTCCACCAGCTCGATGGAATCGAGCCCCATCTCCATCAGCGGACGCCGCGCCGAGTAAGCGGCGGAGCGCTCCTCGCCGAGGAGGGTCAGGATGTCCTGCTCCAGCCACTGGCCGATGAGCCTGCTCTTCTGCGCGTCTCCACCGCCCTCTACCGCCTCGCCGCTCGCGGGAGCCGCACACAGCATCACCGCCTGGCTGCACTCGAAGCCTGCCGTCTGGGTCGGCAATGCAAACGCCTCGGCCAGGGAAAAGCCGGTCTGCTCGAGAGCCCTCGACCAGAGCGGCACGCTGAGCAGGCAGCTGTCGCGCAGCCGCCGGCTGGGATCCTCGAACAGCCAGTAGCCGTGCAGCAGGGCGCCGCTGAAAAACAGGCAGTCCTTGACGGCGGTGAACTCGTTCAGAACCAGCAGACCGCCCGGCTTGAGCAGCTTCCTCGCCTGCTCCAGCGCGCGCTCGATATCCCGGGTGTCGTGCAGCACGTTGGCCGCCACGACGACGTCGAAGCCCTCGGCATCGAACCCCTGCCGGGCGAGATCCTCCTCGATGTTCAGCGTGCGATAGCCGAGCCAGGGGTAGGGCTCCCCGAAACGGCGCCTGGCGGCGCGGAGAAAAGACATCGAAACGTCGGTGAAAGTGTACTCGACCGTATCCGAAAACCGCTCGATCGCCGCCAGAACGGCGGCGGTGGTGCCGCCGGTGCCTGCCCCGATCTCCACAATACGGATCTTCGCTGTCCGGCCGGAGCGCACGATCGCGCTCTCGACCGCGGCCGCGACGATGTGATTGAAATAGTCCGCCACGGCATCGCCACCGAACGCCGCGCCGAAGACATCCATGTTCCCGCCCGAGAACAGGACGTCGGTCACGTCGATCCGGCCGGTGACGATCTCTTCGAAGCGGTCGAGACAGCAGGCCATGAAATCCAGCAAGCCGGCCGCAGCCGGATAATCGTTTCGAAAGCCCGCCTTGAAAACGGCGACCTGCTCCGCCACCGCATCCAAAGCATAGCCGGCAACCAGCGCCGTCGTCGCGAGGCCGTCCGGCCCCACGGTCACCAGCCCCACCTCTTCGAGCCGGCGGATCAATGCAGCGAAATGGCGGTGATACCGCGGGGAAATGCCGAGCCGCTGCTCGAGGCCGTCCGGCGCGTACACCTCTCCCGGCTCCCGTAGCGCACCCATTTTCTGCAGGGTCGCGAGCACCCAGCGGAAGGCAAAGTCGCCGAGTTCGCGCTCCGCGCGGCGCGGATCGTCCGTCTCCGCAAACGGGAAGAGCGCAACCTTCGCGGCGACGTCCGAAACGACCTGGCGCGCAGTTGCAGGCACACCTTCACCGTCAGCGAGTCTCAGGGCACTCAATGCAAGCTCCCTTTCTCCCCTCACTGCACCGGAGCAAAGCTGGGCGGAGGACGCAGGCGGATTGGCGGGGGTAACAGACAAAATCAGCCTCTTTTCGAGGAGATACAAGTTTATCACCGGCGACTCAAAAAGTCAATTCGGAAAACGGTCTCTCCTCCTAGGTGCAGGCGGATTGGAAAAAGAGGACAGCCCGAGAAATTAAGGTTAACCGCCCTTGCCCATCCAAAGAAATATCTAGCAGGACTGAATCCAGCGAGCGTTCTGGGAGTTTCGGTCCGCGCTACTTGAGCGCCGCGATCGGGTTGAGCTTCGCAGCCCGCCGGGCCGGCAGGATGCCGCCCACGAGCCCGGTCGCCATGGCCGCCAGGACGGCGACGACAAGCAGCAGGACCGGTGCGCTCACGTGCTTGACGCCGAACTTCGCCGCCAGGACGGGAGCCACCAGAGCGATGCCCACCTGAGAGAGCAGGAGGCCGAGCAGGGAGGCGACGACCGAGACGATCAGCACCTCGAGCACGATCTGAGTTTGCAGGTCCCGGGAACGGGCTCCCATGGCTTTGCGCAATCCGATCTCCGGCGTGCGCGCCTTGATGCTGATCTGCATGATGCTGAGAATGACCAGTGCCGAGATCAGGAACGCCGTGCCGGCGATCAGGGGCACAAAGATGTTAAAGGTTCTAAACGACTTGTCGAGCAGGTTCTGCATCAGCGCCGAGGTGATGACGCTAAAGTCGTCTTTCTGTCCTTCGCCGATCTGGTGCTGCTCTCGCATCACCCGGATGATCTCATTGCGCGCCTCTTCGACATGGCTGCGGTCGCCGGCAATGAACGTCGCACCGGAGATCGCGGTGATCCGAAAGGTGTTGATGAGGGTCGTGTAGGGGACCTCGATCGCATTGTCCTGATCGTTGCCGTGAGGATCGACGCCGACCGGCTCGAGAATGCCCTTCACCTGGAAGGGCACGTTGTTGATGAAGATCTTCTCTCCGAGCGGCGACTCGCCGGGAAACAGAGTCTTCGCGGTCGTCGGGCCGATGAGCGCGACGTTGGCCCGGCTCTTGATCTCGTCGGCGGTGAAGAACTCTCCGTCCTGCGCCGACCGGCGCCGCACGCTCTCCGCCCGCTCCGAGCACCCGGAGACGGTCACTCGCACATTGTTGCCCCCGCGCTTGACCTCCTGCAAGCCGATCTGGACGATCGGATCCCATTCCTTGATGCCCAGGGTGTTGGCGACCGTCTCCACGTCCGCCAGGCGGAGGTTGTCGCGCCCCAGGCCGCCGCCCATGAAACCGCTGCCCGCCACCAGCACGACGCTGTCCGCGGGATAGGAGCGCTCGATGAAGGAGGAGAATGCGCCGCGGACGCTGCCGGCGGCCGTCTGGAGCACCACCGTCGCCAGGACGCCGACGGTGATTCCCAGCCCCATGAAGATCGTTTTGGACTTGTAGCGCCAGAAGCGCAACAGCACCGTTCGGAGCAGGAGCGAGGGGTTCAACGGCTCACCTCCGCGGCCCGGGCGGTCGCCTCATCCGACTCCACGGCTCCGTCCCGGATCTTGATGATGCGGTCCGTCATGCTGGCGACCTCCAGGTCGTGAGTGATCAGCACGATGGTCGTGCCGCGCGCGTTCTGCGCCCGGAACAGATCGATGATCTCGGCCGTGGACGCAGAGTCCAGGTTGCCCGTCGGCTCGTCCGCCAGAATCACGGCGGGCTCGTTGACGATGGCGCGGGCGATCGCGACGCGCTGCTGCTGCCCGCCCGACAGCTCCTCGGCGAAATGGTTCATGCGGTCGGAGAGCCCCACGGCGATCAGTGCCGCCTCGCTCCTCTGCTGGTAGTCGCTCCGCTCCGCGTAAAGCAGCGGGAGCTGCACGTTCTCCATCGCCGTGGTGCGCGGCAGCAGGTGATAGGACTGGAAAACGAAGCCGATGAACCGGTTCCTGAGGCGGGCCAGCTCATCCTCCTTCAGGCCCTGCACCTCTCGGCCGTTGAGCAGATACTGGCCGCTGTCCGGACGGTCCAGCAGCCCCATGACGTTCATCAGGGTGCTCTTGCCGGAGCCCGAGGGCCCGAGGATCGCCACCATCTCTCCGGCCTCGATCGTCAACGAGACCTGGTTGATCGCCTTGACCGGCGGCTCCTTGGCCTTCCTGTAGGTCTTGGCGAGATCTTTCAGCTCAATCATGACGGCTTCTCCTGGTGGCGCTTCCAGGCCTGTTTGTCGGCGACGATCGTCTCTCCCGGGTGAAGCCCGGAGACGATCTCGATCCTCTGCGGCGTCTGCATCCCCGTCTCCACCCGCCTTTCGACCCACCGGTCGCCCTGGCGCACGATCACCAGGTTGCGGCCGCCCTCGCGCAACAGAGCGCTGCGCGGAATGCTGATGACGGCATCCTTCTGCGCCAGGATGAAGGTCACGTGCACCGTCATCTCGGGGCGAATCAGGAGGCCCTGCTTGTCGGCGATGTCGATGATCACCACATAGTTCACGACGTTGTTGACCAGCTGGGGCTTTGGATAGATCGCCTTGACGGTGCCCGAGAGGTCGTGGCCGGCGAAGGAATCGACGCGAAAAGAAACTTGCTGCCCCACTTTGACCTTGCCGATGTCGGTCTCGTCCACGTACGCCTGGACCTCCAGCCGGTCCAGATCGACGATCGTCACGAACGTCGGCGCGGCGAGGCTCGCGGCGATGGTCTCACCCTTGTACGTCGACACCGAGGCGATCGTTCCCGCCACCGGCGCCCGGATCACCGTGTAGCCGAGGGTGATCTGGGCCTCGGCAAGGTTGGCCCGCACCCGCTCCACGTCCGCCTGCTTGACCTTGACGTTCCGGCGGCTGTCCTCCAGCTGCTGCAGCGGAATGAGATCCTTCAGCTTTTCCTTGCGCGCCAGCTCGTTCTCGGCATACTCCTCCTCGGCGATCGAAGAGGCGAGCTCGGCTTTCAAGGTGTTGACCTTGGCGCGCCAGTCCTCGTCGCGTAGCGAAGCGAGCAGGTCGCCCTTCCTCACCTTGTCCCCGACGTTGACCTTGAGCTCGGCGACGACGCCGGAGAGCAGGGAGCCCACCTTGACCTCGGCCCCCACCTTCGACTTGATGGTACCGATGGCGACGGTGGATTCCGTCAGCGCGGCGTTGCTGACGCGGAGCGTCGGCAAGTCTTCTGGCTGGCTGCTTTTGAACAGCCCCCGGACGGGCGTGTAGCTGAACGCAAGGACACCCGCGAACAACAGTCCGACAATGATGATCACCCAGCGCATGGGTCAAGGCTCCTCAGTTCGTGCCGCCCAGCGGCTGGGGGGTTAGACGCGGCAGAGTCGAGGCGCGATTCTACGCCTTCCGCCGCGACAATGTTTCGGGCTCGCGGTTTGTTGGCGGGCTCCAAAGCCCGCAAGCTTACGCAGCAGGAGTCAGGCATCGCGCAACGCATCCACCGGCGTCACTTTCGACGCCTTGATCGCGGGAAAAACGCCGAATCCCACCCCCAGAAGCGCCGACACGAGAAGCGGGATCGCCACGCCGCGAAGATCGACGGCCATCTGCCACCCGGTCGCGCGCTTGAGAACGACGATTCCCACGCCTCCCACCAGCACTCCGCTGAGCCCACCGAGCACGCTCAGCAGGCAGGCTTCGGCCACGAACAGGCTGGCGATGTCCCGCCGCCGGGCGCCGATGGCCATGCGCAGCCCGATCTCCGAAGTCCGGTCCTTGACGTTCAAGTAGGTGACCGCCAGCACTCCGGCGCCACCGATCGCCAGCGTCACCGCCGCGAAGAGCTGCGACAGCCCTTCCAGGAACGCGGAGTTCATGTTGCGGATCTGGTTGGCGCGCAGCAGGCTGAGGATGTCGAAGTCGTCCTTGACGTCCCGGTCCAGGGCGTGGCGGCTCCGCAGCACCTCCCGGGCCTCTCTTTGCACCTCGCTCATCTGGCCTTGATCTTCCACCTGCACCAGCAGCCGCGAGAGATAGTCGACGTTGAACAGCCGGCGGCGAGCGGTCTCCAGAGGGACCAGAACCTGATCGTCTTCGTTCTGCCCATCGGTGTTCCCTTTCTCCTTGAGCTGGCCGACGACCTGGAATGGGAAACCGACGATCCACAAGGTCTCGCCGACCATGCTGAAGCCGTCGTTCAGCCGCTTCGCCACGAAGGAGCCCACGACCGCCACGCGGCTCCGCGCCAGGCTGTCCTGCTCGTCGAGGAATCTGCCGTCCTCGAGCTCGAAGTTCCGCACCTCCGGAAAGTTCGGAGTCACGCCGCGCACTGACGTCACAAGATCTTCGCGATTGAACTTGGTCTGCAGGTTACCCTCCAGGATGGGGACGATCGTGCGGATGCCGTGGATCTGCTCGTTCATCAGCTTCACGTCGGCCAGATCGAGCCGGGTCGACGCGTACCAGCCCCCGCCGCGGCCCGGCTGCGACAGCACCTGGCTCGCCGCAATCATGAACAGGTTCCTGCCGATGCGGTCGGTGATCGCCTCGAGCTCCAGCCTGGCGCCCGTGCTGAGGGCCAGCATCACCATCATGGAAGCAATACCCAGCCCCACCGCTCCCAGCGCCAGCAGCGATCGAAACCCGCTCTTGCGGAGCGAGAGAAGCATGATCCTCAACTGCAGCTTGGCTTTGGTATTCATCGTGGGGTACTCAGCGAGGCGGCCCCGGCGGGCCCTCACGAGCGTTTTACCGCAACGCCCGTCCGCTCAACCGGCGGTGGCGATGACCGGCAGGGAGATCTTCCTGGCAGCGGCGATGATGGGTCCTTCCTCTTCTTCGTCCACAGCCGGCACCGCGGGGAGCACGACGACGCTGATCGCGCGCTCTCCTTCCTCGAAGAGAAGGCCGAGCTTGCGCAGGCGATCCGCTTTGGCCGCGATTCTCGCCGCGTCGACGTGGAGGTGGCCGGCAAGGTCTGCCAGCCGGAGGCCGTTGCTGTCGGCCTTCAAAAGGATCCGGGCCTCGAGCTCGTCCATCTCATGCAGCACGAGCTCGCCGGTGCGCGTGTCGTGGACCACCGCACCGTCGTCGCGCCGCTCGAAGGTCAGGCTCGCCTTCAGCTGTCCATCGAAGCCGTTGAAGCGCTCCGTCCACCGGGAGGTGCCCTTGGTCAGCTGGTCCCGCCACGTCACCATCTCCGACAGATACTCCGAAGCGTAGTTGCGGTCCTCGAAGAAGTAGGCCAGATTGGTAAGAACCTCTTCGGAGTACGGGTAAACGTAGCGGTAGAAATCGTAGGGCGAAAGCTTCAACCCATATTCCGCGGCGCGCGTGAAGTAGGGGCTGTAGCGGTCGAAACGGACTGGAAACGCTCCCGAGGGCGGCATCAGGTGGAACAACAGAGGCATGTCCTCGACATATTTCTTGTAGACGTCTTCCTTCTCGCCGGGGAAGCCGATCAGCAGGTTCCAGACCGGTACGATGCCGCGGCGCAGGCAATTCTTGAGGAAACGGACATTCTGGAATGAGGTGACGCCCTTCTTCATCAGCTTCAAGGTTCCCGAGTTCATCGACTCGATCCCGGGCTGGATCAGGTTCACTCCCGACTTGCCCAGGACCTCCATCTCCCGGTCCTTGAGATCGGCCTTGACCTCGTAAAAGATCGACACCCCGTCCGGCGCCTTGACATAGGGGAAGACCTCGGTCAGGTACTCTCTGGGCATGATGTTGTCGACCGCGTCGAAACGCTTGCAGCGGTCCGAGTAGCGGGAGAACATGCTCTCGAAGAGCTGGACCGCCTGCTCCGAAGGCATGGCGCGGTAAGCCATGGTGCCGCCGTTCAACCCGCAGAAAGTGCAGTGGGCACGCTCTCCCCACCAGCAGCCGCGAGAGGTCTCGAAGAGCAGGATCGGCTCGATCTTGCCGTTGAAAGTACGGCCCATATCTTCGAGGAATTTGTCGTAGTCCAGGGGGACCGGGACCTCGATGGGCAGCTCCGGGCCGACGGCGTCGTGCCCCTGCATCTGCTCCACGTTGCCCTTCGAGTAGACGCCGCGAATCCGGTCGCACGCCTCGGCGTCGCCGGCGAGCCGGTGCTCGAGGAACTCCGGAAAGCTGACCAGCGAAGCGCCGGAGAAGACATAATCGAGCCCCGGAAAATTGCGCGCGATCTCCTTGCCCATGGGGGCCTCGCAGTTGGCGCCGCCGATGATCGTGGTGACCTTCGGGTTGCGCTTCTTGACGACGCGCGCCATGGCGAACGAAGCGGTGTTCTGAGCGAACATCGACGTGAAGCCCACGATGTCCTCGACGCCGAGCTGGTACTTGCTCACCAGGCTGTCCATGAAACGTGCGAGACCTTCCCGCTTGGTCTGCAGCATCCGGCGCCGCATCTCCGCCGCCGGATTGCGCTGGGGGTAGTAGCGCTGGAAGTACCCTTCCATGTTGTCCGGCTGCTCCGGGAAGGCGAGCGAGCGGTACATCCAGTCGCCCAGGCCGGCGTTGCTCGCCTGAATACTGTTCATGACCTGGTAGGAGTCAAGGCCAAGATATTGAGCGAAATCATGGTTCAGATAAAGGATCCGCACCCGAACCTGCTCCCCGAAGCGGCTTTCCGCCACCGACTTGAGCTGCGTCAGGGCAATGGAAGGAAACTGCAGCGCCGCAAACGGCATGTTAATCAGAGCGATTTTGAGCACGTATCCCCCTCGGAGCGGCACGAACGAGACCTTGTTGGACAATCCCTCGGCTGGATTATAGCCGGACCGACTGGAGATTACAATAGGCCTGACCGACTACCCGTATTATCGCAACAACAAGTAATTGCCAAATAGTCCTGCAGCGCATCGACTAAACAGCGGCATCCCGTCTTCTCCGCGGTGAGGCAAGCCCCGGACTGCTCTGGTTCGTCTCCCGGTTTCAATGATACCGTTACGGAGACGATGCCCGGCCTGAGTTTGCGCACCCGAACCCGTCCCTTCGACACCCTCTGGGTGACGGGAGCCTTGCTGGGTGTCGTCGGGCTGGCCGCCGCAGGCCTCGAGGACGTCTCCTTCGGGCACGTGCATCTGGTGGACGGTCATGTCGTTCACCACCACCACTTCTTTCTCGGGCCGCACGAGCATCCCGAAGCCAATCGTCCCCATGATCTGGACGACGACGATGACGACGACCACGATCACCACCCCGAGGCGCCGGCACATCACCACCCCGACGGGTCGGAACCGCACCACCACCAGGCTCCGCTGAAAAGAACCGCCACCGTCTCAGCGGCGCCGGCGTTGTTCCAGCCGGTGGGCCGCGGGGTGCTGGCCGCGCCTCTGGCCTATTCGACGCCCGTCGCGCCTGGCTCGGTAGCACCCATCGCATTGCAATTCACAGGTTCGCCCACTCGGCCGCGTGGGCCGCCTTCCCCCGACGCGTCTCCCGATTCCCTGTCCTAAACTAAGTCCATCGGCTCCTGCTTTCAGGTGGCCAGCGGCTGCGTTGCCACAGGTATGCCACGGGAAACCGTGAGCCTGGGCCGGCAACGGGCAACGGACTCAACCTGCCCGGCGAGAGCCGGTTGGAGAACGTGTCGGCAGGTGCCGACCGACAAGGAGAGCGTGCGATGTGCCGTTTGAAATTTTTGAGCTTTCTGCTGTGGCTGCTGGCAGCGACGGCCTGGGCGGCCGAGCCGCCAGCTCCCCCCCAGGAGCCGCCGAATCCCCCGGCAGAAAAGAAGGAAGAGGGGAAGGAGGATCCCCACCTCCAGGTCTACGACGAGATCCAGGTCATCGATCGTGCCTCGGACCTGGTGGGCGTCGCCGACTCTGCCTCGGAAGGCGTGACCGGCCGCAAAGAGCTGGAGCAGCGCCCTATCCTGCGGCCCGGGGAGTTGCTGGAGACTGTGCCCGGTGTGGTCATCACTCAGCACAGCGGCAGCGGTAAGGCGAACCAGTACTTCCTGCGCGGGTTCAACCTCGACCACGGCACCGACTTTCGAGTCACCGTCGACGACATCCCCGTGAACATGCCCTCCCACGGCCACGGACAGGGTTACACCGACCTCAACTTCTTGATTCCCGAGCTGGTGGACACGGTTCGCTACAAGAAGGGCGCCTATTACGCCGACGAAGGGGACTTCTCGGCGGCGGGCGCCGCCGAGATCAGCTATGTCGATTCCCTGACTCAAGGGATCGCCGCCGTCACGCCCGGCATGGACGGGTACCGCCGGTTGTCCACCGCGGATTCGAGGAAATACGGCAGCGGCGAGCTGCTGGGGGGGCTCGAGGTCGTTCACAACGACGGACCCTGGGTGCATCCGGACGACTACCGCAAGCTCAACGGCATCCTGCGCTGGAGCCGCGGTGACGCCGCCAACGGCTTCACCCTCACCGCCATGGGGTATGACGGAAAGTGGAGCTCGACCGATCAGATTCCCCAGCGCGCCGTCGACGAAGGGCTCGTCAGCCGGTTCGGAACGATCGATCCCTCCGACGGCGGCCGATCCTACCGCTACAGCCTGGCCGCGGACTGGCGCCAGGGGGGCGGCAGCTCCCTCACCCGCGCCAGCGCCTACGTCCTGCGCTACGGGCTCAACCTGTTTTCGGACTTCACGTACTTTCTCGACGATCCGGTACACGGCGACCAGTTCGAGCAACTCGACAACCGCACGGTGACCGGCTTCCAGGTCGAGCGCCAGTACGTCTCTACCTGGGGGAATCGGGAGGTGGAGACCGAGATGGGCCTCCAGGTCCGCAACGACTCGATCAACAACGGCCTCTTCCATACCGAGGACCGGCGACTGCTCTCCGTCACCCGGCGGGACGAGATCGAAGAGCTGACAGGCGGCCCTTACGTGCAGGCAAGAGTGCATTGGAACCCCTGGCTGCGCACCGTGACCGGCCTGCGCGCCGACGAATACTACACAGACGTCAAGAGCGATCTCGGCGTGAACTCCGGCCGCCGCAACGCCGCCATCCTCAGCCCCAAGCTCGCCGTCACCCTCGGCCCCTGGAACGAAACCGAATACTACCTCAACTATGGCTACGGCTTCCACAGCAACGACGCCCGCGGCGCCACCATCCGGGTCGATCCCAAGACCCTTGAACCGGTCGAGCCGGTCACGCCGCTGGTGCGGGCGAAGAGCGCTGAGGTCGGGGTCCGCACCTCGGCGTTCAAGAATTTCCAGACCTCCGTGACCGTGTTCCGGCTGGACCTCGACTCCGAGTTGGTGTTCTCAGGCGATGGCGGCACGACCGAGGCGAGCCGGCCCAGCCGGCGCGCGGGAATCGAGGTACAGAACTTCTGGCGTCCGCGCCCCTGGCTCTCGCTCGACCTCGACTATGCCTATTCGCGGGCACACTTCACCAACTTCGACCCGGTGGGCGATCACATCCCTGGCGCAATCGGGAACGCTCTCTCGGCAGGGATCTCGGTGGACGACAAGGGACCCTGGTTCGGCAGCCTCCGGCTGCGTTACTTCGGCCCCCGGCCGCTTATCGAAGATAACAGCGTGCGCTCCAAGGCCTCGAGCCTCGTCAACCTCCGCCTCGGCCGCCGTTTCCCCAATGGCCTGTCGGTCGCCACGGAGATATTCAACCTGCTTAATAACGAAGTGAGCGACATCGACTACTACTACGCATCGCAACTGCACGGTGAGCCCGAGCCGGTGACGGACGTCCACTTCCACCCGGCGGAAAAGAGATCCGTGCGGCTGGCTCTGGAGTGGCGGTACTAAGGGAGGACTGGAGTTCGCGGTGGTGGGCCGTCAGAGACTCGAACTCTGGACCCGCGGATCAAGAGTCCCATTTGCTGCCATACTTACCAGCACCTCCCAGGGAACCGGCCTCCCCACAGTGACGGAGCTGTATCACTAAGTGCTACCCGGGACGTAAACCCGGCTCGTTCGCCGGCTGTTTTCCCACGCTCGTCCTCGCCCAATTCCAGAGCCACCCTTGGATGTCTAAAAGCAATTCGCGATAAGTAGAAATTATCGGGAAAAGAGCCCTTAGACGCCCTTCTCTGGAGGACCATGGACTACGAGGACTTCGTGCTCGAGTTGGGAACGGACGCCCGGGGCCCCACGGTGCGCGTCGCCCACTCGCCGGCCGGGGAATCCGATCCGGAGACGCTGTCGCTCCTGTGGGGTGAGGGCGAGATCGTGAAGCTCGTGGCGGCGTTCGCCATGTCGGCCGAGGCTAAGCGCCAAGGCCGAGACTTGGATACTCCCGAGATCGCCGAGACCTCGATAGCCGAGACCGGAGACACGCTATTTCGGGCTCTCTTTCCTGAGGCCGTCCGCAGTCTCTACCTGCAGAGCCTCGGCCGGGTTGCGGTAAGGGAGCAGGGGCTGCGGATTCGGATCGAAGTAGGCCTGAACACTACCGGCGCCGCCCAACTCCACTCCATTCCCTGGGAGTACCTCGCCAACGACGGGCAGTTCCTCTGCCTGAGCCGGGAGATCTCGATCGTCCGCTACCTCGCCCTGGGACTGCCAGGCGACCGCCCCCCGGTGCCGGCTCCCCTCTCCATTCTCGTCCTCCCGGGTGAGCAGCTCTCGGCCGGCGAGCTCGATCTGGCAGAAGAGCAACGCGAGCTCGAGCGGGCATGGAGCGAGTCAGGGAATGTACGAATCCACGTGCTCCGGGAATGTACCCTGGAGGCCCTGCGCGAAGAACTACTGACGCGGGACTACCATGCCCTCCACTTCATGGGGCACGGCGCCTTCTCCGCGGCGACCGGCGAGGGCGCGCTCGCCTTCAACACCAAGCAGGGACAGCGCATCTGGGTCAGTGGCACAGAGCTTGCCGAGCAGTTGCGCGACCGGTCCTCCTTGCGGCTCGTCTTCCTGAATGCATGCAGGACCGCCCAGGCTGGCGCGATGGCTCCCTATTCAGGAGTCGCCCCGGCCCTTCTTCGCGTCGGCATTCCAGCCGTCATCGCCATGCAGTTTCCTATTTCCGATTGCGCCGCCCTAGCGCTCAGCCGGGCGTTCTACCGGAGAATTGCTCGCGGTGACACTGTGGATGCGGCGGTGACCGAGGGGCGGATGGCGATCCGTCGCTTGGCGCCGGACAACACCGAGTGGGGCACGCCGGTTCTCTTCGAACGCCTGACGACCGGCCGGATCGTCAAGCCGGAAAGCGCTTTACCGCTGCCCTCTGGCCGGTCGAGACGGGACACCGCCGTGCCAGGACGCCGCGGCGAGCATTTCAGTCCGTTCAAAAACCCGAGGTCCCGGAGGACCTGGTTGAATTGGGGTGCGATACTTTCGCTCCTTGGCGTGCTCCTGACGCTTGGCGCTTGGCTCTGGCCGCGTTCTTTTTCTTTAGCTCCCCCACCGCCTCAAGGGCCGGCGCTCTACTCGATCCGAGTCCAAGTGCTCGATCCGCAAGGCCACCCGGTCAGCGGGTCCACGGTCCGCTCCTCCACCAGCAATGAGCCGCATCTTCTTCCTGACGGGTGGTGGCAAATCGAGATTCCCGCGGCCAAGATTCCTGCCAACGGCCAGATCTCAATCTGGGCGGAGCACGAATCCTGGGAAGGGAACCGAGTGTACCTTCGCCTTGGCGATGATCCGAATCTGCAGGCCGAGATCCGGTTGAGGCCGCCTGAGACCTGGGTTCGAGGACGTGTGGTCGACGGATTGAACCGAGCTATTCCGGGTGTGCGAGTCGCCCCCGAAGACGGAACGCCCGGAGTGGCAATCACGGACGCAGACGGCCGCTTCGAACTGAAGTTGTCCGTCCCGCAAGAGACGCGGGTCCGATTTCGAGCCGAGTATGCCGACCGAGCTCCGGGAGATGTCTTCTGTTATGCGGGCCGTGACACATGCTCGATTGTCCTGGAGGGGAAATGAGACGAAGACTCTCCGGCATTCACTTCGGGGGGCCGATCACTGCCTCTATTGCTGCGTCGACCTCGGGTTGAGACCTCCCCATTTTGCGCAGCAGAGCCGCGTAGTTCTGCCGCGCCGCTTCCAGGTTGGCGTTCGGATGGCCCGACCGGCGGGAGAAATCGGCAAGAATGGCCAGGGTGCGCCGCTGCAGAGGCTCAGCCTCGGCGAGCCGGTTGGTGGCCTGGAGCAGCCCAGCTAGTCCGTTGAGGTCGAAAGTGACTTCGGGGCTCTCGGGCCCGTAGCTCTTCTCGTCGATGGCCAGGGCGCGCCGCCGCAGAGGCTCGGCCTCCGCGGCGCGGTTCGTGATCTCGAGCAGGTAGGCCAAGTAGCCGAGGCAGACGGCGACATCGGGGTGTTCGGGCCCGTAGTCCGTCTCGTTGATGGCAACGGCGCGCCGCAGCAGAGGCTCGGCTTCGCCCAGGCGATTGGTGGCCTGGAGCGCCCGACCCAGGTTGGCGAGGGCGGTAGCGACTTGGTGGTGTTCGGGTCCGAGAATCTTCTCGTCGATGGCGAGGGCACGCCGCAGCAGCGGTTCGGCGTCGGCGGGGCGATTCATTACAGTTAGCCGACCGGCCAGGTTAGCTAGAGCAGTGGCAACATCAGGGTGTTCAGGGCCATATCTCTTCTCATAGATGGCGAGGGCACGCCGTAGAAGAAGCTCGGCCTCTGCGTTGCGTTTGGAGTCTTGGATCACGAGGGCCAGATTATTGAGAGTCGTGGCGACTTCGGGGTGTTCGGGTCCGAGGATCTTCTCGTTGATGGCCAGCGCGCGCCGCAGCAGAGGCTCGGCGTCAACGACGCGGCTCGTCTCACTGAGCAGTAGCGCCAGGTTGTTGAGGTCGCTGGCGACTTCGGGGTCTTCAGGTCCGAGGCTCCTCTCGTTGATGGCGAGGGCATGCCGAAAGAGAGGCTCGGCATCAGCCCTGCGGTTCGTCGCCTGGAGCAGTAGAGCCAGGTCGTTGAGGTCCCTAGCGACCTTGGGGTGTTCGAGCCCGAAGGTTGCCTCGTCGATGGCCACGGCGCGCCGCATCGCTGGCTCGGCCCCGCTCCAATCGTCCAACAAATAGAGAGCGTCCCCAAGCGAATTGAGAACGTCCGCATCGTCTGCGTGAAGCGAAAGTGCCTTGCGAAAACTATCTGCCGCTTCGCGGTACTTCCCCTAAGCGAGTTGGGAAGCGCCCACATAGCGGAGCGTGTCGATGAAGTCAAGCTCCTTATTTGCGGCAACGTCGGTCAGGGTCTTCTCGGCCTGGGAGTATTTCCCTTGGAGATACAGGGCGATACCCCGATCCTTGGCATCCGGATTCTTGGCAAACGAGTCAATTGCCTTTTGTAGCTGCTCGAAGGTGAGGCCACGGCGGGCCGCAGCGTCGGTTAGGGCTCGCCTCTGTTGCTCGGCGGTCGCCTCGCCAGGCCTCTGAATTGCATCGGTCGATCTCTTGCGAACCTCGGCACCGATCCGGCGCATCTCGCTACCCCGCATGAGCATCAGAGCGGCCGACTCCGAGGCAGCGGGTATATTCACAAGGTCGTTAACAAGGAACCAGCTTTCACCTTTGGCCTTGCGTGTCGCGATGAGGTCAATCTTGATCTGTCGCCACGTGGAATAGCCCGTCGGCAGGTCGACCTCCGTCGCGCCGCCAAGATTGGTGGGCTTCGAAACGACACCTTGGCACCCAAACTGGAGCCCGGAGATGGGCTTCCGGCCCACGTAGCTGCGTGCGACCAGCAAGACTCTGTCGTTGGCGCTCAGCCATGCGGGCGCAAACCCTATCAACAGAACCAAGAACAGAGTCAGCTTTTTCATGATGTCTTCAGGGATCGAAGAGCCGGCGCCTTCACACCTTCGGCTGGCGCGGCGGACAGATCCTCGCCGGGGATAGGCGTAGTTCTCATTTCCATGAGTATGCCTTATCGATGCTCGAAGCTCAAGTGAGTGCGGTCGACGTTGGACCATGGCAGCCCCGGGCATCTGAATTTCTCCAGGACAAACTGGCGCGCTCGCCTACCGCCTACCCTGGCGGCTTACCGTCCACCGAGTGGCTCGATGCAGCGGATCGATCCGCTCGGAGCGCACTCGCTCGCTCCCATGCTCATCCGCCCCCTCCCCGGCCTTCCACAGTCTCTGCCACCAACCGCGCCAGCTCCCCCTGCTGGCTTCGGCTCAGGTCGAAGTACCCCATGACCACGGCCACGCTCCCCCGTGAGTGACCCGTGGCCGCAAACACATCCGCCAGCGGCACCCCGGGTTCTGCTGCGAGCGCCAGAACGTTCGTGATGGACGCGTGCCGCAGCCCATGCGGCCTCACCCGCAGGCCCAGCTCCTCGCCCAACCGCCGCACGATGAAGTAGACGCCACCCGCAGCCAGGCGCTGGCGCTCGCCACGGCGCCGCATCAGCTCGACGAAGAGAGCGCCCGCCCGGGTGCCCCGCCGCTCCACCCAGATGGTGATCGCTTGTGCTCCCCCTACTCAGGGAAACCCCCGCCGGCCCCTAGCCGTCTTGAAGTGCGCGCCAGCCGTGAGCCCTGCTGGGCATCTTCCGCTTGATCTGTCGCTTCTGCCTCCGCTCGGCGACCACTAGAGATGTCGGCCGCCACCGCCCCCCGGGCAGGCCGCGACTTGCGCGGCCTGGTGGCTGTCTTCTCTGCCACTTCGACCACCGTTTGCCTCATCCGAAGCGATGTGGGCCGCCTGTTTTCCGAGTGTAGCCAGGCCCGTCGCCTGTCAAGCCCCAAGCCCCTTGTATCCTAGACTCGTAAGAAGAAGTGGCCCCCAGCGACACCCTCGCTGTGGCCCGGAGCCAACCAGAAATTCACACGTTGTCGGGGAAGG